>Ga0187892_10012285_pt1 | contig 10217 bp, 10 predicted proteins | sample MA1701073metaG_FD_139345 | JGI IMG/M metagenome (GOLD analysis project Ga0187892, IMG submission 139345) | Bio-ooze microbial communities from a basaltic lava cave in the Kipuka Kanohina Cave System on the Island of Hawaii, USA - MA170107-3 metaG ...
ACCGAGTGGCCCCGGTGGGAGCAGGAGATGGACCCCGCCCCCGGGGCCACGGCCGCCCCCCTCACCCGGCCCCGCCCCGGCCACGCCGACCTCGCCGGCATGGAGAAGTACGCCCTCGACGACGCCCGCGACGTGCTCGAGCGGGCCTCGGCCCGGGAGACGGCGGCCCGGGTGGCGGCCGGGGCCTGCGCCAAGGCGCTGCTGCGCCCGCTGGGCATCGAGGTCCTCTCCCACGTCATCCGCATGGGCCCGGCTCGGGCCGGGACGGACCAGCGGCCCGGCCCCGGCGACCTGGCCCGGGTGGACGCCTCGCCGGTGCGCTGCTTCGACCCCGGGGCCGAGGAGGCCATGGTGGCCGAGATCAAGGCGGCGGCCAAGGTCGGGGACTCCCTCGGGGGCGTCGTCGAGGTCCTGGCCTACGGCGTGCCCGTGGGCCTCGGCAGCCACGTCCACTGGGACCGCAAGCTCGACGGCCTGTTGGCCCAGGGCCTCATGAGCATCCAGGCGGTGAAGGGGGTGGAGATCGGGGAGGGCTTCGCCGTGGCCGCCCGGCGGGGGTCCGAGGCCCACGACGAGATCCTCTGGGACCCCGCCGCCGGGCGCTACGCCCGGGCCACCGACCGGGCCGGGGGCCTCGAGGGGGGCATCACGAACGGCTCGCTGCTCGTGGCCCGGGCGGCCATGAAGCCGCTCTCCACCCTGAACCGCCCCGTCCTGCGTACCGTGGACGTGCGCACGAAGGAGGCGTCGGTGTCGTTCAAGGAGCGCACCGACGTCACCGCCGTGCCTGCCATGGGGGTGGTGGCCGAGACCATGGTCGCCCTCGTCCTGGCCGCCGAGGCCCTGCGCAAGTTCGGCGGCGACGCCCTGGCCGAGGTGGTCCGCAACCGCGACGCCTACCTCGCCTCCCTGGCGACCGGCCCGGCGCCGGAAGCGGCCGGGCGGGCAGCCCCGTGAGTCGGCCCGGCGCCGCTCGCCGCCGGTGAGCGTCCTGCGGGCCCCGGTCGTGCTCGTGGGCATGATGGGCACGGGCAAGACGACGGTCGGGCGGCTCCTGGCCGAGCGGCTGCGGGTGCCGTTCCTCGACAGCGATGCCCAGGTGGAGGCCACCGCCGGCAGGACCGTGGCCGACCTGTGGGCCGAGCGGGGGGAGCGGGGCTTCCGGCGCCTGGAGTCCGAGGCCCTGGTCCGGGCCCTCGACGAGGGCCAGGACTCCGGGGCGGTGGTGGCTGCGGCCGGGGGCGTGGTCCTCGACGAGGGGAACCGCCGGCTGCTGCGGGAGCGGGGCTGGGTGGTGTGGCTGCGAGCCCGGCCCGAGACCCTCGTGGCCCGGGTGGGCGACGGGAGCGGCCGGCCGCTGCTGGGGGACGACCCCGCCGGCGTCATCCACGAGCTCGCCGAGGCCCGCCGGCACCTCTACGCCGACGTGGCCTCGGTGGTGGTGGACACCGACGAGCGCTCCCCCGAGGACGTCGTCGACCGGGTCCTCACCGCCATCGCATGAGCCCCGGGGCGCCCACCGGCGAGGCCGTGGCCGTGCCCGTGGTGCTGGGGTCGGGACCCGGGGCGCCGGTGGCCTACGAGGTCGTCGTGGGCCCGGGCGTGCGGCACCGGCTGGCCGGCGCCCTGCCCCCCGGGGCGCGGCGGGCGGCGGTGGTCACCCAGGCCTCGGTGGCCCGCCACTGGACGGTGGCTACCGGCCTGGCCGAGGACGTCCTCACCATCCCCGAGGGCGAGGAGGCCAAGACCCTGGCCACCGTGGAGGACCTGTGCCGGGCCTTCAGCCGGTCCGGGCTCACCCGGGCCGACGTCGTGGTGGCCGTGGGCGGAGGGGTGGTGACCGACGCCGCCGGGTTCGCCGCCGCCGTGTACCACCGCGGGGTGGCGGTGGTCCACGTGCCCACCACCCTGCTGGCCCAGGTCGACGCCGCCATCGGGGGCAAGACCGGGGTGAACCTGCCCGAGGGCAAGAACCTCGTGGGCGCCTTCTGGCAACCCCGGGCCGTGCTCTGCGACACCGACACCCTGGCCACCCTCGACGACCACGAGCTGCGCAACGGCCTGGGGGAGATGGCCAAGTACGCCTTCCTCGGCGTCGACGTCGTGGGCGCCGACCCCCTGCCCCCCCTGGCCGAGCGGGTGGCCGCCTCCGTGCGCTGCAAGGTCGCCCACCTGGCGGGGGACGAGCGCGACCTCAGCGGCCGGCGAGCGCTGCTGAACTACGGCCACACCCTGGCCCACGCCCTCGAGGCCCGGGCCGGCTACCGCCTGGGCCACGGCGAGGCGGTGGCCGTGGGCCTCGCCTTTGCCGCCCGCCTGGCCCGGGCCCTGGGCCGGGTCGACGACGCCCGGGTCCGGGTCCACGACGACGTGCTGGCCCGCTGCGGCCTGGCCACGGCCCTCCCGGCCGGGGCCGACCCCGAGGCCCTCGTGGCCGTCATGGCCCGGGACAAGAAGGCGCTGGCCGGCCTCACCTTCGTGCTCGACGGACCCCGGGGGCCCGAGGTCGTGGCCGGGGTCGAGCCCGCCACCGTCGCCGCCACCCTGGCGGCCATGGCGGCCGAGGCCCGGGGATGAGCCGCCCGCTCGTGCTCCTGCTCTCGGGGCCCAACCTCGACCTCCTGGGCCAGCGCCAGCCCGAGCTCTACGGCTCTACCCCCCTGGCCGACCACGTGGCGGCGGCGGCCTCGGCGGCCGAGGCGGCCGGGCTCGACCTCGAGCACCTCCAGTCGAACCACGAGGGCGACCTCGTCGAGGCCGTCCACCGGGCCCGGGGCCGGGCCGCGGCCATCGTGGTGAACGCCGGGGCCCTCACCCACTACGGCTGGTCCCTCCACGACGCCCTCGCCGCCTTCGAGGGCCCGGTGGTGGAGCTCCACCTCACGAACCCCAACGCCCGGGAGCCCTGGCGGTCGACCTCGGTCGTGGCCCCCGTGGCCACCGGTAGCATCGGGGGCCTGGGCCGCCACGGCTACCCCCTGGCCATCGAGGCCGTGGCCCGTCTCCTGGAGGACCGACCCTGACCGCCGTGACCACCGCCGCCACCACGACGACCGCCACCGGCACCGGCACCGGCCGCCCCACGGGCACCGCCGTGGACCCGGCCGCCCTGGGGTCGCTCGAGGCCCCCACCCTGCGGCCCATGGACGTGGCCGGACGGCTCGAGCGCCTGGGCCCCCGGCTGGCCGAAGCGGGCTGCGACGCCCTGCTCGTCACCAATCTCACGAACGTCCGCTACCTCACCGGCTTCACGGGCTCGGCGGGGATGGTGCTCGTGACCGGCGACGGGCTGTTGCTCGTCACCGACGGGCGCTACGGGGACCAGTCGGCGGCCCAGACCGAGGCCGCCGGGGTCGCCGCCCGGCGGGCCATCGGCGGCCGCGACGACCAGCGGCGAGCCCTCGTGGAGGCCCTGGGCCGGGGGGCCCGGCTCGGCCTCGAGGCCGAGTCCGTCACCTGGGCCCAGCAGCGAGCCATGGCCGGTGAGTGGTTCGAGGGGGTCGAGCTCGTGGCCACGTCCGGGGTGGTGGAGGCCCTCCGGGAGGTGAAGGACCCCGGCGAGATCGACCGCCTGGCGGCGGCCGCCCGGGTGGCCGACGAGGCCTTCGCCGCCATCCGGCCGCTCCTGGCCCAGGGTCCCACCGAGCGCCAGGTCGCCCTCACCCTCGATGTGGAGATGAGCCGCCGGGGCGCCTCCGGCCCCTCCTTCGACACCATCGTGGCCGGCGGGCCCCACGGGGCCATGCCCCACCACCGCCCCTCCGACCGACCCATCGGGGCCGGCGAGCTCGTGGTCATGGACTTCGGGGCTGTGGTCGACGGCTACTGCTCGGACATGACCCGCACCCTCTGCGTGGGTGAGCCGGCCGACGCCACCGCCGCCCGCATGGTCGAGGTCGTGGCCGCCAGCCAGGCCGCCGGGGTGGCGGCGGTGCGGGCCGGGGCGACGGCGGGCGAGGTGGACGCCACCTGCCGGGGGGTCATCGCCGAGGCGGGCTGGGCCGACGCCTTCGTCCACAGCACCGGCCACGGGGTGGGGCTGGAGATCCACGAGAGGCCCTGGGTGGGGGCCGAGGCCACCGCCACCCTCGAGGCCGGCCACGTCGTCACCGTGGAGCCCGGCGTCTACCTCACCGGGGTAGGCGGGGTGCGCATCGAGGACACCGTGGTCGTCACCCCCGGGGGCTGCCGGGTGCTCACGAACGCCGGCAAGGATCTCACCGTCACCCCGGGGGAGGCGCCGGCGTGAACGTGTCCACGAACGACCTCCGCAACGGCATGGCCCTCGACCTCGGCGAGGGCCTCTTCACCGTCGTGGAGTTCCAGCACGTGAAGCCGGGCAAGGGCGGGGCGTTCGTGCGCACGAAGCTGCGCAACGTCCGCACCGGGGCCGTGCTCGACCGCACCTTCCGGGCCGAGGAGAAGGTGGTCCAGGCCGTCATCGACAAGCGCGAGATGCAGTACCTCTACCGGGACGGCGACGCCCTCGTGCTCATGGACACCGCCACCTACGACCAGCGCACGGTGCCGGCCGAGGCCCTGGGCGGGGTCACCGACTACCTGGCCGAGAGCGCCACCCTCGAGGTCCACCTCCATGGCCAGGACCTCGTGGGGGCGGAGCTGCCGGCGGCGGTCGAGCTCGAGGTGGCCGAGACCGACCCCGGCGTGCAGGGCGACCGGGTGTCGGGGGCCCGCAAGCCGGCCACCCTCACCACCGGGCTCGTCGTCCAGGTGCCGCTCTTCGTGAACCCCGGTGACCGGGTGAAGGTCGACACCCGCAGCGGCGAGTACCTCACCCGGGCGTGACCGCCACCGGCGACCGGTCCTTGCCGCCGGGCCCGCTCCGCACCGCCGGTCGGCGCCAGGCCCGGGAGCGGGCCCTCGAGCTCCTCTACGAGGCGGACATGAAGCAGGTGGCGCCGAGCACGGTGGTGGCCGCCCTGGGGGCGCCGCCCCTGCACTTCACCGTCGACCTCGTCTCCGGGGTCGAGGCCCACGCCACCGAGATCGACGGCCTCCTGCGCCGCCTGGCCCGCACCTGGGCCCTGGAGCGGATGCCGGCCCTCGACCGGGCCGTGCTCCGCCTGGCCACCTACGAGCTCGGCTGGCGCCCCGACGTGCCCACCGAGGCGGTGATCGCCGAGGCCGTCGAGCTCGCCGGAGCGTTCTCCACTGACGAGTCGGCCCGGTTCGTCAACGGCGTGCTGGCCCGGGCGGCCGAGGAGCTCGGTCGGCCCCTCGGCCGCGCCCCGGCCGGCTCCCGCCCGGGGCGCTAGCATCGCCGGTGCCGGGTCCGCCCGCCGGTCCCGGCACGACCCGTTAACGCCGGTCCCGCGAGGCCGGCACGGAGCGAGAGGGGCACTGGCGTGGCCAGACGAGAGCGCGTCGCGGCGACGGGGAGCCCCGTCGACCTCGTAGAGCGCTCCCAGGTCATGGATGCCGACGACCTCCGGCGGGCCGTGGTGCGCATCGCCCACGAGGTCCTCGAGCGCAACCACGGCCTCGAGGGCGTGGTGATCGTCGGGCTCCAGACCGGGGGGGCGCCGCTGGCCCGGCGCCTCGCCGCCGCCCTGGCCGAGATCGAGGGCGTCGAGGTGCCCACCGGCACCCTCGACGTGGCCTTCTACCGCGACGACATCCGCCTCCGCCCGGTGGTGCCCGAGGCCGCCACCGACATCCCCTTCGAGGTCACCGACCGCATCGTCGTGCTCGTCGACGACGTCCTCTTCACGGGGCGGACGGTGCGGGCCGCCCTCGACGCCCTCACCGACCACGGCCGGCCCCGGGCGGTCCAGCTGGCCGTCATGGTCGACCGGGGCCACCGCGAGCTGCCCATCCGCCCCGACTACGTGGGCAAGAACCTCCCCACCGGCCGCCACCAGATGGTCGACGTGGGGGCCGAGGGCGTCGACCTCGGCACCGTGGCCCCCGGGCCCGGGCCCGGGCCCGGCGGTGGCGGGGGGTGAGCATCGGGCCCCACCTCCTCTCGGTGGCCGACCTCGGGCCCGAGGGCATCGCCGAGGTCCTCGAGGTCACGGACTCCTTCGTGGAGGTGAGCGCCCGGGAGATCCCCAAGGTCCCCGCCCTGCGGGGCCGCACCGTGGCCACGGTGTTCTTCGAGGACTCCACCCGCACCCGGCTGTCGTTCGAGACGGCGGCCCGGCGCCTGTCGGCCGACGTGGCCAACCTCTCGGTGGGCACGTCGTCGGTGGCCAAGGGCGAGTCGGTGCGCGACACCGTCCAGACCATCGACGCCATGGGGGTGGACGCCCTCGTGGTGCGCCACCGCTCGGCCGGGGTGCCCCACCAGGTGAGCGCCTGGGTCTCGGCCGCCGTCGTCAACGCCGGCGACGGCGCCCACGAGCACCCCACCCAGGCCCTGCTCGACTGCTACACCCTCCGGGCCCGGCGGGGGTCGCTCAAGGGGGCCCGGATCCTCGTCGTGGGTGACGTGGCCCACTCCCGGGTGGCCCGGTCGAACGTCTGGGCCTTCGACGCCCTGGGGGCCGAGGTGTGCCTCGTCGCCCCCCCCACCCTCCTGCCCCCGAGCCTGCAGGGGTGGCCGGTGCGGGTGTCCCACGACCTCGACGCCGAGCTGGGCGACGCCGACGTCGTCTACCTCCTGCGCCTCCAGCGGGAGCGCCAGGTCGGGGCCCTGCTCCCCTCGGTGCGGGAGTACACCCGGGGCTTCGGCCTCACCCGGGACCGGGCCCGGCGCCTGGGCCCCGACGCCCTCGTCCTGCACCCCGGGCCCATGAACCGGGGGGTGGAGATCGCCGCCGAGGTGGCCGAGGGACCGGCGTCGGTCATCACCGAGCAGGTGGCGAACGGGGTGGCGGTGCGCATGGCCGTGCTCTTCCTGCTCCTGGGGGCGGCGGGGTGAGGGGCCCGACCGGCGTGCTCGTGCGGGGCGGCACCGTGCTCGACGCCACCGGGCCGAGGCGGGCCGACGTGGCCGTGGCCGGCACCCGGGTGGTGGGGGTGGGGCCCGACCTCGCCGCCCCCGCCGGCTGGGTCGTGCTCGACGCCGGGGGCTGCGTGGTGGCGCCCGGCCTCGTCGACCTCCACACCCACCTCCGCCAGCCCGGTCGGGAGGAGGCCGAGACGGTCGAGACCGGGGCCCGGGCCGCCGCCCTCGGCGGCTTCACGGCGGTGGTGGCCATGCCCAACACCGAGCCCGCCATCGACGGGGCCGAGGTGGTGCGCGAGGTCCAGGAGCTGGCCCGGGGCGCCTGCTGCCACGTGGCCGTGGCGGGGGCCATCACCCGGGGGCGGGCCGGGGAGGCCCTGGCCCCCATGGCCGAGATGGCCGAGCTCGGCGTGCGGCTCTTCACCGACGACGGGCGGGGGGTGCAGGACCCCGGCCTCATGCGCCGGGCCCTGGAGTACTCCTCGGCCCTGGGCGTCGGCCTGGCCCAGCACTGCGAGGACGAGGCCCTTGCCGCCGGGGGGGCCATGCACGAGGGGGCGTGGTCGGCCCGCCTCGGGGTGCCGGGCGTGCCGGCCGAGGCCGAGGAGGTGATGGTGCGCCGGGACCTGGCCCTCGCCCGCCGGACCGCGCCCCTGGGCGCCCGCCTCCACCTCCAGCACCTCTCCACCGCCGGCGCCCTGGCTGCCCTCCGCCAGGCCCGGGCCGAGGGGCTGGCCGTCACCGCCGAGGCCACCCCCCACCACCTGGCCCTCACCGACGCCGAGCTCGCCGGCTACGACCCCGTCTACAAGGTGAACCCGCCCCTGCGCCCCGAGTCCGACCGCCAGGCCCTCGTGGCCGCCGTGGCCGACGGGACGGTCGACGCCATCGCCACCGACCACGCCCCCCACCCGCCCGAGGCCAAGGAGCTGGCCCTCGACGAGGCCCCGCCCGGGGTGGTGGGCCTCGAGACGGCCCTGCCCGTGGCCCTCCAGGCGCTGGGGGCCGACATCGGCGCCATCCTCGCCCTCATGTCGTGGCGGCCCGCCCGCATCGCCGGGCTCGAGGCCACCCAGGGGGGCCCGGTGGCCGAGGGCCGGCCCGCCAACCTCTGCGTCGTCGACCTCGCCGCCCCCTGGGTCCTCGACCCCGCCCGCCTGGCTAGCCGGAGCCGGAACACGCCCTTCGCCGGACGTCGGTTCGAGGCCCGGGTCCGCCACACGCTCGTGGCCGGCGAGCCCGTGGTCGTCGACGCCGAGGCCCGTCGGTGAGGGCCGAGGACCGGCCCCCGGCCCACCTCGTCCTCGCCGACGGCACCACCTTCGCCGGCGAGGCGGTTGGGGCCCTGCCGCCGGGAGGGGTGGCCACCGGCGAGGTGGTGTTCAACACCGTGCTGAGCGGCTACCAGGAGGTGCTCACCGACCCCTCCTACGCCGGCCAGATCGTCACCTTCACCTACCCCCACATCGGCAACTACGGGGTGACGGCGGCCGACGCCGAGAGCCGGCGAGCGTTCTGCCGGGGGGTGGTGGTGCGCGACCTCGCCCCCCGGCCCTCGAGCTGGCGGGCGGAGGGCTCGCTCGAGGGCTGGCTCGTGGCCCAGGGGGTGGCCGGGATCGCCGGGGTCGACACCCGCCGCCTCACCCGCCACCTCCGGGAGGCGGGGGCCATGCCCGCCGCCCTCGGCACCGCCGAGGTGGCCACCCTGGCGGCGGCGGCGGCGGCCGAGCCCGGCACCGACGGCCTCGACCTCGTCGCCGGCGTCACCACCCCCGAGCCCTACACCGTGGGCCGGGGGCCCCGGCGGGTCGTGGCCTACGACTTCGGCATCAAGCGGTCGATCCTCGGGCTCCTGTCCCGCACGGCCACGGTCGAGGTGGTGCCGGCCGCCACCCCGGCGGCCGAGGTCCTGGCCCGGGCGCCCCACGGGGTCTTCCTCTCGAACGGCCCCGGCGACCCCGGCCCCCTCACCGCGGCGGTGGCCAACATCCGCGAGCTCCTGGGGGTCGTACCCGTGTTCGGCATCTGCCTCGGCCACCAGCTCCTGGGCGCGGCCCTCGGGGGCAGCACCTACAAGCTCCCCTTCGGCCACCACGGGGGCAACCACCCCGTGCAGCGGCTGGGTCCGGGGACGGTGGAGATCACGAGCCAGAACCACAACTACGCGGTGGACGACGCCTCGGTGTGCCGGGCCGAGGTGAGCCACCGCAACCTCAACGACGGGGTCGTGGAGGGGTTCCGCTGCCGGGGGCTGGCCGCCTTCAGCGTGCAGTACCACCCCGAGGCCGGTCCCGGTCCCCACGACGCCCGCTACCTCTTCGAGGAGTTCGAGGCCCTCATGGCCGCCGCCGCGCCGAAGGGAGCCACCTGAGGTGGGCCGCCGCCACGACCTCGAGACCATCCTCGTCATCGGCTCCGGCCCCATCGTCATCGGCCAGGCCTGCGAGTTCGACTACTCCGGCACCCAGGCGTGCCGGGTGCTGGCCGCCGAGGGCTACCGGGTCGTGCTCGTGAACTCCAACCCGGCGACGATCATGACCGACCCCGAGTTCGCCCACCGCACCTACGTCGAGCCCCTCGCCGCCGACGTCGTGGCCGCCATCATCGAGCGGGAGCGGCCCGACGCCGTCCTGCCCACCCTCGGCGGCCAGACCGCCCTCAACCTCGCCGTGGACCTCGCCGCCTCCGGGGTCCTCGAGGCCCACGGGGTGGAGCTCGTGGGGGCCTCGATCGAGGCCATCCGCACCGCCGAGGACCGGGAGCGGTTCAAGGCAGCCATGGGGGAGATTGGCCTCGCCGTCCCTGCCTCGGGCTTCGCCTACGCCCTCGAGGAGGCCATGGCCGTGGCCGAGGAGGTCGGCTACCCGGTCATCGTCCGGCCCTCCTTCGTCATGGGCGGCGGCGGCACCGGCATCGCCGGCGACGCCGAGGAGCTGGCCATCATGGCCAAGGCGGGCCTGGCCGCCAGCCCCATCACCGAGATCCTCGTCGAGCGGTCCATCGCCGGCTGGAAGGAGTACGAGCTCGAGGTCATGCGGGACCGAGCCGACAACTGCGTCGTCGTGTGCTCCATCGAGAACCTCGACCCCATGGGCGTCCACACCGGCGACTCCATCACCGTGGCTCCGGCCCAGACGCTCTCCGACGTCGAGTACCAGGCCATGCGCGACGCCGGCTTCGCCTGCATCCGCCGCATCGGGGTGGAGACCGGGGGATCGAACATCCAGTTCGCCGTCGACCCCGCCACCGGGGAGATGGTCGTCATCGAGATGAACCCCCGGGTGAGCCGGTCGAGCGCCCTGGCCTC
>Ga0187892_10012286_pt1 | contig 10216 bp, 6 predicted proteins | sample MA1701073metaG_FD_139345 | JGI IMG/M metagenome (GOLD analysis project Ga0187892, IMG submission 139345) | Bio-ooze microbial communities from a basaltic lava cave in the Kipuka Kanohina Cave System on the Island of Hawaii, USA - MA170107-3 metaG ...
CGTCGCGACGTCGGGGAGGAGCCCCGACTTCGCGGCGAGCGGCGAGCCGGGGGAGCAGGCGTCGCGTATCCCCCTCGCGACGAGGTCCGCCCCGACCGCGACGACAGCTCGAACCCCTCGATCGTCCTGATCGGTCCACGCCGTGACGATTCCCGAGACGGAGATTCCGTGACGTGCGAGGATGATCGTGTCGGCCAGGATCCCCGCGCCCCCCGTCGGGTCGAGGCCCGCCAGGGAGAGGGCGCGCGGGCACACCGTCACGCGAGGCGTCGCCCTCCGCGCTTGGGCTGTCGGGCGAGGTCGAGGGCGCGGGCCCGGAGCCTCCGCTGGAGGGCGAAGATCGCGTCCTCGGCTCCCTCCGGGACGGGGATCCGGCCTCCCGCGATGCGGCCGTGGCCGCCGCAGGTCCCCTCCCCGTCCAGGACCTCGCGGAGCATGGGGTAGGCGTCCTTGTCGGGGAGGTCCGTGCGGAGCGAGAGGTAGTAGGTCCCCTCGTAGAGGCCCCCGACGAGCGACCAGCTCGTCTCGCGATGGCGCAGGAAGAGGTCGGCCATCTCCGCCACCATGTCGGGATTCGAGATCTTTCCGAGGAAGGCGAGGAGAACCGGACCATGGACGCGCGCGACCGCGAGCGCGCGCCGGAGCTCGTAGAAGTAGGGGCTCGGGAGGGGCGGGCTCTTGATCCGCGCGTAGGCCGCACGGTCCGCCCGGCGGAGGAGGCGCTCGTACGCCCGCTCGTCGGCCTCGGATGCGTTCCGCCCGAGATCGGCGGTGTCGAACCGCAGACCGCACAGGAGCGCCGTCGCGACCTCGGTCGGCGGCTCGATCCCGAGCGCCTGGAGGTATTCGAAGACCACGGTCGACGTCGCCCCGTATCCGCGGCGGACGTCGTAGAAGGGGATCCCGGCGGCCCAGCCGTCCGCCCCCTCGTGGTGATCGACGACCGCGAGGATGGGGACCCCTTCCGGCACCTCGGTGTGCCCGAAGCCGGGCTGGGTGTCGACGAGGACCGCGGAGCGGTACGTCGCGACGTCGATCTTCGAGAAGGGGACGTACTCGATTCGGCACTGCTCGACCATCTCCCGGTTCTCCGCCCGGTAGATGTCCCCGTTCATCGCGAAGGTCGCGTCGATCCCCACCGCGGTCCGGAGGATGTGGATCATCCCGGAGGCGCTGCCCAGGGCGTCCGGGTCGGGGTTCCGGTGGGCGAGGATGAGGGCCGGTCCCTTGCCCCGGAAGAGATCGACGAGGCTTCTCGGATCGGGTGCGGATCGCCCCCCCGCAACCGCAGAAGGTCGCGCCGACGGTGCAGGAGGGTGCTCCTTGGGCATGGCCAGGGGGTCAGAGCCTGTGCTTTCGGAGGAAGAGGCGGCCTTCGAGCAGGTCCTCCCGCCCGAACCGCGCGTCCGTCACGAGGATCCGCAACGCCTGGCGGGGGGTGTAGGACGCCACCAGCGAAAAGTCCACCCGCCCGGTACCGGGGGGGTATCCCCCCTGGAACTCGACGACGTCGTGGAGGCGCACCGCGGCCATCCGGTCGGCCAGCCTCTCCCCCCAGTCCGCGGCAGGTGGCCCGCCCAGGGAGGCGAGAATCTCCGCCCGGCCCGTGTCGTGGGCGTACCCGAGGAGCCTGCCCCGCAGGTCGTCGAGAACCATGCGCCCGGCCTCCGGGGTCAGCACGCCATGCGGATCCGCGGGGGTCTCGAGCGCCAGGCGGATGCTCGGGGCCCGCGCGAAGATCGCGTGGAGGGACCGGCAGAGTCGATCGAGGTGGCGCTCCCGATCCCGCGCGGCCTCGAGGAGGATCTCCTCCTTCACCTCCTTCAGCGTCTCCGGGGGCTGCCTCCGCTCGAGGAGTCCGTGGAGGCGGCGGGCCCGGTCCTGGAGGTGGGGTCCGCCGACGACGCCTCCGGGGATCGTGACCAGGGAGCACCCCGCCGAGACCGCGAGGGATACGTGGCCGAGGAGATCCTCGACGGCCGCGGAACGCCGGTCGTCGTTCGTGGAGGAGAGGTCCGCCTCCGCCCCTTCGCCGTCCCGGCACCCGGCCTGGATCGCCGAAAGGCGGACCCCCGTCTCCCGGAGCGCTGGGGCGAGGTCTTCGAAGTCGCGGATCGGGCTCTCCCGCGAGAGTTCCAGGCCCTCGAAGCCGAGAGCCGCCGAAGACCGGACCTGCTCCCCCGCCGAGCGAAGTCTCGCGCCGAACCAGACCGTGGAGAGGCAAACCATGGAAGGCCCCCGCGGAAGGGGTCAGGCACCCTTCCCGCGGACGGAAAGGGTGCCAGACCCCAAGGGCGGGGAGCCCGGTATCTTACCCGTGGGGGTCGAGGCCCTCGGGAGGGGCAGCCAGGGGGCTCAGTACCTCGAGAACCCCCTGCGGAACGCCGGCACCCAGACCCTCACGTACTCCGTGCGGAAGTAGCCGGGGTGGCAGATGGTCTCGTAGTGGGCAGGCTCCACCAGGACATCCACGAGGCAGCCCCCCACCCAGCGGCGCTCGTAGCGAGCCGGCACGTAGATCGTCTCCGTCCGCGCGGGAACCCAGATCCGGCGGGGCCGCGTCTCGAAGTGGCCCGCCGGCTCGTGGAGGCCCGCCAGGACCGAGAACGACGCCTTCCTCGACTGGTAGCCGACGGCGAGGCCGCCCGGTGCGAGGCCGAGGAAGAATGACTTCTCCTTCCCTCCGTGGGAGGCGAGGGCGTCGGCGGAGAGCAGCGGCAGGATCGCGGCCAAGAGCAGGGGGAACCGTGCCATGTTTCGACTCCGTTGTTTCGGGCGCTTGGGAGGGGGCGAAACGCGTTCCAATCCTAGGAATGAGGTAACCTATTGATTTTCAATAAGTTCTGTTGAGGCTTGTGTCGCGGGGCGTGTCTCGTCCCTGGGAATACCGTCCCATCCCAGAGACGACTCTGCCCCGGGAGCATGTTGGTGCCGCGACGTAACCCGGGATGGGAAGGCGTCCAGCAACCCCTCCACCCCCTCGTTTTCCATAATCGCCTTGGAAATAGCGGGTTGCGCGCAATCCCAACACGGTGGCAGGGCAGGGTCCTAGATGGCCCCGATGGTGGCGCTTGCCGCCGCCCCCCCCGCAAGAACCCCCGCCACCCACAGACCCCATCTCCCCCCGACCCGCCCACCCAAACCCCATGCAACGACGACCGACCCGAATCCTGCTCCGAAGAGGTCCGTCGCCGCGTCGAGCACGGAAGGGTTCCGGCCGGGCACGAAGGACTGGTGCCACTCGTCGGCGAGACCGTAGAGGGCGGCGAGGACGATCGCCCCCAGGAGGGAGGCGCGATCGGGCAGGAGCCGCCCATCGCTCCTACGGGCCAGCGAGGCGACGAGAAGACCACCGAGAACGGCGAAGAACGGGGCGTGCGCTCCGTTCCAAAGGACTCGCACGAGGAACGGTGCGGGGCCCCTCGCCTCCGAGGTCTGGGCGGACAGGAGGAAGATCACGGCGCCCCACCCGACCGAGGCGAACACCCATGCGGCGCGCGGAAAGCGGCCGGCCCATCCCGCGAGCGCGGTCCCTTCCCGAGAGCCCAAGGGGAAGCGCTTCAGGACCCTGCGAGCGGTTCGCACCGCATCGCGACGTCGAGCCAGTTCGCCTTTCGCGTCAGCGCCCCGGCGGACACCCGATCGACGCCCGACTCGGCGAAGGCGCGGACGTTCTCGATCGTCACTCCCCCGGAGGCCTCGAGCGCCAAGGATCGCCCGAGCGTGCGCGCCTCTTCCCGGAGCGCGGCGACGACGGGGGGGAGAGCCTCGGGAGCGAAGTTGTCGAGGAGGAGGATCGCCGCCCCCGCCCGGAATGCGATTCGCGCCTCCTCGAGGCTCGTCGCCTCCGCGGTCACGATCGCGCCCGTCCCGGCCGCCCTCGCGGCGCGAGACACCGCGTCTCCGAGGTCGCCCCCCGCGAGGACGACGTGGTTGCGCTTGACCAGGATCGCCGCGTCGAGCCCGACGCGATGGCTCGTCGCGCCTCCGACCTCGACCGCGTGCTTCTCGAGGACGCGCATTCCCGGCGACGTCTTCCGGGTGTCGAGGATCGTCACTCCCGTCCCCGCGACCGCCCGGACGAAACGCGACGCGGTCGTCGCGACCCCGCTGAGCCGGCCGAGGAAGTTGAGGGCCGTCCGCTCGCCGGCGAGGAGGGCTCTCGCCTTCCCGCGGAGGACGAGAATCGAGGTCCCGGGGCGGAGCGCCGCGCCGTTCTCGAGCCTCTCCTCGATCTCGAGGCGGGAATCGAGGACCTCGAACGTCGTCCGCGCCGCGTCCATGCCCGCGAGGATTCCCTCCTCCTTCGCGAGGATCCTCGCCCGAGCGAGCGCCGTCGGCGGGACGAGGGCGTCCGTCGTCAGGTCGCCCGAGCCGACGTCTTCCTCGATGGCGAGACGGACGATCGCGTCGAGCGTCCGGGAATCGAGTTCTTCCGGCATTCTCGGCTCGGGCCGCGCCCCTCCCGTCAGAAGAGCGGGGACCACGCCAGCATCTCCTGCGAGTCCGACCAGGTCGAGGGAGGAGTGAGCGCGTCGCGAGGGCGCGGCCCTCGCCCCGCCCCCGAGTAGCCCTTCGAGACGCGCCGGAAGGGAGGCCCTTCCTCCCGCAACAGGAACGAGCTGACTCCGGTGGCGCCGTACTCCTTGGGCCACGCGGTCGCGACGAAGGTCGCCGCGGCATGGCCGGGATCGGGCGGGACGTCGACTCGGAAGAGGTATCCGAAGGCCTCTCCCTCGATGCGGCCCGGGGCCATGCGGAGCGAGACCGGGAGGAAACGGGATCCGGCCCGCCCGAGATCGGCGAGGGTTCCGAACTCGCCGATCTCGTCGAGGTCCACGTCCCGGAGCTCCTCCGCCCGGAAGAGGCGCTCGCCTTCCCGCAGCGCGAGGAGGACTCCCAGCGCCTGTTCCTCCGATCGACGCATGGGCGTGCGACCGAACACCGCCCCCAGGACGACGGGGTCTCCCGATCCTCCCTCGGGGACGAGCTCCGCCAGGTCGGGGACGGTGCCGAGGCGGACCCGCAGACGATCCGGGTCCTCGAAGGTCTCGACGCCGACGAGGAACTCGTTCCGCGGCACGCTCACGGAGACGAAGCGGAGGACGGGGAGGAGCAGGTCCTTGAGCGGCGTCCCGTCGAGGAAGAGGGCCTTCGATCGAGCCCTCGCCTCCGGGAACAGCCGGAGGAACCCCGCGCGCGCCGTCACCGACTTCCCCTCCCTCCGCGCATCGATCATCGACTTGAGGGTCTCCACGTCGTTCGAGACGAGGAGGACGTCCCCGTCCGACCCGATCGCGAGCGGCCGCCCGTCGGCGAGGATCGTGTCGAGGATCCCATCCTCCTTCTCGACGAGCGCTTCCGCCGCCTCGAGCCGGTCGCGGAGGGCGTCGAGGGAGACGGGATCCCCGGCCTTGAGCGCCATTCCCCAGGGAGGAGGCTCGATCCGGAAGAGGAGGCCGACGATCGCTCGGTCTCCGAGCCGGAGGTTCGCGAAGAGCGCGACCTCGCGGACCGCCGCCTCGGCCGCCCACTCGAGGATGGGTCCTCGAGGATCGAAGAGGGTCTGGAATCCGAGCCGCGCGAGAGGGGTCTCGCCCCCGGCCTCTTTCCCGACCCCCGCGGATCGCAGCGCGGCGAGGAGGGCGCGCGCGTCGAGGCTCGCGAGGAGCGTGAGGACGGCCTCCGGCGGGACGTAGGACCCGAGCGTGAGAGGCCGCGCTCCCTGCCGGATGGTCTCGTAGATCCGAAACGTCTCCGGCCGCGACTTCAGGTCGAAGTTGACCTCCGTCCGGAACGCTCCCGCCTCGTCCGGCTCCGGGCTCACCGTGAGGACCATGGGTCCGAGGATCTCCGCCAGCTGCCCCAGGAGCGCGGCCACCGTGTCCGCCGGCGCGGTCCTCCCGCGATGCATGGCGGGGAAGTCCCAGAACGCCACCTCCTCGTCCCGAGGGAGGCTCACGATCATCCGCCCGACGTCGGGACGATCCCGGAAGGTGGGACCGTCGCCCTCCGCGCGGCGTCCCCGGCGGAGCATCGCCTCGACCAGCGCGGGCCGGCTCGCGGCGAGCACGCGGCCCCCGAAGCGCGCGTAGGAGGCGACGCCGAGGAACGTCCTTGGCTCGAGTGCGTCCGGCGAGGAGGCCGCTTCGCGCTCCGGAAGCCCTTCGAGCACCGCCATCCAGTCGAGGTCGTTCCCCGCCCCGTCGGGCCCCGTCTCCACCGGCGAATGGAGGAACCCGATGTGGCCGAGGAAACGCTCCTTCCATCGCGCGATCTCCTCGGGCGAGAGCTCGAGCTCCCACCCGGCGAGGATCTCGACGGCGCCGCTCACCTCTTTCGCGGCGTCCCGTGCCCGCATCTCCGCGCCGAGCCCCGAGCGGAGGCGCGATCCCTCGGGGAACGGGGTGCGGAAGTACCCGACGAGATCGGGAGGAAAGAACCGGAGGGCCTCGAGGGGGTCCTCGCCCGCCGCGAATCTCCCCGAGAGCGGCGTGGAGAGGAGGAGCGCGAAGCAGAGCGCGAGGGGGCTCATGGCCGCGATAGGAGGTCGCGCACCGCCTCGAAGCCGTCCCCGAGGAGAACCTCGGGGGACCATCCGTTCTCCGCCGCCCGATCGAGCGCGCGGCGGGCCGAGGGGGTGTCGGAGAGGGAGAGGAAGCCGAGGGTCGCCTCCGCGAGCGCGTTCGCGCTCGCCGGGAGGGCGAGGACTCGGGCGAGATCGTCCTTCGCTTTCTCCCTCTGTCCCGAGGCGATGAGTGCGCGCCCGCGCCCTGCGACGTAGAGCGCCTGGGAGGGACGAATCCCGACGAGACGGTCGAAGAGGGGAAGGGCGGGCTCCCCGGCGTCGCCGCAGTGCAGTCGGTGGAAGGCCGACGCGGCCATCGCTCCCTCCTCGTCGGGAGCCTTCTCGAGGACTCGGCGGTACGCCGCGTGCGCCCGGGCCAGGTTTTCGGCCTCGTGATGGATCGAGCCCTGTCGCGCGTCGGGCACCCACCAGCCGGGCTCCAGCTCGCCCGCCTCGACGTAGCAAGCGATCGCCTCGTCGAAGGCCGACCGCCGGTCCGTCTCCGCCACGGAGCGCGGCAGAGGCGGGTAGGAATCTCCCCGGCGCACCCAGGCTTCCGCGAGCGCCCGGCGCGCCGCGGCCTCTCCCGGCGGAGGCCGGAGCGTCTGGATCCCCGCCTCCTGCGTGAAACGGACGACCAGATCCGCCGCGAGCGACCTCTCGTCGGGGCGATCGGACCGGAGCGCCTCCTCGAGCGCGCGTCGCCCCTCCCCGCTTCCGCTCGACCAGAGCCCGGCCGCCGCCGGAAGCCGGACCAGGGCATCGGGGTGCGCGAGGAATCGCTGGAACGGCTCGGCGCCCGAGGGAGACCCCCTCTCCGCGAGGAGACGGAGGGCGCCGGCGCGAGCGAGCGTCTCCTCCTCGCGGAACATCCGCAGGAGGAAAGTGGGGAGGCCCGTTCGCGCGCCCTCCTCCGCGATCTCGGCCTCCTGCTGGCCTTCCTCCCCGGCTCCTCCGCCTCCGGGGAGGAGGAAGGGATTGAGCACTCCGAAGGCCTCGCTCCCCCTCTGCTGCAGATGGGCGTGGAGGATGATGCCGGCGGGATCGCCCAGCGTGGCGAGCTCGTAGGCGACGGCCTGGCGGACGAGAGGGTCCGACTCCCGCGAGGCGAGGCGGTGGAGCGGCTCGACCGCCTTCGTCTTCGCGAGGGTCGCGAGCGCGTGCGCGGCATAGGCCCGCACGAGGGCGTCCGCGTCCGCCAGCGCGCGGACGAGAGCCGTCTCCGATTCCGGTGCTCCGACGACGAGGAGGAGCGAGGCGGCCTCCCGGCGCACGGCCACCGTCTCCGCGTCGACGACGAGGCGTTCCGCCAGGGTCCGGGACCGGTAGGGATCGACGGCGGCGAGCGCGAGGCGCACGTCCCGCCGCAGCCTCGGAGGCTCCCCGAAGCTGCCGTCGGCGTTCTCGAAGATCCGAAGGAGGACCGGAGAGGCCGCGACGCCGATCGCCCGGACGCGGGCGAGGCCCTCCTCCTCGAGGAGCCATTCCGCAAGGAGCCGGTCGGCCGCCGCGTCCGCTCGTCCCCGCAACTTCGCCGCGAGGAGGCGCACGCGCTCCCGGCCGGGACCCTCCACGCCCGCCTCGAGGACGGGGAGCGCCTCGAGCCCCGCCCCCCGCAGCGCCTTCTCCGCGAGGTCGCGCATCTCCACGGTTCCGTTCGCGAAGTGGTCGACGTAGCGGCGGAGCTTCTCGACCTGCGCCGGATCGGATCCCGTTCCCCTCCCGCGCAGGTAGTCCTCCCCGACGAGGGCTTGCGGATCCAGCTCCGCACGACGCGCGGCGAGACGTCGCGCCGCCTCGACCGGATCCATCGGCACGGCCGCCTCCGGGGGCGCGAGCGCCCAGTCCGCCAGCAAGTCCCAGTCGGGCCGCTCGGCGAGAGTCCAGCGCAGCACCCCCTGGGACGACTCGACGTCGAGGTCGTAGGCCCTCTCGAGGTCCTCTAGCGCGTCCCGGAGCCTCCCCTGCTTCAGGTAGGCGCTCGCGCGGAGCGCGAGCGCGCGCGCGTTTCCCGGCGCGAGCGCGATCCCCCTCGAGGCCTCCTCCGCCGCGGGACCGAAATTGCGCTGCAGGAACTGGGCGAGCGCGGCGAGCCACCGCGGGCGCGGGTCCCCGGGCGCGAGGCTCGCGCAGCCCTGGAACCCGAAGAGCGCCTTGAGGGTCTCCTCGAGCCAGAGGTCGCAGATCGCTACGCCGAGCTGCGCCTCGATCCGGAGCGACGGATCGAGGTCGAGGGCCTTCTCGAATCCGCGGCGCGCCTCCCGCGTCTCCCCAAGGGCACCGTTCGCGCGGGCGCGGAGGAGGACCGCCGCGGCGTCGTCGGGATCGGCGGCGAGGACGACCGCGGCGTCCTCGAGCGCGCGCGCCGGGGCGCGGGGAGGGACCTCGAGGAGGAGGCGAGCGCGCAGCCGCCGCACCTCCAGGGACTCGCGGCGGCCGGCGAGGGCGGCGTCGCAGGCTGCCAGCGCTTCCTCCCGATCGCCGAGCGCGACGAGCGTCTCCGCGAGGAGGGCCAGGGCCTCGGCGTTCTCCGGATCCCTGGCGAGGGCGCGACGGAGATGATCGAGGGCCTCCTCCGGCGCGCGATCGTGGAGCTCGCGCGCGAGGACCACGTGCGCGGGGCCGAACTCCTCGTGGATCGCGAGCGCCGCGCGCGCGCGCGTCTCCTCGTCCCCCTCCGCTCCCGCGAGGACGCGGGCGGCCTCCTCGTTCTCCACCGCTTCCGCCCGGTCCCGGCTCTCGATCGCGTCATCGATCCTCCCGACCGCCTCGTAGCTCGCCGCGAGCGCCTCGAGCGCCACGCCGTCGCCGGGGTTCGCGGCGATCACCCGATTCCAGGGCTCGATCGCCTCCCCGTGCCTCCCGGCCCGCGCGAGGATCTCCGCGAGCCGCCGCCAGCGCGGAAGGGTCGGCTCGATCTCGACGCCGGTCGCGAGCGCGACGACCGCCTCGTCGAGGTCGCCCCTCCGTTCGTGGACGTCCGCGAGGGTGTCGAGATAGACGGCGTTCCGCGGCTGGAGCCGCACCGCGCCGCGTGCGCGCTCGAGCGCCGTGTCGGGATCTCCCGCTCGGAGGCTCTCGACGGCGGCGAGGTGGGCGGTCCGCGCCCTCACTTCCGGTCGGGCCCGTCCCGCGACGAAGACCAGAACGAGGAGCGCCACGACCGCGAGGCCGAGCGCGATCGCCGCCGGGACGGGAACCCGCACGCCCCGCGCCCGTCTCCAGATCCGATAGGGAAGCGAGGCGCGCCGCGCGAGGATCGGCTGTCCGTCCAGGAAGCGGCGCAGATCGTCCGCGAGAGCGGCTGCTGTCGCGTACCGCCGGTCGGGGTTCTTCTCGAGGGCCTTGAGGACGATCGTCTCGAGGTCCCGGGGGATTCGGGGATTGAGTCGCCGCGGCGCGATCGGCTCCGTGAACAGGATCTGGCGAATCACCTCCTGCGAGGACTCGCCTTCGTACGGCGGCTCGAGGGTGAGCGTCTGGTAGATCGTCGTGCCGAGGGAGTAGATGTCCGTCCGCCGGTCGACGGGGACGCGCTTCGCGGTGAGCTGCTCGGGGCTCATGTAGAGCGGCGTGCCGAGCACGTCGCCGGTGCGCGTGATCGAGATCGTCCCCTCGTCCCGGGCGAGACCGAAGTCCCCCACCCGC
>Ga0187892_10012287_pt1 | contig 10214 bp, 6 predicted proteins | sample MA1701073metaG_FD_139345 | JGI IMG/M metagenome (GOLD analysis project Ga0187892, IMG submission 139345) | Bio-ooze microbial communities from a basaltic lava cave in the Kipuka Kanohina Cave System on the Island of Hawaii, USA - MA170107-3 metaG ...
CTTTCCGTCGGCCGCTTCCAGGAGTTTTCGTGGGAACGAAACCAGGGCCGTCGCCGCGGGAAGCCGCTCGGCCAGCCGCTCGGGCCGGAAGTCCCGGAACTCCTGGAACGTCACTCCCCGCAGCGCCGGCGCGCACGCGCGCAGGAAGTCGTCGAGCGAATCCTTGTCGACGGGTTGGGGCTCCGGCGGCGCCGCCACGCCGGGTCGCAGGTCGGCGAGCGCGATGAGGTCCAGCGAGGGCTCGGCGGGCTCCATGGGTCTCCCCACTCCAGCGACGCGCGGGACGGCTGTCAAGAAAAACCCCGGCATTTGACACTACCGGCGGCGGGCGCTAAGATTGCCCGGTTCCCCAATTTAGGGCAGGAATCGGCCTTAACGCATGAACTCCGCGACGGCGGACGGTGTCGACGGACTCCCCCTCCTGGGGAGCGCCGCGGGTTCCCTGCGTTTCGAGCTGGCGCTGGCCGAAGGATCGCTCGAGGAGCGTGACGATCCGTTCCTCGCGCTGGACGATTCGGGCCGGCTCTCCCGCGTCCTCCTGGGGCGCGTGGCGGCGGGGGCCGGAGCGACGCTCCGTCCGCTCGCCGTCAAGGTCCAGCGCAGCACGTACCGGACGGGCAAGGCGGCGATCTCCAACCCCCAGGTGGAGGAGCAGGGCCGTCGGGAGCGCGAGAACCTCCTCCGGGCGGGCGGCGGCGAGGTGGTCGCCCTCGTCGACCTGGGAGAGCAGCAGTTCCAGAGCCGTCCCGTCACGTTCTGCAAGAAGGTCCGGAAGTACTTCCACCCGTTCTGCCCCCGCTGCCGCGGCGCGCTGGTGGACTGCCGGGACGACGCGCTGCTTCGCGATCTCGGGCTGCCGGAGTATTCGAAGTCCCCTACGCGCTACCTCCACTGCCCCGCGTGCTCCGCCAAACCCCCTCGGATCTTCTACACGGCCTCGCCGGCGTCGGCCGAGGAGACGCCGCGCGGGGGAGCGCAGGTGCGGCGGCGGTCGGAGCTCTACCGCGACCTGGCCGGGGTCTTCCAGGAGAAGCTTTCCGACGACGAGCGCCGCCGGCTCGCGCGCACCTACCCGTGTTTCGAGTGCGCTCACCGCGCGGAGTGCTACCCCGCCTCCGCTGACCTGGCCGCCGAAGCCTCGGCGAAGGCGGCAGCTACGGCGGGCAGGGCCGCGAACGCGCCCTTTCGTGCGGAGACGCTCCTCGTGCCCCTCTCGTACCACGAGTTCCATCTCCTCGCGCTCGAAGCGCTGGAGTTCCACTACGACGAGTTCTGCGACCTCCTGGGCGGCGCGCGGTGGGAGCAGCTCCGCGACCGGCTGATGGCTCCCACGGCCCCCGGGCGGGCGGCCCTGCTGGCGGGACTGGAGAGCGTCTACACGTCCGGGCCCCAGTGGCTCTACGAGAGCGACGCGTCGGGCCGCTTCTCGCTGGAGATCCTCCGCCTCAAGCTCGGCCTCTTCGGTCAGCTCGCCCGCGGTCTCCGGCGCTACCACGCCGCCTGCCGCCAGCCGCACCTGGACCTGAGCCCGGCCAAGGTAATGGTCCGCGTCTCGCCCGGGGCCTCCGCGCTTCCTGCCCGATGGATCTCCCAGGCCCGGCTCATCGGCCTGGCCAGCCCGCACCGGTCCGTCCCCGGCGCCGCCGCCGGAGACGCCTCGTCCAGCCTTCTCTTTCCCGCGTCGGATGTCGACCCCACCTACCTTTCTCCGCTCATCCGCGAAAAGGGCTCCAGCAGCGAGGAATCCCTGCGGGTGTCGATCCGCTCCGCGACCCCCGAAAAGATCGAAGGGACGCTGTCCTCCGACCGGGTCCGTCTCGACAGCTACCGTCGGGGCGACGTCGTGCGGGTGGTCGCGTCGTCCGTCTTCGAGGGCCTGACGCTGTGGGCGACGTTGGGGGAGCGCGAGGAGAAAGCGTTGCGATTCGAGGCCAAGCCGGTCCCGAACCTGACGGCCGGGCGCGATTTCGAGGCCGTCGTCTCCTTCTACCGCAACTTCCACGTCCCTTGCGACCTGTACGGCCTGGGGATGCTCCTCCTCCGCGCCGTCCTGGTCAACGACGAGCACGACATCTTCGCCGTGGACGACGCGGTGCAGCGGGTCCTGAAGAAGCAGGCGCTCCGGTTCGCCGGCAAGGGGCAGCCCACGGCGCGGCAAGTCCAGACGGAGCTCGCCTCGCTCCTGGAGCAGGAGCGCGCGGTCTTCGGCGCGTCCTCCGTCCACTATTCGCGCGACGACCGGGAGGGGCGGCCCGTCGCCATCCCGCCGGCGCTCTGGCGCGACCTCCTGTTCTTCGCGTTCCGCCTGATGACGAACCTCCCCGGCTTCAGCTATTGCGCGGACCACGCGGACTACCCCGCCGACCGTCCCGAGTCGGTCATGGACAAGGTCCTGGCGGACCTGGAGCTGCTGGAAGCGCGCGCGAACGTGGAGCTATTCGCCCGCGCGGACCGGGACCGGGAGATCACCGAAGTGTGCGGCGAACTGGCGGCCGAGCTTTCCGCGCCTAAAATCGAATGAATCACCACAGAGACACGGAGGCCACAGAGAAGAAGCTCTTCTCCGTAGACTCCGTGCCTCTGGGATGAATTAAGTGGATCCAAGCGAGTTCGCGGCATGATGCTCACCACAAAGACGACACGAAGGTCACAAAGGAAGAGTCTGGAAAGGCCCCCTCAAGGCGATTCTTTGTGCTCTTTGTGTCTTCGTGGTGAAAATCCGTGCTCATGATACCGGAAGGACCTGTCTAGGACCCTATGTCGACGTTCAAGCTGGTCGTGTCGATGACGGGCAGCGAGCAGACGGTGCTCTCGGAGCACGTCTTCGAAAAGTCGCCCGTTTCGATCGGCCGGGCGATGGGGAACGACGTGGTTCTGCCGGACGTGGAGAAGCGCGTCTCCAGCCGCCACGCGAGGATCGAGCGGGCGGCGGGGGCCTTCCAGGTCGTCGACCTGGGGAGCACGAACGGGACGTTCCTCAACGACCGCCGCCTGGAGGCGAACTCGGGAACGCTGCTCAAGGACGGCGACCGGCTCTCGATCGGACTCTACCTGATGCGCTTCCACGCGGCCGAAGAGCCGGCGGACCAGACGGTCATGGTGGTGGACCCGTCGCGGTACACCGCGGAGCTGGCGGAAGAGCTTCCGGTCCTCTACGCGCGGCACGCGGCCGACGCGCCCGAACGGCGCCGGTCGACGCTGAAGGAGGCGCTCCGGCGGACGCTGAACGCGGTGGGACCGGAGAACGCGCGCGCGGTCCTGGCGCAGCTTCGGGGGCGGTTTCACGCCGGGGAAGCGCGCCTGGTCCCGGGCCACACGTCGGAGGTCCGCCGGAAGGACGCCGAGATCCACCAGCAGGAGTCCGCCTACCAGGCCGCCGCCAAGGCGCTCTCGGAGCTTTCGACGCGCTTCCTGGGGGACGGCAAGTTCGAGACGCCCGAGCAGATGGAGTTTTTCGGGAAGCTCGTCGGCCAGGCGCTGGAGCTGACGTGCGAATGGATTTCGAAGAGCCTGAAGGGACGCAAGGAGTTCGAGGAGCAGTTCAGCGCCGACCTGTCGATGATCTTCTCGAAGGAGAAAAACCCGCTCAAGTCCGGCGGCGGCGCGGCGGAGATGGCCCGGTACCTCCTGGACTGGCGGAGCGCGCGCCCGCTCCAGACGGTGCGCGGATCCCTCGACGGCGCCTTCAAGGACCTGACGATGCACCAGCTGGGGCTGCTGGCGGGCGTGCAGGAGTCCTTGAGCGCGGTCCTCAAGCGGCTCGACCCCAAGTCGGTGGAGAACGACGCCAAGGACAAGGGCGGCGGGGGGATGTTCGCCAGCCTCGAGAAGCGGGCGTGGAAGCGGTACGAGGAGATCTTCGAGGAGATCTTCGCCGAGAACAGCAAGCTCTTCAACGAGATGATCTACCCGAACGTACGGAAGGGATACTTGAATCTCCACTCCGGCCCGCAGGGCGGCGCCGACGCGGCGCCCAAGGAGCCGGTGCAGAACCGGGAAGGAGCGCAGAAATGAAAGTGGTGGCCTGGGCGGCGGCGCTGGCGGCCCTCGCAGGATGCGGCAGCGGCCAGAAGATGATCTACGTGCAGGGCGTCCGGCCCCTCAACCAGAACGAGCAGGGCCAGGACACGTCCGTGAACATCCGGGTCTACCAGCTCAGGGACGACGGCCGGTTCCGCCAGGCCTCGGTCGAGGAGCTCTGGCGGAACGCCAAGGACATCCTGAAGGAGGACCTTCTGGCCCCCGACCAGCCCATCACGGTCGTTCCCGGGGACGCCAAGCAGGACCCCAAGGAGGTCAACCTGGGCAAGCTCGACCTGAACGCCCGGTTCGTGGGGATCCTGGCGCTGTTCCCCAAGGACGACGACAAGAAGGCCCGGAAGGAGGTCGTCCCCACCGACGAGGCCGACGACTTCGTCTTCGTGCTGACGGGCTATCACATCGAGAAGAAGGCCAGGTAGGACCGTGGACCATGACCAGAAAGTCCTGTGGAGCGAGGGGATGTTCCTCACGCCCCACCACCTCCAGCAGGCGGACCGGTATCACGAAGGCCTGATCCGGCGGAACGTGAAGGCGGTTCAGCCCCTGGGGTGGGGGGTGTGCCAGGTGCAGGTCGACCCGGAAGCGCTGACGGGGGGCGAGCTGCTGCTGTCCCGCTGTTCGGCGGTGATGCCCGACGGCCTGGCGGTGGAGGTCCCGGAGCTCGACCCGGCGCCGCCGTCGCGCGCCGTGGTCCCCGCGTTCGACGCCAAGCGCGCGTCCCTGGGCGTCTACCTAGCGTCCCCGCTGGCGCGGGCGGGCGCGGCCTCGTGCAGCCCGGAAGGGACGGCGGACGGCCGGCCCACCCGCTACCGCCGGCAGGCGGCCACGGTGGCCGACGAGAACGGCGGGGCGGCCGAGCGCGAGATCGCGCTGGCGGCCAAGAACCTCAGGGTTCTTTTCGAGGGCGAGCCGCTCGACGATTTTTCGGCCCTCAAAGTCGCGGAGCTCGTCCGCGACGCGGCGGGGAAGTTCGTTCTGAGCGAGACGTACGTGCCGCCCTGCCTCTACCTGTCCGCGTCGCCGCGGCTTTCGGGGCTCCTGAGGCGGGTGCTCGAGATGATCTCGGCCAAGAGCGACGAGCTGGGGCGCCAGCGGCGGCAGCGGTCGCAAGGCCTCGTCGAGTTCACGATGTCGGAGGCGGCCAACTTCTGGTTCTTGCACACGCTCAACGCGCACATCCCGCTGCTCTCGCACTACCACGCGCAGGCGCGCGCGCACCCCGAAGCGGTGTACCTCGCGATGGCGCGGCTGGCGGGCGAGATGTACACGTTCGCCGCGGACGGGCACCCGCGGGACGTGCCCGCCTACCGACACGAGGCGCTCGGGGAGACCTTCGGGCAGCTCGAAGAGCGCCTGCGCGGCCTCTTCGGGACGGTGATCCCGACGCGCTGCACGCCCGTCCCCCTGGAGCGCACGCGGGAGACGCTCTACACGGGGCGGCTGGCGGACGACCGGCTGCTCGAGAAGGCCCAACTCTACCTCGCGGTCATGGCCGGCGTGCCCGAGGAGAAGGTCGCGCGGGAGGTGCCGATCAAGGCCAAGGTAAGCTCGACCGACCGGGTGGACCAGCTGATCGCGGCGGCCCTGCGCGGGCTTCCCCTGCGGCACCTGGCGACGCCCCCGGCGGAGATTCCGGTGCAGCCGGGGCGGACGTACTTCCAGATCGAGCGGAGCGGGGAGCACTGGGAGTCGGTGAAGAAGTCGCGCTCCATCTCGTTCTACGTGCCTCCCGAATTCACGCAGCTCAAGCTGGAACTGATGGCGGTCAAAGAGTGAATCACCACAGAGACACGGAGAGCGCAGAGAAGACCCGGTCTCTTCTCCGTGGTCTCTGTGCCTCCGTGGTGAATGAGGTCTGGTAGGCATGGAAACGGCAACCGAAGGGACGCGCGGCGCGCTGGCGGACGCGTGCTCCGACCTCCTGGCCCTGGCGCTCCAGCTCCGCAAGGCGAGCGACCCGGGAACGGAAGAGACGCTCCGGCCGAAGGTCGCGCAGCAGTTCCAGGCGCTGGAGACGCGCGCACGGCAGGCGGACGTCCCGCAGGAGGACATTCAGCAGGCCAAGTACGCCATCGCGGCCTTCATCGACGAGATGATCCTGACGTCGAACTGGCCGGTGAAGGAGACCTGGTCGGGGAAGCCGCTCCAGCTGGAGTATTTCAACGACTTCGCGGCGGGCGAGGAGTTCTACAACAAGCTCGAGGCCCTGCGGGCCGCCGGCGCGAAGAGGGCGGGAGTCCTGGAGGTCTACTACCTCTGCCTGGCGCTCGGGTTCCGCGGGAAGTACGTGGACCTTCAGGGGATGGAGAAACGCAAGGTCCTCGTGGACCAGATCGCCCGCGAGCTGCGCGCCGCTCGCACGCCGGAGGAGCAGACGCTTTCGCCGCGCTGGCAGCCGCCGGACGAGCTCCCGCGGCTGGTGAGCGACTTCCCCGTCTGGATGATCGCCGCCGCGGGCGGCTTCGTGATCGTGGTGATTTTCGCCCTGTTCAAGGTGATCCTGGGGGCGATGACCGGAGGGGCCGTAGAGCCGACGCCCTAGAAGGGTTCCCCCCCGGCCCCCCGGGGGGGAGTGAAGGAGATTACGGAGATACGGTGATAAGAAAAGAAAGAAAAGGGCGCGAGGCCCAGGCGGCCTCGCGGATCTCCACGATCTCCTGAAAGCCCCCCCGGGGGGTTGGGGGGACGAACTATCATGAAATCTCTCCTGCAGGCGCTGTCCAAGCAGGGCAGCAGCGTCGTCCTGGTCCTGGTGATCCTGGTGCTGCTCGCCTGGTTCGGCGGGGAGTCCGCGGGCGTCAGCAAGAAGGTCCGCGGCGCGGTCGTGGCGGGCCTCCTCCTGGCCGGCCTGGGGCTCTTCGTCGCCCAGAAGGTCGCGCAGGTTCGCGGCGCGCTCCAGATCGAAAACAAGCTCCGCGAGCAGGGTCAGCAGCAGGTCCAGAGCGCGCGGCCGGACCTCCGGCCGGAGGTGCAGGCGGTCCAGCACCAGCTCGACGAGGCGATCCAGGCCCTGAAAAATTCGCGCCTCGGCAAGGGCGCGCTCTACGCGCTTCCCTGGTACATGATCATCGGGCCTCCCGGCTCGGGCAAGACCACGGCCCTCCAGGAGTCCGGCCTCAACTTCCCCTACGTGAGCCAGGGCCGCAAGGGCATCCGCGGGGTGGGCGGCACCCGCAATTGCGACTGGTGGTTCACCGATTCGGGCATCCTCCTCGATACCGCCGGCCGCTACACGACCGAGATCGACGACCGGGAAGAGTGGCTCTCGTTCCTCACCATGATCAAGAGGGCCCGCGGGCGCAAGCCGATCAACGGCGCGATCGTCGCCTTCAGCATCTCGGACCTGCTGAGCGCCACCGAGGAGGAGCTGGAGGCCCACGCCAAGAACATCCGCGACCGGATCGACGAGCTGACCAAGGACCTCGAGCTGGTCTTCCCGGTCTACGTCCTTTTCACCAAGTGCGACCTGCTCCACGGCTTCGTGGAGTTCTTCGAGGACCTGGGCAAAGGCGACCGGGCGCAGGTCTGGGGGTGCACCCTTCCCTTCACGCCCGCCCTTGCCAAGCCGCACCGCGAAGTCTTCGAGGAGGAGTGCCTGAAGTTGTTCGCCTCGCTCAAGGCCCAAAGGCTCTCTACGATCGCCTCGGAGCGACCTTCGGCGAAGAAGCAGAGCATCTTCCTCTTCCCGCTCCAATTCGAGCGGGCGATCCGCCGGCTCGCCCCGTTCGTGGGCGCGCTCTTCCGCCCCAACCCGTACCAGGAGACGTCGGTCCTGCGCGGGTTCTACTTCACCAGCGGGACCCAGGAGGGGATGCCGATCGACCAGGTGATCCGGGCGATGAGCCAGGCGTTCGGGCTCCCGGAGGAGGCGGCCGGAGTCTCGGGTCTTCCGGGGGACAAGAAGAGCTACTTCATCAACCACCTCTTCTCGAAGATCATCTTTCCCGACCAGAACCTGGCGCGGAACTCGGCGCGCGTCCTCAAGCGGCGAAAGCTCCTGTCGGTCGCGACCCTGGGGGTCTCGGTCGTGGTCGTCGCGTTCCTCCTCATCGGCCTGGTCGTCTCCTTCTTCTCGAACCGCGGGCTGGCCAAGGGCGCGGTCGAGGCGCTTACGGCCGTGCGGGCCGTCGACTGGTCCAAGCCCGGGGAGGCGGACAAGTCGCTCGAGGCGCTGGAGCGGCTGCGGGTGCGGTTCGAGGAGCTGGACCGACACGACCGCGGGGCCCCTTCGGCCTCGCTCTGGCAGGGGTTCGGGCTCTACCAGGGACGGACGCTCCTCCCGGCGGCGCGGAAGGCGTATTACGACGCGCTGCGGAAACTGTTCGTGGAGCCCGCGGCGGAGCGCCTTGAGCGCGAGATGAACGAGCTTCACGTCAAGGCCGAGCGGCGGCCCGACGACGACACGGTGCTCGATCAGCTTTTCGTCACCTACAAGGTGCTGGGCGGCGAGCTCAAGGTGAGCGACGACGCCACGCTGAAGCAGGTCCTGAGCGTCCTGTCGGAAGGCGGGCGCTGGACGGCGCGGCTGGGCGGCGGGTTGACGGCGACGGCGGAGAAGCAGCTTCAGTTCCTGGGCCGGCAGCTGCGGCTCGACCGGGCGCAGGAGGCGCTCGTCACGGCCAAGCCGATGGTCCTCAAGCAGATCGGGGCCGACCTCACGCGCACCGGCCGGATCCACAGCAACTTCCAGGACATCGTCACGCGGCGCCGGGCGGAGGCCGGCACGGTGGCCGAAACCCACTACGTTCAGCCCAAGCCGGGCGAGCCGCCCTTCGTCAAGTTCCAGTACGCGTTGAGCGGCCTCTACACCCAGCGCGGGCGAAAGACGATCGTCGAGAGCGAGATCGAGGACCGGAGCAAGATCCTGGCCCAGGACTTCGCCCGCCTCGGCGAGACGGTCAGCGCGAAGGAAGTCTCGGACCGGCTGTTCCGGCAGTACCAGCGGCAGTACGAGCTGGAGTGGGAGCAGTTCCGCCAGGGGGTCAAGCTGGAGGGGTACGCGAACCTGAAGACCGCGGTGGAGCGGATGAAGCCGCTCGTGGCGGAAGAGTCGCCGCTGCCGATCCTCTTGAAGGGGCTCCTGCGGGACCTCACCCCCGCGGACCTGACGGCGGAGCCCGACCTGGCGTGGGTCAAGAAAGGGCTCGACGTCTTCGCGCGCCTTCTCCGGCAGATCGAGTCGTTCGCCACGTCGCCGGAAGCCGGGCGGCTGGCGGGGCGGGACGGTTCCGAGAAGGTGGCCCCGCTCCAGGCAGCCTTCGTCCAGGCCGGCCAGGAGGTGGAGGCGGCGTCGGCCGGAGCCCCGCCGTCCCAGCAGCTCTGGGGCCGTTTCCTCACGCGCCAGGTCCTGGGGAACGCGTGGCGGGCGCTCGCCGCGGAGGCGCAGTCGCAGGTCGAGGCGCAGTGGGACCTGGACGTGGTGGGTCCGTACAAGAACCATCTCCGGCAGCGCCGCCCGTTCGCGGAGGAGAAGGGCGAGGACGCCCCGATCGCAGAGTTCACGAAACTCTTCAGCCCGGCGGGCAAGTTCTGGTCGATCTACGACGCGATCGAGAAGCTCCGGAAGGTGCGGCTTGACGAAGTGCCGCTGGTCAAGGTGACGCGCGAATACGAAGTGGCGGTCGACAAGGCGCTGGCCTTCCGCGCCCTTTACGCCGCCCAGTCTCCCGACAGGTTCTCGGTCCCCTTTTCCGTGAAGCTCCAGCCGGGCCATGGCCGCGTGGCCAAGGTGAGACTCGAGGTGGCCGGCGAGACGTTCGTGCACGACGACGAGCCGACCTACACGCGCAAGTTGATCTGGGCCGAGGGCAAGGGCGGGGGCGCGAAGCTCACGCTCCTCCTCGACGGGGCGAAGGACTGGTCGCCGGTGAAGGAGTTCGCGGGGGAGTGGGCGCCGCTGCAGCTTCTGGCCTCGGGGAACCCGCAGGTCAAGGGCGAAAAGGAGTACGCCTGCTCGTGGGAGCCGGAGATCGACTACCAGGGCAGCAAGGACAAGTACAAGACCCTCCTCACGGTCATCGCCGACGAGAAGGTGAACCCTTTCCGCCGGGCCTTCTTCTCGGAGTTCGTGGCCCCCGACAAGGTCGGGCCATGAATTGCGGATTTCGGATTTCGGATTTCGGATTTAGGATCCCCCCCACCCCCCCCGGGGGGGGAAGCGGGGGGGAGCTCCA
>Ga0187892_10012289_pt1 | contig 10214 bp, 5 predicted proteins | sample MA1701073metaG_FD_139345 | JGI IMG/M metagenome (GOLD analysis project Ga0187892, IMG submission 139345) | Bio-ooze microbial communities from a basaltic lava cave in the Kipuka Kanohina Cave System on the Island of Hawaii, USA - MA170107-3 metaG ...
AGCCCGGCGAGCCCGGCCGCCAACCGTGGATGGTCCCAAAAAGCCGCCGCTCAGCTCGTCGGATTGGGCATCTCACTGTGACGGGTATTTGTGGCATTGGCCGAGCGAGAAACTCGGACCGCCCCCGACACCCCCTTGAACGGCAGCTCTTTTGGCCCTACCCTTACATGATGCGCACAGTGGGGCTGCGCATTGGGGGTCAGCAGACATGATGACTTTTCGCGCCTTTTCATGGGGGGCAGCTCTTCGCCTTTGTGCGACCCTTGCCGCGTTGGGACTGGCCGAGCCGACGTCAGCGCCCGCGCAACAACGCCTGTCGCCATTCACCACGACCACGTTCGTCCCCGATGGACAGATTTCCGAATTCATCTCGATCGCCGGCAATAGTCAGGAATATTTTGTAGTCGATCCCGGGATGGGCGAGGATTATGGGGCGATCAAGGTTGGAGCCCTTCTGACACGTGGCGTGCTGGTCCTCCGCGACAACGATCCACTGCCAGCCAAATCCTTCCCTGCCGGACCCACCGGTTTCGCGGATGCCCCGTTTTTGGGACCCAGTTCTTTAGTTCCCACGGGATTCAACATGGGCAGAGTTTTCGTTTCCTACAATGCAAACGCTTACGATGGGGAAGGCGCGTACTTCGTCGCTATGGATATCAGCGCCCCGGCCCCATTGGACCCCGTCGCCGGGACGGTGCCAATTGCCTTCGACGTGGACGGCAACGGATCGCGCACCACACAAACGGAAGTCGTCACCCCGGGAACCATCTCGGAAGCCCCCACCGTGGAAGACGTTTATCTCCTCGGACTGGACGTCGACTCGGACACGTTTTTCGATGTGGAGTTTGTGATCGCGGAGCGCAGGGTCTCGGTTCCTTTCGGCGACGTTCCCATCGACCCCAACGGCGTGCCACAGACCATCGGCGGCGTCACCGTGCGCCGGTACGTCAGGTTCTCGGACGCTTCCGGGATGTTTAAGGGCAACCCCGCCGTCCACGCCCGCTTCTTTCTTGACGCCAACGACGACGGCGTCTTGGACTTCCGTGATTTCGGGATCGGCACGGACGTCGAGTTCGTGATCCGCAACGTGCGACACTTGCATAACGTTCTCGGGAGCACCGCCGCGTGTGTTCGGTTCCAGGCCTTCGCCGACAGCTCCGATGACTCCACCGCCGAAGACCGGATCGCCACGGACGCCGCCTTTCCGGTTGCGGATCTTGAGGTCACCAAGGAAGTGCGTTGCACCAGCACGGATTCGCCTTTCGGCGACCGTGTTCAGGTCACGCCCGGTTCCGAAGTTGAGTTTCGAATCACCATCGAGAATCAAGGCAATCGCAATCTGAACGTGACCATCGACGACACCCTATCGTGCATGTCGCCGGCCAGCGTTCTCCTTTCGCCCAAAAGCTGCCAGATTGTCGGGCCGCGCCCGCCGGGCGTTCCCGTCACCTTCTGCGGTGAATTTGAGGACGCCGTAAGCTCGTTCGGTTTTCCCATCAGCGTCGGAACGCTGGCCGCTTCCGGCGGCTGTGCAGCGGACCCGGGCGGGCGGTTGGTCTTTACGTATCGCGTGCTGGTGGGTGAGTCGGACGCCCCCGGCGGCGAAGACTGCACCAACCTCGTGTCCGTCACCGGCCAGGCCGCCATTTTCGACCCGATTCTTGCCGGGTTCCCGCCGGGAACAGGTGCACCGGACGACGGCGAGGAAGAACATTGCGAAACGCCCGGCTGCTGCACGGGCATTCTCGGTTGCACGCCAGGTGACGCCGTCGGCGACGTGGCCGATGAGTTCGCTCCGATGGCCGCGGATTCCGCCGGAGCAATCGACACGCTTCGCGAACTGGCCGCGGGCGCTGACGACAATATCGTAATCGTCGGCGTCGACAAGCAAGTCACCATGTGCGCTTGCGGAAGCTGCCAGCTTTATGGGGATATTACTCCCCCCTCCGGCAACTGCCTGGTGGACTTGGACGACTTGTTCTGTGTTCTCGATGGCTTTGCCGATTCCGATGTGTGCCCCCAGAGCGACATTGCGCCCTGTGACGGCGGCAACAACCTCATCGATCTTGACGACATCTTCGCCGTGTTGGATGCCTTCGCCGCTGCCTATGCCTGCACCCACCCCTGCCCGCCGTGACCGCGCGGCGCGCGTTAGCGGGATGATGCGGTGAGAGGGCGGGGGCCGAGAGTGACTACGCACAGGCGGTCGCGAGGATAGGCGGCCAGGTAGCGTCGCACGTCATCGACGGTTACGGCCTGGACTTGAGCGATCTTCTCCTCCGGCGGGATCGGGCGACCGAAGTAAAACAAGTCGCCCCCCAATTCACCGCAGCGCGCCCTAGTGCTGTCGCCGCGCGTCTCCTGGTGGGCGACGATGCCAGTGATGGCGCGGTCGTGCTCGTCTTGTTGAATGTCATCGGCGAGTCGATCGACCTCTTGCAGCAGCGTCTCGTACGTGCGGTCGCAGCGTTCCGGAGTCGTCGAGGCGCCCAGGAAGATCATGCCGCAGCCTCGCGGCGTGTCCTGCCAGGCACTGACCCAATACACCAGACCTTGCTTTTCACGCACTTCGGTGAAGAGGCGCCCGCTCATTCCGCCGGAAAGAATTCCGAGTGTGACCTGCTGCACGGGGAAGTCCTTATGCGTGACATCAACGCCGGGCCAACAGATTGCAATCTGCTCTTGTTCCAGGTCCTTATGGTAATGCGTGGTTTTCGCGGTGAATTCCAAGGGATAGGTCGATCGGCCGGCCGGGCCGGCGCTGCCGAAGCCGGCGAAATGGCGCTCAAACGCGTCGGCGACCCGAGTGTGATCCAACGGACCGGCCACGGCGACCAACATCCGCCCCGCTTGGAAGTACGATCGCCAATAGTGTTCGAGGTCGTCACGCGAGATCGTCGCCAAGGTTTCGCGTTCACCGAGGCCATGCCGGCCGAGGACCGGCCCATAGGCCTGCCGGTTGATGAATTTGTCGGCGAGGCTCTGGGCGTCGTCCTCCAGGGTAATCAGCTCCTGGCGGGCGAGGTCCAAGTTCACGGAAACGGCGTCGACGGGCAATGTCGGCGTGCGAAGGAGTTCCGCGTGCAGGGCCAGGGCCTCCTCGAAGTGCTCCGGCAAAATCGTGCAGGTGAAGGTCGTAGTCTCGCGACCCGCGCCGCTGCGGCAGGCGGCGCCGATGGCGTCGAAGGCATCGGAAAGCTGCGGACCGGTGTGACGCGCCGTGCCCTTGTCGAGAGTCTCTTCCAACACGCGGCTCAGGCCCAACTTGTCGGGCGGCTCGCTGCAACTGCCGGCAAGGACGCGGATCTGGAACGTCACCACCGGCCGCCGAGGCAACGGCATTACGCCGTACTCAATGCCGCAGGGCAATCGGCCGTGGTGCGTTTTGGCTTTGGTTTCAGTCATCGTCATGATCATGGCCGCACGAAGCGAGCCGGATGTCGTTGGTTCCTACGCCCCGTTGGGGCTTGGGTTTTTTTATCGAGAACATTCATACCACGGGCTGGTGCCCGTGGCTACTGTCTGCCCCTTCGGGGCTGACGGGATGGGCGTCACCATCGTCGGCATACGTAGGGCCCTGCGTTCAATGAGTGGTTGTGTACCAGTCGGAGCGCCCCTGCGCCCGGCTATTGCGGCGCTGATGGAGGCGCAGCGCAATTCGCCTGAATGTCTTTCCACAGGGATTCCAGCGCCGGGCTGTTTGGCTTTTTTTCTCGGGCGACCGACAGAAACCGACATGCGTCGGCCGGGGATAAACCTGCTTCGAGCGCCTGCCGCAAATGCAATGCGGCGGCCTCCTCGTCACCGCCGTGGAACGCCAAATCAGCGGCGAGGTAATGACTGAGATGGTCGCGAGGGTTCAATGCAATCGCTCGCCCGGCCCAGCGCTGCAGGTGGGGCACAAGGTCGCCGGCGGATTTCGGCAGAAACCATGCGTCCCGGCGGCGCAGCAACAACGATTCCAGCATTCTTCGGTAACGAAGCCCCAGTTCCCCGTCGATCACGGCGTCTGATACGGTCGACGGGCCCGTCGCGACCAGGAGTCGACGAGCAGACTCCTCGTCGTCACCGGCAAGAAAATAATCGATCATTCGTTGCTTGACGGCAATGACCAGCGCTTTCCCGGCCTCCGAGGCCGGAGCAAGGGCGATCGCGCGACTTGCGGCGACTAAGGCCGATACGGCCTCGCGCGGTTCGCTATAGAACCGGCACTCGGCCAGCTCGGCGTTGCAGCTGGCGGCGCCGATCGCGGCTGACGGCGGAAGACGGTCATAGCCCATTGCGGCCCGTTCGAGCAGTTCGCGGGCGCCGTCGTAGTCGCCCCGCTGAAAATGGAGCATGGCCGCAAGGCGAAGCTTCTCAGGCGCCCAGCGCTGCCCGGCGTCCACCGGGTAATTCTCCGATGTGGGCAGCATGACGGCGGCTTGGGCTTCGCGCGCGGCCGACGCCATCGCTTCAGTGAAACCGGGGGTTCCGGCGAGCTCCGCCAGGAGTCCCGCATACTCTCGCCCCCCCCCCTTGTACCTGAGAGGTCGGGCGAGAACTTCGATCAGTTCGGCCGGGTCCAGCGATCCCCGGGCCACTTCGGCATAGCTGACGGCCATCCAGGGATCGAACGGCTGGCGGCTCAGTTCGCGCTCGATGGCGGCCGCGGCGTTCCTGGCCCGCAGGTCCGCTTCGCGACGGTCATTTCGTGCCACGGCGTTGTCGGCCTGGATCATGTTCAACAGGTACTCCACCCAGCCGTGATTGAGATATCCAGGTGAGCGGGCGACGAGTTCTTTGAGAGCATGACTGCCCAACTTGGCATGTTCATCGCTGGCCTGTCGATCCGATTGTGCGAGGGCCACCAGGCTCGGATTGGGTGGCTCGTCCCGCGCCGCGCGGGCCTCACGTTCTATTGCACGGTCTTGAAGCCGCTTGGCGGCGGACATGTGGGCCTCACTGAGGCGATAGAGGTTGATGAGGGCGCGATGCGGGCTAAGCCGGCCGCCGGCCGCCTCCGCCCAACGTATCGCCTCCTCGTCATTTCCCAAAGCCAATTGCTCTTCCGAGCGAAACGCGTTTCCGGCGGCCGCAAAATCCTGCTGAGTCATCAGCATGGTGGCCAAGCCGACGACCGTGCCGACAACGCCCGTGCCGATCCGCCGGGGTCGCGTGAGGGCCAGCCAAGACGCGGTTGCTGATGGACTCGGCCCGCTGAGGGCCCAGATAAGACCGAGCACGGTGTAGAACATGGCCGGGACATCGCTCACGCGAAGGCCGACGCCGAAGCTCTCCCCAACGACCATGCCCACCAAAGCGCCGAGCAATCCCCGCAGCGCCCAACGATGATCGGAAGGCGGCCGAGCAGCCATCGCGAGCATCGCCGCTCGAATCGTAAGCAGCAAAGCCGACGCAATAAGGACGAGCCCCACGGCGCCCAAGTCCGCGAGTACTTCGAGCCATTCATTGTGGGCGTGCTCGATTCGCGACTCGAAAACGGTCGGATCGCGCAAAACGTCGTCGATCGTGCGAGCATCGCCGCCTAAGACGAATCCGCCCTGGCCGTGGCCGGTGACGGGCCGCTCCTGAAACATCTGCCACGCATAGGACCACGCGTACAAGCGGAACCGGATGGTTGCATCCCGCCCGGCAGGCGAGGCCGTCCCTTGCAACGCAGCAAACAGGAACCATGTGCAGACGAGCACCCCCGCACCCGCCGCGACCGGCACAAACCTGTGCCGGCCGTGCACGCAGAAGAACCAGATGCTTAGCAGCCCGAAGACCAAGCCAACGGCCGGACCACGCGAGCCGGTGAGGTACAGCGTCCACGCCGCTAATGCCGCCACGGCGCCGGGTAGGAGCAATGTACGAACCACGGGAGGGCGATGTCCGCGAAGGGCGTCCGCGAGTCCGTGACCGGCCAAACTTAAGGGCAATAGGATGCCCGGAATCAAACAAGCGGCCAGGAAGTTGGGGTTTCCAAATGGAAACTTGGCGCGAAGCGTCGGATTCCGCCCGTAGTAATACCAGATCGCGGCGATCGCCGTCAGGCCCGTAATCACAATGATGATGGAGCAAGCCGCGCGCGCGGCGGCCAGGTTGAGCCCGTGACGCAAGACGAAGGCCCAGAGGAAATGGATGGCCAGGAGAATGCTGCCGCCGATCGCAAGCTCAGGGGCAGCCGACCAGCGACTGCTTGCCAATGACCACAGAAGGTATAGGCCGACTAGAAGCTGCGCTGCCGCCAAAGGTGGGATATGAGCCTTGCCGGTTGGAGATCGATGGGGCGCCCGATCAGTTCCATTCGACTCGGAGGCCTCGGGGTCATCGGTCGATTCCCATTCTTCGATTCGCGGTCGCACGGCGATCGAGTAGGTCACCGCCAACAAGGCGAGGCCGGCGCCGAAGCCGAGGACGTAGACCTTTACGTCGCCCGCATTGATCGTCGGGAAGCGGTAATTGAGACAAAGCAAGGCGACGACGGCCCGCAACGGCGACTGGACCGACCACTCGATGGCCCCGTCCACCAAGGCCTTCGATTCTGCAGCGCTCAGCAGCAAAGAGCTGCCGGCCACGACCATCGTTCGAGACCGATGAGGACAACGTGGAGCGGTCGGAGGGTCTGCGGCTGGCCCATGCGAGTTATGTGCTCCATGGTCGGAGTTTCCAGGGCAGTCGCCAACGTGCGCCGCGCCCGCCCGCAATCGTCATTCCCGCGCAAGCGGGAATCCACGCGGGGAGCTCTGGACCGACGCTTCTGCGGGGTGACGGAGCGTTGCAGGCCGAACCGCGACCGGAAGGGAGCGGCTCGCCCGTACGGTTCGAGCAATCAGCGAAGCAATATCTCGCGGACCGCCTTTACCGCCGGGTCCATCGCATCGGCAACCGCGTCGTAGCTGACCTTCGACTCGGTGAACGCGTCCATGTTCAATGTTGCGCGCAGCGATTCCCGCACGGGAACATGTCGCGCAGGGCTCTCCGCAAGCATCCGTTCAACTTCCTGCGAAACCAAAAAGTCGACAAGACCCTGCGCAGCCGCCGTGTTCGGCCCGCCTTCGATGATCCCCACGGAACAGGGAATCATCAGCGTCCCGCCGTCCCCCATGTCCAAAAAGCTGAACGTCAACACCGTTCCTGATCGAAGCGCCATCCACACGTCGTCTGCATCGGTCGCCGCGAACCGTGCATTACCAGCGGCGACTGCCCGCACGGTCGCACTGTTCCCATCCAGAACCTGCGCGCCCCCGTTGTGAAGCGCTCTTAGAAAATCTCGCCCACGCTTCTCGCCCCACAACGCGAACATTGCCGCGACGTGCCCGCGCGTCGTGCCGAACAACGGATTGGCGATCGCCGTATGCCGGGCGAATTCCGGTTTGGCCAGGTCCTCCCAACTCTGCGGCCTGCCGGAGGCCTCCACCTTCTTCCCATCGAAAGCCAGCACTCGCCCGCGTAGCGCGAACGCCGTCCAACGATTTTGTGGATCCTTGTATCGGTCCGGAATATCCGCGGCCGCGGCCGGAACGTACGGCGCAAGCAGGCCTTGCCGTGCGAGGAGAATCGTGCTGAACAATTCACTCGACCAGAACACGTCGGCACGGGGCCGCCCAGTCTGCGATTCGCTGATGATCTTGTTGTATAGCCCCGTCGTCTTTCCCGCCTCGGAGTCGAATGTCACCGAAAGCTCGACCCCGGCCCGGTTGGCATATCGCTCGAGAATCGGCCGCCCGATCGACTCGTCGACACTGCAGTAAACCGAAAGCGCCTGGTTCGTCTCCCCGGCCGGCGACCCTTGACGCCTGCACGCCGCGCCGGCCAAAAACAAGCCCGCGGTCGCTATCACCGCTGCCGTTACTCTGAGAGTGCATCCTGGAACGATAGGCAAGCCTTCTTTCCCCCATTGGTGGCGAGGGCGGGGTGAGGGGGTTCTAGAGCGATCTCTTACTATTTGCATAACGCTTGTCCGTATCGCCGTCGCCAGGTTCCCACGCCGTCGCAGCCCCGCATGAAAACGGGCTCCCGCCTGGGCGCATGCGCATCCTATCAGCGCAAGACAACGCGCGATACGCCCTATTTGCCCCTCTTCCGAAACTCTTCTTCATGCCGTTGCGTTTTCGTGCCTCCGTGCCTTTCGTCCGCCCCTCCCGTTGACCTTCCCGAAAGGCGCGGCTACAGTTCAGCGCGCGGCGAGAACCTTTTTAGCCCCCATCGTCTAGAGGCCTAGGACACCGGCTTTTCAAGCCGGCGACAGGGGTTCGAATCCCCTTGGGGGTAGTTCGGCGGGTTGGCGACGGCCCGCATTTTCGTGCGCTCCAATTCGCACCGGCGCATCGTCCCTGTTTGGTCTGCGGTATCGCGACCACGATGTTTCGCGGATTCTTCGGATGAAGAAAGAGCAACCCAGGTACGATATTGCGACCTCATTCCCGTCAGCATGCCTACATGGTAAGTGCCCGGAAAGGCGGCGCTTGATACACTTCGCGAAGTTGGTCGATCGTCATGTCTCGTCCCGATACTGCCCATCACACCACCGCCCATTGTATCGTCCGATCGGCATCGCCAAACACCCAAGGCCCAAGGTACGGCCCGCTTCCTTTTCGGTCGCGGTTCGGAACCGGCCTGCTTAGGAGATGATCCGGGTATAATGGACCCATCGTCCGGCCGCCTGTTGACCGCCTCCGGCCTGCGGAATAAGCTTCCAGCGGTGTCCGTGCGGCCGGCCTGGTTGACGTGTAGCCGCTGCGCCGGTTACATAATCACAGAATGCCCGGGCAGATCCGCCGGATCGCTCAGGGGCAGCGCCCTTCTGGACGATGAACCTGAGTCGGGACGGCCCGTTTCAATGGGTACGCCGTCGTAACGGATGGCGGCACGGGACGCATTGGTTGCCCTCGAAGGCATACGACGGATTTTGAAGAATCGATCATGAAAGCAAATCGACGCCACGAGCTGAAGGAGAACGACCTGGCCCACGCGTTGGAGCGCGGGCGAGACTACCTGCACGAAAACGGCCGCAATGTCGCGTTGATCTTCTTGGCCGCCCTTGCGGTGGTCGTGATCGCCACGTTCACCGTTCGATCGAGGGCGGTTGCAACGGAGGACGCCTGGCGGCGCAAAGCCCAGCTACTTTTCGACAAGGAAAAGCCTGTCGAAGCGAAAGAGTCGCTCGAAAAGCTGATCGCCCTGACCAACACCGCCGCCGAGGAGAGCTTCGTATTGTCGGGACTGCTGGACCAAGCGATGCAAGCGCTTCGACTGGCCGGCGAGGCCGCTACCCCTCCGGACCCGGCATTCAACGAAAAGGCGAAGGTCGCCTTCGAGCAGTTGCTTTCGCGCTTTCCGAATAATCCTCTCGCGGTCGGAGTCGCCCATTGCGGACTGGCCACGGTGGCGGAAAACCGATTCGCTCTCGACGGCAATCCCGCCCACAAGAACGAGGCCCATCGTCACCTAACGGCGGTGATCGAAAACAAGGCCCTGGAGAGAATGCCGTTCTATGGCCTCGCCAGGGACCGTCGCGTCGCGCTCGACGATACCTTCACACGCGTGCGATTTGATCCTGCACCGCCCTCGGAGCCGATGGAGGCCACGGGCACCGTCACTCGTTTGCCCGCCCTGAGTGCGCCCGGAGTCCAACCGGTTGAGTTGGTTCCCGTCGAGCCGCCGGAGTGGGCGAAGACCGAACCTGCCCCCACTGATGAACAAGAGACGCCCAAGGTGCCGCCTCCGCCCCCGGACGGCGAATCAGCGCCGGTGCCGGCGGACACGGAGCCCGTCCCGCCGCCCAAGGAGCCTGGTTAGACGGGGGAGCCCAAACCCAGCGCAATGAGTTCGAGCATGGCCGCAGCGGCCGAAGACACGACGCTCCTCGACCCTGAATTCATGACCAGGCTGGATCAACTTTCGCTGGTCAGCCGCAAAATCTTCGCTGGTAAGCTCCGGGGCGAGCGTCTCACCAAACGCCGCGGCGAATCCGTCGAATTCGCGGACTATCGCAACTACGTCTCCGGCGACGACCTGCGTTTCCTGGATTGGAACATCTACGCCCGGCTCGAAAAGCTCTTCATCAAGCTATTCCTCCAGGAAGAAGATTTGCACGTCAGCATCCTCTTCGATATCTCCATGAGTATGGACTGGGGGCGGCCCAGCAAGGGGCTCTATGCCAGGCGCCTGGCCGCCGCGATCGCCTACATCGGCCTGGTCAACTTTGACCGTGTGAGCCTCTACGCCTA
>Ga0187892_10012290_pt1 | contig 10213 bp, 11 predicted proteins | sample MA1701073metaG_FD_139345 | JGI IMG/M metagenome (GOLD analysis project Ga0187892, IMG submission 139345) | Bio-ooze microbial communities from a basaltic lava cave in the Kipuka Kanohina Cave System on the Island of Hawaii, USA - MA170107-3 metaG ...
AAGAATCCACCATCTAAAGATGGTGGTATTGCTGTGCAATATCACTTATAGTACTGTGGATTCTTTGATACCGGAATACCACTAATAATACCACCGTCTAAAGACAGGTGGTATTCCTTGTATGAATCAGCGCGGCTGTGTTCCGCTGCTGCTCGTAATTCCTCCGTGATTGGTTCTTATCATAAAGTATATATACCGACTGCGCAAAATAAACAAAGTGGTTCAATGAAGGGAATAACGCCAGTAATCGCAGTCATATTATTGCTCCTCATCACGGTTGCCATGGTCGGCTTCGCGTTCGTGTGGTTCGGCCGCGTGACAGAGCAGGCCCAGAACGCGACAGAGCAGGAGTTGCAAAACACCATACGCCAGGCCCAGCGCGTCTCAATAGACAGCTATGGCGTGAACCAGGCAACTATAAGAGCGATAGGCGGGCAGAACGTGCCTGTAAGTTCTATCTCTGTGACTCTGAACGGCACTGCAGTGAACTGCGGGTGGAGCGGCACGATAGCGTCTGGCTCTTTCCAGACGTGCAACCTTGCAGGCGGGTGCACACCAAGCACAGTCCTGAAGGTCACAGCGCCGGGCAACTCCGACGAAGTGACGTGCTGATTTTCAGTTCATTCTTTACCAGCCAAATTGTTTTATAGTGCCTTATCCAATTACTATTCCTATGCGCATAGTCAAGAAATTCTACAGCAGGGATCCGGAGACCGTCCTTGTCTCTAGGATTTTTGATGAAGCAATAAGAAAGAGCACCGTGCCGCTCAATTTCTCGTTCCTTGAGGTCGAATTGGGGCCGGGCGAGACATCCGTGAACGAGGATAACGCAAAAGTAAGCATAGATACAGGCAGCCCGCTTCTCCTGGAAAAAGACAGAAGACTTGCCAGGGTCATTGTCACGCACGAGTTGTTCCGCCTGGTCGCAAGGAAGATGGTCGATAATGTGCCAAGGTTCATCGAGGACGTAGTGACCGGCAGGGAGATGGTCCGGGCAGGATATGCTGACGACCTCAGCTACCTGTACTTCATAAGAATGATGAAGAATGAAAAGCTGGCGGACGCGGATGCTCTTTCATTAAACCTTCCGTGGCTAGTTTTCTGGAAAACCGATAGTTTCTATTATGACCTGTTCCGCAGCATATCAAAAAGAGTTGCGGCAGGAGAGAAAGCTAGCAGGCTGTTCAACACAATGAAGGGCAACCTTCTCGACAAAAGCATCTTGGAAAATGCCGTAAAGCTTTACAAAGGATTGTGATGTTGTGCAGGTTATAAAATACAAGTGGATGAACTTCGAGAAGAGGTTCCAGCCCTTCCTGTTCGCGAAGAACGGCGAAGGGTTCGAGAGGATGCAGCTGCTCGACAGGGATATATCTTTCTCAGTTTCTGACAGAAAGTGCATAGGCTACTTCTCCGCCGGCCGTCATGTGAATTGTCCCGGAAACAGGACAGTAGAAAGGGACTGGAACTGCAATGAGTGCAGGTTGTCCGATGATTTTTTTCTCTGCATCCAGTGCACAGGAGACGAGTGCATAAACCGTAAGCAGCGGCCGTCGTGCGAAACAACAAAATATTTCGTCTATCTGGCTGCGTTTGACAGCGTGCTGAAGGTTGGCATTTCCAATGAGCGCCGGCTCATGGAGCGCCTCATAGAGCAGGGCGCTGACTTCGGCGCTAAGATAGCAGAGATAACAGACGGAAAAGAAGTCCGCCTGGTAGAACAGGAAATAAAGAGTTCGCTCGATATAACGGACAAAGTAACAGGAACAATAAAGCAGGACCTGATCTTCGGCAACCCGAACACAGAAGTAAGAAACATAATGAGTGCCATATCCGCCCTTCAGAACAATGGCGTATCAAAACACCTTATCCAGCCCGAGATATTCGACCTGCGGGCCTTCTACGGCCTTCAGAACGTCCCAGCCAAGCCGAAGAAGATGAGGATAAGGAAAGGTGACAGGATAGACGGCAGGGCCGTTGCTGCGAAGGGCAATATAGTGATAATAGAAAACAGCTCCGGCTTCTCTTCTTTCAACGCCCACGACCTGATCGGCTGCGAAATCAATTACGATACAATTACAGTTATCCCGGGCGGAAATCCTGCATAGCAATTTAAGAATGCAATCCAAAAAAAGAGTTAGACGCATTGAAAATGCATCATACTGTGGTTGTATGCACGTTGTGAAAGGCATAGACGCCCTCGGCGGGATAGAATACGAGCCGAACATATACGTCATAGACGGCGAAGTAGTGGTAGACACAGGCACAGGAAAGAACTTCGCCGGCCTGAAGAGAACCATGGAGGCGAAGTATGACATCTATAAGATAAAGACCATAGTAAACACCCACTGCCACTTCGACCACGTGGGCGGCAACAAGAAGTTCCGCGATTGGCTGAAGGCAGAGGTTTGCAGTCATGCAGCCGACAAGGATTCCATAGAAACAGGGCGCAACACGATGGCCGAGATGTTCGAGGAGGTTGCAAGGACGACAACAGTGGACCGCGTGCTCAAGGAGGGTTCAAAGATAAAGACAAAGAACTTCTCCTTCTCCGTTATCCATACGCCCGGCCACACGCCCGGCTCCATCTGCTTGTACGATGAAAGCAAAAAAATACTCATCTCAGGCGACACGGTCTTCGGCGACAACATAGGCAGGACAGACCTGCCCGGCGGAGACATGAACAAGATGATCGTCTCATTGAACAAGCTCCTTGACTACCACATAGAGTACGTCCTGCCTGGCCACGGTGCCCCTAAGGTCGGCGGCGTTTCTTTCCTATTAAAACAGCTGATAGCGCATTTCGGCAAGAGGCAGTTCGTCAACTACGAGTTTTATTAGCGATTTATTAAACTACACGTGCCAGAAACTAAGTTTCTTATTTTTTTCTTATCAATCATTATCATGACAAACGACGATTTCAAGTTCTACTGGGAGGAAGGCCGCAAGCCGGAGGGCAAAGAGATAACCGTGAAGCTCCCTGGGTACAAGAAGAACAAAATAAAGGTTTCGATAGGCGGCGGGTTCCTGAAGATCTCCGCAGAGAAGAAGGGAAAGAGGGTCGAGAAAGGGAAGGGGTTCTACAAGGAAGAATCTTTCCAGCACGCATTCAGGAAGTCTATCTCCCTCCCCGACGACGCAAAACCAGAGGAACTGGAAATAAGCATATCAGACGGGTCCGTAAGGCTGAAAAAAAAGAAACACGCCGAAGCCAAGTAGCTTTTTACACTTGTTTTTCATACTTATTTCTATGAGGAACGCCGAAGTTGCTGCCCTGCTTTATGAGATAGCCGACCTGCTCGAGCTGAAGGGCGAGATGGTCTTCAAGGTCCGCGCTTACAGGAGGGCCGCGCAGGTCATAGAATCGCTTGGCCGGCCTATCGAAGACGCGTGGCAGGAAGGCAGGCTGGAGGAAATACAGGGCGTGGGCAGGGGCATAGCAGAGCACATAGACGAATTCCTGCGTTCCGGCAAGTCCGAATATTACGAGAAGATGAAGAAGACGATGCCCATGGACGTAGAGTCCCTCATGAGGATAGAGGGCATGGGGCCTAAGAAAGTGAAGCTGCTTTTTGATAAATTAAGGATAAAGACCGTGAAGGACCTCGAGGCAGCTGCGCGCTCTGGAAAGATAAGGGTCCTGCCTGGCATGGGAGAAAAAACAGAGCAGAACATCCTGAAAGGCATAGAGTTCGCGCAAAAGTCAGGCGGCCGTCTTCTTCTGGGGCGCGCTCTGCCAATAGCAGAAGAAATCGTTGAAAATCTAAGAAAATTGAAATACGTTAATCATGTCAATTACGCGGGCTCGCTGCGGCGTATGAAGGAAACAATAGGAGATATCGACATACTCGTGACGTCCTCTGACGAGAAAAAGGTCATTGATTTCTTCACGAAGATGCCAGTAGTAACGGACGTTATAGCCCAGGGCCCGACGAAATCTTCTGTCCACATCCAGGGCGGCACGCAGGTCGACCTGCGCGTCCTGCCGGAATCACGATACGGCTCTGCGTTGATGTATTTCACCGGATCGAAAGAACACAACATTGAATTAAGAAAAATAGCAATAGCGAAGAAGTGGAAGCTGTCCGAATACGGCCTTTTTTCCGGGAACAGGATCATTGCGGGCAGGACAGAGGAAGAAGTGTATAAGAAAATGGGCCTTTCATACATCGAACCGGAGATGAGGGAGGCCCGGGGAGAGATAGAACTTGCGCAAAAAAACAGGCTGCCTGACCTAGTCACATTGAAAGACATAAAATCAGACCTGCAGATGCACACGAAATGGTCAGACGGGGTCAACACTGTGGAGGAGATGGCGCTGGCCGCGAAGAAACTCGGCTACGAATACATCTGCATAACCGACCACGCAGGCAACCTTCTTGTCGCCAACGCGCTGGACGCAAAGCGCCTTGACCAGCAGAGGAAGGAGATAGAAAAATCAGACAAAAAAATACCGGGCATAAAAATCCTGCAGGGTGCTGAGATCGACATTCGTGCCGATGGCAAACTTGATTTAAAAAACGACGTGCTGAAGGAGCTGGACATAGTCCTCGCTTCCCTTCACTCAGCCCTGAAATTGCCTGAGGAGAAGCAGACGAGCAGGATACTCGCTGCAATGGACAACGAACACATAGACATAATTGCGCACCCTACAGGCCGCCTGATCGACAGGAGGGAAGGCGCGCAGCTCGACTTCCGGAGGATATTTGAGAAGGCTATAGAGACAGGAACCGTCATAGAAATAAACGCCCAGCCCGACAGGATGGACCTCAACGACGTGAATGCCTTTGCTGCGAGAGAAGCAGGCTGCGCCCTGAGCATAGGCACGGATTCTCATTCGACAGATCAGCTCCGCGCCATGCGCCTAGGAGTCGGCATAGCCCGCAGGGCGTGGTGTACAAAGAAAGAAATAGTGAACACTCTTCCCTACAAGGACTTCGCGAAGAAGTTTGGGATAAAAAAGTAAACAGGTGTGCCATCAATGTTTTCGGTTTAATTATGACTGTCCGCAGATGATAATCTTACTTTTTTCATCGACGTCAAACTTAACGTTCAGGAACTTCTCGATGACCCAGATGTTCGTCTTCGTATGTCCTGTCAGAACAGGAACCTTTATCCTGCTCTTGCCCCCTTCAGCGGCTAAAGCCATGTAGGGCAGGATCTGGTCTTCCATATATTCGTCCACGCAGGAATGAGCTTTTAACGTAGCTGCCATCCTGCGGGCAGCCTCCTTTCCGACGTCCTCTGCCTTCTTTTTTACTTCTCCCAAAGCGTCGCTGCCAAAAATAGAATTTTCTGTTTCTGCAAAGATCTCTATGCCTGACCCGGGGTTTGCCGTTTCTACATAGTTCATCGCTATGCTCGATTCATGAGTTGCCATTTTCAGTTCCTTCATCGCGGCCAGCGCCTGCCTGTCGGCTACTTTTGCTTTCTGCAGCGCCGCGGATGCGTGGGAAATGCCTGTTAATCCTATTATGTTACCTCTTTCTGTCAAGTTCACTGGCTCAAGTTTCGTTCCTGTCAGCCGTGCGAAGACATGCGCCCCGCCTTTTGGATAGTATCCATACCTCTCTATCTCTATATTTGTTTTGTAACTCATTTTTCCCAACATCGGCGCCAGAACGTGCTTCACGTAATTTACAGGCGGCGCCCACTTGCCGTTCGTGGCCCCGCCCTTTATCTCGACGTCTATCGTCCTGCCGGACTGCGAGGCTGCTATCATTAACGGCTGGAGAACAAGTCCTACAGACCCGGCTGTCTTTATCGATACTTCTAAACCTTCTTTGCTTATCTTGCCGGGATGAAACTCCACTTCTGTCGAGTGCATTTCCAGCCCTTTCGTTTCAGCGCTGCATAGTTCTGCTACTGCTCTCATCGCTTCCAGATGCTGGTTTTGCAGGCCTGGATTCGGTCGGTTCTTCCTTATGTTTGTTATGCTGCACGCTTCGCCTGCCACAGCAGAAAGAGCCAGCGCTGTCCTCAGGATCTGCCCGCCGCCTTCGCCGTGCGAGCCGTTTACTATTATCATGGATAAACATGCCCTGTGAAATCTTTAAATTAACTTCTGGAATCGTTGGCATTATGACATGCCCTTGCAACCACGGTCTAAAGCCCATGGTATCCTTGTGCATGGCTTTTCACACGGCGGACCTTTGGTCTGCCTGTGCAGGTTTTCCATGAAAACCATGCAAAACCTGTGTATCCCTCTACGCCATGAATGTGCATAGTATCGGTGCTTGAAAATGAAAAACTATTCGCCTAGTCGGGAGAAAAGGACGGTCGCTAGATATACGTCATCTATGTCGGCAGAGTCCGTTATGTCTGCAGCAGGCCTGCCGCAAGACCCAGCAGGGATGAAAATTTTAGATATCGGAGCTGGCTGGAGTGACGCCGTAGCTTGGCTATGTGAAATGGGCGCTCATGCTTTTGCGCTCGATCCTCTCTACCGGCCAGGTGTCGATTCTGATGAGTTTTACAGACGCTCAGAAGAGTTACGAGAAGAACGGCTCATAGAAAGATACGGGCTGCAGCTTGGAAGAGCCTACTCTAATTCGTTAAAGGATAGCAATAGGGCTGCGCGTGAAATTACGATCCGTGACAGGAAAGAACACCCGGCCCGTTATGTGCCTGGTTATGCCGGCGCCTTGCCATTCCGTGATGGTTGTTTCGACCTAGTCTTTTCCATAAACTGTATTACGCACGGATTAGACGAAGATTACGGTGTTTTTATGAGAGCTGTTGCTGAGGCATTGCGTGTTCTAAAGCCGCAAGGACGCCTTCATTTGTATCCTGTTCTATGGAGCAGCTATAGTGTCATCAATCGTAAACACGAAGAACTAATAAATAGGTTCGCTGGTGATTTAATTACAACGCCAGGAGCGGTCAACCCTAAACTTATTCTGCAGAAGCCTTAAACCCGTATCTCTTCGCCGTTTCTTGGAGCGAAAGCCTGTATTTTGAAGTGCTCTTCTATGTCCTTTGCCAGGTGTTCGCAGTGCTCGCCGTGTAAACATATAACGGTCTTCGGCTTCATGTGGTTTATTATGGAAAATATCCCCTTCCTGTCCGTATGCGCACTGAGGCCGAACTGCTTTAATTCGCAATTTACCCTGAACTCTTCGTCCGTGTTCTTGTAAATATTCGTTTCCATCAGTGCCCTGCCCGGGGTGTCGTCGCCCAGGAAGCCGGTGAATATGACCTTGCTGCCGTGCCTGTGTGATATCTCCCTCAGGTATGAAACAATAGGCCCGCCCCCAAGCATGCCTGCTGACGAGATGACTATCGGAAACTTGTCCAGTGTCTCCTTGTACTTGCCCGGCTTCCTCACGAAGTGCGTACGGTGCATGACAGACTTGTATTTCTTCGGATCCCTGAGATAGTAACTGTAGTCGCTTATTATGTCGCTCGCGAGGCGTGCCATGCCGTCTATAGCTATCTTGCTTGCGTATTTCTCCAGGATCATCGCTACTTCCTGCACCCTGCCTATCGCGAACGCGGGCATTATTGCGCTCTCCTCGTTCGCTATCGCCTCTTCCACTGTTTCTATCAGCTGCTGCTCTAATTTCCTGCGGTCCGGATGGTTCCTGTCGCCGTAAGTGCTCTCAACTATGAGGACATCCGTCCCCTTGGGCAGAGTGCACTTTCTTAACAGGTGGCTGTCCGTTGTTTGTATGTCGGAAGTGTAGTAGATCCTCTTCCCGGCGTTTATCAACACGGACGCAGATCCAGGTATGTGACCGGAATCCCACAAGGAGAACTGCGCGTTTCCTATCCTGAATTTCTCGTGGTACTGCTTTGTCTTCACTGATTGTAGCACCCGCTTCAGCTCTGCCTTGCCGAAAGGCGTTGGAAACCCTTCCTTCCTGGCGACCTTCATGGAGTCCCTCATGATCATTGCCGACAGTTCCATCGTAAGGTCCGTCATGTAAACAGGTATCTTTCCTTTCTTGAAGAGAAGGGGTATGGCTCCGCAGTGGTCCAGGTGGGAATGCGATAGTACAACAGCGTCCACTTTTTCGTAGGGCGGATACGCAGGCGGCGAAGGATCGACCTTCACGCCGAAATCCAGCATTACGCGCTTATCGTGCTGGAAGAGGATAGAGCTCTTCCCGACCTCTCTTCCAGAACCCAGGATCTTCAGTTTCATATCGAGTCCCATATTCTCCTGAACACGCCCTTGCTTTCAAGGAGGTCTCTCTTAGAAGTGAAAACTTCCAGCGTTATAGTCTTGTCGTAGCCTGCCCTCTTTATCGAGCCCAGCTCCCTTTTCCACTGGACGTTACCTTTCCCGATAGGCTTATGTTCATCTCCTTTGCCTGAATTGTCGCTCGCGTGTATGTGGATGATTTTCTTCATCATCCTTCTTGCAATTTTCCGTGTCGAGTTCTCCCTCTTCACGTTTGCGTGCGCTATGTCCCAATGCAGGTACAGTCCCTTCACTCTGCGAAAGATTCTTGATATGGTGTCCGGGTCGCTGAATGTTCCTGGAGTGTTCTCGGCCATGACCTTTATCGAGTATTTCTTGCCTTCTTTCACAAGCTCTTTGAGTGTTGCGGAGTTGAATTCTATCGGCTTCGCCTTGTTAAGAAAATCAAGTGAGTCGTCGAAGTGGACGTTCACAGCTGTCACGTCCAAGAGGCGGAAGACTTCTATGCACCTGGTGAATTCCCGGACAGAAAAATCCCTTACGCTCTGGAAAGGCGACCCTATGGGCAAATACCACGCTGTATGTCCGACAAGAGGCAGGCCTGTTTTTCTTACCTCCATTTTAAGCAGCCTAGCGTTTATCGTGTCGGGATGAGCCATCGGGTGCTCGAGCGTAAGGTCTATGAAATCAAATCTGCTCTTTGCAATCCATTTTATTTCCTTCAGAATGTCTTCGTTAGGATTATTCATAGCGCCAATTATCATAACTTTAAATTATCCTTCCAGTATCTTTAATAAGGTGTAGAAATGGACCTTGAGAAAAGATTTGACCTGATAGAAAGCACAGGCGAGGAAGTCATAACAAGGGAAGAGCTAAGAAGTCTCCTGCAGACAAAGCAGCATCCTGTTGCGTACGACGGGTTTGAACCATCGGGCCAGATGCACATAGCCCAGGGCGTTATGAGGGCGATCGATACAAACAAGCTGACCGAGGCAGGCGTTCATTTCAAGTTCCTCGTGGCCGACTGGCACGCCTGGGCAAACAACAAGATGGGCGGCAATCTTGATGTCATAAAGAAGGTCGGCGACTATTTCGTCGAGATATGGAAGGCGGCGGGCATGGACATGAAGAACGTTTCTTTTGTTTATGCCAGCGACTACATGAACAGTCCTGACTATTGGAAGAACGTCCTGGCGATAGCAAAAGCAAGCACGGTAGCCCGGATAGTGAGGTGCGGCCAGATCATGGGGCGTTCCGAGAAAGACGTCCAGCAGGCCTCGCAGATAATCTACCCGTGCATGCAGGCTTCTGACATTTTCCACCTCGAGGCCGATATCACGCACCTTGGCATGGACCAGAGGAAGGTGAACATCCTTGCGAGAGAACTCGGCCCACAATTGGGTTTGTGGAAGCCTGTTGTAGTAAGCTTCCACATGCTCATGGGACTTGGGAAGCCGGCAGAAGGAATAAAGGATCCTGTCGAACGTGCTGTCCACATGAAGATGAGCAAGAGCGTGCCTGATTCAGCGATCTTCATGACCGATTCAGAAGAGGACGTAAAGAGAAAGATATCAAAGGCGTTCTGCCCTGAAAAACAAATGCACGACAACCCTATAATAGACTACATGCACCACATAATATTCGAGTCTTTCAAAACAGTGAAGATAGACCGGCCGTCAAAGTTCGGCGGCCCGCTAGAAGTCAGCAGTTTTGACGAACTGAAGCAGATGTACTCGGACGGCCACGTCCACCCCGCAGACCTGAAGAACGCGTGCGCCTTCTACGTAAATGAATTGCTCGCCCCTGTGCGCAGGCACTTCGCGAAAGGTAAAGCAAAAGAACTTTCAGACTTCGTGAAGAAGCAGGCCGTTACGAGGTGATGGCATGGCGAAAACCCTAGTAGTCATAGACATGCAGAACTACTTTGTAAACAGGCACACGAAGGATCTTCCCGCAAAAATAAGACGCTATATAATCAGTAACAGGAAAAAATTTGACTACATAATCTTCACGCAGTTCGTGAACAAGAAGAGCTCAAACTTTGTTAAGCTCATGAAATGGAAAAAA
>Ga0187892_10012291_pt1 | contig 10213 bp, 8 predicted proteins | sample MA1701073metaG_FD_139345 | JGI IMG/M metagenome (GOLD analysis project Ga0187892, IMG submission 139345) | Bio-ooze microbial communities from a basaltic lava cave in the Kipuka Kanohina Cave System on the Island of Hawaii, USA - MA170107-3 metaG ...
GCCCGCGCTTTGGTCCGCGCCTGACTCACCTGCTCACTAGCCGCCGCCCGAGCGTCGGCGATCACCGCCGCCGCCCGGCCGCTCATCGGGGCAAGACCCGTGCTCGGATCGCCCAGGATCAGGTCGCTGATCCTCGACTCCGCCTCGCCAAGCCGCTGCGGATCGCCGCCGGGGGCTGCTTGCAGCGAATCCCGCGCCACGATCGCCTCATCCAGCGACTTGGCCCGGGCTTGCGTGCCGGCTACCGCGATCAAGATCCGTTGCGCCGCTCCCTCAGCCGCGTGGATCGTCCCGGCCATATTCGTCTGCGCCGAAACCACGCTCTGAAAGGCCTCAGCTACCTGCTCAGCCGACGGCGGATGAGCACCGCGGATACCGGCCAACACGACCTCAACACCCACATCCAACTCGTCAAGCCGCGTTTGGATCAATCCCGCCAGCTTCGCGTTGAAGGCCTCGCGCCCGGGGCCCAGCAGCGCATCAATGTCCGTCCCCGCCGCGTACTCCGTGAGGACCTGGTATGCCACGTCTTCCATGAGCTTCACCGGATCGTCGTAGGTGTACAAATATTTCTTCACGTCCTTAATGCGGTACTCAATGGGCAACGAGACCATCAACAGGCCCACCGCCACGCTCGCACCCGCCGTGGCCGGCCCGCTCTTTTCTTGCGGCGACGGCGCCTCCGTGGGCTCCGTTGACTTCGGCGCTGCCACCAGCAGCATCAATTCCGGCACGTAATCGTGCTTCTCGGTCCACAGAATTGCCTTGGTCGAGTCGCCATCGTCTGGCTCGGCGGCCTCGCCGATCACCAGCTCGCTCACTTTCTTGACCGGGGCCCGATACACCGTGTCGATCGGGTACGGCAGTTTGAAGTGAATGCCGGGCGACAGGGGTTCGCCAACATCTCGCACCGGCCGCCCCAGCCGCTCCACTAACGCCTGCTCCTCCGCATCCACGATCACCACGCACGTCAACGCCAACACAACGATCATCGAAAGCACCATGATCGGCGCGAGCCATCGCTGAAGAAGCTTGTAAAACCAAGTCGAGCTAACTTCAAAGCCGAACTGGTAGTTCACCGCGTCAGCGATCGACTTCGCCAGGCTTCCGGGCTGGCTGACCAACTCCAGCAGCCGGCTTTCGAAAGATGGTCGAGCAATCTCGCCGGGGATTCGCGGCCGATACAGGTCCAGGATGAAGTTGACCACGAACTCGGCGGCCAACACCAGCAATCCGATGCGGACGATGTACGCCACCAACGGCTCTGCCCATGTCAGGGTCGATCCCGTCATCAAGGCGATTGCCAGCAACAGGCATGCAAGGGCGTTGCCCGCCATGCACGCCGCACCCGCGTTCAGCAACCGCCATTCGGACAATCGAGCCAGGCCCGTCGCGTAGCGGGCATAAAGGAAGCAAAGGAAACCCACGCCGATCACGATCCACATGACCAGCGTCGGCTGCAGCGTTCGCCTCAGTCCATCCTTGGCGAAGGCCGTCTGAAAGGACCAACTCCACCCGGCCAGTTCATGGAGAAGCAAGCCGACGGCAATGACCACTGTCGCCGTCGGCAGCAACCAGCGAACCATCCACTGGAACCGCTGCCGTTCGAGAAGAAGAGTCTCATCTTCCATCTCAAACAAGGCGGTGCTCGCACCGGCTTCACGTGCCTTTCTCAGCTCCGCCGTTTCCAATGCCTCGCCGGCCACGCGGCGCATCTGCTTAAAGATCAGAAACAGGACCAGCCAGATCGGTAGCCCAACGAGAACGAACATGGACGTAGCGCGGATCGCGTCCGACTTATAGGCCAACGCGACGCCCAACAAAACGCCGTACGACGCCAACTGCAGGGCAAAACCCAGCGCCGCGACGCTCTGTGCCCTTTGATCTCCGGAGGCCTGCCTCATCGAGTACATCCCTTCAAGGTTCCCCCGCCTGAACCCGCTCGACGACTAGTCGTACCAATCCGTGTGCCGACGCCGTCTTTGTCTTATCAACTTGCCGAATAGGGTCGCGAGCTTACAATACTTCGGTTAAAGTGCCAATACGCGACCGTTCGTGCGAACGCCGCCCAGCAAAAAAGACAACTTCCGGGCTGACTAGGGACCATGCTCCAACGATTCTACGCCATAGCGACGAATACGTTCATTGAGACGGTTCGGCAACCGATCTACGGCGTGATTCTGCTGGCCACCGCCGCCCTGCTGGTTCTGAACGTGTCCCTGTCGGCCTTTACTCTGTCTGATGACGACAAACTTTTGCTTGACGTCGGCCTTTCCACGCTGCTTCTAAGCGGTCTGTTTTTGTCCGCATTCAGCGCCACCGGAATCCTCAGCCGGGAAATCGACAACAAGACCGTGCTTACCGTCATCTCCAAGCCAATCAGCCGCCCGGTCTTCATTTTGGGCAAATTTTCTGGGCTCGCCGGGGCATTGCTGCTGGCTTATTACCTCTGTTTTCTGGTCTTCATTCTCGCCCAGCGCCATGGCGTGATGCAGCGCAGCTCCGACCCGTGGGACGCACCCGTGTTGGTGCTGGGCGGCGGCAGTTTATGCGTGGCGTTGGTGGCTTCGGCCTTTTGTAATTATTTCTATGGGCGGGATTTTCCCACCACAATGCTCGCGATCCTTACGCCGCTTCTGACCTTCGCCGTGGTACTCGTAGGTAAGTTCGATGAGCACTGGAAGCTGATTCCTTTTGCGAGCAACTTCGCCGGTGGGCAGGTCATAATCGCCGCATATTTGGTGCTGCTGATCGTGCTAATCACGGCCGCGGAGGCTCTGGCCGCGTCAACCCGCTTCGGACAGTTAATGACCCTCATGATCTGCGTCTGCGTCCTCGGTTTGGGCATCACTTCGGACTACGCCTTTGGTCAATATGAAGCCATGTCGAGTTCGGCGGCGGTTGCATACCGCGTTGTGCCCAACGTCGGTCCGTTCTGGGTAATTGACGGCCTGACGAGCGGAAGCGAGAGAACGACGGTCACCCCGACGTACATCGCCTATGTCACCGCCTATGCAGCTTTGCTCACTACAGGAATCCTGGCCCTGGCGGTTCTCTTGTTCCAAAAGCGTGAGATCGGTTGATCGGCGTCGGTCGGCGTTCCTGGCGCCCCACATGGGAATTGGACATGGCTTATTCCGATGGCCGGACGGAGCGGATCTGCTCACGGCGGATTCACACTGCCCTTTCGCTGCCCGAGGTTCTGGTCGTGATCGCGATCATCGTCCTTTTGCTGGCCATCCTGATGCCCTCCGTCAGCGCCGCTCGGGAGCGCGCCCGACGTGTTCTCTGCGCCGGCAACCTGCGCCAGTGGGGCCTGGCCACACATATGTATCGCGCTGACTACAACGATTCTCTTCCCATGGAGGGTACATTCCTTGCCGGCGGAATCGAGCGGTCCGGCACGTGGTATAATGAATTGCCCATCTACCTCGGCCTGCCGGCGTACAAGGACCTCGAGGGCGCCAACGTCGCGATTCGGGAGCTTCCCGCGATGCACGTCTGGATTTGCCCGAGCAAGAACCTGACCGAGGCATACAAGAGCTCCACAGGCAAAAACCAGTTCCATTACGGCATGAACCAGGTGCTCGACGGCATGGGGCCTCAGCCCGGTGGGTCGCCCGATACTCCGGGCTTCCCGGATCCCATCCCGGCCAGACCGGTCAACGCTATTCAGTTTCTGGCCCGACCGAACACGGTACTTCTTTTCGATATCGCGCCCAACTCGATGCGCGGCTCGCCGCGGGATGTCGCCACGCAGTACTGGCGCGACTTCAACGGCGGCCGACCGGCCAAGTTTCACGGAGATTTCGCCAACATCCTCTATCTCCACGGCGGCGTCACCGATTGCCGGACGGCCGACCTGGTCGTCGACCACGATAACCGCTTCGGGCGCGTGATCTGGAACCATCCTCGCTTCTACTGGGGCTATACCGCCGCGGCACGATAACCGGCGTCGGGTCGCGTGTCGGACGGGTTGGCGACAGGCGCCGACGATGATATGATTCAGTGATTCAGATTGAGCTGAGGACCAGTGATGATCCAATACAAGGGCGAAGAAATTGGGCGTTTTTCCGTCGAAATCGAGTTGGCAAACTACGATGATCTTGCGCGTGCACGAGCGGGCGTGATCTCGGAGACCCAAGTTCGGCGCGTCACACTCCGAGGGGTTGTCGATACCGGCCCGACGCGTCTGGTCATTCCGCAAGCGGTCGCCGATCGGCTTGGCGTGCGAACATCGGGGCGGACCAGCGTTCGGTATGCCGATGGGCGGGTAGCCCAACGTCAACTGGCTACGGATTTGTTCCTAACCTTTGGCGACCGCAGCAGTCTGTTCAGCGCCGTGGTCGAACCGGACCGCGACTCGGCCTTGATCGGCGCTATTGTCCTGGAGGAGCTCGATCTGATCGCCGATTGTACCCGCCAATCTCTCGCTCCGCGCGACCCCAAGCAAATTGTCTCCGAGGCGGAGTAGATAGGCTGACGCTACCTGGGAGGGGTCGGAGCGGTGCTTGTCGGAATTCTTTCAGACAGTCATGGCCGCTTCGTGGCGGTGCGCGAGGCCCTGCAAATTTTCGACCGAATGGGCGTTGGGCACATCATCCATTGCGGCGACGTGGGCGGCACGGAGGTGTTCGACGAACTCGTCGGCCGGCCCTGCACGTTTGTATGGGGCAACACCGATGATGTCGACGCAGGCGTGATTCAATTCCTACAGACCGTTGGGATTCCGATCCCGACAAAGATTCCGACGACGCTGGAGCTGGATGGAAAGAGCCTGGCCGTTTTCCATGGCCACGAACCCGAGTTTGCGGCGACCCTGCGCAACCCGCGGTTCGATTACATTCTGCACGGCCACACTCATGAGCCTTGCGATGAGCGGCAGGGCCCAACACGAATCATCAACCCCGGCGCCTTGCATCGCGCCCGCCGTAAGACCGTGGCCACGCTCGACGCGGCGGCCGATGAGGTGATTTTTCACGAACTCCCCGGCTTGTAGAGGCCATTCGGCGATTAGCAGCCCGCGCGGCCAGGGGGTAGAGTAATCGATCGGCCATCCCCAACTGAAGCCCGAACAACGAAAGGCGACGGCGATGGTTCCCAACAAGCCTCAAACGAATAACGAACTTGAGTCGCCGGGGCCTAATCGTGAAGCGGGCATGCCCACCGTCGCGACCGAATCCGGCACGCCGGCCATGCGACAATACGTCGAGCAGAAGCAGCGGGTCGGCGACGCCATTCTGCTCTTCCGTATGGGCGACTTCTACGAGACCTTTTACGAAGACGCCATCCTCTGCGCGAAGGTCCTGGGGATCGCCTTGACGTCGCGCGCAAAGGGCGAGAATCCGATCCCGCTTGCCGGCATTCCGTACCATGCCCTTGATTCGTACTTGCGCAGGCTCGTGGCGGCCGGGTACAAAGTGGCCATCTCCGAACAGCTCGAAGATTCCAAGCTGGCCAAGGGCGTGGTCCGGCGCGACGTCGTCCGCATCGTTACCGCCGGCACACTGACGGACGAATCGCTGCTGGAAGAACGCGACGAAAGCACTCTTGCCTCGATCTGCATCCACGGCGCCGCGGCCGGACTGGCGATCGCGGAGCTTGCGGCCGGGCGGCTTGAGGTCGCCGATGTCGCGACGGACGCCTTACTCGATGAACTGGCCCGTCTTCGCCCGGCGGAGCTCTTGATTGACGAGGAGCGCGGCGGCGCCGGCGAAGGCCTAGGCAATGAGCTCCGGCCGCTGATCGGGGCCGCGGTCACTCGCCGGCCAACCTTAGAATTCTCAACCTACGCGGCTGAAAAAACGCTCATGGATCACTTCGCCGTCGCTACGCTGTCGGGCTTTGGGTTTGGCGCGATGACTCCGTCGCTCTGCGCCGCCGGCGCCCTGCTGCAGTATTTGCACGAAACGCAAAGAACCGCCCTACGGCACATTACGACCATCAAGCACCGGATCGCCGGCGGGCACATGCAACTTGACCACTTTACGTCCGCCGGGCTGGAGATCGAGCGAACCCTTCGCGGCGGACAGCGCGAGGGAAGTCTGCTTCACGCGATCGACAGAACGGTTCACCCCATCGGCGCGCGGAAACTGCGGACCTGGCTTCGCCGTCCGCTGGTTATTGCCGGCGACATCACGGCGAGGCAGGATGCCGTTGCCACGCTCGTCCACGATGAACCATGTCGGCAGAGGATGCGCCAGCGCTTGCGAGCAATGACCGACGTGGAGCGGATCGTCGCCCGAGTCGCGCTGGCGCGGGCGTCACCGCGAGACTTGGCCGGTCTCTGCCAGACTTTGGCGGCGCTGCCGGCGGTGGCCGCCGAATTGTCCCTCGCCGATGATCCGCTGCTGGCCGAAATCGCCATCGACATGGGTGGGCTGGATGATTTAGCGGACATGCTGAAGCGATCGATTCGCAGCGACGCCCCGTTATCGCTTCGCGAAGGCGGCGTCATTGCAGATGGCTACGATAATGAGTTGGACCGGCTGCGCGTCATCAGCCGCGATGGTGAGGGCTGGCTGGCCGAGTATCAACGCAAGGAGGTCCAACGGACCGGCCTGCCCTCGCTGAAGGTCGGCTTCAACCGGGTCTTCGGATACTACATCGAGGTGCCCCACAGCGGCCGCGATCGAATTCCGCCTGATTACGTCCGCAAGCAGACCGTCAAGAATGCCGAGCGCTACATCACCGAGGAACTGAAGCGCTACGAAACCGACGCGCTCCTCGCCAAGGACCGGGCCAACGAACTTGAAGTTAGTCTCTTTGAGCAAGTGCGGGAGCGCGTCGCCGCCTGCATTGAGCCGCTTCAGCGGCTTGCCGACGCCTTGGGCCGGTTGGATGCCATCGCCGGTCTGGCGGAGTTGGCCGTCGAGCGTCGTTTCGTCCGGCCGCAGCTCGTCGCCGATGGCGGCCTGGAAATCCACGACGGCCGACATCCCGTGCTCGATCAAACCCTGGCCGACGCCTTTGTTCCGAACGACACAATGATGTCGGCGTCCGACGCCCGGGTCTTCATCATCACGGGCCCGAACATGGCCGGCAAAAGCACCTACATCCGTCAGGTTGCGCTGCTGACCATTCTTGCCCAGATCGGGTCGTTCGTCCCCGCACGGCGGATGGCGCTGTCTCTGGTCGACCGCGTCTTTGCCCGCGTCGGGTCGGCCGACGAGATCATGAAAGGTCGGTCGACGTTCATGGTGGAGATGACCGAGGCCGCCAACATCCTGCACAACGCCACGCCTCAATCATTGGTCGTTCTCGACGAGATCGGCCGAGGCACCAGTACATTCGACGGGCTGTCCTTGGCCTGGTCCATTACCGAACATCTGGCTCTGAACCTTCGGTGCCGCTCTCTGGTCGCCACCCACTATCACGAGCTGATCGAGTTGGGCAAGGCTCTGCCGTCGGTGCGCAACTGCAACGCCGCCGTTCGTGAGTCAGGAGGCGATGGACAAGACGGCATCGTCTTTCTGCACCGCATCATCGAAGGCGGCGCCGGCCGAAGCTACGGAATCACGGTCGCCAGACTGGCGGGCATCCCTCCACAGATCATCGCCCGCAGCCGAGAAGTGCTTCAAGAGTTGCAACAGGGCTTCGCCCGTCAGCGACACACGCCCCGGATCACCGTCCCCAAGAGAAACGACGAGAAGCCGCTTCCCCTGTTTCACGACGGCTCAGGCATTCCGTCGTCCCAATAGGCCGTTGCACCGATGATTCTTGGGGTTGACGTGTGCCACTGCTCTCATGGTCGGGTGGCCCATCGCTTTATCAAGAATAGCGGCGGGGGGAGTCGAATCGTTCCGCTGGTTATACCGCGCATTGCAACGATTCAACGGCGTCGGCCGGACCTTGTCACCACGCGCCTTTGTCTAATTTCGCCGGCCGAAAACAAGGGATGCGAAGTAGAGCAACTGCATGATCGCCGTGATCGTCGCGGCCACATAAGTCATCGCCGCGGCGCTGAGCACTTTGGCGACCATCGGTCCCTCTTCCGCCGTAATCATCCCCTGGTTCAACAGAATGGCCCGCGCCCGGGTCGACGCATTGAACTCAACCGGAAGGTTAACAAGCTGGAACACGACGACGACGCCAAACAGCGCCAAGCCGCCCACGGCCACCATCTGCCCGAAGACCATGCCCATCCCCGACAGCACGACTCCCAAAATGATCAGGACCAACGACAGGTTGCTACCGATTGAGGCCATTGGCACCAGACCGTTGCGGATAGCGAGTGGGGCGTATGCCGTAGCATGTTGAATGGCGTGCCCGACTTCATGCGCCGCAATCCCCAAGGCGGCCAGAGACCGCCCCTGATACACTTCAGGGCTCAGCCGCAGGACGCGATGCCGCGAATCGTAGTGATCGCCCAGGAAGGACTTGGCCGGCTCGATTGCTACGTCCGCAATACCGTAAGCGTTGAGGATCCGCTGGGCCGTTTCCGCGCCGGACAGCCCGCTGCGTGCCGCACGCCGGCTGGCTTGCGCATAGGCGGACTTCACCTTCATTTGGGCCCAAAGGGCCAGCAGGATCGTCGGACCGATAAGAACCCAATAGAATGGATCGAATAGCATGACTGCCTCCTAGGCGAAACCCGAAATTCCGCTAATACTCTATTCCGGTCTTCACCATTGTCGAGATGGGTGGCGTCGTTTCTTGTCGCCGCATAAAAACCGCCCGAGGCTATTAACCTCGGGCGTGTGCGGTGTGGACTCCACCGCACTTCGGAGGAAGAAAACCAAGCTCCCATAACTATAACGGATCGGTCCGGCTAGGGCAAGTCTTTTTCGGGCGTTTTCGGCCCGTTCTTGCGAAACCAGGCGCGGACGGCCTGCTCTTGCCGGGCCGAGAGTTTGGTGATGCTGTTTTGAACTGCAACCCCTTCGATTCGGCATCGATCCAGAACCTGCTGCGACGTCAGGCCCAGCTCCTTGGCCAGTTCCTTCACGGATACGCCCTGCTTGGCCATGAAATGTGCCCTATCCAGATGTCGCGGTCGAGGGGGCTTACGCCTCGTCCTCGGCTGATTCACGCTTGCCGCGGCGAACCAGCGACAGGCCGCCGAAACCGCTGATGATCGCCATGTAGAACCCGAAGTCGTACCACCAGCCGGTGTTGTCGATCTCGTAAACGCGAATCGAGGGTTGAAAAAACCCGGCTATCAGCGACAGCGGGGCCAGCCAGCCGTGCCAAACACCGGAGAAGAACCCGGCCGGCTGGTCGGGCCCGTACATCTGCATCCCCGGCATACAACCGGCCAAGGTCACGGCCAGCAGACAAAGCGGCACAAGCCTACATGGGCGTATCATCGCAAGCATCGTTTCACCGGTTACAAGTACTCGGCCTCACCGCCGATCCCGAATAATCGTCTCAGAAAGCGGCGGGCCGGCTCTCTTACCACGCATCTTCGCCGGACAGACGCGCAGAGACAAGCAAGCTCGAAACGATCGCCGGCAAATGCAAAACGCCCGGCGAGCAGGAACTCGTCGGGCGCGGTTGTATCAAAGAAAACAGGTTTGTCGTCGGGTCCGCCGAGGCGGACGCGCACGCGGAGATTCCGCGCGCCGAAAATGCGCTGACATAGAAACCGGCTGCGGGCGCTTCGGAAACCAGCGCGAATACACGCGCCGAGAATCCGCGCGGGCTCAAAGCCCGCGGCTTGCAACTGGTTTTCTAGATGTATCCTCTAGAAAGGAGGTGATCCAGCCGCAGGTTCCCCTACGGCTACCTTGTTACGACTTAGTCCCAGTCACTGAGCTTACCGTCGGCCGCCGCATCCCTTGCGGGTTAGCTAAACGGACTTCGGGTACTCCCAGCTCCCATGACTTGACGGGCGGTGTGTACAAGGCTCAGGAACACATTCACCGCGTCATGGCTGATACGCGATTACTAGCGATTCCAGCTTCATGGAGTCGGGTTGCAGACTCCAATCCGAACTGAGGCCGGCTTTCTGCGATTTGCTCCATCTCGCGATCTCGCTTCGCTCTGTACCGACCATTGTAGCACGTGCGACACCCTGGGCATAAGGGCCATGATGACTTGACGTCGTCCCCGCCTTCCTCCGGTTTGACACCGGCAGTCTCGCTAGAGTCCCCGGCATGACCCGTTGGCAACTAACGATAGGGGTTTCGCTCGTTAAGGGACTTAACCCGACACTTCACAGCACGAGCTGACGACAGCCATGCAGCACCTGTGCACGTTTCACCCGAAGGCA
>Ga0187892_10012292_pt1 | contig 10211 bp, 13 predicted proteins | sample MA1701073metaG_FD_139345 | JGI IMG/M metagenome (GOLD analysis project Ga0187892, IMG submission 139345) | Bio-ooze microbial communities from a basaltic lava cave in the Kipuka Kanohina Cave System on the Island of Hawaii, USA - MA170107-3 metaG ...
CTGGGAGTGGCTGGTCGAAGAGGCCTGGCCGGTGTTGATGGCGCGCACGCCGCGCGGCTACGAGCTGGTCGTGCGCCGCGGCGAGCCGGCACCCGCCCGGGAGCGGGCGCTCAAGCGCGTCGCCTGATCCCAGCTTGCTGGTCGGGTTCTCCCTCGCGTAACATCCGGGCGAGGGGGAACCCACCATGCACGTCGGGATGGCCGCCGTTTTCCAGAACCCGGGCCGAGCCCAGAGCGATCGCGCGGTCTACCTGAACGAGTTGCGGCTGGCCGAGCTGGCCGAGCCGCTCGGGTTCGAGTCGGTGTGGGGCGTGGAGCATCACTTCACGGACTACACCATGTGCCCCGACGTCCTGCAGTTCCTCTCCTACATGGCGGGTCGCACCCGACACGTCCAGCTCGGCTCCATGGTGGTGGTGCTCCCGTGGCACGACCCGATGCGGGTGGCCGAGGAAGTGTCCATGCTCGACACCCTGTCGGGCGGCCGCTTGATCCTGGGGCTGGGGCGCGGGGCGGGCAAGGTCGAGTTCGACGGCTTCCGCCTCCCCATGGACGAGTCGCGCCCGCGCTTCGTGGAATCGGCCGAGATGCTGCTGCGCGGGCTCGAGAGCGGCTACTGCGAGTACGACGGCGCCTACGTCAAGCAGCCGCGGGCCGCGATCCGGCCCGCTCCGTTCAAGTCCTTCCGCGGGCGCACCTACGCCGCCGCGGTCTCCCCGGAATCGGTGCGCATCATGGCCGAGCTGGGCGTCGGCATCCTGATCATCCCCCAGAAGCCGTGGAAGGAGGTCGCGCGCGAGCTGGAGGCGTATCGAGAGGTCTACCGCCAGGTGAACGGGGTGGACGCGCCCCCGCCGATCTCGGCGGGCTGGACCTTCTGCGACGCGAGCGCGGCCCGCGCCGAGGAGATGGCGCGCCGGTACATCGGCGGGTACTACCAGACCGTGCTCGACCACTATCAGTTCCAGGGCGACCACCTGGCCCAGACCAAGGGCTACGAGTACTACGGGAAGATGGCGGAGAAGATCCACCAGTACGGCACCGACACCGTCATCGACTACTTCATGAATTTGCAGGTGTGGGGCACGCCCGAGCAGTGCTACGAGAAGATCCGGGACATCCACGCGCGCACCGGCAACAGCCACTACGTGGGCGTGTTCAGCTACGCGGGCATGCCCTACGACGAGGCGGAGCGCAACATGCGGGCGTTCGCCAAAGACGTGCTGCCGCAGCTCCAGAAGCTCGACCCCACCGCGGCCCCGGCCGGCCGCCCTCGGGCCGCCGAGAAGCCCGGCGTCAGCCTCCTCGGATCTTAGCGTTCCCCCTCTCCCCTTAGGGGAGAGGGCAGGGTGAGGGGCCCTACGCCATCGAGCCGCCGTCCACCGGATAGATCCCGCCGGTGATATAGAGGGCGTCGGCGCTGCAGAGAAAGAGCACCAGTGCGGCGACCTCCTCCGGGGTGCCGTAGCGCTTCAGCGGGATCACACCGGCGAGGCGGTCGTGGAAGGCGGCCGGGTTCGCCGGGTTGGCGGACTCCTCGAGCTGCCGGACCATATCGGTGTCGATCGGGCTCGGGCAGACCGCGTTGACCCGGATGCGGTCGGGCGCGAGCTCGAGCGCGGCGCTCCTGGTGATGCCGACCACCGCGTGCTTGCTGGCGGTGTAGGCCACCAGGTTGCGCGAGCCGCGCAGGCCCGCGATCGAAGCGGTGTTGACGATCACGCCGCCGCCCCGGGCGCGGAGCCGCGGCGCCACCGTCTTGATGCCGAGCCACACTCCCTTGACGTTGATCGCGAGCACCCGGTCGAAGACGTCCTCCGGATAGTCCACCAGCGACCGCACCGCGCCCAGGATGCCCGCATTGTTGAAGAAGCAGTCGATGCCGCCGAAGCGCTCGGCGACCGCCGCCGCGTAGCGGGTCACGTCGGCGGCCCGGGTCACGTCGGCCTCGACGGTGAGCCCGGTGCCGCCCACCTTCTCCACCGCGGCCAGCGACTCGCGCAGACCCTCGCGGGAGACGTCCACCAGCCCGACGCGCGCGCCCTCCGCGGCGAAGCGCACCGCGGCGGCGCGGCCGATGCCGCCGGCCGCGCCGGTGATGAGCGCCACCTTCTGGTCGAACCGTGGGCCGTCGAGGCGGGGTCCGGCCACCTGATCCCTCAGATCGCCGCGACGACCATGATCTCGACCACGTACTTCGGCGAGGCCAGCCGCGCCTCCACGGTGGCGCGGGCCGGCGTATTGGCCGGATCCACCCAGGCGTCCCAGGCCGCGTTCATGTCGTTGTAGAGCGCCATGTTGGCCACGTAGATCGTGGCCGAGAGCAGCTTGGACTTGTGGCTGCCGGTGGCGGCGAGGAGGTCGTCGATCTTCTTCAGAATTTGCTCGGTCTGGCCCTTGGCGTCGGCCGAGGGATCGCCGGCCACGAGGCCGGCCAGGTAGACGGTGTTGCCGTGGACGACGGCCTGACTCAGTCGGGGTCCAACGCCGTGACGCTTGACGCTCATCGCGCGCTCCTTGTCGTTGAGGGTGGGTGGGTGGTTGAAATCGGTCGAGCGGCGTATGATTCTGGCACAATTCAGTCGGCGCGTCGGGTTTTCTCGCGCGGAAAGGGCGGGCGATGGGCATCCGGAGAGCGGTGGGCCTGGCGGGGCTGGCGCTCCTGCTGCTCGCGTGCGAGCGCGAGGAGAAGATGGTGCGCGAGGACCTGCCGATGGCCCGGACCACCAAGGCCCGCACCGACGTGCAGATGATCGCGACCGCGGTGAACACGTATCGCGCGAGCTGCGGCGGGGGCCTGCCCGAGTCGCTGGAGGCCCTGACCTCCCAGACCGTGGTGGGCGGCGCGCCGTGCGGCCCGGTGCTCGGCTCGATCCCGGCCCCGCCCACCGGCTGGTCCGCGTACGTCTACACGCGCCAGGGCGACGGGTTCACAGTTTCCTCGAGCAGCGGCGCGCAGACCGTCTCGGCCCCCTAACGCGCCATGTTCCACGTAAGGAGGGAGCCATGACCGCGATCACCGAGCTCGAGACGCCCGCCGTGACGGTGCACCTGGACGTGATGGCGGACAATATCCGCCGCGTGCAGGCGCACCTGGCCCGGCACGGCCTCGGCAACCGTCCCCACATCAAGACCCACAAGATCCCGGCCATCGGCCAGATGCAGATGGCGGCCGGCGCGATCGGCATCACCTGCCAGAAGCTGGGCGAGGTGGAGGTCTTCGCCGACGCCAAGGTGGCCGACGACGTGCTGCTCACCTACAATATCCTCGGCGCGGCCAAGACCGAGCGGCTGATGGCGCTCGCGCGCCGGGTGCCGCGCCTCGCGGTGGTCTTCGACAACGAGGTGGTGGCCCGTGAGCTCTCCGCGGCCGCGGCCCGCCACCACGCCGACGTCGAGTTCCTCGTCGAGTGCGACACCGGCTTCCGGCGCACCGGCGTCCAGACCCCCGACGAAGCCTTCGCGCTCGCCCGCGCCGCCATGAAGCTCCCGGGCCTGCGCTTCAAGGGGCTCATGACCTTCCCCAATCGCGATCCCGACACCCGCGAGTTCTTCGAGCGCGCGCTCGCCCTGTTCAAGCAGGCGGGCATCGCGGTGCCGGTGGTCTCGGGCGGGGGCACCCCCGCGCTCGCCACCGTGGACCGCTTCCCGATGCTGACCGAGCACCGCGCGGGCACCTGCGTCTACAACGACGCGATGGTGGTGTCGAGCGGCACCGCGACGTGGGAGCAGTGCGCGATGCGGGTGCGCGCCACCGTGGTGAGCCGTCCGACCGGTGACCGCGGCGTGCTCGACGCGGGGAGCAAGGTCCTCACCTCGGACCTCTACCACATGAAGGGCTACGGCCACGTCATGGAGTACCCGGAAGCGCACGTGGCCCATCTCTCCGAGGAGCACGCGGTGGTGGACTTCGCGGCCTGCGCGGAGCGGCCCAAGGTGGGCGAGGTGGTGAACGTGGTGCCCAACCACTGCTGCGTGGTCACCAATATGGTGGATGAGATCTACGGGGTGCGGAACGACCGGGTCGAGGTGGTCTGGCCGGTGGCCGCGCGCGGCCGCGTGCAGTGAGGCCGGCGTGACCCGGACCGGCGCGCACCTGGTGGTGGAGGCGCTGGTTGCCGCCGGCGTCCGGCATCTCTTCTCGCTGTCGGGCAACCAGATCCTCTCGCTCTACGACGCCACGCTCGGAAGCGGCCTCTCGATCCTGCACACGCGGCACGAGGCCGCCGCCGTGCACATGGCGGACGCGTGGGGCCGCCTCACCGAGGAGCCGGGCGTGGCCCTGGTCACCGCGGGGCCCGGACACTGCAACGCGATCTCGGCCCTCTACGGCGCGCTGATGGCCGAGTCGCCGGTGGTGCTGCTGAGCGGGCACGCGCCCACCGCGCAGCTCGGGCGCGGGGCCTTCCAGGAGATGGATCAGGCCGCGGTGGCCGCGCCGGTCTGCAAGGCCTCGTGGATGGCGAAGGACGCCGCGCGGCTGGGGGAGGACGTTGTGGCCGCGCTCGAGCTGGCGCGGAGCGGGCGGCCCGGGCCCGTGCACGTGAGCCTCCCCGGCGACCTGCTCGAGGCGAAGGTGGCCACGGGTGACGGCGCGCGGGCGCCGCGGCGCGAGGCGCCGGGGACGGCCTCGTCGGTGGAGGTGGAGCAGGCGCTCGCGCTGCTCGCGGCGGCGCGGCGGCCGCTGATCCTGCTGGGCGGCGCGATGGCCCGCGGGCCGCGGCGCGCTGCGGTGGCGCGGCTCGGCCACGCCACCGGCGTGCCCGCCCTGCCCATGGAGAGCCCGCGCGGCTTCAACGACCCCTGGCTGCACCTGGCCGCTCCGCTGCTCGGGCAGGCCGACCTGCTCGTCCTCCTGGGCAAGAAGCCGGACTTCGTGGTGCGCTTCGCCCAGGGCCCCGCGGTGGCCGCGGGCTGCCGCGTGATCCAGGTGGACGCCGACGCGGCCTCCCTGCGCGCGGGCGCCGCGCTCGGCATCGTCGCGGATCCGGCGGCGGTGGCCGACCAGCTCGCGGGCGCCGCGCGCGGGCGGGCCTGGGGCCATCGCGCCTGGGGCGACGAGGTCACGCGCGCGCGGGCGACGGTGCCGGCCCCGTGGGCCACCGCGCGCCGGTCGGCGGGGACGCCGATCCATCCCCTGCGGGTCTGCGCGGCGCTCCAGCCCCATCTCGATCGCGGCGCCATCCTGGTCGCCGACGGCGGGGAGTTCGGGCAATGGGTGCAGGCCGGACTCGAGGCGGAGACCCGCCTGATCAACGGCCCGGCGGGCTCGATCGGCAGCGCGATCCCGATGGCGATCGCGGCCAAGCTCCGCCATCCCGACCGCCCGGTGATCGCGGCGCTGGGCGACGGCACCTTCGGCTTCCACGCGTTCGAGCTCGACACCGCGGCGCGCTACCGGCTGCCGGTGGTCACGGTGATCGGCAACGACGCGCGCTGGAACGCGGAGCATCAGCTCCAGATCCAGCACTACGGCGCCGGCCGCACCGTGGGCTGCGAGCTGGCGCCCTCGCGCTACGATCAGCTCGCCGCCGCCCTCGGCGGCCACGGCGAGCACGTGGAGCGCGCGGAGGACCTCGAGCCCGCGCTCGACCGCGCGCTGCGCGCCGGCATCCCCGCCGTCGTCAACGTGGCCATCGACGGCCTCCCCGCTCCCACCTACACCGCCGCGCGCTCCCACTAGTTCGGGGTCAGGTCTTACATTCCGACATTTTTCTCGCGCCAGGTCTTTGCCTCGCGTCGTGCGCACGGGCGGCTTAGTGTCGGCGCCTGGCGAAATGTCGGAATGTAAGACCTGACCCCATCAGATCGTGATGCGGCGGCGGGCGATGGCGCGCTCCCACTTGCGCGCGGGGTCCTCGTCGAAGAGGAGGACCTCGTCGGCGGGCACCGTGATCCAGGCCCCCTGCTCGATCTCGCCCTCGAGCTGACCCGGGGCCCAGCCCGCGTAGCCCACCGCGAAGAGCGCCTTGCGCGGCCCGGCGCCGCGGGCGGCGTCACTCAGCGCGGTGAGCACGCCCGGCAGCGACGTCATCGCGATGTCGCCCGCGATGGGCGAAGTGCCCTGCGTGGCGTACTCCGCGGTGTGCAGCATGAAGCCCTGCCCGATCTCGACCGGCCCGCCGTAGTGCACGCGCACGCTGCCGGTGACGCCGCGCTCGTCGAGGCCGAACTGCCGGAGCAGGGGCGCCACCGGCATGTCCCGGAGGGGCCGGTTCACGACCAGGCCCATCGCCCCGGTCGCGTCGTGCGCGACCATGTAGATGACGGTGCGCGCGAAGCGCGGGTCCCGCAGGGTATCGGTCGCCACCAGGAACTGCCCGACGAGGCTCTGAGCGGCCGGCGTGATCGCGCGCGGGGCGGCGACCGCGGCCGGACCCGGAGGCGCCGCGCCCGCCCACGCCAGCCCGGCCAGCACGGCGAGCACGGCGGCGGCGCGCGTCAGCGGACGGGCGGGAGGCATGGCACAGTATAGCGAATGGCCCTCCCAGCGGGGCTCCGCGCCCTCGGCCACCGCGACTTCCGTCTGTTCTGGCTCGGGCAGCTCGTCTCCCTCAGCGGCACCTGGATACCACCGTGCAGATCGCGGTGCCCGACGAGCTGCGCGGGCGCGTGATGGGCCTCTACGCCCTCGTCTTCGCGAGGATGACCCCGATCGGGGCGCTGATCATGGGCACGGTGGCCGAGCACTGGGGCGTCTCCCGGCCTGCGCGGTGGGCGGCGCCGCCGGCCTGCTGCTGATCCTGGCGTTCAGCATTGCGTGGCGGCGCCGGCATCCCGCGCCGGCGCCGCCTCCGTCGTCAACTCCGCCGGCGCCCTGACCGCCTCGTCGTGCCATAATCCGGACTCGTCCGCCATGGATGCCTCGATAGCCGCCCAGCGCCCGACCGCCGACATCACCTCGACCGCCGACACCGTGCCGGTGCGCGAAACCCACCGCTTCGACGTGGCCGCGCTCGAGCGGTACCTGGCCGCGCACGTGGCCGATTTCAAGGGCCCGGTCACGGTGAGCCAGTTCCAGGGCGGCCAATCCAACCCGACCTATCGCCTGAGCTCGCCGGGCGGCGAGTACGTGCTGCGCCGCAAGCCGCCCGGCAAGCTGCTGCCGTCCGCCCACGCGGTGGACCGCGAGTACCGCGTGATCACCGCGCTCGCGCGCACCGCGGTCCCGGTACCGCGCACCTACGCCCTCTGCGAGGACGACGCGGTGATCGGCACCGCGTTCTTCATCATGGAGTGGGTGGCGGGGCGCGTCATCGCCGATCCGCTGCTCCCCGGTTTGAGCCCGGGAGAGCGTGGGCGTGTCTACGAGTCGATGAACGAGGTGCTCGCGCGGCTGCACACCGTGGACCTCGAGGCCACCGGGCTCACCGACTACGGGCGGCCGGGCAGCTACTTCGCCCGCCAGATCCATCGCTGGACGACGCAGTACCGCGCCTCGGAGACGGAGCGCATCGAGGCCATGGAGCGGCTGATCGCCTGGCTGCCCGAGCACGTACCCGCCGACGATCAGACCACGGTCGTCCACGGGGACTTCCGGCCCGGCAACCTGATCGTCCACCCGACCGAGCCGCGGGTGGTGGCGGTGCTGGACTGGGAGCTGTCCACGCTTGGCAGCCCGCTGGCCGATCTGGCCTACAACTGCATGCCGTACCGGCTCGCACCCAGCACGCTGGGCGGCGTGCTGGGGGCGAATCTCGGCGAGCTCGGGCTGCCGACCGAGAGGGAGTACGTCGCGGCCTACTGCCGCCGCACCGGGCGCTCGAGCATTCCCGACTGGGAGTTCTACCTGGCCTTCGCGATGTTCCGCCTGGCCGCCATCGCCCAGGGGATCATGGGCCGCGTGATCGCGGGCACCGCCAACGACCCCAATGCCCGCGAGCGTGGGGAGCGGGCGCGGCCGCTGGCCGAGGCGGGCTGGGCGACTATTACGGAGGGCATGGGCAGTCAGGCGGCTGGCTGAACCCGACCCGGCCCACGATCGGCAGCTTGAGCGCCGGGCGCTTGACGTCCACCCCGAAGGTCAGGGTCATCACGTTCAGCTCGAGTCCCTCCTCCACCCCGGCCAGCACCCCCAGCAGCCCGAAGAGGGAGACCTGCACGCCGGTGCCGCTGGGGCTCATGGCCACCGGCCGGCCGCCCGGGATGAAGTCCTTGCCGATGGCGGTGGCGGGCAGGTCGAGCCGGAGCGCCGGCACGGCCCGCCCCACGTAGGCGGTGAAGGTATTGCTATTGGGCCCCGGCCAGGTGCGGTAGCTGGTCGGGTAGGGGTAGGCCTCGATCGCAGCCTGGATCCGGGTGATCAGCTCGTCGACCCCCTCGCCCCGCCGGTCGACCAGGAGGTCAGGGCGGCTCCCGAACCAGTAGTTGTCGGGGCCGCTCCGGTTCACCCGTACCGCCGGGGCCCCGTTGCCGACGCCCCAGCCCATGACCTCGTAGCGGGTATACGCCGACGCCCCGCTCGGCTTGACCGAGATCCAGCTATGGACGGCCATGACGCCCCGCCACCCCACCGCCCGGGCCGCGTAGACCTGGACAACGGGGTCGGAGGTCTCGGCGGGATCCGGCGCCTGCCCGGAGGCATCGCGCCTCAGCTCCCACCAGCTCTGCCCGGCGCGCTCGAACACCGCGCAGCCCCCGGTCACCAGGAGGACCAAAGCCCCGAGCGCGGCCGCCCGGGCCAGGGGGCTACCGCGGCGTGTAACGGAAAGGGGCCCAGCCTATCCCCTCGATCGGCTTCGGGGTATAGGGGGTGGGCGGCGGTGCCGGCGCGGTGGCCCGGGAGGCGCTGCTCTTGGCGGGCGCCTTCGCGGCCGGCTTCTTGGCCGGCTTGGCCTTGGCGCGCGCGGCCGACGGCTTCGTCTTCTTCTTGGAAGCGCTCTTGCTTTTCATGCGGCCGAATCTACATCAACGCTCTCGTCGCGGTCAATGCGTCACATCGGCCCGCGGGACGAGCGGAGTACACTCACGCGCACGGAGGAGCACACTCATGCGACTGACCAAAGCGCAGGCGAAGCTGATCCAGTGGGAGCGCGTGGCGCGCGTCGCCACGGTGGGGGCGGCGGGCATGCCGCATCTCGTACCGGTCTGCCAGATCCTCCTCGGCGGCAAGATCTACTTCGCGTCGGGAAAGAAGGGGCGCAAGATTTTGAACGTCCGCGCCAACCCGAAGCTGGCGCTGACCGTGGATCTCTACTCGGACGACTGGGGCCGGCTGCAGGGGGTGATGGTGCAGGGCACCGCGCGCGTGATCGAGCGGGGTCCGCGCTTCCGCGGCCTCCGCCGGCGCCTCTACGCAAAATATCCGCAGTATCCGCGCGAGGCGGCGCTCGGCGAATCCGACTCGGTGATCGTGGAGCTCACGCCGACCCACGCGTTCTCCTGGTAATCCTTACACGCCGCCGTGTAATTCCTCCCCGCCTCGTCTCCCCGCTCGAGAGGCAAACGCCGGGATAGCGCTCGATTGCCTCCGCGGTGGCGCCGCCACGCTGGCATGTGGGTTGCCGTGAACTTTCCCGCGGGTCAGGACGTTACACCCACGAGCGAGGAGGCAGGAGATGACGACGGCGGTGAACAAGCAGCTCCCGGGCATCGTCCTTGTGCTGGCGCTGACGCTGACGACGGCGCCGCCGGCCGTGGCCGACGACACCAAGGCCCGGCAGGGCGCGCAGCAGGTCGAGAGCGGCGCCCGGCAGATCGGCCAGGGCGTGCAGGAAACGGCCAAGGGCATCGGCAAGACCGTGGTCGGCGGCGCCGAGACCGTGGGCGATCGGATCAAGGAAGCGGGCCGGGCGGCGGAGCCCGAAGCCACGTCGGCCTGGACCAAGACCAAGGAAGGGGCCGTATCGTTCGGCCACGGCGTGAAGAATTTCTTCACGAGCCTGTTCGACTAACCATCCACAGACAAATCTCGACGTAGAGAGGAGTTCTCGATGAATGCGACTCGTGTGATGTCTCTCGTGGCGGCGACGGTGGTCGCCCTCGGCGTGGCCGGTCCGGCGGTGGCTCAGACGCCGGCGACTCCCGCCCCGGCGCCCGCGCCCGCGCAGCCCGCGGCGCCCGCGAAGAGCGGCGACATGCAGATGGACAAGAAGGACAAGAAGGACGGCAAGGCGGCCGACAAGACCGCGGCCAAGAAGAAGCACGCGGCCAAGAAGGCCGAGGGTGACGTGAAGACGGCGCCCGAGACGAAGGCGCCCGAAGCCAAGAAG
>Ga0187892_10012293_pt1 | contig 10211 bp, 8 predicted proteins | sample MA1701073metaG_FD_139345 | JGI IMG/M metagenome (GOLD analysis project Ga0187892, IMG submission 139345) | Bio-ooze microbial communities from a basaltic lava cave in the Kipuka Kanohina Cave System on the Island of Hawaii, USA - MA170107-3 metaG ...
CAGCCCGCGCGCGTGCGCGTGCCGAGCTACCCGAACGCGACGTTCGACGGCGTGGTCGAGCGCGTCGGCAGCGCGCTCGATCCGACCACGCGTTCGCTGCCGGTCTACGTGCGCGTCGAGAACCCGGACCGTGTCCTCCTGCCGCGGATGCCGGCCGAGCTCGCCGTGGTCGTCGAGAAGACGGACGCCGCGCTCGCGGTTCCGCGGAGTGCGCTGCTCGGCGACTTCGGCAACGAGTTCGTGTTCGTCGAGGAGGATCCGGAGCAGGGCCTCTTCAAGCGCGTCCCGATCGTGCGCGGGCTCGCCGATGACCAGTTCGTCGAGATCGTGGAAGGAGTCCTGCCGGGAGACCGGGTTGTCACCACCGGCAACTACTCGCTCCAGTTCCTCCCGCCGTACGAGGCGGAGGCCGAGCGCCAGGCGGGCGGAGCGCACAGCAGCGAGACCCCGAGCGCGGGCTCGCGCTGGCCCTGGGCCCTGGGCCTCGCAGCGGCCGCGGCGGGAGCGGGAGCGGTCGCGCTGGCGCGCCGCCGCTCGGCGCGACGGCGGGCCTGATCATGCTCAGCCGTCTGATCGAGCTCTCGCTGCGCAATCGCCTCTTCGTCGTGGCGGCTGCGGGGCTCGTCGTGGTGTACGGCGTCCTCGCCCTGCGCAGCCTCCCGGTCGACGTCTTCCCCGATTTGAACCGGCCGCTCGTGAACGTCCTCACCGAGGCTCCCGGGCTCGCCCCCGAGGAGGTGGAGACGCTGGTCACACGCCGCCTCGAGACCGCAGTGAACGGTGTGCCTGGCGTGCGCCGCGTGCGCTCGAGCTCGGGCATCGGGCTCTCGATCCTGTTCGTCGAGTTCGACTGGGGCACCGACATCTATCGCGCGCGCCAGCTCGTGCAGGAGCGTCTTCAGCTCGCGGCCGGGCAGCTGCCGCAGGGCGTGACTCCGGTCATGGGCCCGATCTCCTCGATCATGGGCGAGATCCTCCTGATCGGCGTGTCGAGCCGCGACGGCCAGACGCCGCCCGTCGAGCTGCGCTCGATCGCCGACTGGGTGCTGAGGCAGCGGCTGCTCACGATCGCGGGCGTCGCGCAGGTGATCCCGATCGGCGGCGGCGTGAAGCAGATCCAGGTGCAGGCGATCCCCGAGCGGATGGCCGTGCAGCGCGTCACGCTCGGCGAGGTCGCGGCGGCCGCGGCAAGCGCGCAGCAGAACAGCCCCGGCGGCTTTCTCGAGGGGGAGCACCGCGAGGCGCTGGTGCGCAATCTCGCGCGCACCACCTCGCTCGACGAGATCGGGGCGACTGTCGTCGCGAGCCGCGACGGCGTCCCGGTGCTCCTGCGCGACGTCGCGAAGGTAGGAGTCGGGCGCCAGGTGATGCGCGGGGACGCGGGGGTCGGCGCGAAGCCGGCCGTCGTGGTCTCGATCCAGAAGCAGCCCGGCGTCGACACGCTGCGCCTCACCGCGGAGGTGAAGAAGGCGCTCGAGGAGCTCCGCGGCGCGCTCCCGCCCGATGTCGAGGTGACGACGCTCTTCGAGCAGGCGCGCTTCATCGATGCGTCGATCGCGAATGTGGAGGAGGCGCTCCGCGACGGCGCGATCATGGTGACGATCGTGCTCTTCCTGTTCCTCCTGAACGTCCGCACGACCCTCGTCACGCTGACCGCGATCCCGCTCTCGTTCGTCGCGACCGCGATCGTCTTCCAGCTCGCCGGGATCTCGATCAACACGATGACGCTCGGGGGCATGGCCGTCGCGATCGGCATGGTCGTCGACGACGCGATCGTGGACGTCGAGAACGTGTTCCGCCGGCTGCGCGAGAACCGCCACGCCGCGGCGCCGCGGCCCCCGCTGCGCGTGATCGCGGACGCCTCGGCCGAGGTCCGCAACTCGATCCTGTTCGCGACGCTGCTCGTGATCCTGGTCTTCATCCCGCTCTTCGGCCTGGCCGGGATCGAGGGCCGGCTCTTCGCACCGATCGGCATCGCGACGATCGTCTCGATGGCCGCGTCCTTCGTCGTGTCGCTCACCGTGATTCCCGCGCTCTGCTCTTACTTGCTTCCCGGTATGAAGCGCATGGCCAGCGAGGAGGACGGCTGGCTCGTTCGGCACCTGAAGAGTCTCGACCGCCGCTTCGTGCTCGGCCCCGCGCTGCACCATCCAGGCGTCACGCTCGGCGCCGCAGCGCTCCTCGTCGCGGGCTCGTTCGCGCTCTACCCACTCATGGGCAAGGAGTTCCTGCCCGAATTCAACGAAGGCACGGCGACGATCAACGTGCTGGTGGCACCGGGGACTTCGCTCGCGGAGTCGGACCGGATCGGGACGATCGCCGAGCGTTTGCTGCTCAGCGTTCCCGAGGTCGCCTCGACGGGCCGGCGCACAGGGCGCGCCGAGCTCGACGAGCATGCCGAAGGCGTCCACTACACCGAGATCGACGTCGACTTCAAGCCGTCGGCGCGCTCGCGCGAAGAGATCCTCGGCGAGATCCGCGCGAAGCTCGGGCAGATCCCCGGCATCGCGCTGAACGTCGGCCAGCCGATCTCCCATCGGCTCGATCACTTGCTCTCCGGCGTGCGCGCGCAGGTGGCGGTGAAGCTCTTCGGCCCGGATCTCGGCGTGCTGCGCGCGAAGGCGGCCGAGATCGAGGCGGCTCTCCGGGGCGTCGCCGGCGTCGTCGACCTCCAGACCGAGAAGCAGGTGCTGATTCCGCAGCTCGCGATCGCGATCCGGCGCGATCGCGCGCGCCTCTACGGCCTGCGCGCCGGCGACCTCACCGAGCAGCTCGAGACGGCGCTGAACGGGCGCGTGGTGGGGCAGGTGCTCGACGGCGAGCGCACCTACGACGTCTTCGTTCGCTACGGCGACGCCGCACGGCGCGATGCCGCGGCGATTCGGAATGCTCTCATCGACGCCGGTGACGGACGCAAGATCCCCGTCTCGGCGGTCGCCGACATTCGCGAGGGCCTCGGGCCCAACATCATCCAGCGCGAGAACGTTCGCCGCCGCATCGTCGTCTCGTCGAACGTCTCGGGGCGCGATCTCGCCGGCGCCGTCGCCGACATGCAGCGCGCCGTGTCGGGAATTGCGCTGCCGGCGGGCTACACCGTGAGCTTCGAGGGCCAGTTCCAGAGCCAGCAGGAAGCCTCTCGGCTGATCGCGGTCCTCGGCGTCTTCACGCTCGCCACGATGTTTCTCGTGCTCTACGCGCACTTCCGGAGCGCGGTCATCGTCGCGCAGATCCTGCTGAACATTCCCCTCGCCTTCGTCGGCGGTCTGGTCCTGACGTGGGTTCTGGTGGGAACCGTCTCGATCGCGACGCTCGTCGGCCTGATCACGCTCGCGGGCATCGCCTCGCGCAACACGATCATGATGATCTCGCACTACCTGCACCTGATGGAGCACGAGGGCGAGCGCTGGGGCGAGCCCATGATCGTGCGCGGATCGCTCGAGCGGCTCGTGCCGGTGACGATGACCGCGCTCACCGCGGGTCTTGCGCTGATTCCGCTTGTGCTGTCGGCCGGTGAGCCCGGGAAGGAGATCCTCTTCCCGGTCGCCGTCGTGATCCTCGGCGGCCTCGTGAGCTCGACGTTCCTCGACATGGCCGTGACCCCGGCCGTGTTCTTCCACTTCGGACGCCGCGCCGCGGAGCAATCGCTCGCGCGCCACGGCGCCGATCCGCTTTCGACAACCGAGCCCGCCGCCGCAGGGAGCGGCGCACCGGGCTCGCACGCAACGGGAGAGTCGTGATGCAGGTGTACCGAGGATTCAGGGTTCTGTGCCTCCTGATCGGGGGCGGCGCCCTGGCCGCCTGCGGCGGCGAGCGCGAAGCCGCAGCCGCTCCGGGGGCCGAGCACGGGCAGGTGGCTCAGCACGAACACAGCGAGCACGGGGGCCACGAGGGTATGCCCGACATGCCGGGTATGGCCGAGGAAGGTGCGCGGGCGCCCGCGGGTACCGCGTGGGCGGAGCTGAACGCCGCGCGCGATGCGATCGCACAGGTCGTAGCGAGCGGGAAGCTCTCCGAAGTGCACGAGAAGTCGAAACGCCTGGAACCGCTCGGCGAGGCCCTGGTGGCGGGCGCGAAGAGCTTGCCCGAGGACAAGCGCACGCGTCTCGAGGCCACACTGCGCCAACTCCCGCAAGTGGCCGACGCACTGCACGACGCTGCGGATGCCGGGAACGCCGACGCCACTCGCCGTGAGCTCAAGCGTCTCGACGGCTTGATCGCGTTGATCCGGGCGCAGTACCCCGCGGACGCTCTCGAGAAGGTGCCCGCGCCAGGCGGCCCGCAAGGCGAGCACTCCCACTCCGAGGCAGAACCCCCGGCGCATGAGCACGGCGCTCACATGCACGCAACCCGTCCTCTCGCGGCCGTCGACGACGCCCCGAAGGCAACCCTTCACGTGAAGTCCTCGGAGTTCAAGTTCGAGCCGAGGGCCCTCGCGATGAAGGCCGGCGTCCCGACGCGGATCGAGCTCGAGAACTCGGGCAAGATCGAGCACGCGCTGATCGTGGCCGCGCCCGACGGGAAGGGCGATTGGATCCACCTCCACGCGCAGGCGGATGCGACCGACGCCGGCACGTTCCGGATCGATCAGGCCGGGAAGTACCGCGTGCTGTGCACCGTTCCGGGTCACACCGAGGCGGGCATGGTCGGCGAGCTCATCGTGCAGTAGGGCCTCGGCCTCGTGCGTCCTTGTCATATACCCATAGGGGGTATATGTTTCCGCGCATGAAGTCAGAAACCCAGGAGCAAGCTCGCACGCGCGTTCGCCGCATCGCGGGACAGGTGGCCGCGATCGAACGGATGATCGGGGAGGACCGCTACTGCGTGGATGTACTCCTGCAGGTGGCCGCCGCCCGCGCCGCGCTCGATGGGCTCGGGAAGCACCTGCTCCAAGCCCACGTCGAGCACTGCGTCACGGACGCGCTCACCTCGGGGCGTCCGAAGGACCGCAAGGAGAAGATCGCGGAACTGATGGAAGTCTTCTCACGCTTCTCGCAGATCGGAGGTCGCTGATGAGCCCCGGTGCGGCACTCACGGATCCCGTGTGCGGCATGACCGTTGCGCCCGGCGGACCGCACCGTCACGAACACGGGGGCGAGACCTATGCCTTCTGCTCGGCGCGCTGCCTCGAGAAGTTTCGCGCCGAGCCCGCGCGCTACCTGAAGCCGCGCGCCTCGCCGGCGCCGCTGCGGCCGGCGCGCGCGTACACCTGCCCGATGCACCCAGAGGTCGTCCGCGGTGAACCCGGGAGCTGCCCGATCTGCGGGATGGCTCTCGAGCCGGTGAGTGGCGTAGCCGACGAGCAGAATCCAGAGCTCGCGGACATGACGCGCCGCTTCTGGGTGAGCCTTGCGCTCACCGTCCCCGTGTTCGCGATCGCAATGGCGGAGATGCTGCCCGGATCGCCGCTCTCCGCAGGCGTCGCACCGGCGACGCTGACCTGGATCCAGCTCGCGCTCGCCACGCCGGTCGTGCTCTGGGGCGGGTGGCCGTTCTTCGTGCGCGGCGGGGACTCGCTGCGCACGCGTCACCTCAACATGTTCACGCTCATCGCGCTCGGAACCGGCGCCGCTTGGGCTTACAGCATGCTCGCGGCGACGGCTCCGGGGATCTTCCCGGCTTCCTTCCGGGGCCACCACGGCGAGGTCGCCGTGTACTTCGAGGCAGCCGCGGTGATCGTGACCCTCGTGCTGCTCGGCCAGGTGCTCGAGCTGCGCGCGCGCAGTCAGACGGGCGCTGCGATCCGCGCGCTGCTCGGTCTCGCTCCGAAGACCGCGCGCCGCGTAGGTGACGACGGCAGTGAGAGCGACGTCGCGCTCGAGCAAGTGCAGGTAGGCGATCGCCTGCGCGTCCGGCCCGGCGAAAAGGTCCCGGTCGACGGCGTCGTGCTCGACGGACATAGCGCCGTCGACGAATCGATGATCACGGGCGAGCCGATCCCGGTCGCGAAGGCGGCGGGCGACCGCGTGACCGGCGCCACCCTCAACGGAACCGGTGCGCTCCTGATTCGCGCCGAGCGCGTCGGCTCGGAGACGCTGCTCGCGCAGATCGTGCAGATGGTTGCGGAGGCGCAGCGGAGCCGCGCGCCGATCCAGGGCTTGGCCGACACCGTCGCCGGCTACTTCGTTCCGGGCGTCATCGCAGTCGCTCTGCTGACCTCCGCGGTCTGGGGGCTCGTCGGCCCCGAGCCCCGCATGGCGCATGCCCTCATCAATGCGGTCGCGGTCCTCATCATCGCCTGTCCGTGTGCGCTCGGGCTCGCGACTCCGATGTCCATCATGGTCGCGACCGGGAAGGCCGCGACCGTCGGTGTCCTCTTCCGCAACGCCGAGGCGATCGAGCTGCTGCGCGCGGTGGACACCCTCGTCGTCGACAAGACCGGCACCCTCACCGAGGGCAAGCCGCGCCTCGTGCGCGTGGTGCCCGCGCCAGGCTTCAGCGAGAGCGATGTGCTGCGGTTTGCGGCGACGCTCGAGCGCGCGAGCGAGCACCCCCTCGCGCAGGCGATCGTGCTTGGGGCCTCGGAGCGAGGAATCGCGCCCGAGAGCGTGAACGACTTCGACTCCCGCACTGGCCGAGGAGTCGTCGGCGATGTCGCAGGCCGGCGCGTCGGCATCGGCAACCTCCGTCTCCTGGGCGAGCTCGGTATCGACCACGCCTCGCTCGATGCGACGGCCGAGGCGATGCGCGCGGAGGCACAGACGGTGATGTTCCTGGCGGTGGACGCGCGGCTCGCGGGTCTCATCGGCGTCGCCGACCCGATCAAGGCCTCGACGCCGGCTGCCGTCGAGGGATTGCGGAGCGCGGGGATTCGCGTCGTCGTCCTCACCGGCGACAACCGCGCGACGGCAGAGGCCGTCGCCAAGCAGCTCGGGCTCGACGACGTGCGCGCCGACGTCCTGCCCGATCAGAAGGCCGAGGTCGTGAAGCGCCTCCAGGCGGAGGGGCGCGTCGTCGCCATGGCCGGCGACGGCGTCAACGATGCGCCCGCACTCGCGCAGGCACACGTCGGTATCGCCATGGGGACGGGCACCGACGTCGCGATGCAGAGCTCGGGGGTGACCCTCGTGCGCGGGGACCTGCGCGCAATCCTCCGCGCGCGCCAGCTGAGCCGCGCGACCATGCGGAACATCCGCGAGAACCTGTTCTTCGCATTCGTCTACAACGCCCTGGGCGTTCCCATCGCCGCGGGAGTTCTCTTCCCTGCGCTTGGTCTGCTCCTGAACCCGATGATCGCGGCCGCCGCGATGAGCCTCAGCTCCGTGTCGGTCATCGCCAACGCGCTGCGTCTTCGGCGCGCAGAGGTCTGAACGTGTCCAAGCACAGCTATGTCCCCGCGCTCGGCTTCCACTGGCTGACCCGCTTCTACGATCCGCTGATCGCGCTCTCGTTGAGCGAGAAGACGCTGAAGCGTCGCTTGATCGCACAGGCGGCGATAGCGCCGGGACACGACGTGCTGGATGTCGGTTGCGGAACGGGCACGCTCGCGATCCTCGCGAAAACTCAGCATCCGAAGGCACGCGTCGTAGGGCTCGACGGCGATGCGGATGTGCTCGCCATCGCTCGCAAGAAGATCGAGGCGGCCGGCTTAGCGATCGAGCTACGCGAGGGTCTCGCCGACAGCAGCTCCATCTTCGCACCCGAATCGTTCGACCGAGTTCTCACGAGCCTCTTGCTCCACCACCTGACGACGGAGCAGAAGCGTCTCGCACTGACGGCGATGCGAGGCTGGCTGCGTCCAGACGGCGAGCTCCACATCCTCGACTTCGGCCCGCAAGACGGTCCGCTGCTCAAGCTTCTCTCGCGCAGCGTCGGCTGGCTCGATGGAGCCACTCGGCTGCGTGACAACTGGGACGGGAGACTCCCGATGCTCATGCGCGATGCCGGCTTTGTGCGCGCCGACGAGATCGCTCGCGCGCTCACTCCGTTCGGCAGCGTCTCTTTCTACACCGCCGCCTTGCGGACTGGACCCTGAGCGACAGGGGCCTCGCTGAGGTGCGCGTGCGCCTCCGGGTTCATGGCGAACTGAGCGGCACAGTGAAGCGAGCAGAACCAGAAGTCGCGGTCGCCGAAGCGGAGGTGCCCTGCACAGGCCTCCGGCCGCACGCGCATGCGGCACACCGGATCGATCGCGCCGCCTGACTCTGTGCCGATCGCCAGCGAGAAGAGCTCCACCCGCTCGCGGATGTTCTTGAGGGCGACGAGTCCGATGGCCTCGACCGAGATTCCCTCTGCCCGAGCAACCCCTGCAACGGCCGACGTCGCAAGGATCCGTCCACCCGAGGCGAGCGCTGCGATTCGCGCTGCGACGTTGACCGATGTCCCGAACCAGCGGCCATCGCGCAGCACGGCCTCACCGTGGTGAAGCCCGGCTCGTATCGCCGGGAACCCGGGCATCGCCTCCGCGTCTTGCCAGAGGCGAGTCACGGCACGGAGCATTCGCGCAGGAGTCTCAGACGCGAGGAAAACGGCGTCGCCAACGGTATCGACGAGGCGTCCGTCGTCGCGAAGTGCGGACTGGGTCATTGCGGCGAATCGCTGCGCGAGATCCGCCCCAGCGTCGTCTCCGTGCGTCTCCGTGAGCGCCGAGAACCCCGCGAGATCCACGAAACAGAACGTCGCATCCATCGCTTGGTCCGTCTCCCTACCACGCGGACTGGACATGCGGGTAGGAGCGAATCCTGTCGTCGGGCGTGATGATTGGGACAGCGTTCTCGAGAGCGGTCGCAACGATGATGCGGTCCGCCGGATCGGGATGGAACTCGCCCGGCAGCTTGGTGCTCCGCACTGCGATCGCGGGCTCGAGGGGCGCGAGCTGGATTCCCGGAAGAGCAAGTGCGATGTCGACCCACTGTTCGACGGGGCGGTCGAGCTGGATGCGCCGCTTCGCGACCAGCATCGCTACCTCCCAGACGCTGATCGCCGAGACGAGCGCTCGCTCCGCCTGATCGATGGCACGACGCGCGCTGGTCGTCAGGCGCTTCGGGTCGCTCGCTCGCCAGATCCACGTCGCCGTGTCGAGCACGATCACGAGGCCGCCTCCCAGTCCTCGGGGCCAACGACGGGCCGGGTGAGGTCCGGATCAAGGTACGTGACCGATCCCAGCAAGGCCTCGGGATCGACGGTCACCGGGCGAAGCTCGGCGACCGGCAACCCCCGGCGCGTGATCGTGATCGATTCCTTGGTTTCCTCGACCTGCCGGACGAGCTCGGTGGCCCGCTGCCGGAAGTCGCCGACCGCTACTTCGCGCTTAGCCATCGTCTTTACCTCATGGCCATCTTATCTGGCATCATAGCAAGAATAGTGGCGCCCTACCCCTCGTTCGGCTAGATTCGAGCGGTACATAAAGGACGTTATGTTGCGTCCGAGCGGCCGGGGCAGCGGAGAGGGCGCCTCGCTGGAAGTACCCGGGCCGGCAAGCGAACCCGAGGCGCCAAGAGTGACGCTGTGAGCGACGAACTCGTCCGGTTCGAACCAAGGGTCGGGCTCTCGAAAGAAAAGCGCTCCTGGCCGGTTCCAGCGCTTGTTGCCGACGCGGGACCCGACGCGTCTCGGCGCTTCCTCGAGTTCTTCGCGGCGACGATCCGCAACCCGAACACCCGGGCGGCCTACGCCCAGGCCCTGGGCCAGTTCTTCAGCTGGTGCGAGGATCGCGGAGTCCAGCGCCTCGACCAGATCGAGCCTATGGTCGTGGCCACCTACATCGAGCAGCACCCAGGGTCGGCCCCCACGGTCAAGCAGCACCTGGCCGCGATCCGGATGTGCTTCGACTGGCTCGTGACCGGCCAGGTGGTCCGTCAGAACCCAGCGACCTCGGTCAAGGGCCCGAAGCACATCGTCACGCGCGGCAAGACCCCGGTGCTCGCGGCCGACGAGGCTCGCCAGCTCCTCGACTCGATCGAGACCAATACGATCGTCGGCCTGCGCGATCGCGCGCTGATCGGCCTAATGGTTTACTCGTTCGCGCGTGTCGGGGCCGCGGTCGGGATGAGCGTCGAGGACTACTACCGCGAGAAGAAGCGCTGGTGGTTCCGCCTTCACGAGAAGGGCGGCAAGAACCACTCCGTCCCCGCGCACCACAACGCGGAGGAGTACATGGACGGCTACCTCGAGGCCGCACGCATCGCTGGCGCCAAGGGCGCTCCTCTCTTCCGCACGGTGAACCGCGCGCGCGAGCTCACGGACCACGGGATGAGCCGCATCGACGTCTTCCG
>Ga0187892_10012294_pt1 | contig 10211 bp, 10 predicted proteins | sample MA1701073metaG_FD_139345 | JGI IMG/M metagenome (GOLD analysis project Ga0187892, IMG submission 139345) | Bio-ooze microbial communities from a basaltic lava cave in the Kipuka Kanohina Cave System on the Island of Hawaii, USA - MA170107-3 metaG ...
ACCAGGGTTCTCCGAAAAGCGGGGCGCGCCGCCCCGGGGCGTTCGCGGAAGGGCTCTACAACCCCTTCCGATCCAGCCCTACTGGCGGCCCGCCGCCGCCCCCCCTACTGTCTGAATCGCAGAGCCCCCAGAAGCAGAAAAAGGGGTCAGGCACCTTTTCCGCCGAGCCGGAAAAGGAGCCTGACCCCTTTTTCTACCCGCGCAGGAGCGCCCGGCCGAGACCGTGACCGGCTCCCCTCTTGAGCAGCGCGAAATGGAGAACCCCCCAAACGAGGTCGACGAGACCGAGCGCGACGATCGCGATCTCCCCGTCGAGAATCCCGTGCACGAGGACGAAGAGGCCTCCTCCGGCGCGCACGAGGACGGCCCCCGCCGCTCCGCGCAGGCTCCGCTCGCAGTCGGCGGCGGCGAGCGCGTAGAAGAGCGCGAGGGCGACGAGGAGGACGCCGACGGAACGGGGGTAGACGAGCTGCGGGGGGAGGTCGAGCGAGAGGAGAGACGCGAGCGCCTCGAGACGCGTGAGCATGGCGAGGCCGAGGAACGCGTCGTAGGCCGCGCCGGCGAGGAGAGAGACGCGGAGCGCCGCCCGCGAGGGGCGGGGCGGGGCGTCGGTCTGGATCGAGGGGAGCGGGTCGATCGGGAGGCTTCGGAGCCGGGGGGCGCGCCAATATGATCCCGCGCCCCGCCGCCCACAAGCCGAGCGCGAACGTCCCTGGACCCCCACGTCGAGGTCCGCGACCTCCTCAAGGACTACCGCAGCACGCACCGCCGCGAGGGCATCCTCGGCGCGGTGCGCGATCTCTTCGCACCCCGCAGGGGGAATGTCCGCGCCGTCGACGGCGTCTCCTTCTCGATCGGGCGCGGCGAGTTCGTCGGCTACCTGGGGCCGAACGGGGCGGGGAAGTCGACGACGGTGAAGATGCTCTGCGGCATCCTCGTCCCGACGTCGGGCGAGGTCCGGGTCGCCGGCTTCGTCCCCTGGCGCGAGCGCCGCCGCTACGTCCGGCGGATCGGCGTCGTCTTCGGCCAGCGGAGCCAGCTCTGGTGGGACCTCGCGGTGATCGAGTCGTTCCGGCTCCTCGGGAAGATCTACGGCGTCCCGAAGAAGGAACTCGCCCGAAGACTCGACTCGCTCGCGGAGACGATGGGGATCGAGCGCCTCCTCCACACCCCCGCGCGCAAGCTCTCGCTCGGCGAGCGGATGCGGTGCGACCTCGTCGCGAGCCTCCTCCACCAGCCCGAGGTCCTCTTCCTCGACGAGCCGACGATCGGGCTCGACGTCGTCGCGAAGGACGCGGTCCGCGAGTTCCTGCGGCACGTGAACCGCCGCCTCGGGACGACGATCCTCCTCACGACGCACGACCTTCGCGACGTCGAGGAGCTCTGCGGGCGCGTCGTCGTGATCGACCGGGGCCGCGTCCTCTACGACGGGGCGCTCGACCGGCTCCGCCGGGAGTGCGCGGCGGAGGAGGCGGCCGAGTTCGAGTTCCGCGGCGACGCCCCCGACGACGCGCTGGCGGTCCTCTTCGAGGGAAGAGGGGTGCGAATCCAGCGGCTCGCCCCCCACCGGGTCCGCGCGACGTTCGACCGGCGAAACGTCTCCTCCGCGGAGCTCGTGCGGCGCGTCGTGACTCGCTTCGACGTCGCCGACGTCCAGCTCCCCGGACCCTCGATCGAGGCGATCGTGAAGCGGATCTACGTCGAGGGGAAGGTCGGCGCGTGAGCCGGATCCGCGCCTACGCCGCGATCGCGCGGGCGGCCTTCCTCGCGATGCTCGCCTACCGGGTCCGCTTCTACACGGGGATCGCGAACTACGTCATCTACGTCGCCGTCTACTCCTTCCTCTGGCGCGCGGTCTTCGCGCGACACGGGGGCCCGATCGACGGCTTCGATCTCGCGGAGACCCTCACCTACGTCGCCGTCGGATGGATCGGCCGCTCCTTCTACTTCAACACGATCGACCACGACGTGGCGGAGTCGGTCCTCGAGGGGCGCGTCGCCGTCGAGCTCCTCCGCCCCCTCTCGTTCCTCGGTCGCCACGTCTCGCACGCGATCGGGGAGACCCTCTTCCGCGCCCTCTTCTTCGCGCCGCCCGTCGCGCTCTTCGTCGCGCTCCTCTTTCCCGTCGCCGGACCGGCGAGCATCGCCGCCCTGGGTCTCGCCGCGGTCTCGATCGCGCTCGCGGCGCTCGTCCTCGCCGGAATCAACTTCCTCGTCGGGCTCCTCGCCTTCTGGCTCCGCTCCATCCAGGGCCTGCTGCGCGCGAAGGGGTACGCCCTCGACTTCCTCTCGGGGCTCCTGATGCCGATCGCGCTGTTCCCCGAGTGGCTCCAGACGGTCTCCGCCTTCCTCCCGTTCCGGCACATCGCCTACACGCCGCTCACCCTCTACCTGGGGAAGGTCGACGGCGTCGCCGCGCTCGGAGTCCTCGCCGCCCAGGGGGCGTGGGCGATCGGCCTCCTCGCCGCCGGAGCCCTCGCGACGCGGGCCGCGACGCGGGCCCTCGTCGTCCACGGAGGTTGACGAGGTGCAGGGGATCCGCGTCTTCGCCGGCTACGTCGCCCAGTTCCTCAAGGTGCGCCTCGCCTACCGAGGCGACTTCCTCGCGGAGGTCTTCGCGGGGGCGGTGGGGACCGCGGCGGCGCTCGTCTTCGTGCTCCTCCTCTTCGAGAAGACGACGGACCTCGCCGGCTGGACGCGGGAGGAGGTCCTCTTCGTCTTCGGCTTCTCCCTCGTCCCGTTCGGCCTCTACTCCCTCGTCTCCTCGAACCTCTACGACTTCGCCGATCGCTACGTGATCGAGGGGCGGTTCGACCGGATCCTCCTGCGCCCCGTGAACTCCTTCTTCCAGGTCCTCTTCGAGTCGGTGCGGATCCCGCCGCTCGGGGACGTGCTCGTCGGGCTCGCGACCGTCGTCTACGCCGGCTCACGGCTCGACGCCCGCCTCGGCGCGATCGACCTCGCCTGGCTCGCGATCGCCTCCCTCTCGGGCGCCGTCGTCCTGATCTGCGTCTTCGGGATCCTCGCCTGCCTCTCCTTCCGCTACGAGGACCGGATCGGGATCCTCCCCCCCTTCTTCAACATGATCCAGTTCGGGCGCTACCCGCTCCCCGTGTTCAATCGCCCCCTGCGTTTCTTTCTTCGATTCGTCCTCCCCTTCGCGTTCCTCGCCTTCTACCCGAGCGCGCATTTCTTGCGGAAGCGGGAGTTCCTCCTCGGCTGCTACGCCACGCCCCTCGTCGCCGCAGCGCTCGCGGGGCTCCTCGCGCTCGTGTGGACGAGGGGAGTCCGCCGCTACGAGAGCACGGGATCGTAGGCCGGCCTCCGGTATCCTCCCCCGCCGAACCCATGCCCCCCGTCGAGATCCCGAGCCGCCCCATCGAAGTCTGGGTCGGCGTCATCGTCTTCGTCGTCGCGATGCTCGCCCTCGACCTCGGCGTCTTCCACCGCAAGGCGCACGTCGTCCGCGCGCGCGAGGCCGTCGCGTGGTGGGGCGTGTGGATCTCGCTGGCGCTCCTCTTCAACCTCGGGCTCCTCCTCTTCGACGGGAGGCGGCCGGCGGTCGAGTTCTTCACCGGCTACCTGATCGAGGCTTCCCTCTCCGTCGACAACCTCTTCGTCTTCCTCGTCCTCTTCCAGTACTTCGGGACGCCCGCGGCGCTGCGCCACCGCGTCCTCTTCTGGGGGATCGTCGGCGCGCTCGCGATGCGCGGCGCGATGATCGCGGTGGGGACGGCGCTCCTCATCCGGTTCGAGTGGATCCTCGCCGCCTTCGGGGTCCTCCTCGTCCTCACGGGCGGGAAGCTCTTCTTCACCGGCGACCGCAAGCCCCATCCCGACCGCAACCCGATCGTGCGCCTCGTGCGCCGCTCCGGCCGCCTCACGGAGGACTACGACGGGACGCACTTCGTCGTCCTGCGCGCGGGGAAGCGGTTCGTGACGCCGCTCTTCCTCGTCCTCGTCGCCGTCGAGACGACGGACGTCCTCTTCGCCGTCGATTCGATCCCGGCCGTCTTCGGGATCACGCGGGATCCCTTCATCGTCTTCGCCTCGAACGCCTTCGCGATCCTGGGCCTGCGCTCGATCTTCTTCGCGCTGTCGTCGTTCCTCGACGCCTTCCGCCACCTCGACAAGGGGGTCGCGCTCGTCCTCGCCTTCATCGGCGGGAAGATGCTCGTCGAATACTTCGCGGAGACGCACCTCCCCATCGCCGTCTCCCTCGGCGTCGTCGCCGGGATCCTCGGCGTCTCCGTTCTCGCGTCCCTCCCCGGGCGAACGTCGAAGAAGGCGCAGGAGGAGGCGGAGGCGCCCCGCTGATCCGTGGGCGCCGGGGCACCGTGGTACGAGGAGGCCTTCGGCGAGGACTACCTCCTCGTCTACGCGCACCGCGACGAGGCCGAGGCGGAGCGAGCCGTCGCGTTCGCGGCGCGCGCGCTCGACCTCTCGCCGCCCGCGCGGATCCTCGACCTCGGCTGCGGCGCGGGCCGCCACGCGCTCCCTCTCGCCGAGCGGGGATTCTCCGTCGTCGGGTGCGACCTCTCGGCACCACTCCTCGCGCGGTTCCCCCGCGCCCCCGGGTCGCGCGAGGCCGTCCGCGCCGACCTGCGCCGCCTCCCGTTCCTCGAGGCGCGGTTCGCCGCCGCGGTGAGCTTCTTTCACTCCTTCGGCTACTTCGAGCGGGAGGAGGACGACCTCCTCCTCCTGCGCGAGGCGGCGCGCGTCCTCGAGCGAGGTGGACGCCTCCTCCTCGACCTCCATAATCCGGATCGCGTGCGTCGCGATCTCGTCGAGGAGGATGCCACTGAGAAGGGGGGGATCGTCGTGCGCTCGCGACGGCGGCTCGCGGAGGGAGGGCGGCGCGTCGTGAAGGATGTCCGCATCGAGAAGGCGGGCGCGCCGCCGCGGGGATGGAAGGAGGTCGTGCGGCTCTACGATCGCGAGGAGATCGCCCGCGCGCTCCGGGCGGCGGGGCTGGAGCCCCGCGAGTTCTTCGGCGACATCGACGGCTCGCCGCACCGGCCGGACGCGCAGCGGCTCATCGCGACGGCCCGCAATCCCTGATCCCCATCCCCGATGGACGTCGAGCGGATCCCCTTCGTCGTCGAAGGCTCGGAAGGCGAGCCGATCCGCGCGGATCTCCGTCTCGCCGGCGGGCCGGCGCCGCGACCCGTCGTCGTCCTCTGCCACGGCTTCAAGGGATTCAAGGACTGGGGCGCCTGGCCGGACTTCTGCTCGCGGCTCGCCGCGGAGGGGTTCGCCTCGATCGCGTTCAACTTCTCGCACGGGGGACTCGGCGAGCACCAGGAGAAGTACGAGCGGCTCGACCTCTTCCGGCGCGACACGTGGTCGAAGCAGGTCGCGGATCTCCGATTGCTCCTCGCGGCGCTGCGCGAGGGGCGGGCTCCCCGCCGGGAGGCCCTCGACCCGGAGCGCGTGGGACTCCTGGGTCACAGCCGCGGCGGAGGAGTCGTGATCCTCGTCGCCCCCGAGGAGAGAGGCGTGCGCGCGGTCGCCGGGCTCGCCGCGATCGCCGAGGCGAGCCGGTTCCCGGCCGAGGCCCGGGAGCGCGCGATGCGGGAGGGGGCCTACCCCGTGCTCAACTCCCGGACGGGAGAGTGGATGCCGGTCGGGCGCGAGTTTTTCGAGGACCTCGAGACGAACGGCGAGAGGCTCTCGATCCTCGGGGCCGCCTCCCGCCTCGCCGTTCCCCTCCTCCTCGTCCACGGGACGGCCGACGAGGCCGTGCCGTTCGAGGACGCGGGCGTGATCGCCGCGGCGGCGCCACACGGCCTCGCGACGGTCGCGCCGATCGAGGGCGCGGGACACACGTTCGGCGTCCGCCACCCCTACGGCGGACCCGCCCCTGACATGGAGCGCGCGTTCGAGGCGACGCGGGCCTTCCTTCTTCGTCACCTCTCCCCCCGATGCGACGCGTCCTCCGCCTGACGGGAACCGTCCTCGTCGCGGCGATCCTCGCGGTCGTCGTGGCGGAGATCGCGCTCCGCGTCGTCGACTATGGGGAAGACCTCTTCCCCGCCGGCCCGAGATGGCTCTTCGTGGCGGACGAGAGGCTCGGCGTCCGGCTGCGGCCGAGCTTCCGGGGGCGCCACCGAGCGAAGGAGTTCGACGTGCGCATCGAGACGAATGCGCTCGGGTTGCGCGAGCGCGAGATCGGCTCGCCGTCCCCGCCGGCGATCCGGATCGTCTGCACGGGGGACTCCTTCTGCTACGGCCACGGCGTCGAGGCGGAGGAGGCCTATCCGCGGCGCCTCGAGGAGTCGCTCCGCTCCCGCGGTCTCGCCGTCGAGGTCGTGAACGCCGGCGTGCCCTCCTACGGGACGCTCGAGCAGGCCCTCTGGCTCGAGTCCGACGGAGAGCGCCTCGCCCCGGCCGTCGTGGTCGCCTCGTTCTTCTCCGGCAACGACCTGAAGGACAACGTCCGCGCTCCGGGCGAGCGGCTCACCGAGAGGTTCGGCTATCCCGTCTCGAGGGAGGTCGCGCGCGTCGTCGACGCGTCTCCCGGCTGGCGCCTGTCCGGCCGGTGGAGGCTCGTTCTCTACGTCCGGTGGAACTTGTTGCGACGGCTCGAGCGTCAGCAGGAGGCCGCGGCGCGCGCGGCGACCCCGGCCGCCCTCCCGCCGCCCGGAGAGCCCCACCTCTACACGGGCGTCCCCCTGATGCTCTCGGACTCCCCCCCGTGGCTCGATCCGTTCTGGGTGAAGTTCGAGGAGGATCTCGCGCGCATCGGGGAGGCGTGCGATCGCCTCGGCGCGCGGCTCGTCCTGCTCTATGTCCCGACGGCGGCCGAGACCTCGGAGCGGGAGCGGGCAGCGGCGCTCGCCGCCTTCGACATGACGGGGCTCGAGATCGATTCCTCCCGCTCGCGGAATCGCGTGGCGGGAATCGCCGAGCGGCTCGGCATCGACTTCGTCGACCCGACCCCCGCTCTCTCGACGGAAGACCCGCCGCAGCCGAACTACTACCCCGAGGACCGGCACTGGACTCCCGCCGGACACGCGCGGGCGGCGGAGGTGCTGGCGGAACGCGTGCGCGCCCTACCGCGCTGACGCGATCGCGTCGACGTCGACCGCGGGAAGCAGGCCCTCCGCCGCGGCGCGCTCGTAGAGGGCGCGGATCGCGCGGAGGCCGCGGTCGCCGAAGTCGACCGTCGCCTCGTTGACGTACATGCCGACGAAGCGGTCCGCCTTCTCGCGGGCGAGGCCCCGCGCGAAGCCGAGCGCGTACTCGAGCGCCTCGGCGCGGTGGTCGAGGGCGTGGCGGATGCTCCGCGCGAGCACGTCGCCTATCCTCTCGCCGAGGTCGCCGAGGTCGCGGCGAACGGCGTTTCCCCCGAGCGGGAGGGGGAGCCCCGTCTCCTCCCTCCACCAGGCGCCCAGGTCGAGCACCTTCGAGAGGCCCTCCTCCGCGAACGTGATCTGCCCCTCGTGGATCAGGACCCCCGCGTCGGCCTCCCCCCTCCGGAGGGCCTCGACGATCCGGTCGAAGGGGACCGCGACGGTCTCGCAGGGTCCCGCGGCGAGCCGCAGCGCGAGCGCCGCCGTGGTCCGCTCACCGGGGACGGCGACGCGCACCTTCGGAAGGTCCTCGACGCGCAGAGGCCTCGTCGCGACGACCACCGGGCCGTACCCCTCCCCGAAGGCGCCGCCGCACCGCAGCAGCCGGTACCGGTCCGCGACGAAGGCGTAGGCGTGGAAGGAGATCGCCGTCTCGTCGATCTCGCCTGCGAGGGCCCGCCGGTTGAGGGACTCGATGTCCTCGACGACATGCTCGAACCGGAGCCCCCCCGTGTCGATCCGGCCCCGGGCGATGGCATGGTGCATGAAGGCGTCGTCCGGATCGGGGCTGTGGCCCAGGGTGATCGGGGCCTCGGATCCACCGCCTGATCTCATGATATAAGGCCTTTATAAATAAGGACTAAAGCCTGACACTTGAAAGGCCGATCCAAAACTCTAACGTGTACGTAAGATTGGTGGACGAACCCGTAACGGCGACCAATCTTCGGACCCTTATCTTGGAGACGATCCCGAGCATGGCCACGGAGCGCAAGCCCAGACTCGACCTCGAGAACCGCCCGACGGTGCGGATCGAGGAGGTCGACCCCTTGCTCGACGTGCCCCACGGCCGCTTCGGCCGGGCCGCCGACGCGCTGGCTCGGATCCTGGACGAGCGGGGGATTCGCGTCCTCTTCGCCCCGGTGCCGGCGAAGGCGAGCCTTCCCGATTCCATCGAGGAGCCGACCCACCCCTCCCTCATCCGCCTGTACCGCGACGAGGTCGCGCGGATCGAGCCGATGGATCGGGCGGAGGAGATCCGCCTCTCGAGGCGCGTCGAGTTCACCCGCCGCCGCTTCTCCGGCCTCCTTCGTGCGGCGGGCGTTCCCCGGAACAAGGACTCGAGGGTCTTCACCGCCGCCTGCGATCACGAGGCGGGAGAGAAGGGGTGCATCTTCGCCGGGGTCCCCGCGGAGCGGCGCGGCGCCCTCCACGACCGGCGCACGGAGTACGACGCGGCCCGGAACGCGATGGTGGAGCGCTCGCTCCACCTCGTGCTGCGCCTCGTCGAGCGCTACCGCGGGCTCGGCGTCGGGACGATGGACCTGATCCAGGAGTCGAACGCGAGCCTCTTCCGCGCCGTCGAGGGGTTCGACTGGACGCGCGGCGTCCGCTTCACGACCTACGCCACGTTCTGGATCAACCAGGCCTGCCTGAACCTCCTCTACAACACGGGGAGGACCGTCCGCGTGCCGGCCTACATCCAGAAAGCGATGAAGAAGATCAACGAGGCGCGGACGCGCGAGGCGAACGCCGCGCCGGAGTCGATTGCCCAGACCTCGGGCCTCCCGGTCGATCTCGTCCGCAACGCGCTCACCGGGAACCGCTACTCCCTCTCCCTCGACCGCCAGCTCGCCGCGGAGGACCCGGGAGACGGCCGCCGTCTCCTCGACGTCCTCGAGGATCCGCGCGCGGGGCTCGACGTCGACGCGATGGAGGAGAGCCACCTCGGGGAGAGGCTCCGCGAGGTGATCGTCTCCCTCTCGCCGCGCGAGCGCCTCATCGTCGAGCTGCGCTACGGCCTCAACGGATCTCGAGCCCACACCCTCGCCGAGGTCGGCAAGATCCTGGGCGTGTCGCTCGAGCGCGTCCGCCAGGTGCAGGAGGTCGCCCTCGCGCGGATGCGCGCCTCCCGCGCGAGCGACGTCCTCGAGCAGTTCGTCTCGTAGGCCCCGTCGCGCCGCCGGCGTCGTAGCCGCCGGCGCGCGCGAGGACTAGAGTGGGCGGGGGCCGAAGCCCGTCCATGAATCTGCTCGCGGCGTTCGCCCTCACGATCGGCCCGGCGGCGGGCGACGAGGTCGCCGACGCGCGCTGGGTGCGCGCCCTCCACTTCGATCTCCTCGGGCGCCCCCCCCTCGCCGACGAGTGGACCGCTTCCCTCGGCCTCGCGAGGGAGGCCCTCCTCGATCGCCTCGTCGGATCGCCGGGCTTCTGGAAGGCGTGGTTCGAGGACGAGCTCTACTACTTCCTCCTCGTCGACGACTTCCGCCCCGCCGTCCCTTCCGTCGTCGAGATCCCCGATCGGCTCCGGGAGGGGAGCCTCTCCGTCCCGGAGGCTGTCCACCGGGTCGTGCTGAGTCCGAGCTTCAATCGGCGCAATCCGGGGCCGGACACGTTCGTCACCGTCGTCCTCGAGCAGTGCCTCGGAGTGACCGTCCAGAACCAGCCGTCGCTCCTCGCCGCGGGGAAGCGGATGTACGACGGGCGCTCCTCCACGGTGTTCGGCGAGAAGGGGAGAGGGCAGGCCGAGTTCGTCCGGATCGCGCTGGCTCAGGACGCGTTCATCGAGACCCTCCTCGATCGCGCGTGGAACCGACTCTTCGGGTCTGCTCCGCCCCGGGAGACGATCCCGCCCGCCGCGCAGCGCCTCCGGGACGAGCCCGGGGCGTTCCCGGCGATCGTGCGCGAGTGGCTCGCCTCCCCCCGCTACGCCGAGGTCGTCCGCAGCCCGCGCGCGAAGGGAGATCTGCGTCTCACGCGATCCCTCTTCGTCGACCTCCTCGGCCGCGAGCCCTCCGACGACGAGTTCCGGCGCGTGCGGAACGCGTCGCGGTCGCTGTCCGATCCTCGTCCGCTTCGGGCCGTCTTCGCGCGCCTCCTGATGCGCTCCCCCGAGGCGAAGATCCCGAAGCCCTCCCC
>Ga0187892_10012296_pt1 | contig 10209 bp, 13 predicted proteins | sample MA1701073metaG_FD_139345 | JGI IMG/M metagenome (GOLD analysis project Ga0187892, IMG submission 139345) | Bio-ooze microbial communities from a basaltic lava cave in the Kipuka Kanohina Cave System on the Island of Hawaii, USA - MA170107-3 metaG ...
CAGCGCCCCCAGAGTTCAGCCTTCTGCTTTGGCGTGAACCAGATCCGTGCAACTTCCGCCATACACACCCCCTATCCGGCAAGATTAGAAGGTGTTGCGTCGATCGGTTGAGCCCGCCGCCGATAGCGGTCGTTCAGGAAAAGTGAATTCGTGCTTGCTGCGATCTAGACGGGGCCGTCCGCGGTCGGCTTAGCGGTAGCTGCGCCCCCAAAAGACGAAGGCAGGTGTCGGCCGGGGCGGCCGAATCGGTTCCAAAACCCTGATTTTTCCCGTATAATCCGCGCCTTTTCGCAAGGCAGGGAATCCCCGAAATGGTAGTCATTCGACTGGCGCGAGGCGGCGCCAACAAGCGGCCCTTTTACCACCTGGTGGTGGCCGATTCGCGGCGCGCGGCCAGCGGCCGTTTCATCGAGCGGGTCGGCTTTTACGATCCGAAGGCCCCCGACGGCCGCGAATCGCTGCGCGTCAACGTGGAGCGCGTCAAGCATTGGGAAGGCAAGGGCGCGCAGCTCTCGCCGACGGTGACGCGGCTGGTCAAGCAGTTTGGCAAGGCCCAAAAAGCCGCCTGAGCAACTGATCGAATTCGGGCGCGTCGCCGGTCCTTACGGCGTGCGCGGCTGGGTGAAGGTGGTGGTGGACGAGCCCGAAGTGCTCGCGCGGCAGCCGCGCTGGTGGCTGGGCGGCGTCGAATACCCGGTGCGCGAGACCAAGCTGCATTCGGGAACGCTGCTCGCCAGGCTGGCCGGCGTCGAAAGCCCCGAGCAGGCGAAAGCCTTCAAGGGCAAGGCGGTGACCATCCCGCGGCCGCAGGCGGGCGAAGGGCGCTACTACTGGTCCGACCTGCTCGGGCTGGAGGTGGTGAACGAACAGGGCGTGGTGCTCGGCGTGGTGAAGCAGATGTCTTCCAACGGCGCGCATGACGTGATGGAAGTAGCGGGCGAGCGGGCAAGGCTGTTGCCGTTCGTATCGGCCTATATCAGGCAAGTCGACCTGCAGCAGAAGCAGATCGTCGTTGAGTGGGAGGCGGACTGGTGATCCGCTTCGAGGTGGTGACGCTGTTTCCGGAAATGTTTGCCGCGATCACGCATAGCGGCATCAGCGGCCGGGCGCTGGACACGGGGTTGTGGTCGCTCGGCTTGTGGAACCCGCGCGATTTCACCACCGACAATCACCGGACCGTGGACGACCGGCCCTACGGTGGCGGGCCGGGCATGGTGATGCTGGCCGAGCCGCTGGAGAAGGCGCTCGATGCGGTGAGCGGCGCGGGAGGTGGCAAGGTGATCTACCTCTCGCCGCAGGGTAGGAGGCTCGATCACGCGAAAGTGATGGAGCTGTCGGGCAGGAAAGCAGTGACGCTGCTGTGCGGACGTTACGAAGGCGTGGACGAGCGCCTGATCCGGCGGCGGGTGGACGAGGAACTGTCGCTCGGCGATTACGTGCTCTCCGGCGGCGAGCTCGCCGCGATGGCGGTGATCGACGCCGTGGTGCGCCAGATTCCGGGCGCGCTCGGCGACGGGCAGTCGGCGGCGGAAGAATCATTCGTCGCCGGGCTGCTCGATTGCCCGCAGTACACGCGCCCCGAGGTTTGGCCGCCAGGCGGGGGCGAGCAGGTGCCGGGGGTGCTGTTGTCCGGTCACCATGAGAACATCCGGCGCTGGCGCCTGAAGCAGGCGCTGGGCAGGACCTGGCGAAGGCGGCCGGAGCTGCTGGCGGCGCGGCAGTTGAGTGAAGATGAAAAAGCATTGCTGGAAGAGTTCCAGCGCGAGAACGAGGAAAGCGGAGAGAGCGGAACATGAACCTGATCCAGAAACTCGAGCAGGAAGAAATGCAGCGCATGAAAAAAAGCGTGCCGGAGATTGCGCCGGGCGACACGGTGGTGGTGCGCGTTACCGTGATCGAGGGCGACAAGAAGCGCGAGCAGGCCTTCGAAGGCGTGGTGATTGCCCTGCGCAACCGCGGTTTGCGCTCATCCTTCACGGTGCGGAAGATTTCCTCGGGCGAGGGCGTAGAGCGTACCTTCCAGACCTTTTCGCCGCGCATTGCCAGCATCGAAGTGAAAAGGAAAGGCGAAGTGCGCCGCGCCAAGCTCTACTACCTGCGCCAGCGCTCGGGCAAGGGCGCCCGCATCCGGGAACGCCTCGGCGAGCGCAGCGAGGCGGCCGAGGGCGAAACCCCCGAGTAAGCCGCGCCAACCGCCTGCAGGATCTTCCTGCAGCGGCAGCAAAAGAGGCCTGCGGGCCTCTTTTTTTTCTATAATCGGGACATGAAACGCGAGAACGCCGCTGCCCTGAGCCCGGTCGCCGAGATCATTGCCGAGATCCGCGCCGGCGGGATCGTCGTGCTGGTGGACGACGAAGACCGCGAGAACGAGGGCGACCTGGTCTTTGCGGCCGATTTCGTCACCCCCGAAAAGATCAATTTTCTCGCGCGGCACGGCCGCGGCCTGATCTGCATGCCGATCACCGAGTCGCACGCAGCGCGCCTCGGCCTCAAGCCGATGGTGAGCGAAAACCGTTCGCGCCACGGCACCAATTTCACCGTCTCGATCGAAGCTGCCGAAGGCATCGCCACCGGCATCTCGGCGCACGACCGCGCGCTGACCATCCGCGTTGCGGCGGCGGCAACCGCGAAAGCTTCCGACATCGTTCAGCCGGGCCATGTGTTTCCGCTGATCGCGCAGGACGGCGGCGTGCTGGTGCGCGCCGGGCATACCGAGGCCTGCTGCGACCTCGCGCGGCTTGCCGGCGTGACCCCGGCGGCGGTGCTGTGCGAGATCATGCGCGAGGATGGCACCATGGCGCGGCTGCCGGACCTGGTGGAATTCGCCGCGCAGCACCAGCTCAAGATCGGCACCATCGCCGCCCTGATCGAACACCGCAGCCGCCACGAATCCATGGTGCAGCGCGCCCAGCAGCGCGACATCGGCACGCCCTGGGGAAAATTCCAGCTGGTCGCCTACCGGGATCTGGTGGTCGGCTCGATCCACCTCGCGCTGGTGCTCGGAAAAATCAGCGCTGCTGCGGAAACGCTGGTGCGCGTTCACGAGCCGCTGTCGGTGCTCGACCTGCTCGATGCCGGCTGCGGCAGCCATTCCTGGAGCGTGGGCGAGGCGCTCGGCGAAATCCAGCGGGCCGGCGCGGGCGTGATGGTGTTGCTCAACTGCGCGCAAGGCGACGCGGCGCTGCAGGCGCAGCTCGCAGGGACGCGCCCGGCGCGCTCCGGGCGCGGCATGGACCTGCGCAGCTACGGCATCGGCGCGCAGATCCTGCGCGACCTCGGAGTCGGCAGGATGCTGCTGATGGCCGCGCCGCGCAAGATGCCCAGCATGGCCGGCTTCGGCCTGGAAGTAGTCCGCTACGCCGAACGTCCGGCGCGGTGACGCGACGCCAATGAGCGCGTTGCGCATCGGTGTCGTTCATTCCCGCTTCAACGAACCGATCTGCCAGGCCCTGCTCGAATCGGCGCGCGCCGAGCTGGCGCGCGCCGGCGCGGTGGCGGAATTCGTTTCAGTGGCGGGCGCGCTCGAAATCCCGCTCGCACTGCAGTGGCTGGCGCAATCGGGGCGCTTCGATGCGCTGGCCGCGATCGGCGCGGTGATCCGCGGCGACACTTACCACTTCGAGATCGTGGCCAACGAGTCGGCGCGCGGCATCATGGACGTGGCGCTGGAAACCGGCCTGCCGGTCGCCAACGGGGTGCTGACCACAGATACCGAGGCGCAGGCGCTGGAGCGCAAGGACAAGGGTGCCGAAGCGGTGCGGGTGGCGCTCGAGATGGCGCGCCTGCGCCGTGAACTGAACGACAAATGGCGATGAAGGGGCCGGCGCCGAAGGCGGCGCGGAGTTCGGCGCGGCGCCGCGCGCGCGAAACCGCGCTGCAGGCGCTCTACGCCTGGAGGATCCAGGGCGGCAGCGCGCTCGCGCATGCGCAGACCCTCGAAACCTGGGCGGACTGCGACCAGAAGTTTTCCGAGCAACTGGTGGTTGAAATCGCCAATTCCGCCGAACGCCTTGAGCAGATAATCGCGCCGCACCTCGATCGCAGCCTCGCCTCGCTGTCGCCGGTGGAGCGCGTGATCCTGCTGATCGGCGCCTATGAACTGGCCGAGCGGCGCGAAACGCCGTTCAAGGTGGTGCTGAACGAAGCGATCGAGCTCGGCAAGAGTTTCGGCGGCACCGACGGCCACAAGTTCGTCAACGGCGTGCTGGAGAAGCTCGCGCTCGAGTTGCGTGCGGAGGAAATTGCGCGGGTCCGGCAGGTGGTCTAGCGGCTTGCCCTCCGAATTCGAACTGATCAAAAAGTATTTCGACCGGCCGGCGCCCGGCGCCGTGCTGGGAGTCGGAGACGATGCTGCCCTGATCCGGCCGGGCGAAGGCATGCAGCTGGCGGTGTCCACCGACCTGCTGCTGGAGGGCCGCCATTTTTCTCCCGGCGCCGAGCCGCGCAAGCTCGGCCACAAGGCGCTGGCGGTGAACCTTTCCGATCTGGCGGCGATGGGCGCCGCGCCGCGCTGGGCAACGCTGGCGCTGGGACTGCCCTCGGCCGATGAAGCCTGGCTGGCGGGTTTCGCCGCCGGGTTTTTCGCGCTGGCCGGACGCTACGGCGTCGCGCTGGTCGGCGGCGATACCACGCGCGCCCCCGCGGCCGGCCCGCTTACGGTTTGCGTGACGATTTTCGGCGAGGTGCCCGCAGGGTTGGCGCTGCTTCGCGGCGGCGCCCGTCCCGGCGACGATATCTGGGTGTCGGGCGAGCTGGGCGGCGCGGCGCTGGCCCTTGCGCAGCCGGGAAACGCCGCGGCGGCGCGGCGGCTGCATGAGCCCGAACCGCGAATCGAACTCGGCCATCGCCTGCGCGGCGTCGCCAGCGCGGCAATCGATGTCTCCGACGGCTTCGCCCAGGATCTCGGGCATATCCTGGAGCGTTCCGGCGTCGGCGCGGAGGTGGATTACGAACGCCTGCCGCGCTTTTCCGGCGCACAGGCGGCGCAGGTCCTTAACGGCGGCGACGACTACGAGCTCGTGTTCACCGCCAAGCAGGTCCGGCGCGCGGAAATCGAGGCGCTGGCGCAGCCGCTCGGTCTCGCCCTGGCGCGCGTCGGTTCGATCCGCGCCGGCGATCCGAAACTGCTGGTCCGGGACAAGGATCGCGCGCCGATGGCGGTTGGCCGCGGCTTCGACCACTTCGCCGCATGATCATCGCGCGCCCGAGCGCGCAATTCGCGTTCAGCCATCCGGCGCACTTCATCGCGCTTGGCGGCGGCGCGGGCCTGTTTCCCTGGGCGCCCGGAACCGCAGGGACGCTGCTCGCCGTTCCGCTCTGGTGGCTGATGCGCGGCAGCGGCGAACCGCTGCTCGTCTTCGGCCTGCTGGCGATCCTGTTTGCGATCGGCATCTGGGCCTGCGACCTGACCGGGCGGCACCTCGGCGTCTCGGACCACGGCGCGATGTGCTGGGACGAGGTGGTGGGCTTCCTGCTGGTGCTCGCGATCGTGCCCGATGATGCGTGGTGGCAGGCCGCGGCGTTTTTCCTGTTCCGCGTCTTCGACGTGGTGAAACCGCCGCCGATTCGGCAGCTGGAGATGCGCTTCAAGGGCGGTTTCGGCGTGATGTTCGATGACCTCCTTGCCGCGGGGTATACGCTGCTGGTTCTGGCAGCGGTGAAACGGGTTTTTCTATGAACCTCCTTGCCCTTTCCCGGGAAACGGGAACGGCGTTGAAGAAAAGCGGTTGCATGCTGGTCACCGCCGAGTCGTGCACGGGCGGCTGGGTGGCGCAGGCGGTGACCTCGGTGGCGGGGTCGTCGGACTGGTACGAGCGCGGCTACGTCACTTATTCGAACGCCGCCAAGCGCGAGGCGCTCGGCGTTACCAAGGACACGCTGCAGCGCCACGGCGCGGTGAGCGAGCGGACCGCGCGCGAAATGGCGCGCGGCGCATGGAAGAAATCGCAGGCGGCACTGCGGCGGCTCGGCCGGCGCACCATCGCGCTGTCGATTACCGGCGTTGCCGGGCCGGGCGGCGGCGCGCCGGGCAAGCCGGTCGGTTTGGTCTGCTTCGCCTGGGTGCACGGGCGTAAAATCCGCAGTGAGACGAAGCGGTTCAGGGGCGGCCGCGGCCGCGTCCGGCGGCAATCGGTGATCCACGCCCTGCGCGGAGTGCTGCGATGGCTGTAAACGCGGGCGCGGTGGTGCGGCCGGCGGCGGTGGCCGGAATGTTCTATCCGGGCAATGCGCCGCAGCTCAGCTCGGAGGTGGGCGAGCTGCTGGACGGCGTCGACAGCTTCGAGCCGAAACTCGGTTATCCAAAGGCATTGATCGTGCCGCACGCGGGCTACGTCTACTCCGGACCGGTCGCGGCGCGCGCTTATGACGAACTCAGTGCCGCGCGCGGCATCGTCAAGCGCGTGGTGCTGCTGGGGCCTTCGCATTATGTTGCGGGCCGGGGCTTGGCCATGCCGCTGGCGGATTACTTCGAAACGCCGCTCGGCCAGATTGCGCTGGATGGCGAAGCGCTGCGATCGCTCGCCGACCTGAAACAGGTGGTCAAGAGCGAGCCGGCCCATGCGCAGGAACACTCGCTGGAAGTACAGCTGCCGTTCCTGCAAAAGGTGCTGGGCGATTTCAAGCTGGTGCCGCTGGCGGCCGGCGCCGCCACCGCCGAAGAGGTCGCCCAGGTGCTGGAGCGCCTCTGGGGCGGGCCCGAGACGCTGATCGTCATCAGCAGCGACCTGTCCCACTACCACGCCTACGACGAGGCGAATCGCATCGATGGCGCGACGCTCGCGCGCATCCAGGGCTTCGCCACCGACCTCAATCACGACGAGGCCTGCGGCGCGACGGTGCTGAACGGATTTCTCAGCCTGTGCCGGCAGAAACGGCTGTCGGTGCGTTTGCTGGCGGCCTGCAACTCGGGAGACACCGCCGGCGGCAAGGCGCGGGTGGTCGGTTATTCGGCGCTGGCGCTCTACGAAGGCGGTGAAGTTTCCTCGGCCGAGGCCGGCCGGACCCTGATCGAGATCGCCAAGGGGGCGATCGCCAACGGCCTGGGCTTGAGTTCGGTGCCGGTCAAGCGCAACCACCTGCCGTGGCTGCTGCAACCGGGCGCGAGTTTTGTCACGCTCATGAAGGACGGCGCGCTACGCGGTTGCATCGGTAGCCTGTCGGCCACCCGGCCGCTTGGCCAGGACGTGGCGTCGAACGCGCGCGCGGCAGCCTTCGAGGACCCGCGCTTTGCCAAGCTCACGCGCGAGGAATGGCCGCGCTGCGAGGTCGAGATATCGCTGCTCTCGTCGCCCAAGACAATCCGCTTTGCCGATGAAGCAGACCTGCTCGCGCAGATCCACGCCGGAACCGATGGCCTGATCCTCGCATGCGACGGCAAGCACGCGACCTACCTGCCCCAGGTCTGGGAGGGGCTGCCGGACAAGCGCCAGTTCCTGCAGCAGTTAATCAAGAAAGCGGGCCTGCCCCCCGACACGCGCCTTGCCCGCTGCAAAGTCTCGCGCTACCGCGTCGCGAAATTCGCTTGAACATGGGCTCGGTCGACGCGCGCTGGTGGCACCCGCTTCCCGACGGCCGGGTTCAGTGCGACTTGTGTCCGCGCGACTGCAGGCTGCACGAGGGCCAGCGCGGCATGTGCTTCGTGCGCAAGATGGAAGGCGGCCGGATGGTGCTCACCACCTACGGCCGTTCGTCGGGCTTTTGCATCGACCCGGTGGAAAAAAAGCCGCTCAACCACTTCTATCCGGGCACCTCGATCCTTTCGTTCGGCACCGCGGGCTGCAACCTGGCCTGCAAGTTCTGCCAGAACTGGGACATCTCGAAGTCGAAGGAAATGGACCGGCTGATGGATGCGGCGAGCCCGGACATGATCGCCGCGGCGGCGGTGAAACTGGGCTGCAAGTCGGTCGCCTTCACCTACAACGACCCGGTCATTTTCGCGGAATACGCGATGGACATCGCCGATGCCTGCCACGCGCGCGGCGTGCAGGCGGTGGCGGTCACCGCGGGCTACATCCACGCCGCAGCGCGGCGCGAGTTCTACGCCAAGATGGACGCGGCCAACGTGGACCTGAAGGCCTTCAGCGAGGATTTCTACTATCGCGTGTGCGGCGGCAAGCTCGCCTCGGTGCTGCAAACGCTCGAATACCTCGTCAAGGAAACCGAGGTCTGGACCGAAATCACCACCCTGTTGATTCCGGGCAAGAACGATTCCGACGAAGAACTGCAGGCCGAATGCAAGTGGATCATGCAGCACCTCGGGCCCGAGGTGCCGTTGCACTTCACCGCTTTTCATCCTGACTGGAAGATGACCGACATCGGGCCGACCCCGCCCGCGACCCTCAGGCGCGCGCGCGAGATCGCGCGGCTCGCCGGGCTGCGCTACGTTTACACGGGCAACGTGCACGACGCGGAGGGCGGCACGACCTATTGCCCGTCCTGCGGGAACCCGGTGATCGTGCGCGACTGGTACGAGATCCTGAACTATCGCCTCAGCGAGTCGGGCGCCTGCTCCTCCTGCGGCGCGCAACTCGCCGGCCGCTACCAGAAGTTCGGCAAGCCGTTCGGCGCGAAACGTATTCCGGTGCGGCTGGCCCCCGACCTCAGTTCTTGAGCAGGCCCATCAGGGCGGTGTTGTCCCAGCGGCCGTGGCCGGCGGCGCTGATGCGCCCGTAGTACTGCTCGATCAGCGCGGTGTTGGGCAGCGGCGCGCCGTTCTTCTTCGCTTCGGCGAGCGCGATGTTCAGGTCCTTGCGCATCCAGTCGGAAGCGAAGCCGAAGCCCTCGAACTTGTTTTCGACCATGGTTTTCCAGCGGTTTTCCAGCTGCCAGGACTGCGCTGCGCCCTTGGAGATGACGCCGACGACCTTCTCCATGTCGAGGCCGGCCTTGAGGCCGAAGTTGAGCGCTTCCGAGAGGCCCTGCAGCAGGCCGACGATGGCGACCTGGTTGACCATCTTGGTGAGCTGGCCCGCGCCCGGGCCGCCGATCAGGGCGCACATCTTGGCGTAGATATCGAGCACCGGCTTGGCCCGCCCGAAATCGGCCGGCTCGCCGCCGCACATGATGCCCAGCTGGCCGTTGACCGCGCCCGCCTGACCGCCCGAGACCGGTGCGTCGACGAAGCCGATGCCTTTTTCCTTGCATTTCGCGTGCAACTCTCTGGCGACGACCGCGGACGCAGTGGTGTGATCGACCAGGATCACGCCTTTCTTCAGCCCGGCCAGCGCGCCGTTGTCGCCATAAGCGACCGAGCGCACGTCATCGTCGTTGCCGACGCACATCAGCACGAAATCGGCGCCCTGCGCCGCCGCGCGCGGGCTGGCGGCGGACTTGCCGCCATATTCCTTGACCCACTGGGCCGCCTTGGCCGGCGTGCGGTTGTAGACCGTCACGTCGTGGCCGCCCTTCTTCAACAGGTGGCCGGCCATCGGGTAGCCCATGACGCCGAGCCCGAGGAACGAAATTTTCGCCATCGTCTTGTCTCCAAAGAGGTTTTAGGGATTTTAGCGCAGGCCGTTTGACAGGCGGCAGTCAACCGCCCACAATACATGTGCATTTATACAGTATCCGGTGTCGACCCAGGCCCAGCCTGCCGTAGATGTCGACAGCCCATACAAGAGGTACAGCGTGGACGACAACAGGCAAAAGGCGCTCGCAGCGGCGCTGGCGCAGATCGAGAAGCAGTACGGCAAGGGCTCCATCATGAAGATGGACGCCGAGGCGGTAAAGGGAATCGAAGTGGTGTCGACCGGGTCGCTCGGCCTGGATATCGCGCTCGGCGTGGGCGGATTGCCGCGCGGCCGGGTGGTCGAGATCTACGGGCCGGAATCCTCGGGCAAGACCACGCTGACCCTGCAGGTCATCGCCGAAGTCCAGAAAACCGGCGGCACCGCCGCCTTCATCGACGCGGAGAACGCGCTCGACATCACCTACGCCGGCAAGCTCGGCGTGAAAACCGAGGACCTGCTGATCTCGCAGCCCGACACCGGCGAGCAGGCGCTCGAGATCGCCGACATGCTGGTGCGCTCGGGCGCGGTGGACGTGATCGTGGTCGATTCGGTGGCCGCGCTCACTCCCAAGGCCGAAATCGAGGGCGAGATGGGCGAGCCGCAGATGGGCCTGCAGGCGCGCCTGATGAGCCAGGCGCTGCGCAAGCTCACCGCCAACATCAAGCGCACCAACACGCTGGTGATCTTCATCAACCAGATC
>Ga0187892_10012297_pt1 | contig 10208 bp, 6 predicted proteins | sample MA1701073metaG_FD_139345 | JGI IMG/M metagenome (GOLD analysis project Ga0187892, IMG submission 139345) | Bio-ooze microbial communities from a basaltic lava cave in the Kipuka Kanohina Cave System on the Island of Hawaii, USA - MA170107-3 metaG ...
CTCGGAGTTCTTCGGGAACGAGGCCTTCACCGGAGGCGGCCAGCTCCTCGAGCTCCAGCTCGCCCCCGGGACGCGCCTCTCCCAGTACCGGCTCCTCTTTCGCGAGCCCGACCTCTTCGGAGACCACCTCGCGACGACCTCCCTCTCGACGGATCTCTACCGGCGGGTGCGGCGCTTCCAGGACTACCTCGAGGATCGCCGGGGGGGAGTCGTCGGGATCGGGAAGAATCTCTCGAAGACGTTCGGGATCGACGGAGGCGTGAGGATCGAGGAGATCGAGGTGGACGACGTCGACACGAACGCCCCCGCCATCCTCTTCGACCAGGAGGGGAAGAACCGGGTGCGCAGCGTCTCCGTCGGGGCGGCCGTCGCGGAGGTGGACGTCCCGCTCGAGCCCCGCCAGGGGTACTCGCTGCGCGGATCCCTTGAGGTCGCGGGTGGCCCGTTCGGGGGGGACTTCGACTTCTGGAAGGCGTCGGCGACGGGACGCCTCTACCTCCCGCTCTCCCGGGACCTCCGCGGGCGCGCGCACGTGGCGGCGCTCCTCGGACGGGTCGGGGTCGCGGGCGGCTACGACGAGACGGACGACGTCCCCTTCACGGAGCGCTTCTTCTCGGGCGGCCCGGGCTCGGTCCGGGGATTCGACTTCCGGGGGATCGGTCCGAAGCAGAACGACGAGGCGGTGGGAGGAGAGGCGGTCGCGAACCTCTCCCTCGAGTACCGGTTCCCGGTCTACTCCACGGCGATCCCGGGCCGGATCGACGAGCAGGAGCTCGTCCGCGGGCGCCTCTTCGTCGACACGGGGACGCTCGGCCTCGACGCGTCGGACTCCTCCTTCCGGGAGGTGCGCGTCGGGACGGGGATCGGACTCTCCATCCGGCTCCCGATCTTCCCGCTCTTCCCGATCTCGCTCGACTTCGCCGTCCCCGTGCGGCGCGAGGACACGGACGACGTCCAGGGCTTCAGCTTCTCCATCGGAAACTACTGAACGGAGGCTCCCACGATGAAAGGCTCTTTCGCGGCGGTCGCGTTCGCGCTCCTCGGTCTCCTCGGCGCGGCGTCCTCGCAGGACGACTCGGCGCCGACCGCGCCGATCGCCTTCGTCGACCTGAACCAGGCGCTCAACGGGTGCGAGAAGGTCCGGGCGCGCAAGGAGGACCTCAAGCGCTCCTACGCGCCGCAGTTCGAGGAGTTCAAGCGCATCAAGGATGACCTCGAGCGCCGCCAGCGGGAGCTCGAGGCCCTCGATCCCTCGACCCGCGCCTACCACGAGGCGCGCCGCGACCTCGCCGCCTCCGCCCTGAAGTTCGAGGAGGACCAGAAGTACTTCCTCCGGGAGACGGAGAGGGAAGGGGACCGGATCCTCCTCGACACCTACCGCGACATCCGCACGGCGATCGCCGAGATCGCGAAGTCCCGAGGTCTCGCGGCGGTCCTCTCCGTGGACGAGGAGGGCGGGGCGCAGGGGGAGGAGCCGGCCCAGTCCCTCCAGCGGATCCGCCGCCGCTCCGTCCACTTCTACGATTCCTCCCTCGATCTCACGGCGGAGGTGGTCCGGCTGCTGAACCGGTAGGGGAAAAAGGGGTCAGGCTCCTTTTCCGGCTCGGCGGAAAAGGTGCCTGACCCCTTTTCCCCTGGCCCCTTTATTCCCGGCCTCCCACGTCCCAAGATCCTTCCTCGGAGACCGACGTGCAGAGGCCCCAGCGCACGATCCGGACCCCCGTCGAGACGACGGGGGTCGGCATCCACACCGGCGTTCGGGTCCGGCTCGTGCTCAAGCCGGCCGGGGCGAGCGCGGGGGTCGTCTTCGCGCGGGTGGACCTGGCCGACCAGCCCGAGATCCCGGCGCGTGCGGACTCCCTCGCCCCCTCCGCCGAGCGCCGCACGAGCCTCCGCTCGGGTGAGGCCTCCGTCGACACCGTCGAGCACCTCCTCGCCGCCTGCCACGGGCTCGGCGTCGACAATCTCCGCGTCGAGATCGACGGCCCGGAGCTGCCGAGCGGGGACGGCTCCGCGGGGCTGTTCGCCGATCTCCTGCTCTCCGCGGGGGTCGTCGAGCAGCGGGCCTTCCGCAAGCAGCTCCTCGTCGACCGGCCGCTCTTCGTGCGGGAAGGCGAGGTCACGCTCGTCGCCCTCCCCGCGGAGGAGGGGCTGACGATCGAGTACGTCGCCGAGTTTCCGACGGCGGTGACCCCTCCTCGCCCCTTCACCTACCGGCTCGTGCGGAACGACTTCCTCGAGTCCCTCGCCCGCGCGCGGACCTTCTGCCTCGCCTCCGAGGTCGAGGAGCTGCGGGCGCGCGGCCTCGGCCGGGGCGCCTCCGAGGAGAACACGATCGTGCTCCCGACGAACGGGGACGTCTCGACGCTCCGCTTCCCCGACGAGCCGGTCCGCCACAAGGTCCTCGATCTCCTGGGGGACCTCTTCCTCGTCGGCGCGGATCTCCACAGCCACGTCCTCGCGACGCGCTCCGGGCACTCGACGAACGCCCGGCTCGTCCGCAAGCTCGTCGAGCGGCTCGAGGAGCACGAGGGGGCGGGGAGCGTCGTTCCGGAGTCCGGCTTCGACGTGCGGGAGATCATGCGCCTCCTCCCGCACCGCTACCCCTTCCTCCTCCTCGACCGCGTGATCGAGATCGAGGGGTACCGCCGCGCCGTCGCGATCAAGAACGTCTCGATCAACGAGCCCTTCTTCCAGGGGCACTGGCCGGGCGCCCCGATGATGCCCGGCGTGCTCCAGCTCGAGGCGATGGCGCAGCTCGCGGGCGTGCTCCTGCTTCGCAAGCTCGAGAACACGGGGAAGCTCGCCGTCCTCTGGTCGATCGACAAGGTGAAGCTGCGGGGCGCCGTCGTCCCCGGCGACCAGCTCCGGATCGAGGTCGAGACGGTGCGGATGAAGGAGAACGTCGGGCAGGTGCACGGGACCGGCAAGGTGGGGGGAAAGGTGGTCTGCGAGGCGCACCTCCTCTTCACCCTCGTCGACGCGTGACCCGCCTGCGCGCCGCCGTCGTCGGGGTCGGCCACCTCGGCCGGCACCACGCGAGGATCCTCCGCTCCCTTCCCGACGTGGAGCTCGTCGGCGTCGTCGACGCCGCGCCGGGGCGCGCCCGGGAGGTCGGCGGGCCGCTCGGGGTCCCCGGGTGGGAGCGGATCGAGGAGGCGCCTTCCGACCTCGACGCCGTCGTCGTCGCCGTCCCGACGGCGGCGCACGCGGAGGTCGCCATCCCCTGGTTGCGGCGCGGCGTCGCGACCCTCGTCGAGAAGCCCCTCGCGAGGAGCACGGAGGAGGCGGACCGGATCCTCGAGGCCGCCCGCGAGGGAGAGGGCCTCCTCTCGGTGGGCCACGTCGAGCGCTACAACCCCGCCGTTCGAGCGTTGCGCGAGCTGCGACTCTCTCCCGCCTTCGTCGAGGCGCATCGACTCGCGCCCTTCCGCTCGCGCTCGACGGACATCGGGGTCCTCCTCGATCTCATGATCCACGACCTCGACCTCCTCTTCGAGCTCGTCCCCGACGAGATCGCCTCCGTCGACGCGATCGGGGTGTCCGTCTTCACGGACCGGGAGGACCTCGTCTCCGCGCGGCTGCGCCTGACGGGGGGATGCGTCGCGAACCTGACGGCGAGCCGCGTGTCGCTCCACCCGATGCGGCGGATCCGCCTCTTCTCCCCCGACAGCTACGTCTCCCTCGACTTCGAGAAGCGCTACGCGCTCGCGATCCGCAAGGGCCCCGCCTGGGAGGCCGCGCGCTCGAGGCTCGCGGGGCTCGAAGCGGGGGAAGCGGAGGCTTTCCTGGAGAACCTCCCGGAGGACGCCGTCACGGTGCAGGAGCTCGTCGTCGAGGAGAGCGAGCCGCTGCGCGAGGAGCTGCGCGCCTTCCTCGACGCCGTCCGCGCGGGCGGGCCGGCTCCCGTTCCCGGGGAGGAAGGGCGTCGCGCGCTGGCGGCGGCGGAGCGGATCCGCGCCGGGATGGAGCTTCGCCGCTGGTGAGAGCGTGACGGGAGCGCGCGGCGAGGGTCGTCCCTTCGAGGAGCTCTCGCTCGAGGAGCCCTCCCGGTTCGAGGAGGCGCTCCTCGAGACCTGGGACCGTGAGGACCTCTTCGCGCGGACGCTCGAGGCGCGGCAGGGGGCGCCTCCCTTCGTCTTCTACGAGGGGCCTCCCACGGCGAACGGGAGGCCGGGGATCCACCACGTCCTCGCGCGGACCCTCAAGGACGTCGTGTGCCGGTACCGGACCCTGCGCGGTTTCCGGACCGTCCGGAAGGCGGGGTGGGACGCGCACGGGCTTCCCGTCGAGATCGAGGTGGAGAAGGCGCTCGGCTTCTCCGGCAAGGCGGAGATCGAGCGCCACGGGATCGCGGAGTTCAACCGCCTCTGCCGGGAGAGCGTCTTCCGATACAAGGACGAGTGGGAGAAGCTCTCCCGCCGGATCGGCTTCTGGCTCGACTACGCGGACGCCTACGTCACCTGCTCGAACGAGTACGTGGAGTCGGTCTGGTACCTCCTCGAGCGCTTCCACCGCAACGGCCTCCTCTACCGCAGCCGGAAGGTGATCCCGTTCTGCGCGCGCTGCGGGACCGGGCTCTCGAGCCACGAGGTCGGACAGGGGTACCGCGACGTCGTCGATCCCTCCGTCGTCGTCCTCTTCCCCGTCGCCGGGCGGCGCGGCCGCTACCTCGCGGCGTGGACGACGACGCCCTGGACGCTCCCGAGCAACACGGCGCTCGCGGTCCGCCCCGACCTCCGCTACGCGCTCGTGCGGAGGGCCGGGAAGGAGATCCTCCTCGCCCTCGACCGGATCCCCGCCGTCTTCCCCGCGGCGGACGCCGAGGTCCTCGAGGAGTTCGATGGGAGCGCCCTCGAGGGTCTCGCGTACGAACCGATCTTCTCGCCGGCGGGGGTCCGGCGGCTGCCGCCCGGAGAGTGGGAGCCGTCCGAGGAGTCGGCCTGGAAGGTCCGGGCGGCGGACTTCGTCTCGTCCGAGGAGGGGACGGGGATCGTCCACGTCGCTCCCTCCTACGGCGCCGACGACCACGCCCTCGCGGGGCGCGCGAAGCTCCCCGTCCTCGCCGCGGTCGGCGAAGACGGTCGGTTCGGGGAGGCGCCCTCCCTCGTCGCGGGCCTCTTTTTCAAGGAGGCGGACGCGGTGCTGCTGCGCGACCTCGCGAAGCGCGGCCTGCTGCTGCGCCGGGAGACGGTGACCCACGCCTACCCCTTCTGCTGGCGGTGCGAGACGCCGCTCCTCTACTTCGGCACACCCGCCTGGTTCCTGCGGACGACCGCCTTCAAGGATCTCCTCGTTGGGTACAACGAGCGGATCCGGTGGGTGCCGCCCGACGTCGGGGAGGGGCGCTTCGGGAACTGGCTCGAGGGGAACGTCGACTGGGCCCTCTCCCGCGAGCGGTACTGGGGGACGCCGCTCCCCGCCTGGGTGTGCGACCTCGACGAGGCGCACCTCGAGGTCTTCGGATCGCGCGCGTCCCTCGCGGAGCGGGCGGGGGGGCTCGCCGCCGACCTCGATCTCCACCGGCCCGCGATCGATGCGGTCGCGTTCCGCTGCCGCGCGTGCCAGGGGACGATGCGGCGCGTCCCCTCCCTCGTCGACTGCTGGTTCGACTCGGGGGCGATGCCCACCGCGCAGTACCACTGGCCTTTCGAGAACGTCGAGAGGGTCCGCGGGCAGTACCCGGCCGACTTCATCGCCGAGGGGCTCGACCAGACGCGCGGGTGGTTCTACACCCTCCACGCGATCGCCACGTTCCTCACGGGAGTCGACCGCGCGCGGGCGGAGGGCGACCCGCGCCTCGCGCTCCCCGAAGGACCGGCCTACCGGACGTGCCTCGTGAACGGCCTCGTCCTCGATCGCGAGGGGAGGAAGATGTCGAAGCGCCTCGGGAACACGGCCGATCCCTGGGCGGCGATCGCGGAGAACGGGGCGGACGCGCTGCGGTGGCACTTCCTCTCCTCCGCGGCCCCCTGGCTCCCCAAGCGCTACGACCCGGAGGGCTCCGCCTCCGTGCTGCACGGGTTCCTCTCCACGCTCACCCACTCCTTCAACTTTTTCGCCCTCTACGCGCGCCTCGGCGGGTTCCGGCCGGGCGTGCCGGGAGTTCCCCTCGCGGAGCGTCCGGCGCTCGACCGCTGGATCGCTTCGCGAGTCGAGACGACCCTCGCGGAGGTCCGCGACGCGATGGACGCCTACGACCTCACGGGCGCCGCCCGGACGCTCGAGCGGTTCGTCGTCGAGGAGCTGTCGAACTGGTACATCCGGCGCAGCCGCCGGCGGTTCTGGGTCGGAGGGGAGGGAGAGAGGGGGGCCTTCGAGACGCTCTTCGACGCCCTCGTCGCCACGACGCGGCTCCTCGCGCCGTTCGTCCCCTTCCTCTCCGACGCCCTCCACCGGCGACTGCTCGGCCCGGATCGGTCCGTCCACCTGTCGGACCTCCGCGACCCGGACCCCGAGCGCCGCGACGAGAGTCTGGAGGCCTCGATGGACCTCGCGCTCCGGCTCGCGCGAATCGGCCGCGCGCTGCGCGAGGGGGCCCGGTGCCGCGTCCGCCAGCCTCTCTCGAAGCTCGAGGTCTGGACGACCGCGGCGTCGGCCGCGGCGCTTCGCGACGGGGGATTCGACCGGCTCGTCGCCGAGGAGCTGAACGTGCGGGAGGTTCTCCTCCACGAGGGGCGCCCGGAGGGGATCGGGCTCCGCGTGAAGCCGAACTACCCCGCGCTGGGCAAGCGATACGGACGCCTCGTTCCCGCGATCGAGAGGTGGATCGCCTCCCTCGATGCGGGCGACCTCTGGAACCTGCGGGCGGGGAAGGCGGAGGCGCTGCGGCGCGAGTTCGACGGCACGCCCGTCGAGGTCCGGGTCGAGGACCTCCGATTCGAGTTCTCCGCTCCGCCGGAGACGGGGGTCGAGGCGGAGGGAGAGCTCGTGGTGACGCTCCACACCCACGTCTCCGAGGAGCTCCGCGTCGAGGGAATCGCTCGCGAGATCGTGAACCGCATCCAGACCCAGAGGCGGGAGTCGGGGTTCGCGGTCGTCGATCGCATTCGCGTGGAGGTGCGCGCGGACGCGGAGGGGGAGGCGATCGTGCGCCGCGCGCTCGCGGACCACGAGGGACTCGTGCGCGCGGAGACGCTGGCGGAGGGAGGGATTCGCTGGGGAGACGCGAGGGGGGAGGGGTGGCGCGAGTGGGAGCTGCCCGGGGGCGGTCGGCTCTCGCTGCGCCTCGCGCGCCTCTGATCCCGCCGGCCCGGCCCGATCCTCCGTTCCGGCTTGTCCCTTCCCTCTCCCTCCCTACAATGCGCGCCCGCTTCCCCGCACTTTTCCCCTGCGGGGTGCGTGATAGAGCGACCTTCAGAGAACCGACACTACAGGAAACGGGAGCCGATCGCCGGTGTCGCGGCCCCGCTTGCCGGGACCCGTCGCCGGGAGGCGCCCCCCTCATAGAGGGGTTCCTGACGAGATCTCTACACGGCCCGCGCGGGGATTCCCGCTTCGCCCCGGGCTCGGGGCGGAGGGGCGCTCCGCCTGGCCGCACGAGGTGAATCCATGCGCCGCACCCTCTTTCCCGCGCTCGCCGTTCTCGTCGTGGCCGCCGCGGTGCTGCGGCTGACGCGGGAGAAGGACGGCGCGCCGGACGAGTCTCCCCGCTCGGAGACGGTCTCCGCACGGCCCCTCCCGCTCGAGTCCGCCGCCCCGGATCCTTTGGTGGAGAGAGCGCCGGAGGAGCCGGCGGCGGAGCCTCCCGCCTCGACGCCGGCCGTCGAGAAGGATCCCGCGGGGGCGCTCGACGCCCTCGAGGACGGCTGGGCCAGGCTCGCGGCTCACGACGCCCTCGCGGCGGAGGCGGCGTTCCAGCGCGTCCTTCAGGGGGGTGCGGGCGGCGCGGCGGTCGAGTCGGCGCGGGACGGCCTTGCCGTCGTCGCCCTCGCCCAAGGGGACCGCGCCCTCGCGGAGCGCCGCCTCGCGGAGAGCTCGGGCCGGCGTCCCTCGCGGGTGCAGCTCCTCCTCTCGCTCGCGGACGACGATCTCCGGCGCGGGGATGCGGCGTCCGCGTCGCTCCGCCTCACGAAGGCGGTCGAGGCGTCGATCGAGGAGGGAGCGGGATTCGCGGATCTCTCTCCCGTCGTCGAGAAGCTCGACGCGGTGAACCGCGACCTCGTCTTCAACCCGAGGGGGACGTGGCGCTCGGAGGCCGTCGAGGTAATCCCGGGGGATTCCTGGCACAAGATCGCGAAGAAGCTCGGCCGGGAGCGAGGGGTGAATGCGGGAATCGGCCTCCTGCGGGCGATGAACCGGCGCACCGGCGACCATCTCGACGTCGGAGAGAGCGTCCGCGTGCCCCTCGATCCGATCCGGATCGACATCCACCGGTCCGCGTTCGCCTGCCTCGTCTACCTCGGCGAGCGGATCGTCCGCGTCTACCCGATCGGCCTCGGTCGCGAGGGATCCGAGACGCCGGCGGGGCAATTCGCGGTGGGGAAGAAGGATCCGCGGCCGATCTGGTGGAAGCCGAACCCGCCGAGCCCGCCTCTCCCCTACGGGCACCCGGAGAATCCGCTCGGCGAGCGCTGGATCGGCTTCCGCGCGGACGGCCGGGACACGGAGTACGGCCTCCACGGGACGAACTCCGAGCAGGCGATCCTCTCGAGGGTGTCGAACGGCTGCGTCCGGCTTCGCAACGCGGACGTCGTCGAGCTGTACGACCTGCTTCCGGACTCGGGGACGCCGGTTCAGATTCACTGACGGTCCTCGCTCCACCTCCCGATCTCCTCGACGAGCCAGGGAGGAACGCCGAGGTCCGCGACGACGATCCGTCCGACGAGGGCCGGGCCCTCCCCGAGGGCGAATCCCCGCTTCGGCGCGGCGAAGGTGACGGTGACTCGAGCGGGGATCGCGGCCCCGAGGACTTCTCCCGAGTCCGCGTCGAGCCCCGTGGGAAGATCGACGGCGACGACGGGGCGACCCGCGCGGGCGACGGCCTCGACGAGCGCGAGGGCTCTCCCCTCGAGAGGACGGGAGAGGCCGGTTCCGAAGAGCGCGTCGACCAGGAGGGCCTCCCGGGCGCGGAGGCGATCGGGGAGGCGGTCCGGCGCCGGGAGGGGTTCGAGCCGTCCTCCGGAGCGGAGGAAGATTTCGCGGTTCAGGGCCGCGTCAGGGGCGCGCGAGGGGTCGGGGGCGTCCAGCGCCAGGATGGACGTGGGGAGGCCTCCGCCGAGAAACCTTCGGGCGGCGGCGTATCCGTCTCCCCCGTTGTTCCCCGGGCCGCAGAGGAACACGAGCTCTCCGGGCGCCTCGTTCTCCCCGCAGATCTGCCGGATAGCCGCGGCGAGGGCCGCGGAGGCATTCTCCATGAGAAGGAGGCTCGGCATCCCGAGGCGCTCGGGGGCCTCGCGATCGAGCCGCCGGGCCTGGGAGCGGCTCCAAGGGGGGGAATTTTTCGCCATGGGAGCGTCCTGGGGGGGGTGAAGTGGGGGAGGGGTCGGGGCCGATCACCCTCCAGGGGGGCCTCCCCCCTTGAACCGGGGGATCCTAGCGGCTAACATCCCCGCTTCGCATGCCCAGGCCCCATCCAGGGGTCGAGGGTGCCCGGGGCGGCCGATTCACCTCGCGCCGTTCCCGTTGACAGCCGGACGGAGCCCGCTATGGTCGGGGATTCTCCGTGCGGACACCGGTGGAGGTGCCCGCTCCCCTTCGGTATCCCGGGGGGACCTTGTCGATCTTTGAGAGGAAGGGCAGCCCGAATTTGTTGTGGGCGTAATCATCTCGATTCCGCCAGATCAATCCCTTTCAGGGTTTGAATCAATTTTGAAGGGTTTGATCCTGGCTCAGAGCGAACGTTGGCGGCGTGGATGAGGCATGCAAGTCGAGCGAGAAACCGGGGGCAACCCCGGGAGTAAAGCGGCGAAAGGGTGAGTAACGCGTAGGTAATCTACCTCGGAGACCGGGATAACCCCTCGAAAGGGGGGCTAACACCGGATGTCCCCCGCGGAGGGCATCCTCTGCAAGGGAAACGGGGGGGATCCTTCGGGACCTCCTGCTCCGGGACGAACCTGCGTCCTATCAGCTTGTTGGTAGGGTCACGGCCTACCAAGGCGACGACGGGTAGCCGGCCTGAGAGGGTGGTCGGCCACACTGGGACTGAGACACTGCCCAGACTCCTACGGGAGGCTGCAGTCGAGGATCTTCCGCAATGGGCGAAAGCC
>Ga0187892_10012298_pt1 | contig 10207 bp, 3 predicted proteins | sample MA1701073metaG_FD_139345 | JGI IMG/M metagenome (GOLD analysis project Ga0187892, IMG submission 139345) | Bio-ooze microbial communities from a basaltic lava cave in the Kipuka Kanohina Cave System on the Island of Hawaii, USA - MA170107-3 metaG ...
GGTTCTGCTGTTTATACAGCAACAATCACCGGTGGCGCATCAGGCGTAAAAGATCTGGCCGGTAATGCCCTGGCAAGCAATTACAGTTGGTCATTTACAACGGGAGCCGTAACAGTTCAGCCTGTAACTATATTGAGCGTTGACGCTAAAAATGGCGTGGCCACAACTGCGCATTCATTAACAGGAGTGCCTGCAGGTGCATTATTGGTATTAGCTACAACGGCAGATGCTGTTCCATCAAATTGCGTTGTTTCAAGTTCACCAGCCCTTACCTGGACAAAACGAGTGGATGCAGCTGCCAACCAAAGTGATAATGCTGAAATATGGACGGCGGTTTATGCAGCAGGCGGTGCCATTACTGTCAATGCCGTTTGGGGTGTTGACGCCAGCCAGTCAAGTGTTTGTTATGTGGTATTAAATGCGGAACCTACGTTGGGAGGAGCATCAGCCATAGGCACGTCGCAATCGGCTCCATCAGTTGCCATAACAACAACAAGAGACAACAGCATCATTTTTGGCTGCACAGCCGACTGGCGTAACATAAATGGAGCAACAAGAACATTAAGAGATGCAGCAACTGAAAGATATTATTTCAGAGATGGTAATTTTGCTACCTATCATTATACCAAAGCAGCCGCAACAATAGGATCATACACTGAAGGGGTAAGTGCACCAACTGGTCAGCAGGCAAGCACAGCGCTGCTGGAAATAAGAGGCGCAAGTGCTCCGGCTACAAGACCTGGCAATACTGCTAATACTGCTATTACAGTTATCAATACGCCGGCTCCTGCTGTATATAACTATAGCCTCGGTCAGAACTATCCGAATCCATTTGAAAAAAGCACTGTTATACCTTTCACACTTTCAAGAACAGAAAGAGTAAAACTGGTGTTGTATGATATAAATGGCAGGGTTGTGAAGGTATTGGTTAATGCATCAAAAGATGCAGGCAAACATATCGTCAACTTAAATGCAGCATCACTTGCAAAAGGCATTTATTATTACAGGATACATGCAGGTCATTTCACTGACGTGAAAAAATTAATTATCTGGTAAGTTTTTTTAATCGTAAAGACGAGCCTCGCCAAAAAGCGGGGCTTGTTTGTAAATAGTATCAGGGAACAATAGTTGTAAACAGGTAAACTGCAAATATTACTAACAACACCACACCCTGCAGAATATTTGTTCTGCCTGTGCCAAAAGACAGCATATTAGTAAATAAAGATAAAATAAGCAGCATCGTTGCTTTTGTATCAATTCCAAGTGTGATTGTTAAGCCTGTAAAAATGGAAACTATCGCTACAGCAGGAATAGTAAGTCCTATGCTGGCAAGAGCAGAGCCCAAAGCGAGGTTAAGGCTGGTTTGCAAACGGTTTTTTCTTGCGGCTCTTAATGCAGCCAATCCTTCGGGCAGCAAGATCACCAATGCGACAATAATTCCAACCAGTGATTTGGGGGCACCTAAATCAACTACTCCCTTTTCAATAGCAGGGGATAATGTTTTGGCGAGTAATACTACAGCGCCTAAACAAACTAACAGTAAAATGAAACTAAAACCTGTCGTTTTAATTGTTGGACGCGGAGCATGCACTTCTTTGTTTCCATCTGCATCGGGGGGTAAAAAATAATCACGATGTCTTACAGCCTGCACCATTACAAATGTGCCATAAAGCACCAATGAAACAATAGCAACAAAGATCAACTGGCTTTGGTTATAAACAGGGCCGGGTATACTTGTAGTATAATTAGGAAGAACAAGTGTCAGAACTGAAATGGCAGTAAGTGTTACCAATGCAGCACTTACTCCATGCCGTCCAAATACCTGTTCTTTGTAGCGAACGCCACCCAACAAAAGACACAAACCGATAATACCAGTAAGAATGATCATAATAGCTGCAAATACCGTATCTCTTGCAAGGGCTGCAGCATCAGGGCCACCGGCCAGCATTAATGAAACAATCAGGGAGACTTCAATAACCGTAACGGCAACTGCCAATAAAAGTGTACCATAAGGCTCGCCAATACGATGGGCTACCACTTCTGCATGATAAACTGCTGCCATCACTGTAGCAATAAGTGCAAAAGCAAGCAAAGCGATGTAAATACCTTCAGCATTATTTGATAACAGGAAGTAAAACAACCATGCTAAAACAGGTGCAAAGATTGTCCAAAATGGAAGCGGTAATTTCAACTTCATTCATCAAATTTAAGATGGATGAAGTTGAGTTGTGAGTAAATAACCTGAAACTTGTAACCTGTAACCTGTAACAGCAACAATGAGACAGCTTTTACTTGATTTAATTTTATCCTTCTTTTATTTCTTCATCTTCAAGCTTTGCAAAAGCTTCAGATGTTATTTTTCTCACAGGGTTTTTCCTGTTTTCTTCGTATTCATTGCGGCGGTTGATAATATCAATGCATTCAAAAACTGCTGTCAAAAAAGATGAAACATCTGCTTTGCCTTTCCCGGCTATATCAAATGCCACACCGTGATCAGGTGATGTTCTTACGGCGGGGAGCCCGGCGGTATAATTCACTCCTTCACCACTTGCTAAAGCTTTGAAAGGTATTAATCCCTGGTCGTGATACATGGCGAGTATTGCATCAAACTTTTGATGATAACCTCTTGCAAAAAAAGCGTCTGCGCTGAATGGCCCCGTCACTATCATGTTATTGTTCTTTGCTTCTTTGATAGCAGGTTTGATAATAGTTTCTTCTTCTGTGCCAATAAGCCCTTCATCGCCTGCATGAGGATTCAATCCCAGCACAGCAATACGTGGTTTATCAATCCCAAAATCTTTTTGCAGGCTTTTATGAATTATATTGAGTTTGCTAAGTATTGTTTCCCTTGTTACATATTTTGCAACTTCACTTACAGGTATATGTTCTGATAAAAGCGCAACTCTGAAGTTACCTGCATAAAGCATCATAACAACATCCTTTACATCAAACATGTGTTTGAGGTAAGGAGTATGACCGGTAAAATTAAATTCGGCTGATTGAATATTCTTTTTATGAATCGGCGCCGTTACCAGCCCATCAATTTGTTTTTGCTTCAATGCAGCCACAGCAGTTTGCAAAGACAGTGTTGCATATTTTCCGGCTGCATCTGTCAATTGCCCGGGATTGATCGTTACTTCTTCTTCCCAGCAATTAAACACATTTACCTGTTTATGATTGATCCGGTTGTATTCTTTTGTGTTTTGATAATTGAAATTGATATCCGGAATTGATTTACGGTAAAAATTGATCAGCTTGTTGGAAGCATAGATCACGGGAGTGCATTGTTCCAATACACGATGATCAGCAAAAGTTTTAATGATCAGTTCAATGCCAATGCCGTTCAGATCGCCGCAGGATATACCAATTACAGGTTTGTTTGCCTGGTTCATTATTTTTTTCTTTAGTGGGCAAAATTACTGCTTTAACGATAAACGGGAATACTGACAAGGCAGTATTCCCGTTTCAGAAAACAACAGGGACGGTATTAGTTCTTTTTCATCACACGTTTGATGATGAATCTATCTTTATTCAATACCCGCAGAGTATATATCCCGGAAGGTAATGATGCAGTGTTTGTCAATGTAATGCTGTTAGTGCCTGCATATACCAACTGCTTATGCGTTAACACTGATTTTCCGGAAAAATCTATCAGTTCAGCAGTGATAGCAGAACTAGTTGTTACGGCAATATCAAATTGCAGGCTGCTGTTGAAAGGATTGACAATATTGTTTAACTCAAAATCACGCAGATCATTTTTCAACTGGATGATGGAAGAATGTTTTTGTTTGCCGCTGCCATTCATTATTATCACACGATACCATACTTTATCAGTCACAGACACAGGATCAGTGAATGTATAATGATTGGTTGCATTGCCATTATTATAACCGGCAACCTGCCCTGCGGATGAAAAGTTTCTTCCATCCGTGCTTCTTTCGATCAAATAGGTAACAGGCCCTTCTTCTTGTGAAGTGCTCCATGAAAGCTGGCTCTTTGAATCAATCAGCTTACCGTTGAAAGAAAGTAAATCAACATCGAGTACAGGCCCGCAATCCAATACGCTTAAGGTAATGGTTACGCCGTCAGAAATATTACAGTTCAGGTCAGTTAAGTTAGCGGCGGTAGTTGCCACTACCACTCTGTAAAGATCACCACTGTCAGCAAGGTTGGTTGCAGAAGGCGGGACTGTATATGTTGTGATATAATAATTCGTATCCGGTAAAGTAGTAACGCCTGTAATATCCGCCCAGCTTGCACCGCCATTTACACTTCGTTGCCATTTATATGTAGTGTAGTTGTCAAAATAAGAGCTGATGGTGTCTGCTATCAAAATTGAATTGGCTTCGCAAACATTTGGATTGATAGTAGGTGAATAGCTCATGGTAGGCAAACAGGTAGCCACGGCAATATCATCCAATACCCAGTCGTTTCCACCGCCACCTTGTGAGTTATTTCTTATTGAAAAGACAGCGCTGGTTTGCGCAGGCCCGGTTCTGAATACAAATCCTTTTTTCAGCCAACCTACAGTATCTACCTGTCCTGAATTATAATAGTCAACATCGTTCAGTGCAAAAGAAAGATTGGGATATACACCCGGGTAGCCATTAGCAGGTGCAGTTGCCGTTCCTGCAAATTGGGCGCCTGTGGAGTCAGCGCCGCAGGTTTTACAGATATTCCTGATCCATGCAGAAAATTCATAGTAAGTATTTGGGCAAAGGTTATTAATATTTTGTCTGAAAATTTCTGAAGCTACATAGTCGGCATTTACCATCAGCATATAACCCGAATTGGTAGGTGCCGCCGGTGGCAAATTACCAATGGAATTAGTTGTGCCTGTATGATCGCCATCTATATCCCAGTGTCCGCCAAACATTCTGTTATTACAGTTAAATTGATCGTCCCAGGCAAGTGCTGAAGGAACGTTGCAGTTGGGCACACGACGGGCATTTCTTTCTGTGCCGCTGCGGAGACTCATATTTTTTACAATAGAATAACGTCCGTCGCCTACCTGGTTATAAGCATTTACTTCGTTTATAAAAGTGTAACCGCTAATCGGCGTCGTAAGATCAAATCCACGGGTTAATGTTGTTCCCGATCCAAAAGTGCCTCCCAATTCAGCCGCATTGTTCACTCCAATACTGTTGGCGCATAGGTCAAGTGGTTCGTTGATCAGCATTTTAAACGGAGTAGCTGTCAATGTAACTTCAGTGCCACCATCAAGTGCCGTTCTGTAAATAAATTGTCCAGCATTGAGTGTAACCGTGTCGCCAACATTTCCAGTTACAACAACACGGAAAGCTGTCGCGAATAACATTCCGCCGCCCCCTCTTGGCCTGTCTGATCCTGCAACCATTTGGCCATCTGCAGAAAGAAACTCTGTTGCGGTATTATTGGCTGGAGTTCCTGGTAAGCTGGCTCCAAAAGCCAGGTTCATACGGATGTTATATTGACTGGCTGGAGGAGAGGCAATATAGGTTGCAGCGTCATCACCTGCAGCCAATGTATATTGTTTGTAAAACAGACCTTCATTGGTGATAACACGAATGCGATCTGTTGCACCTGTAAGCATGGCTGTATTTGTTGGTACATTATCCACATACCGGAGATTGTAAAATGTCCCTGAAGTGTGATTGATCGTCATTCTTATTTCCAGTGTATCACCCGGCTCTACCACACCACCAGTTGTTCTTTTTGAAATATTTACATAACTGTTCCCAAAACGTACTGGCAGGCCAGTGGTGGTTACGCAAATATTAAATCTTGAATTTCCGTTTGGCGGAGGAGCTGTTCTTGAATACACTCTTACAAAATAAGTATTGCCAGTAGTAAGCCCTGCAGCATTCACTGTGAGTCCTGTAGCACAAGCAATGGAGGCAAGAGAACCACAGCTTCCTGATAATATTTCAATACCTGAGTTGGTAAAATTAGCGCCCAAACTGCTGATGGTTACCGTAGCGGTTGTATTAGCTGCTACAAAGCGGTACCAAACGTCGTAAGCATTGGGACCGGTACAAGCTCCTCCTAAGGGTACTGCTGAAGGAGTAGAACCCGCCATATTTCCTGGGTTGGTGCTGCAACTGTTGAAAACAGGAAGGTTGATGGCGCCGGAACAATCGTCATTGGAAGGCGGTTGAGTAGTTGGATCGGTAATGCAAATATCAAATTCCCAACCTGCTGATGAAACAGGCGCCGACCCTGAAGTGGAATAAACCCTGACAAAATAGGTTGTTCCCGGCGTTAAATAATTAGCAGCAATAGAAGTGGTACCGCAGAAATAAGATGTAAAAGTACCGCCACAGTTATTCGACAACAATTGCATACCCACATTGGGAGCAAAGTTTGCTCCTATATTGCTTAAAGTAATAGTAGGATTTGTGGTTTGTGCAACAAACCGGTACCAGACATCATTGGTAACACCGGTTGCACAGTCAGGAGCAGTTATAGTTGGCGCTATAAGCGTAGAGCCGTACATATTACCTGTAATGTTACTGCAACTTGTATTGGACGTTAAGGTGATTGCATTGGTACAAAGGTCATTCGGTTCAGTAATGCATATGTTAAATCCGTAAGTTCCGGAAGTCAAAATACCTGTATTGGTATTTGTAGCAATACGCACATAGTAAGTGTTTCCGATAGTCAGCCCGGTACCGCCTATTGCTGTGTAAGTATTCATTGAAGTTGCGCTGGCGCAGGCAAGAGATGTCCAGGATCCGCAGGAACCTGAAAGTAATTGTATTCGTGGCCCCGCTGTGCTGAAGTTTGCACCGACACTGCTTAGCGTTATTACAGGAAAGGAGGTGGTTGCTACAAATTGATACCAGACGTCAGCCGAGCTGGCATTACCACAAGAACCTGGAACACCTGCAGTAGATGCTGCATATAATAATGTTCCTGCAATGTTGGAACATGTTGCCGATTGGGTTAACAAGGTTGCTGCATTACAATTATCATTCAATTCATTCCATGCTACGATGCTTTTGAGAGCGGTTGTGGTTGCCGATTGAGTTTGTGATACGTTACCCGTAGCGCCGGCGGCAGACATAAGCCTATAAGCTGCAGTGTGAGACTGACCCGAGGTGGATGTATTTCGGTATTGTGCACTTAAACCTGTTTTACTCCAACTGGCACCTGCCAATGTTCCCCAGGTATTGGCAGCAGCACTGCTCCAAAAAGCCATCGTTACGGTATTTGAGAGTGTTGTTGGTACTCCGGTAATTGTGTTAGGATTTGTTCCTGAATTAGCATTTGCACCTACAAAATTTACACCCCATGAGCTATTAGGATTGCTTGGTCTATATACATACATTATTGTTGATAAAGCCTGCACGTTACCTGCGGGTACTCTGATAGAAGGATTTGCAGACCATGTTCCATTAAAGGTGCACCAAAATATTGCAATGCCTTGATTGGAACCTGGTGAATAAGTAGTTGCCGTATTCCATGTTTGCCCACCCGCCTGATTTATTGAAATTGCAATTCCGACTGCCCGGTATTCACCGTACATGATCACAAGATCACCCGCTTGCATTCCCGCAGGCGGAACTACCGCAGCAGGAGTGGGCCCTATAGCGGCACCAGGATCTGCAGGCGTACTTGATGAACCAAAATATGTTGGTTGGGCAAAAGAGCATAAAGGACGCAATAAAAAAATTGCTACACTTAGTATTGCTATTCCGATTCTATACTTGGTTCGTTCAAGAGTAGAAAGGTTCATAAGCGGACTTATTGGTTTTTCGACAAGATGGAATTAGGCAAAATAACTATAATGGTTGATCTTAGACAATAGGAACAGTACTTTTTGTTATTAAGGGTTTCTACTAAGCAAAATGGGGGGCAAATACTCTTAGTTGTTTAAAGCCAGCTTTTTATTTTGCAGTTCCAAAATCCACCATTCGATGAAAAAACCATTACTCAGTCTTTTACTGCTGTTTATATCTTACATTTTATACAGTCAAACGTTCCATGGGGTATCCAGCAGCCCAACCGATAATAATCCCCAGGCAGGACCGACGGTTGCGGTGGCGCCGCCTGCCTCAATGCAAACAGGAGACCTGGTTATCATATTTACTCATTACAGGGCAACCGGCGCAGCATTGACTATGTCTCAAACGAGCGGTCAAACATGGACTGCCGAAACCGCAAATAGCGGTAGTACTCAAACCACACGTATTTTCTGGTGCACTTTTAACGGAACATGGGGGGCAAACCCGTCAGTGACAGCAGGCGCCGGTAATACAAATGGGATGTCGGTGGTGATGTATGTTTTTAGGCCAAGTACCAACAGCAATAGTTGGAAGGTAAATGTGAGCCAGGTAAACGGCAGCACTACAGGATCAAATCCTAATACTATTACGGGTGTCACGACAACTGCTTCCAATACGGTGACCATGGCTTTTTGGAGTACTGCAAATACAAATACATGGGGAACGCTGAACGGCGCAGGATGGAGTAAAGCGAGTTTATCAGCGCAATATAGAAATACCACTGGCGGGCAATCTCATTCCACGGCTTACAATATCCAGACAACTACGGTTGGTGCAACGAATAATGTGTCACAAAACGAAGGAGGAACGGCTACCGCTGCCCGCACAAGTATTATTTCCTGGAGCGAAAGCCCGGTAAATGATAATTGCGCCAATGCCACTGTGATTACTACGGCTCCAACGTGTATAGCAGGAACAAGCAGCTTTACCAGTCAAACATTAAACGGAGCAAGCGTCGATGGCAGCGGTATTACGTCAAACTGTTCGGCAACGAACAATGCGGATGTATGGTACAGATTTGTAGCCCAAAGCAAATATCCCATCATCACCGTCAGCAATCTTGGCGCTAACTGGACCACCCGGTTAAAAGTTCAATTGTTATCAGGATCATGCGGTTCGTTTACTGAAGTGGGCTGCGGCAATAATACCGTTCCGGCAGTTTCATTTCCATTAATGCCTTCAGGTAATGGTTTGACAATCGGAAATAGCTATTATATAAGAATACAGAAAAATAACACAGGAACTCCTACCGGTGGATCGGCAGCTTGGGCTTTTGATATTTGTGTAACCGACCAGCCAGGTACAATGTCAGGAAGAATGAATGAAGTATTTAAGCAAACTATTCTTTCCGGCCCTGGCTTATTACAATATCCCTGGGAAATAACTTATGGACCCGACAATCAACTCTGGATTACCGAAGCCAGGGGTTACAAAGTGTATAGAATGGATCCGAATACCGGCGCCAAAACAACAGTACTGGATATATCGCAGGGAAGTACATGGCTCCCTTCTCCATCGGATTCATTAAACGTACAATTTTCAAGCTCACAAAATCCATGGCCACAGGGTGGCTTTGCCGGGCTGGCGCTTCATCCAGACTTTTTAGATGCCAGTAACCTTTACAATTTTGTCTATGTATCTTATGTGCATCGCTATCTTGGAGGAAGTTCGCCTACAGGAATATTTTTTAGAAACAAACTGGTAAGGTTTACTTATAATACCGCCACAAACAGATTGGAAACGCCGGTAGTTTTATGCGATACTTTGCCGGGAAGTGGTGATCATAATTCACAAAGAATGATAATGGCACCCGTTGGAGGCACTTATTATTTATTCTATGCATCTGGTGATATGGGATCAGGTCAGTTTGCCAACAGGGATCGGGCGCAGAGAGCCCAGTTGCCGGGTTCTTATGAAGGAAAGATTCTGCGGTTTAATCTGGAATCAGACGGAGATGCAGGGTCAGCAGCCTGGATACCAAATGACAATCCGTATTCTTCGACAAGTGCGGTATGGAGCATTGGCATAAGAAATAACCAGGGCTTTGCCTTTGACACAACTACTAATCTTTTGTACGGGTCTTCTCATGGCCCTTATAGTGACGATGAGATAAATATTATTGAGCCGTTTCGGAATTATGGTCACCCGCTGGTGATCGGTTATTATTCCGATGGTAATTATAACGGTACTACCACTCCAAGCACTAACACAAGTCTTTCTGCAGGTGCGGCATTTACAGATAACAGTGGCAATTCTAGTTGTTCACCTGTTGGTAATGAAACAACCCAAAAAAATGCAATTGACACCAGTGGAAACGGGTTATATAAAGATCCGCTATTTTCTGCTTATGCTGCCAATAATGCTACTATAAGAAACATTTGGCAAACAAATCCCGGCAATGGTGGATGGCCTTCAGAAGGCTGGTCAGGGTTAGACCTGTA
>Ga0187892_10012299_pt1 | contig 10206 bp, 8 predicted proteins | sample MA1701073metaG_FD_139345 | JGI IMG/M metagenome (GOLD analysis project Ga0187892, IMG submission 139345) | Bio-ooze microbial communities from a basaltic lava cave in the Kipuka Kanohina Cave System on the Island of Hawaii, USA - MA170107-3 metaG ...
CGAGCAGCTGGCCTTCCGAGAGGAAACGCTTGACCCCGACCGCAGTGGCGAGTTCGGGACGAAGGACCTTGATCGCGACTTTGCGGTCGAGCCGGACTTGGCGGGCTGCAAACACGACGCCCATGCCGCCGCCGGCGATTTCCGAGAGAATCTCGTACTCTGGCGCGAGCGCTGGCCGGACCCGGTCGATCAACATCCGCTGTTCCGAAAGGAAAGACCTTCTATTGTCAGGGCCGCTCGGGATGATGTCAACCCGACTGCGGCGCCCTGTTCCGGGTGGGATCGGTGAGCATGCGTTCGGTGAAATCCAGCCGGTCGGAGAGCTCGCCGACGTCCCGGCGGAGCGCTTCCAGCTCGTCCCAGAGTTCCTGCGGGACACCGGCCTGCGCCGACGGGCCCTCGTGCGGATCCCACAGGCTGACTCGGCGGCCCTCCTCGTCCCGGAACTCTCCCGAGGCGATCATGATGAGGTCGTAGAGCCACCAGAGCCCGAATCCTCCCAGCGTGCAGAGCATCAGCAGGCCGGTGCCGATCTTCCCCACGTAGAATCGGTGCGCGCCGAACACTCCGAGCGGAATGTTGAGAGCCAGGGCCACGCCGCGGGATTTTTCGGACGGGGGGAGTCGCGTCGCGCTCATGGTGCGGAACCTATCGCCTCAGCGCTCATTCGTCACTTCCCGTCCGATCTCGACCAGCCGTTCCACCAATACGTCGAGGTCACTCGTTTGGGTTCGATGGTTGCTAATGGCGACCCGGATCCCGAAGCGACCGTTCAGCATCGTGGCCGAAGGGACGGCAATCCCGCGTTCCTGGATCCGCATCAGGATCTCGCGGTTGACGTCATCCAGCTTCCCACGGGGAGCCTTGCAGTAGCGCAGACACACGATGTTGAGCGGAACCGGCGCCAGCAGCTCGAGCTCGGCGTGACGATGCGCCACGGACGCGAGGTACTTCGCCTGCGCGACGTTCTGCTCGATGAGCCGGGTGTACTTGGCGATGCCGTGTTCCTTGAGCAGCATCCAGACCTTGAGCGCCCGGAATCCCCTCGACAGCTCGGGGCCGAGCGCGCTGTAGTCGTACTCACCCGCCCCGGCGCCGCGCTCGAGCCGAGCGAGATACGCTGCCCGGGTCCCGAAGCTGCGGCGGTGGACTTCGGGATCGCGCACCAGCACGCACCCGACGTCGTACGGCATGTACAACCATTTGTGCAGATCGAACGCGACCGAATCGGCCCGCTCCAGACCCTGGACCAGGGGGCGGAGCCGTTCCGACAACGCGGCGAGCGCGCCAAAGGCGCCGTCCACGTGGAGCCAGAGCTTCTCCCGAGCACACAGGTCGGCGAGCGCTTGCAGATCATCGCACGCACCTGTGTTCACCGTGCCGGCATTCCCGATCACGCAACATGGTCGCCGGCCGGCGGAGCGATCCTCGGCGATGGCACGCTCCAGCTCGGCGAGATCCATGCGGAAATCCGGCACAACCGGAATCTGCCGCAGCCCCCGGCTGCCGACGCCGAGCAACCGGATCGATTTCTCGACCGAGTTATGCGTTTCCGACGAAGTGTAGAACGCGAGCGCGGCGGGCTGTCCGTGCAGTCCGTCCGCGGCGATGGTGTCTCCGACCGCGTCGCGGGCAGCAGCCAGGCCGATCAGGTTCGCCACCGATCCTCCGGTGGCCAGCACACCGCTCGCCGTCTCGGGAAAGCCCAGGAGGGCTTTGAACCAGTCGAGCACCTGGGCCTCCACCCATGCGGATGCCTGGTGGCCTCCCCACGCATTGACGTTGTACACCGCGGCGGCAAGCTCGGCCAGGGCGCCGCTCGGGCTCCCGGTCCCGACGACCCAACCCCAGAATCGGGGATGGATGTTGCCCCACGGGTAGGGGAGCACCAACCGCCGGAAGTCGTCCCACACGGCCGCGATTCCTTCGCCCTGCTCGGGCACCGGCGATTGGAAGGCCTGGCGGACGTCGGCGGGCACGGCTTGCCAAGCGGGACGATCCCGTACGGTGCGAAGCCACTCGAGCAACTCATCGAGGACCCGATGGCTGTGGGTGCGGAACTCCTCCCATGAGGGGGGATCGAGGGTTTCCTGGAGCGGACGGCTCATGCTGCCTCTCGGGGGCGCGGGGGCGTGGCGGTGTGGACTTGCGGCCCTGTGACGCAGGGTAGAAGATACCCGGCCGATTCTTTCACCTCGCGGGTGCCCCATGATCCTCGTTCTGCTCGCACTCACCGCAACCTCACCGCCGCTGCCCAACGCCGTCGGCCCGTCGCAACAGGCCGATACCACGTTGCGATCGCGAGTCGCCGGCTGGCGGGCGAGTCGCGAGCCGGCCATCATCGGCGAGCTCACAGAGCTGTTGGCGATCCCAAACGTCGCGTCCGACTCCGCCAACATCCGGCGCAATGCGGCCTTGCTGGTGCGCATGCTCGAGCGCCGCGGAGCGACCGCGCGGATCCTCGAGGCGCCGAACTCATCGCCGGCGGTTTACGGTGAGCTGCTGGTGCCCGGCGCGACACGCACGGTGGTTTTCTACAGCCACTATGACGGGCAGCCGGTGGACCCGGCCCGGTGGGCCACTCCGCCCTGGCAGGTAACCCTGCGGGACGGGCCCTACACCGCCGCCCACCAGAGCCGGACCATCCCTCTTCCTCATACCGGCCGGTTCGATCCCGAGTGGCGGATCTATGCAAGGTCTGCGAGCGACGACAAGGCGCCCATCGTTGCCATGCTGACCGCGCTCGACGCCATGCGGGACCTCGGCGTTCGCCCGACGGTCAACTTGAAGTTCTTCTTCGAGGGCGAGGAGGAAGCCGGCTCGGCCCACATCCGCGACATGCTGACCCGGCACGCGGATCTGCTCAAAGCCGATCTCTGGATCTTCGGAGACGGGCCGGTGCACCAGAACCGGCGCCACGTGGTGTCGTTTGGGGTCCGCGGGGTGATGGGCGTGAACCTGACGGTGTACGGACCCGCCCGCCCGCTGCACAGCGGCCACTACGGAAACTGGGCCCCCAACCCGAACGTGATGCTGGCGCATCTCATTGCCTCGCTGCGCGACGAGGAAGGCCGCATCCTGATTGACCGGTTCTACGACGACGTCCGCCCGTTCTCGGAGGAGCAGCGGGCCGCCCTCGCCGCCATGCCGCAGATGGATGAGCAGCTCCGCGCCGAGCTCCGCCTGGGACGCACCGAAGGCAGTGGTGGATCGCTGGTGGACCTCGTGTCGCGCCCCGCGCTCAACGTCAGCGGCATTTCCGGAGGGAGGACCGGCGCCGGCTCGGCCAACGTCATCGTTCCGGAGGCGACGGCGTACCTCGATTTTCGCCTGGTGCCGGATCAGCGCCCCGAGCGGATCCGCACCCTGCTCCGGGCTCACCTGACGGCGCGGGGATACCATGTCGTCGGCGAAGATCCCGACTCCGCCACCCGGCGGGCCCATCCGCGCATCGTGAAGATGACGGGCGGGGGCGGCTATCCCGCGTTCAGCACCAGACTCGACCTGCCGGTTTCGCGAGCCGTGGTCCGGGCCGCCGAGCGGGCGCTGGGCGGGCCGGTCATTCTCGAGCCGCCGATGGGGGGAAGCCTTCCGATTTACCACTTCGAGGATGTCCTCCGCACTCCCCTGATCCTGGTTCCCATCGTGAACCACGACAACAACCAGCACGCCGAGAACGAGAACCTTCGGATTCGGAATCTGTGGGACGGGATCGAGCTCTTCGCGGGATTGCTGGCGTGGCTCGGCCCGGAGTGGCGCGCGGCGCAGGGGCCGGTGCCGTAGGCCGTCAGGTTGGGCGGGTTAGGCGCTCCCGCTGGTCGGGTGGCCCGGCCAAGCCGGCCGCACGACCCCGTCCACCTTGCGGTAGAACCCCAGGTCTCGCCCTGAGCGCAGCTTGGCGATGTAGAGGATCTGGCCGGTGTGCATGGCGAAGTGCTCGACCACGTGATACACCACGGCCAGCACGTCGGTGTCCCGGCCCTGCACGGTGCGCGCCGCTCCGAGCGAGCCAGGATCTGTGCGCGCGAGCGTCGCATCGGCGTCCCGAACGGCCGCACGCAGCAGGGCCAGCAATTCCTCCCGCGACCGGGCGCCCGTGGCGGCGAATTCCTCGTCGCGGGCGCGGCGGTCGGCCGCACCACCCACGCCACTGACGATCCACTGCCGGATATTCCCGGCCAGATGCAGCAGCAGATTTCCGATGCTGTTGGACGCCGGGTTCGGCCGCCACCAGATATCCTCCTCGGTCAGGCCTTCCAGCGCCGCTTCGATTTTCGGCAGGTAATGCTCGGTCAGGTATTCCCGCGACTGGCGAAGAAAACGGTTTGCGTCGTCCATCACTGGGCTCCATCAGTGCCGAGGATGGCGGAAGCAACCATGGGCTGAATCGTCGCGGCCACGGCCTGGTCGGTGAGAGCCGGGCCATCGTCGGACCAGGGCCGGTGGACCGCCATCCAGGTCAGTGCTTCCACCACGAATCGCGCGGCAACCATCGGATCTTCTCGAGCCGGGATGGCGCCCTCGCGCATGCGCCGGGCAAGATAATCCGCCACTCGCCGAATCCCCCCGCGCCAGAACCTCCGATAGAACACCTGCGCGACGTCGGGCCAGTCTCCCGCCGATCGTTCGATCAGCTTGACGCCCTGCTTGTAGCGATCGAGCCACTGGTAGAGCTCGGCCACTATGGCCTCCACTTCAGAGCCGATCCGGGTTGCGCCGGGAGACGGAGAATCCGCAGCGAGCCACAATCGGGGAAAGTGGGCCGCGTTCTGAAGGCAGCTCCACACGTGATCCGCTACGACTCCCCGCCCGGGGTTGGGGTGGGGGAGCCTGAGGTTCCAGACCGTCGGGTCCTCAAAGGAGCGGCGGACGGCCAGATCGAAGAGAGCTTCCTTGCTTTCGGCGTACAGGTAGATGGTCCCCGGGCCCACTCGCGCGGTGGCCGCAATCCGGGCAATCCTGGCCGGGCCAAAGCCATCCTGGATGAAGACGATCGTCGCCGCCTCGACGATCTGATCGAGCCTGGTTGGGGAGCGACGTCGTGGCAATGGCTTAGGCTGTGGATTGCATGTGTTTAATAATAACTGATTCAGTTATTACTACCAACTGATGTGCCATGCAGCTCGGTCATGCGCCGAGCGCGAGATCGGAATCGGCCTTGCAACCCGTCCCAGGCAACCCCCGAGGCCGGCCGTGACGGGAACTGCAATCTTTTGCGCTCTTAAACCCTCCCCCGCTCTACAACCACAGGACTGTCTCCAATGGCGGTTCCCCGTCGTCTCCATTAACGTCTAGCAGGAAACGGGTACTCGCTTTCCCCGCGCGACGGAGCCAATCCCCCCCGGTGACCGTCGCGTCCTTGTCTCGATCGAGGGAGTTCGTGCATGCGGACGAAAAATGTGGCGATGTGGGCGGCGCTCCTGGCGCTCCCGGTGGCTGCCGGAGCCTTCATCCGGCAGAGCCAACAGGCGGCGGACGGGGCACGGCTCTTCTCCCAGGTCCTCCAGCGCATCGAGGACAACGCGGTCGATTCCCTGACCCGCAGCGCCATCTATGAAAAAGCCGCGCGCGGGCTGGTCAAAAACCTGCAGGACCCCTACGCCGACCTCTATTCCCCCGAGGAGCTCGCCTCGTTCCAGCGCAATACCCTGCGCAACGACTATGCAGGGCTCGGCATGCAAATCGAGCAGCAGGACGATCAGATCGTGGTGCGCCAGGTCTTCCCTAACACGCCCGCCGCGAGCGGCGGCCTGATGCCCGGCGATCACATCATCATGATCGATACGTCGTCAACCATCGGCTGGCGGACCCAGCAGGTGTCGGAACGCCTGATCGGGAAGCCCGGGACCCAGGTGGACGTGACGGTCCGTCGGGTCGGCGTACCCCAGCCGATCAAGGGACGCTTTACCCGGGCCGTCATCCGGGTTCCCGCGGTCCCCTACACCCTGGTGCTCGATGGCGGGGTGGGATACATCCCCCTGCAGGCCTTCAACAACTCGGCGTCCGAAGACATTGCCAAAGCGCTGGTCAGCCTCAGGAGCCGAGGGGTCCGTTCCTACGTGATCGACCTGCGGGGCAACGGGGGCGGAGCCCTCGATCAGGCCCTGGACATCAGCAACCTGTTCCTCCGACCCGGCCAGGAGATTTCCAGCGTCCGGCACCGGGGCCGCCAGCCTGAGGTGTACCACGCCAACCGGCCCGCCCCGGTGATCGACTCGATGCCGGTCGTCGTGCTGGTGGATGGGGCCAGCGCGTCTGCCTCTGAGATCGTCGCGGGCTCCCTGCAGGACCACGATCGGGCCCTTGTGGTCGGCACGACGTCATTCGGAAAGGGCCTGGTCCAGACCTTGTTCCCGCTCGATGGCGGATGGGCCGTGAAGCTCACCACCGGAAAGTGGTACACCCCGAGTGGCCGCTCGATTCAGTCCGAGCACGAACGTCTCGATGACGATCGCTTCGTCGAATACTCCGGCGACTCCCTGGCGAAGGGGGCCGATTCCGCCACCCGCAGGCCGGTGTTCAAATCCGATGCGGGCCGAACCATCTACGGGGGTGGGGGAATCACGCCGGACCTCATCGTGACGCCCGACTCGACCGATGCAGCGGAACGGGAGCTGGGCAGGGCCGTCGCCCCGACGATTCAGGCCTGGATAACGACGCTCAACGCCTACTCGGTCGAGAAGAAGCCCGAGCTGAAGACCGACTTTACGGTCACTCAGGCAATGCGGGACGAGTTCTTCAATCGTCTGATGAGAGCCAAGGTGGGGATTACCCGGGCGCAGTTCGATGCGGCCCAGGCGGCGGTCGATCGGATGCTGGAACGGGAGATGACGCGCTGGGCCTTCGGCGATTCGACCTGGCTGCGCCGCAGTATCCGCTATGATCAACAACTCGCCGCGGCGCTTGGCCTGCTGAAGCAGGGACCGACCCAGCGCCAGCTGCTCGCGCTGGCGGCCTCCAAGGAGAAGCCGGGGCAGTAACCTCTACCGCGTCCCGGATCCGGTCAGAATTCCGTTTCGGATCCGGGCGGCTTTCCCCGTCGCTCCCCGATCGAAGCCCAGCGTCACGGAAATCACCCGCTCCCGGCGAATCGTCACCGACAGCGTTCGGTCCGACCCTCTCCGCCGCACCACCACAGGAATCACCGTCCGTTCCGAGTTTCCATAGCGCGAACGGAACGACGCTCCCCAGTCTTCGTCCTTCACGTCGACCTCTCCGACTCGGAGGATCTGGTCTCCGACCTCCAGGCCGGCGGCTTCTGCTGCACCGCCGGGCGTGACCGACGCTGCGATGATCCGGTTCGCACTGTCAGGTTGGGTTCCCACGCCGAGGCGGGGCACCATGACCGTATCGGCGGCATAGGTGAGTCCGGCAAGCGGAGCCACCGTGTGCCACGGGAAGGGCTCCCGACCATCGACATACCCCTCGGCAAAATCGGCGAAGGACTTCCCGCCGGCGGCCTGACTTGCTGCGGCCCAGAATTGCGCCGAGGTAAACCCGCGCCCTCCCTGGAGGAACGTCGTCTGATAGAGGGCCCGCATCACGTCGTCGAGGGAACGCTGGTTGTCGCTGGCATCCCGAATCAGAATGTCCAGCAGCAATCCGGCCAGTGAACCCTTGTCGTAGTAGATGTACTCGGTCTCGTCGAGCGGATGGATCCAGGTTGTGAGCGAAGCATCTTCGAGGGCGACCGCCGGCCGGTCCTGCACGTTCTGGATCTTGCCTTCGGTGATGCTGAGGAAGATGGTGGAGTCGATGACGCCTCCCCGTACTAGGACGAGGTCGGCGTAATAATCCGTGATGCCCTCGCTCACCCAGAGCAGAGGGGTCGGCTGCGGCTGGTCGTAGCGATAGGGAACCAGGTCGGCCGGGCGCAACCGCTTCACGTTCCAGCCGTGAATGATCTCGTGCGCCGTGATCGATGCGAGGAACGGGTTGCCGATGAACCCGGGGTTGTAGATCCCGACGTGGGAGTTCTGATGTTCGAGCGCCGAGCCGCCGCCCATGGTCGGTTCGAAGATCAGGAGGGTGGAGTAGTGGTTCCAGGGCGTCTGGCCGAACACCCGGGACGCGTGGGGAACGAACCCTCGCATCTGGTCCCACAACAGGGCTCGCCCGCGACCGGTGAACACCCCGGCCGGATACGACGCCACCCGATGCCAGGCGCCGTCAATCCGGGCGCTGTCGAGATCGAATCGCCCGATGAAGAACGGCATGTCCACCAGATCGTGGTAATTGGCGGCTCGATAGCGAGGTCCCGAACCCGCGGTTGCGTCGGCGTCCAGCCCGGTCACGACCTTCCAGTCCGGCCGGGTGCGCACCGCGACCCGGGAAGGGAAATCCAGTCCGATGCCCTCAGGATACAGAAAGACGTTGGTGCCGTTGAGGAGAAGGAAATCGCGTTTGGACCACGCCATGGCGTTGTCCATGGTGTCGGCCCGGAAGCTGAAGGTCACTTCGACGGTTCCCGGGCCGCCCGGCGTCACCCTCCAGGTGTCGAAGTCCGCCTTGTCCCAGTCAATCGCCCGGTTGCCAGCGGTCGCGGCGAACTCCGAGACGCGTCGGGCGAAGTTGCTGATCTCGTAGGCCCCCGGGGTCCAGGCCGGGAGCGAGAGCAACACCGGTGCATTGCCGGTCACGTCGAATCGCATGCCGACCTTCACCATGCGCTGGACCGCCGTGGCCGAATCGAACACCAGGTCGTACCGGATGTTCGAGACCGGCGCGCCGGCCGCCCCGCCGGGAGAACCAGGCTGGCCGTTCACCGGGGCGGCGGCGATCAGAAACAGGACGGTGATCGATGGAACCCGCATGTCAGCATACTTTCCTAGGACACGGCCCGCCGCTCGAAGGTGCGGAGTCCTAACAGGAGAAAGGCGGCACTGATGACGATCAGCGCCACGGTGACGATTCCGAGCGGCATATGGGGCAGGACCGGGGTCAACGCCCCCCGCATGCCTTCAGAGACGTACACCAGGGGGTTGACGAGCACGGCAATTTGGAGCGGCCGCGCGACCGAGAGCGCCTGCCAGGGATAATAGGCACACCCGAAGAAGATCATCGGCGCGACGATCAGGCCAAACATCAAGCCGATCTGCTCACCCCGAATGGCGGAGCCGAGCAACAAGCCGAATGCGGAGAACGCAAAGGCACCGAGCAACGTCATGACGATGACCACCCCAAGATGGGCGATCGAAAGGGCTTCGATCGGGCCCATGATCAATCGGGCTACCGGAAGCACGAAGAGCGCGGCAATCACTCCCTGCGCGGTTCCGGACACCACCTTCTCGAGTGCGATGACCCAGATCGGGACGGGCGCGAGCAGTCGGTCCTCGATCTCGCGGGTCCAGCCGAAGTCGGCCACCATCGGGAGAGCCACCGCCTGGACGCTGGCAAAGGCGAGGCTGATCCCGAGAATCCCCGGAAGGACCGCACCGGCATAGGTACCCTGCACGAAGCCCATCCTCGGCAGCAGATACCCGAAGACGATCGTGAACATGATGGGATTCAGCGTGGTCCGCAGCAGGAAGGAGGGAAGCTCCCGTGAGACGACGTGTACATCCCGCCGTACCAGGGCGCCGAAGACCTTCCACGGAGACGGGCTCAATCGAGCTTCCTGCCGGTGAGCGACACGAACAGCGTTTCCAGGCTCGGTGGAGTGAGCCGGATGTCGAGGGGGAGGCGTCCGGCCTTTTCGGCCGCCCGGAGCACGGCCGGAATCGCCTCCGCGACCCGTTCCGCGTGCGCTCGGATCGTTGCATCCTGGGCGGAGACGTGGGAGAGACCTGCAGCCGTCTCGACGATCGGGAGAAGCGGGGCTGCGTCGCCGTCGAAGGTGATTTCGATCAAGGTGCCTCCCGGCGCCTGGCGGCGCAGGCCTGCCGGCGTATCAAGCGCCAGCAGCTTCCCGCGATCCACGATGGCGAGGCGCTCACAGAGCCGGTCCGCCTCTTCCATGTAGTGGGTTGTCATCACGATGGTGCGGCCCTGGCTGTGCAGCGCGCGGAGCGTTTCCCAGAGGGACAGCCGGGCCTGCGGGTCGAGTCCCACGGTCGGCTCATCGAGAAAGAGAATCTCCGGCTCATGGATCAGGGCCCGCGCGATCATGAGCCGTTGCTGCTGGCCGCCCGACAGCTGGTCCACTTTCGCATCGGCCCGATCGGCCAATCCCAATCGGTCGAGCAGCTCCCGGGCCCGGGGGAGGGA
>Ga0187892_10012300_pt1 | contig 10205 bp, 7 predicted proteins | sample MA1701073metaG_FD_139345 | JGI IMG/M metagenome (GOLD analysis project Ga0187892, IMG submission 139345) | Bio-ooze microbial communities from a basaltic lava cave in the Kipuka Kanohina Cave System on the Island of Hawaii, USA - MA170107-3 metaG ...
AAGAAGTCGTAGCCGTACTTCCTCCAGAAGCTTCCGGCGCCCACGTGGTCGGTCTGCCAGGGCACGATCCAGCCGGGCGAGACGCAGTTGATGCGCACGCCGCGCGGGCCCCACTCGAAGGCGAGCGCCTTCGAGAACGACATCACGTAGCCCTTGGTGCCGCCATAGTGCGCGACCATCTGCGCCGCCTCGCCCGCGAGCGCCGAGTTCGAGGTGATGTTCACGATGCTGCCGCGGCCGCGCTCGACCATCCCCGCGCCCACCGCGCGCGTCGTGTGGACGACGCCCCACACGTTCAGGTCGAGCTCCCAGTCGAGCTCGGCCTGCGGCTTGTCGAGCGTCGGGCGCGGGTAGGCGACGCCGCCCGCGTTGTTCACCAGCACGTCGATCGGGCCGAACCGGGCCTCGGCCTCGGTGACGAGCGCGCGCACGGCGCCGTCGTCGGTGACGTCGGTGGGAATCACGGCCACGGCGCCCGCGAGGCCCTTCGCGGCGTCCGCGACGCGCTGGCCCTGCGCGGCATCGCGCGTCGCGATCGCGACGTTCGCGCCCTCTTCCGCGAACGCGAGCACCAGGCCGCGCCCGATGCCCCCGCTGCCACCCGTCACGATCACGGAACGCCCGGCGAGCCCCAGCTCCATCGCGCTAGGAGCCTGACCCAAGATGGGCGGTTGAGCACGGGCGTCGAGGCGCGTCGCCAGCAAGGCGTCGCGACCGAGGCGTAGCTGTAGCTACGCCGCAGGGAGCGCAACGCAGCTGGCGGCGATGCATCGGCGTCCGGGCGACCCGAGCCATCTTGGGTCAGGCTCCTAGGTCCAGTACTCGCCCGCGAGCATGCGCTCCAGCATGCGGCGGTGGGCGATCATGTCGTCCACGTCGGGCGGCAGCTCGACCTCGCCGAAGCGCGCCATGCGGCGCGCGATGCGGAACATCACGATGCCGTGCCGCAGCGCCGCGAGCAGCGTGTAGAAGTCGAGATCGCGCGGGGCGTAGCCGGTCAGCTTCTCGTAGCGCGCCGCCACGGCGTCGCGGCGCAGCAGATCCGGCATGCCGGGCATGCCGGCCCCCTGCGCGATGTCGTCGAAGAAGCGGTGCAGCGCGACCATCCAGCCGAGGTCGAGCTCGGGCGGCCCGAGCGCCGCCATCTCCCAGTCGAGCGCCGCGACGGGCGCGAAGTCGCGATAGAGGATGTTGCCGATGCGCGAGTCGCCCCACGACAGCACGGTGGGCCCCTCGTGCTCCGGCCAGTGCGCGACGAGCCACGCGAAGCAGCGCTCGATCAGCGGCGAACGGATGCCGTCCGCGCACACCCACTCGTAGAAGCCGCGCAGCTCCGCCACGAAGCGGTGCAGCGGCGTGGCGCCGGGCTGCGTCGAAGCCAGGAACGCGAAGCGCTCCGTCGGCCGGTCGATGCGGAACAGCGCCGCGAGCAGCGCCACGGAGCCGGCCTCGAGGCGCGCGAGGTCGTCCGCGCAGGCCTGCGAGAGCCAGCTCTGCCCGAACGTGTAGGGCAGGATGTCGGGCGGCACCTCGCCCTCGACTCGCTCCATCACGAAGAAGGGCGCGCCGAGCGGCGCCGGGTCGGTCTCGCACCAGAGGACGCGAGGCAGCGGCAGCACCTCGAGCGCGCCGAGCGCCTGCATCACGCGGAACTGCCGCGCCATGTCGTAGGTCGGGAACACCGGCACGGCGGCCGGGTCGGGCGCAAGGCGGCCGACGAGCGACGCGCTCTTGCGCGCGCCGTCCTCGCGCCAGCGCGCGTCGAACAGCAGCGTCTCGCTCGACATGCCGTTCGTGGCGGGGCCGCCGAGCGGCGACACGCTCGCCTCGCCGAAGCGCCCGGCGAGCCAGCGCTCGAGGCGCTCCCGCAGCTCGCCACGGTCGCGGGTCGAGGTCCGCGGGCGGTTCATGGCAGGGGCGGCGGGCGCGGTCACGCGCGCCAGCGTACCCCGTCGCGGAAGACGGCGGGGCTTCGGCGCGGCGCCTCGAGGGCTGCGGCGCGGCGCCCCAAGGGCTTCGGCGCGGCGCCTCAAGTACGGGAGGCGACCCGCCGACGAAATCCTGTGCCGCGACCCGGAGTTGGGTCCCGGGCTTCGGCTCGGTTGCGGGCTCGGAGGCGCCCCGAAAACGATGCTCCGCGCACCCTGCTTCGTCCTGGCTTTGCTCGCGCTCGCGTGCGTCAGCGGACCCGAGGCGCCCGCGCCCGGCCGCAGCACGCTGCACGGCTCGTTCCGGCTGGTCCCGCGCGAGGGCGTGACGCCGGGCGGCGCGAGCGGCTCCCCCTACGCGAGCCGCTCGCTGCGCGACGTCGAGTTCGTGGACTATGCGCACCCGGGCTTCGCCGTGGTCTATCTCGACGGCCAGGCGGCGCCCACCGGGGCCGCAGAGCTCGCGATCCGCGCCTCGAAGCTGCAGACGCGACTCGAGCCCGCCGCCCTGGCCGTCGGCGCGGGCGGAGCGCTGCGCGTGCGCAACGAGACCGCGGTTCCGCACGTCCTCTCGTTCCCCGCGGCCGGTCGCGTCCAGAAGCTGGCGCCCGGCGAGTCGCTCGAGCTTCCGCTCGCCCGCGCCGGCATGCAGGGCGTGTTCCTGCTCGACGTGCCGGACAGCGAAGCCACCGTGTTCGCGTCGCCCGGCCCCTTCGCGGTCGTCACGAACGAGGGGAGCTGGGAGATCCGCGACGTCGAGCCGGGCCGCGTGCACGTGATCGCCTGGCACGCGCGCTTCCCGCCGGTGACGCACTGGATCGACCTCGCGCCGGACGGCGTGGCGCGCCTCGACCTCGAGGTCGGCGTCGGCCAGCCCGAGGGCGCCGAATGAAGCCGCGCGCGTTGCTCCTGCTGCTCGCCCTCGCCGGGCCCGTTCCGGCGCGCGCCGAAGACGCGGCGCTGCTCGAGTACGTGCAGGGCCTCGAGACGCGGATCGAGGAGCTCGAGGCGAACCAGGACCGGCTCCAGGCGGAGCTCGACGAGCGCGCCGTTGCGCCGCTGCCGGCGTCGGATCCCGGGCTCGCGAGCGGCGGGGCTCGCAATTGGAGCAACCGCATCCGCCTGTCCGGCAGCGCCAGCACCGGCTGGCTGGACGGCGAGGACCACGGCGTCTACCCGGACGGCGCGTTCCAGATCTGGGACGCGCGCCTGTTCGTCGAGGCCGACCTGGCCAGCGACGTGCGCATGGACGAGCGCGTGCTCGTGCGCGACGTCGGTTTGCTCTTCGAGTGGGATCTGGTCCGCGTCGGCTCGCTCCAGAACACCGTCGGCGAGCTGTACGTAGACTTCCAGGGCCTGTTCGACAGCGGCTGGACGAACGCGCAGCTCGGCCGCTTCCAGCTCCCGATCGGCGAGGGCTACCTGCGCTACAGCCAGGGCCAAGGCGAGAATCCGTTCATCACGATGCCGCTCGGCACCCCGTGGTGGTGGGACGAGGGCCTGCGCCTCTACGGGAGCTCCGCGGAGAACCTGTTCGGCTACGTGGCGTCCGTGACCAGCGGCGAGACGCCCTTCAACCGCGACGCCGACGCCGACACGCAGACCACGCTCAAGCTGTTCACGAACCCGACGGACTGGCTGCACCTGTCGGTCAGCTCGGCCCGCTCGGGGAAGATCGGCTCGAGCAGCACCGCGGCGAGCGGCGCGATCTGGTTCGGCGAGTCGTGGGCGCGCGCGTTCGGCGCCAGCACCACGGTCAACAGCTACCAGGACGGCGTCGTGATCGCCGACGGCCCCAACGTGATCGACGAGACCTGGCTGCTCGGGGGCGACGTGATCCTCGACTACCACGATCTCGCCCGGCTCTGGCTCGGCTACGGCCGCTACGACATCGACAACAGCGGCGGGAGCCTCTACGACCGCGCGCTCCAGTACTGGATCACCGAGCTGCTGCTCGAGGGCCGCCTGGTGTCGCGCCGGCTCGACCGCCTGTACGTCGGCGTGCGCGGCAGCGGGCTCGGCACCTTCGAGGACGACGAGGGCTACCTGCTCGACTCCCGCTACTCCTCGACGCTCGGCTTCAACATGTCGGAGTACACCGCGCTCTCCGCGGTGCTCGGGTTCCGCCTCACCCCGGGCGTCACGCTGCGCGCCGAGTACACGCATTCGATGGTCGACCTCGTCACCGGCGTCACCGATCCGATCCGCGACGCCGCGGAGGACGTCGACTTCTTCGGCGCCGACCTGAGGCTCTCGTTCTGATGCGGGGCCGAGCCGCCGCCGCGCTCGCCGCCTGGCTGGGCCTCGGGCTCGCGTCCGTCCCCGCCCTGGCGCAGGAGACGGGTGTCCTGCGCGGCAAGGTCGTGCTCGGCGTGGAGGGTGTGGCGCTCGCGGAGATGGGCCCGATCGTGGTCTACCTCGAGCCGCGCGAGGGAGACGCGCCGCCGCCCGCCGTGCAGCCACACCGCGTGCTCCAGAAGAACGCCATGTTCTCGCCGTCGTTCCTCGCCATCGTCGTCGGGCAGACCGTGGACATGCGCAACGACGACGCCATCTACCACAACGTCTTCTCGTTCTCGAAGCCGAACGACTTCGACCTCGGCATCTACCCGTCGGGCACCTCGCGCAGCGTCACCTTCCGCCACCCGGGCGTGGTGCGCACGTACTGCTCGATCCACGACTCGATGCGCGGGACCATCTTCGTCTCGCCGTCGCCCTGGTTCGCGAAGGTCGACGGCGGGGGGCGTTTCGCCATCTCGGACGTCCCTGCCGGCCGGCACCGCGTCCGGACCTGGTGCGAGCGCCTGCCGGAGGTGGTCACCACCGTCGACGTGAAGCCCGGACGCACGACGAGCGTGGAGCTGTCTCTCGGCAGAACCGGCCCATGAAGCTGACGCTCTTCCGCCGGCTCCTCGTCATGGTCTGCGGCGTCGCGGCCGCCTCGACCGGCCTCACGCTCGGGATCCAGGAGCGCACGCTGTCGAGCGACCTGCGGCGCGCCGCCGTGGCGCGCCTCGAGACCTCGGCCAACGCCGCGGAAGGGCTCGTGGCGGCGCACCTGCGCGGCATCGCCGAGCGCTACCGCTCGATCGCGGCTTCGCCGCAGTTCCGCGCCACGCTCGAGGTGAACGACGTCCCCACGCTCGCGCACTACGCCGGCGCGCTCGCCGTCCGCGAGGGCGCGGCGAAGGTCCTGTTCGCGAGCGCGCAGGACGAGGTGGTGGCGGTGGCGGGCAGCACGCTCCCGGACGACCTCGCGCTCGCCGTTCGCGCGGCGGGCCTGCTCTCGCACGAGGGCCGGCCCTACGCCGCCGTGCCGCTCCCGGTCGAGTCGCCCGGGCAGACGGTGGGACGCATGATCGCCGTCGAGCCCGTCAGCGAAGCGACGGTCGGCGAATGGTCGAAGCTCTGCGGGGCGCGAGTCGTCTTCGTGCCCGCGGGCGCCGACTCTGGGGCGGACCCCGAGCGGCGCGTGCTCTCGTTCGGATCGCTCGAGCTGCACGTCGTCTCGTCGCTCGACTCCGAGCGCGAGGCGCTCGGGCGCGCGCGCCGCAACCTGCTCCTCGCGGGATCGCTCGGCCTCGGCACGGCCTTCGCCGCCAGCATCCTACTCTCGCGACAGCTCGTGCGTCCGATCCTCGAGCTGCAGGACGGCGCGTCGCGCATCGGCCAGGGCGACCTCAGCGTGCGCTTCGAGAGCGCGCGCCAGGACGAGATGGGCGACGCCGCGCGCGCGTTCGAGGGCATGGCGACCGGCCTGCGCGAGACGGTGGGCAGCGTGGCCGTGGCGGCCGACCGCGTCGAGGCGACCGCCAGCGAGATCAGCGGCGCGATGGAGCGGCTCGTCGCGGTGGTCGGCGAGCAGATGCGCGTGAGCGACCACGCCACGGGGTCGATGGAGCAGGTGAACGAGCAGGTGCGGGGCATCGCGGACACCGCCGCCCGCTCGGCGCTCGCGCTCGAGAGCGCGGTGGACGGTTCGTCGCTCTCCTTCCGGGAGCTCGCCTCGACCGGCGAGGAGCTCGGCCGCAGCGCGGCGGCGCTCTCGGCGCGCGTGGAGGACATCTCGGCCTCGCTCACGCAGAGCGTCGAGAACGCCCGCCAGGTCTCCCAGATCCGGCAGGACCTCGTCAGCGCCGCGGCCGAGACGCGGGGGCGGATGGCGGAGATGGCCTCGGCGGCGCAGGAGGTGAACGCGAACGCCGACCGCAGCGCCACGCTCTCGTCGCGCATGTCCGAGACCGCCGAGCACGGCCGCAAGCGCGTCCTCGAGACGGTGGACGGCATGAAGGAGATCCGCGACGCCACGGACGAGGCGCAGCGGGCGATCGAAGGCCTCGATCGGCGGATGACGGAGATCGGCGCGATCGTCTCGGTGATCGACGACGTGACCGACGAGACCAGCCTGCTGGCGCTGAACGCCGCGATCATCGCCGCGCAGTCCGGCGAGAGCGGGCGCGCGTTCTCGGTGGTGGCGGAGGAGATGAAGGCGGTGGCGGACCGCGTGCTCGCCGGCACGAAGGAGATCCACGAGCTGGTGCGAGCGGTGCAGCGCGAGAGCGCGAACGCGACCGGCGCGATCGAGCGCGGCTCGCAACGCGTCGCGAGCGGCGTGGAGCGCGCCGAGGCGGCGGGGCTCGCTCTCGACCAGATCACGGCGGCGGCCCGCGACAGCGGCGCGCGCCTGGGCGAGATCGTGACCTCCACCAGCGCGCAGAATCGGGCCGCGGCCGACGTGCTCGCGCAGACCGAGCGCGTGCGCGCGGCGGCCGAACGCCTGCGCGTCGCGAGCGACGAGCAGGACCATGGCAACGAGGTGATGCTGCGCAGCGCCGAAGAGCTGCGCGGCGTCGCGACGAACGTGCGGAGCGCGATCCAGTCGCAGGGCTCCGGCACGGCGCGGATCGGCTCGGGCATCGCGACGGTGCGCGAGTCGATGGAGGCGATCAATCACGCGCTCAGCGAGCAGTCCGAGCGTTGCCGGCAGGCGGCCGCGCTGCTCGCCAGCAATCGCGCGCACTCCCGCACCAGCGAGGAGGCGGTGCAGCGCATGAGCGCGGCCATCGACGAGCTGCTCGTCCAGGCGGAGCTGCTGCGGCGGGACGTGCGGCGCTTCCGGATGGCCTAGCAGGCTTCGGAAGACGCCTGTTCCATCACTCCTCGCGTCTTCCCAGCGGGTTTGGCTGTTGAGGGGGGATGGAAGCCGCCGGTCGGTTGGCGACCACTACTGGCTCCGGCCTGACTTCACGTACGTCTCATCGAACCGCGGCGATGGAGGCCTCGAGTTCACCTGCCTTGACGAGACAGAACATAGCCATTATCATTCTCTCCGTGTCGAGGCGACCGAAGCAGCTCACCTTTGCCGACTACCGCGAGCGCACCGGGCGCGGGGGACCGCGGCCCGGCGCAGGGCGGCCGCGCGGGCCGCGGCCGCGCGTCTGGCACCGCGAGCGCACCGCGGTGCCGGGGGGGTGTCCGGTGCACGTCACGCTGCGCGTGCGTCCGGGCGTCGGCTCGCTCCGCACGGCGGCGCTGGTGCGCGAGTGGCGCCGCTCCCTTGCCGAGGCCAGCGAGCGCGGGAGCTTCCGGGTCGCCCACTACTCCCTCCAGGGCGACCACGCCCACCTGATCGTCGAGGCGCAAGGCAAGCAGGCCCTCGCCTGCGGGATGAAGAGCGTCGCGGCGCGGCTCGCCCGCGCCGTGAACCGTGTTAGCGGCCGCGGCGGGCCCGTGCTCGACGGCCGCTACCACCACCGCAGCCTGCGCTCGCCGCGCGAGGTGCGCCGCGCGCTCGCGTACGTGCTGCTGAACGCGAGGCGCCACCTGGCGAAGCGGCGCCAGCTCTCGCGCGCGCCGGGCTCGCCGCTCGATCCCGCGAGCTCGGCGCGCTGGTTCGACGGCTGGCGGCCAGGCGCCGCCCGCCGCTCTCCGGAATCCGGTGCGTCCCGAGAGGTCGCCCGGCCGCGCACCTGGCTGCTGCGCGTCGGCTGGAGACGCCACGGGCTCGTGGATCCAGCGGAGCTGCCGGGAGAAGCCTCGGCCGGGTCTCCCTCCGCAGCCGACTAGGCCCCGCTACGGAACGAGGTCGCGAGCTCGCGCATCGCCGCGAGAGCCGCCGGCGGGAGCTTGTCGCCGAGCTGCGCGGCCATGCGCTCCACGATGCGCAACGGCGCCAGGTTGAAGATGAACGCGCGGCGCGGGCGATCGGCGCTGCGGTTCGGCGGCGTGTAGTGCGGCGTGCCGTAGCTGTGCAGCGTGGCGCCGCCCGCGCGCAGCGGCGCCGCCACCGCGCGCGAGAGGTCGAGCTGGCGCTCCGCGTCCACCAGCTCGAGCAGCCGCGCGTCGTCGTTCGGATCGCCTGACGCCACGCGATGGGCCAGCAGCGGCCGCGTGTGCTGGCCGGGCAGGAAGTGCATGCAGCCGTTCAGCGCGTCGACGTCGTCGAGCGCGACCCAGAACTGGAGCGTCTCGAGCGGGATCGCGCTGCCCTCCGGCGCGAACGGGAGGCCGGCGTAGGACATGTCCTGGTGCCAGGGCGTGGCGTGCGGGTGGCCGGGCGGCTTGTCGATCAGCATGTCGAAGCTGCGCACCGGCGCTTCGCCGAGGAGCTGCTCCGCGATCTCGGCGGCCTCGTCGAGCGCCTCGTTCCGGTGGAAGGCCGGGTGCGCCGTGCAGGCCATCATCACCTGGCGCGTGATCCCGCCCAGCATGCGGTCTCCGCCGGCCACGACGCGCCGGGCGAGGATCGCGTCGTAGGCCTCGCGCAAGCGAGCGACGGCGTCCTCGCCGATCAGGCGCTCGATCACGACGAAGCCGTCGCACTGCCAGGCCCGGAGCTGCGTGGTGCCGAGGCGCACGGCCGGAGGGTGGAGCAGGCCCCGGCGTTGCAGCAAGCTTGGCCCGCGGAGGTGCCGATGGCAGCGCGCTTCGCGGTCGAGTCCGAGCGGGACGTGGCGATCCCCGCGCCCGACGGCGTCGCGCTCCTCGCGGACGTGTTCCATCCGAAGGACGCCGGCCGGCGCCCGACGATCCTCACGCGCTGCCCGTACGGCCGCGCCATGTTCGCGGCCTCCGCGCGCGCGTACGCGGCGCACGGCTACCACGTCGTGCTCCAGGACTGCCGGGGCACGGCGCCGTCGCGGGGCGCGCCCTCGCTGTTCGCGGAGGCCGCCGACGGGCGCGCGGCGGGCGACTGGATCGCGCGGCAGCCCTGGTTCGACGGCCGGCTCGGCGCCGACGGCGCCAGCTACCTCGGCTTCACCGCCCTCGCCTTCGCCTCGACGCGGCCGCCCTACCTGACGGCGCTCTCGCTCCAGGTGGTCGGCGCCGAGCGCAGCGCCGCCTGGTTTCCGGGCGGCTCCTTCGCGCTCGACCTCGCGCTCTCCTGGTCCCAGATCCGCGCTGCGACGCGCGATGCCGCGCTCGATCTCTCGGACCTCCCGAAGCTCGCCGCCTCGATGGCGGAGAACGCGAAGAAGCTCGAGCGCGCGTTCGCGCACTTGCCGCTCGCCGAGGCCGACCGCATCGCGAGCGGCGAGACGCTGCCCTGGTTCCAGGACTGGCTCGCCCACGCCGAGCCCGGCGATCCGTTCTGGAAGGCGCTCGACTATCGCGAGCTGCTGCCCGCCCTCGGCCTCCCGACCCTGCTGATCGACGGCTGGTACGACTATCAGGTGCCGTCGATGGTCGACGACTACCGGCGCCTGCGCGACGCCGGCGTCCCCGTGCGGCTCGTGGTCGGACCGTGGACGCATCCGACGCTCGACCCGACCGTGCTCCAACCCGAGGTGCTGGCCTGGTTCGACGCACACCTCGCGAAGACGGCGCCGCCGCCCGCGGGCCCCGTGCGCGTCCTCGTGATGCCCGACGCCGGCTGGCGCGAGCTGCCGGACTGGCCGCCGGCGCAGCCGGCGCGGCGCCTCTGGCTCCAGCCGGAGGGAGGGCTCGCGCCGCAGCCGCCGCCGGCGTCGCCGCCCGACCGCTACACCTACGACCCCGCGGATCCGACCCCGGCCGCGGGCGGCACCAGCCTGCGCCTGGCGCCGCACTCGGGCCCCGTCGACAACCGCGCGCTCGAGGCGCGCGCCGACGTGCTCGTCTACACGAGCGAGCCGCTCGACGCGGCGCTCGAAGTCGTCGGCCCGGTCGCGGCCGAGCTGTTCGTGCGCTCCTCGACGCCTCACACCGACTTCTTCGTGCGCCTCTGCGACGTCCATCCCGACGGTCGCTCGCTGAACGTGTGCGACGGCCTGCTGCGCCTGCGCCCCGGCGCGCCCG
>Ga0187892_10012301_pt1 | contig 10205 bp, 8 predicted proteins | sample MA1701073metaG_FD_139345 | JGI IMG/M metagenome (GOLD analysis project Ga0187892, IMG submission 139345) | Bio-ooze microbial communities from a basaltic lava cave in the Kipuka Kanohina Cave System on the Island of Hawaii, USA - MA170107-3 metaG ...
ACCGAGGGCGGGAATAAGTAGAGGGTCTGTCGATCCACTGCTTTGAAGTGTGCGCTCATGCAATTAATACGCACTGGCTGTTATTCAGGTTACGGCTGGTCGCAAAGTCCGACAGGCTGCTAGATGAAGAAGGAAGAGTGGTCGGGCTCTTTTAGAAAAATTAGCTGTCGTGGAGACACAGAAGCGCGAAAGAAGAGCGAAGCACTGCTAGCACCGAACGAGCTGGCGATGATGACGTTCCTCAGCTTGATTTTTCGACAGCAGGCCTGTCCTTGGACTCCCCCCTCCTTTCTTGACTTGATTGCAAGCCAGGGCGGATCGCTTGACTGGGAGGATTCATGATTCACAAAGTAACCAAAGAGATTCAGTTCTGCTATGGACATCGCTTGCTAAACTACGACGGTAAATGTAGGCATCTTCATGGTCACAATGGCACAGTGCAGATAGAAGTGCAGTCTAGGAATCTAGATAGCCGAGGGATGGTGCTGGATTTTGGAGAAATTACGCAGATCATTAAAACCTGGATAGATCAGGAGCTAGACCACAAAATGTTACTTTGCACGGCTGATCCCTTGCTTAAGGTACTGCAAGACTTGAATGAGCCTTGCTTTGTGATGGAGAAAAACCCTACGGCAGAAAATATAGCGACCCTGATCTATGACTACGCACTTTCACAAGCAGTGGCAGTCTCTGAAGTGAGACTATGGGAGAGTATGCACTCTTTTGTCTCTTATCGTCGGGATTCGTAGGAATGGCCAGCTAAAGGCGAGAAGGGTTGCGCAGAGCAGAACAAGTTTCCAGGGTAGATTGGTTGTTTCAAGCCGATTTCTTCTTCCGGATCTCAGAAATCAGGGCAGGGACAATTTCGTGCAAATCTCCCACCACACCATAGTCGGCCCTCCGGAAGAACGGTGCCCCACTGTCCTTGTTGATCACCATGACGTGTTTGGCTCCCTTGCATCCGACCAAGTGCTGGATAGCGCCGCTGATTCCACAAGCGATATAGAGGTTGGGAGCAATGCGGTTTCCAGTCAGGCCGATCTGGTGAGAATGTGGCCGCCAACCATTATTAGTAGCCACGCGAGAACCTCCCACAGTGCCCCCCAGCAAGCCGGCCAATTCTTCCAGAGTTCGAAAACCCTCCTCACTGCCGACTCCCCGCCCTCCTCCCACTACAACCGAAGCCGTTCTTAAATCCACTCCTTCCGATTGGGTTTCTTCTCGGGCAGTAACGCGGACTCGAAGATCCTTCTCTTCGAGGATAGGGGAGAAGGTTTCCAAAGATGCCTCTGCACAGGTCTTCCCTTCTTTGGCCTCTATGACATGAGGCGCGATCGTAGCGAGTTTCGGATCGCCGTGTAGCTCGGCTTCCTCCAGCAAGCTGCTTCCCCAACGTTGACGCAGCACTTGAAAGGGTGGGCCAGTGTTCACCTCCATGCAGTTGGTCGCCATGGGTAATCCTGTCAGAGCTGCGACGTGAGCTAGAACTTCATTCCCTCTCTCCGTCGAAGCGGCCAGCACTACCTTGGGCCGGAGAGACTTGATCACTTGCGCCACGCACTTTGCCCAAGCTTCAGGGGCGTAGTCTTCCAGCCAAGGATGTTTTACGACGTGGACCTGTGAAACGCCGTAGCGATGGAGGTCATCACGAAGACCCGCCGCATCGCAACCGATCAGCAACGCCTGCAAGGGAACACCCAGGGTTTCCGCCAGTTGCCTTCCAAAGGTTAACATTTGGAGACAGACTAGATTCGATGTTCCCCGATCGTGATCGATGAAAGCCAGAACCATCTTGGTCAGAGGACCCCCAGTTCTTCCAGAACAGCGACGATTCGCGGAGCAGCTTCTTTTCCCTGACCTAGCATTTCAGCGCCGGCGCCCTGCTCTGACGGAAGCTTCAGTCGGAGCAGCTCCAATCCCACCGGTGCCCGATTCGGTTGAAGGCGCTCCACCGGCTTTTTTCGAGCTGTCATAGTTCCCCGCAATGAGGGATGTCTAGGTAGGTTTAACCCCTCCTTCACGGTCACTACCGCCGGCAGCATCACTTCGTAAATCTCCCACCCGGTCGCGCTCTCTCTTCTGGCAACTACTTTTTCCCCTTGAACCTCCAGCCGCTTGATTCCAGTGACACAGGGCACATCCAGAGCGTGAGCTACGCGAATCCCGACCTGGTAGTCGCCCGAGTCCGCCGACTCGTTACCAAACAAGAATAGGTCGAACCGGTTGCCTTGCTTTTCTCTCATTCGGATGGCTTCTACGATAGCTGAAGCGGTCTGGCCAGGATCCCACTCACTCCCATCTGTCTCCAGCAGGATTGCCCGATCAATTCCCCTGGCCATTGAATCGCGAAGCTGGTCCTCCACGTCAGGAGGTCCCAGCGAGAGGACTGTTGCACTGCCGCCCAGCTTTTCAATTAGACGGACCGCTTCTTCGACGGCACATTCTTCATGAGGGCTGATAGTGAAGCCCAAATTGCGGGTCTCAATCGCTTTTTCACCGGGAGCTATTTCCATACGTGCCCCGGTGTCTGGTACCCGCTTAACACACACCAAGATGTTCATGCAGCGATCTCCAGCCTCATCGTTTCATTCTCTCGTCCGAAGGATCGAAGAGAGGCGTGCTACCTGCTACAGCCACCGTAACGGGATAATGTTCGCCGAAGTACTCGACCTTCAGTTGCATCCCTGAGCTCGCGTACATGGGAGGGAGATAGGCCATTAACAAATGCTTGCCGACCGAGGGACCTGCACCGGCGCTTGTGACGTAAGACCGCCGGCCTTTGCCGTCTGTGATCGGATCTCCTGAAAGGGTCAGCACCGGCTCACGGCCCAGCATGTACCGCCGTTCTCCCGACGAAGAAACGTGATCGTCGACAACTAAAGTGCAAAGGGTGGCAGCCGGCTTTTCGTCCCGGGCTTTTAGATAGGCCTGCTTGCCTATGAAGTCTTGTACCTTGACCTTGGGACGGGCCAGACCCGATTCGACCGGATTGTATTCAGTCTCGAGTTCGTTTCCGTAAAGCCGATATCCTTTTTCCAAACGAGCCGTGGTCCCGTACACACCAATCCCCATCGGCACAAGGCCATGCTCCTGACCGGCCTTCCAAAGGTTGTCCCACAGCAACTGACCGTGTTCCATGGGAGCATACAGTTCCCATCCCAGCTCACCCACGTACGAGATTCGCAGCGCCCATGCCGGAACCGGACCTATCTCTATCTGCCTGGCGGTGCCGAAGGGAAATCTCTCGTTCGACACATCATCGCGGGTGACAGATTGGAGCAGCAGACGGGCACGCGGCCCCCAGACACCCACGGTGCAGAGGCTCGACGTTCTGTCTTCAAGCTGCGCAGATCCGTCTGCCGGCAGGTTGTCCCGAAACCATTTTCCATCGATACCTCCCTGACTTCCTCCAGTAACAATTCGGAAAGACGTTTCGGTCATTCGGGTGATGGTCAGATCGGACTTCAGTCCGCCGGAATGGTTGAGAAGCGGCGTGTACACGGCTTTGCCAGGCGCCACATCCATCTGACCCACAGTCAGTTTCTGGATACAGTCGAGTGCTCCCGGACCCGTCACATCAAAGATCGCAAAGGCAGAAAGGTCTACCATTCCGACCTGTTCCCTCATCGCCAGATGTTCGGCATTGATGATCGGCGACCACCAGCGTGAATCCCATTCGTTAGGACGATTTTGGACGCGCTCCCCATACTCCTCCAGCAACTTGCGGTTCGACTCGTACCAGTGGGGACGCTCCCAGCCTGCGGTTTCGAAGAAAACAGCACCGAGCTCCTTTTCCCGGGCATAGAAAGGACTCAGCCGCACGTTTCGAGAAGATGCCCACTGCTCACGGGGATGAACGATCCCGTAGATCTTGTTGTATCCCTCGGCAGACCGGCCACAGATGTGGCTTTTCGTTCGACCGTAAGGATAGAAACGCGCGATGTCGACCTCATTCGGGTCGAGTTCGGGTTCGCCTGCGACCATCCATTCCGCAACCATGCGGCCAACGCCCGGCCCTTCTTTAATCCACACGGCAGCGGCCGACCAGAGGCCCTTTACTTCCGGAGTTTCACCCAAGACGGGAGAACCGTCCGCAGTCAGGGAAAGCAAGCCGTTGATAGCGTGCTGTATGCCAGCGTCCCTGTCATCCAGCAACTCCGGCAGAAGCTCCAGTGCCTGAGCCATCTGTGGTTCAAAGTCTTCTTTCGTGAATGGCAATTCGGTCGGCGACAGTTTCGCCTGTTCGATCGAAGGAATGTCATCCGGCTCATGCATGATGGGACGGTGTGCATAGGAACCGATCTCCATGTCGCTTCCATTTTGCCTTTCGTACATCATGGTGCTCATGTCCCGGATAATCGGGTAATCGATCTCTTGGGTCGTCTTGGCAAATGCCTTGATTGGGCCGACGCTGATCATCTGGTGCACGGCCGGCGTCAGAGGAATCGATGCTCCCGCCATGCGCGCCAGACGCGGGCTCCACACGCCGCAGGCGATCACGACATAGTCGGCCTGAACCTCGCCGCGAGACGTTTTGACCGATCGAATCCGCCCGCCCTTGACAACCAGGTCGTGAACTTCTGTGTTCGGAGACAATGTCAAAGCGCCCATCTGTTGGGCGGCTTCCCGCATCATTGTGCCGGCGCGAAGAGAATCCACAACCCCAACCCTCGGGATCCAGAAGGCTCCCTGGATTATTTTTGTGTTGATGAAAGGCATCAATTCCTTCGCGCGATCCGGCGTCACGACTTCTCCCTCTTCCCCCCAGCATTTGGCGGTCGCCATGCGGCGCTTCAACTCCTCGAAGTTTTCTCTGGTCCTGGCCAGTTCCAGCCCGCCGCTCTCCCGGAAGACACCTAGCTCTTTGTATTGCCGCATGCTGTCCCGCGTGATCTGCGTCATTACTTTGGCGTGATCCACAGGAAAAATGAAATTGGAAGCATGCCCCGTAGAGCCGCCCGGGTTGGGCAGCGGCCCCTTGTCTATTAACAACAAATTCTTCCAGGAGTTCTGGGCCAAGTGGTAGGCAACGCAATTGCCCACAATTCCTGCGCCGATAATGACCACCTTCGCGTGGCTCGGTACACCGTCCATCACTCACCATTCCTCTTAGTCATGGGTACTGTAGTTGTTTGGAATCCGTCGTCCAAAACTTCCAGTTTATCCTTCCGTCCGACGCCAAACTCGTCAACTCTTTGTAGGCGACCCCGCCACGCAAACACCGCGAAGAGTGTGTTTCAAAGAAACACTTGCTCAATTTTTTGGGAAGGCACTGAGCGGCTGCAACAGGCTGGGACGCGTCAACCGTGTTACCTGGAAAAATTTGACACTTCTGACAGATTTCAGATACAAGGCGGAAAAAATTTGATGTCCACATCAAAGTGAGTGGAGTATATATCGTCAGTGCTGACGGATTGTCAAGGTCCTGCCACTGCCTAATCGGAATACCCAGGACGGCCTAAATGCCTGAGGATCGAGTGACTCGCGAAGTCTTCTGGAATATCTCCTTAGTCGGAGAGTTAGCCTTCTATGCTTTGGCTCTCCTCGCGCTAGGGCTCTTTGGATATGGTGTTTCCAGGCATCTGAAGAAAGTGCTCAGGGGCAAGCCAGTCGAGTTGCCCTGGAAGGTGATCCGAGCCAGCCTCACAAACTCCCTTGCAGAGATTCTCTCGAACCGCACCATCTCACGGCGACATCGATTGGCTGGTTTGATGCACCTGCTGATTATGTGGGGCTTTATCACCCTGTTCATAGGGACCCTCATTGTCTCCATCGAGTACGACCTTTTTCAGAAGCTCCTCAAACAGCGTCGTGGCTTCTGGGAGGGCCCTTTCTTTCTCGGTTACGAACTCGTGCTGGACACGATGGGGGCGGTGTTTGTTGTCGGTCTTGTGGTCGCTCTTCTGCGCCGATATGGACTGAAACGAGCTCAACTGACATGGAAGCGCATCGACTTGCTCTTGCCCGTTTGGCTGCTTCTCATCGGCATAACCGGCTTTGTTGTGGAGGGAATGCGTTTGGCGGCCAGCGCCGCCGAACTAGGGTACGCCCCCTACTGGTCCCCTGTTGGTTTTTTCTTTTCCAAGGGATGGGAGGGGATTGATCCACAATCAATCCGCACCTGGCACTGGTATGGCTGGTGGTTTCACGGCGCGCTTGCGCTGGGATGGGTCGCTGCCTTGCCGTTCACACCAAAGGTAATGCACATTTTGACGGCCGGCGTGAACGTTCTCCTCCGTGACCTTCGACCCAAGGGGAGACTGGCCGCTGTCGACGTAGAGGCGGCTTTCGAGAAGAACACCCCCCTGGGATTGGGAACCGTGGAGGATCTCACGCGAAAGGATCTGCTCGATCTGGATAGTTGCACCGAATGTGGTCGGTGTGAAATGAGCTGTCCTGCCCACAATTCGGGCAAGCTGCTGTCCCCTCGAAATATCGTCGTCAAGCTGCGCGATCAGGCCGATCGTGAAACACCACTTTTCGGCAAGGTCAACGAGCGGCAACCAATCATGCAAACGACGATCCAGGCTGAGGAAATCTGGGCCTGCACGACTTGCATGGCCTGCGTCGAGGCCTGTCCCGTCTACATCGATCCTCTAGGGAAGATCCTCGAACTGAGGCGTAGTGAAGTAATGATCAACGACCGTTACCCGGATACGTTTGGCGACGTGTTCACAGGGACTCAGAAGCGAGGGAATCCGTGGAACCAACATCCATCCAGCCGGCTCGAATGGGCGAAGGGTTTGCCCGTGCGAACTATGGCGGAAATCAAAGAAGCCGGCGAAACCGTGCAGTACCTGCTCTGGGTGGGCTGCTCGGCGGCTTTCGATGCGCGCAATCAGAAAATCGCCCGTAGCCTCGTAGAGATTCTTTGCAAGGCGGGCGTCTCTTTCGGCGTTCTGGGAGAAGAGGAGAGCTGCACTGGCGACCCGTCGCGGCGAATGGGACATGAGTACCTTTACCAGATGCAGGCTCGGACGAATGTCGAGACTCTGAATGAATACAAGTTTGAGCGCATCCTGACACTCTGTCCCCACTGCTTCAACTGCTTCGGAAAAGAGTACCCCGACTTCGGTGGACGCTACACGGTTGTGCATCACACACAGCTGATCCATGAGTTGCTCGATCAGGGCAGGCTTCGCTTGTCAAGTCCCCTCAAGGCACGAGTGACCTACCACGACTCGTGTTATCTGGGGCGGCACAACGGCGTCTTCGATGCGCCCCGAGAAGTGTTGAAGAGAATTCCAGGTCTGGAGATTGTCGAGATGGAACAGAGCCGCGAAAACGGCATGTGCTGCGGAGCCGGCGGAGGACTGATGTGGATCGAGGAAGAGCCGGGCAAGCGCGTGAACGGACGCCGCGTGGAACAGGTACAGCAGGCGATCGGAACGGGGCCAGCCAACGGGAAGCCTGGCATCGTGGCTTCTGCCTGCCCGTTCTGCATGACCATGATGGAAGACGGCCTGCTTTCGAAAAAAGCTGACATCCAAGACAAGGACATCGCGGAACTGGTGGCTGAAGCCATGTTGGCGACAAGCGCGACTTCATCTAGTTGATAGTGACACATCGCCGATGACGGATAGAGTGGCAAAGCGTCGCGATATGTTTGCTGCCAGAAACACGGCCGTGCTGCTGGTTTCCTGCTCCGACCAGCGAGGACTATTGGCTGCTCTGACCGACTTCATCTATCGACATGGAGGCAATATCCGGCTGGCAGAACATCACACCGATTTCGAAGAGGGGATGTACTTCTTGCGGTTGGAATGGAGTTTGGAAGGGTTTCACCTGGACAGGTCTGTGTTCTCTGAGGCCTTTGAGCCTTTGGCTCGAAAATTCAATATGACTTGGGAGGCCCGCTATTCCGATCAAGTGCTGCGCATCGCCATCTTTGTTTCCAAGTATGATCATTGTCTCGTCGACCTCCTGTATCGCAATCAGATCCGGGAGATTCCGGGAGAGATTGTGATGGTTATCAGCAACCATCCCGACCTCGAGTCGGTGACCATACCGCTCGGGATACCGTTCCATCTTTATCCAATCACAGCCAACAACAAACCAGAGCAGGAGGAAAAGGAGATCGAGCTGTTAAAGTCTCAATCAATCGATCTTGTGGTCCTTGCCCGCTATATGCAAGTGCTTACCCCCAGGTTTCTGCAAGTCTTTCCCAATCGGATTATCAATATTCATCATTCCTTTCTGCCAGCATTCGTCGGCGAGAAACCTTACCATCAGGCCTACCGGCGAGGCGTGAAGCTTATCGGTGCCACAAGTCACTACGTGACTGAAGACTTGGACGAAGGTCCCATCATTGATCAGGATGTCTGCCGCGTCAGTCACAAAGATTCCCTGCCGGATCTGATCCGGAAGGGCCGCGATCTTGAGCGCCAAGTGCTTGCGCGTGGCGTTCGCCTTCACGTGTTAAACCGGGTTCTTCCCTACGGGAACAAGACTGTTGTCTTTGAGTAAGCTCGCCTTAACGCTCGGCAGCGATCAACAAAGCTTGTAGCGAACGAGATTTTCGGTAGTGACTCATTTTGACTTCATACTCAACGTAGATGTCTAATGATGAATTCCAAAAAGATAGGAGGTGCAGTCGTATGACACAAAGAACCAAGCTCGCGACTGTGACGACGCTAGTTTACCTAAGCCTCTCAATTGGTGCGGCTGCCCAACAACAAGAACGCGCACCACGCTGGAGAGCCAAAATCATCAAGGTATCACATCCCGACTTGGCAAAAATCCGCAAGCCTGACGAAGTGGAGAGGAATCAGGGCCCTGGTGAAAATCGACAGTGGCTGGTATTAGATGTGGAGTTGACGGCTGAACCAAGATCAGTGATGAATACTGAGGAAATCAGCCTTGTGGATGAAGAATTACGCTCGTTCCCGGCCATCGGTAGAGACTGGGGGCAAGACATCTTCGTGTTATTTGCCGAGATACCAGCGGGACTCGCAGTCGCGAGGAACCCCATGCATAGGGAAGTAATCCTTCTTAGCGAGTTACCATACACCAGCAAGACCAAGCTGATTGCTCAATCGGGGTTGCCCTCGGAGATCTCTCTTCTATTCAAAATAGTACCAGAAACCAAGCTCCGACACTTTCAGATGGGAAAAAATTTGAAAGTTTTGATGCCGCCTCAATAAACTGCTCCTTCGAATTTCTCCTTCCAATGAATCTGCGATCATGCGGAGCGTTGCGGACATCGCGGCGCTCTTGGATTCAAAATGAGTCACTACCAGATTTTCCAGTTGCTTGAAAAACCTTCGGAAGTTTGGCAGTATTTCTGCAATTCGTGTTCAGGATTATTTCGGTTGAGAGTCAGTTTAGGGACAGGGAGCTAAACAGTTAAGGAGAAGTGTGGCTAAGCGAAATCCTGGGCTATCCAAGAAAAAAGTCACGATGCAGCAGGTGGCTCGCAGAGCGAATGCCAGCCTCTCCAGTGTTTCGCGAGTGTTGCACAGCTATCCAGGGATTCACCCGGAGTTGCGGGAACGGATCGGACAGGCCATTCAGGAATTGGGGTACTCTCCATCGGTTGGAAAGCGGCGCTGGATCAAGCCTGACAAGAGATTAATCTATTTTCTTCTGGTCAACCGAGAACTGCACATCAACCCATACTCGCGGATTTTTCAGGCTATTGAGAGAGAAACCAACCGCCGCGGAGATCTGCTCATTTACAAGAGCTTTCGACTAAATCCGGAGCTCCCAGCCAAGCACCTGACTACGGCGGGATTGGGTGAGTTACAGGAAAGCTCGGTCGGGTCTCCGATGGGGGTTATTCTCACTGGACCTACGTTTCCCAACTTACTGGAAGCCCTCCATGAGCTCGATGTTCCATTCGTGCTTCTGGGGAACAATTTTTCCGGACCCAAGCCGCCTGAGATGGATGCTGTCTTCTTTGACGGATATCAAGGTGCCTATGAATCGACACGGTACCTGATTGATCTGGGGCACCGAAACATCTTGTTTATCGGCGATCCGACCATCGGTTGGTTTTCCAGCATCTATCAAGGCTATGCTGACTCGCTGGCGCAGGCGAACCTGGTCCCGATCGCACAGACCAAGACGCTCTCCGACAGTTTCTACTCGAACGGCTACTTCAGCGTCCAGATGGCTTTTGAGCAAGACAGCAGCATCACTGCGATTTTTGCGGGCTGCGACGAAATTGCATTGGGAGCTTCGAAGGCGTTGAACGACCGAAATCT
>Ga0187892_10012302_pt1 | contig 10204 bp, 7 predicted proteins | sample MA1701073metaG_FD_139345 | JGI IMG/M metagenome (GOLD analysis project Ga0187892, IMG submission 139345) | Bio-ooze microbial communities from a basaltic lava cave in the Kipuka Kanohina Cave System on the Island of Hawaii, USA - MA170107-3 metaG ...
GACCGCCATTTTCTTTCGCAGATCACACCGCGCACCCTAGCGGTGTGGCAGCTCCTTTGAAAACAGCGTTCGCCCTGCTTGAAAAAGGAGGGGTGCAGGAAGACGCTGGTGGAGTTCCCTTCGGTAGCCTCTGAGGTCCCACCTCGTCCAAGTGAGACCGATTCATTTTCATCGAACGTGCTACCGTGACACAGCCTGAAGGCTTCCCTTGGTGTTGAACCATTCTTGGACTCCCCTCCGCGAACGACACCCAAATAGGTTGATTGAGAGCCACTTACGGCCCTTCATTCAAATGCCAACACAGCTATGGCACACATTGCGACAACGGTCGCACAGCATGAGCAAAGGCCATTCTCTTCGCTCTACGCTCCCAAAATCCAGCACTGTTTCTTGGGACGCACCCCCAGAGGGGAGGTGTCAAAGGTCTTCACTTTCCTGAGATTTGAATGGAGAAAGAGCGACACCCGGGATGCTATCAATGCTGCGGAAGATGATTGGCTGAAGTCTGGAGGAGGGCTACTGACTTTTGGGTGAGGGCAAGACTTGACTCGAGAAGCGTCTGACTTGGCGCCCGGCAGGATGGAAAACCACCCTGCCGTCTTTCGTCTAACGGCAAGTGGGTTAGTCTTTCTTGCCCCTGCCTTCGTTGCTGTGATCATGATCAGCGGATTTTCCAGGAGGTTCCAAGAAAGGTCGCGCCCCATGTCGACCCCGGATCTGTCCGCGAATTTCTCCACCAGGCCAAGTCGTTGTGTGGACGTTGGCATAGGCCACACCAGCCCGGATTGCTTTCAGAGCCTCGGCAAACTCTGTCGCTAAAATGCCTTGGCCAGGCGGCGTAGTGGGGCCCACTACCTTCGAGGCATCAATGGTGCCTTCTACCGTCCCGTCTAATGGTCCTGGGCAGACCGGTGTCCCGGCGGGACCGGGATTGGTGGCACTGCCACAAAGCCAGATGATGATGCCACCATTCACTGCAGGCTGGCCGAAGTGAATGTGAGCCTGGGTGACGTTGGCGCCCTGAAGATTCTCCCACTGGATTTTGAAATCCATGGCGGTGTCGCTGTCATTGATCCGGGCCTCGAACGTACCCTTGCCCGTGGTCGAGACGGCCGGCACTTCCTGAAAGCCGATCAGGTTAGCTCTCAACGGTCCCCCTTTGTGTTTGTCGTCGTCATCAGCGACCGTTCGTTTCATGGAACCTGTACTCAAAAGCAACACAAAAGCTAAGACCAGGCATTTTTTCATCGTCTTGCTCCTTTGACAGAAAAGTCAGGATCGCTGGCCATGCGAACAGCCCGCCAATTCGGAGACCATATCCTGTGTTGATGCCTATAGCTTGTCGTTTGGCGAAGACACAGTCAAATGCTTATTGATGATCTGTTGAACATAAGGATTGAACGGTCGCAGAAACGGGTCGGCACGACCAGGGGCGTAGGAAGGCGGGGATACCTGCGGCGTTCCAGCCGCCCAAACGACGAATCGAAGCTATCTGAATCGGTATGGGATTGCCATTGTTTGCACGTTGTTGAGCGCCTCAGAATGTTGCCTTAGCAGGATGCTAAGAAAAGCCCTCCAGTTGAAGGTCTTGCTACCGCACACGGTACCGTAATGGGTAGGAAGCACCATTCGAATTCACCGTCCTGCTACGGCTTGTCATACTCGCCCAAAGCACGAATCCAGACATTGCGGAAGCGGATGGGATTGTTGTGATCCTGCAATTCGATGAACACTGCGGGCGGGTGAGGCTTAACGTAAGCAGCCAGCGCCTTGTGTGCCACTCCACTGACTCCATCCGTAGCACCAAGGAACTCGCGCCGGTGATGCAGCAACACACCATTGTGAATCACGGTCACGTTACCCTTCTTGAGCAGCTGGTTCTTGTCGTCCCAGCGCGGTGACTCGAAGATGATGTCGTAGCTCTGCCATTCGCCGGGCGGCTTGCTGGCGTTGACGAGTGGCGGTGTTTGGCCGTAGATCGCGCCGTCCTGCCCGTCGGGATAGGTAGGGTTGTTGTAGGAGTCGAGCACCTGCACTTCGTACATGCCGTTGATCAGCACACCACTGTTGCCGCGTCCCTGGCTGTTGCCCTGCACTTGCGCAGGCGTGGCAAATTCTAAGTGCAGCTGGAAATCTGGGAACCTTTCCTTCGTGCGAATGGCTCCTGTGCCTTTGACGGCTTCCATATAGCCGTTTTCAACCTTCCACTTGGCTTCGGCACTTCGGGAACTCTCCCACTTGGAGAGATCTTTCCCGTCAAAGAGCACGGTGGCGTCCGACGGGGCAGATGGACTGGACGTCGATCCTGGCGTCACGACCCGAGGTTGGGGGCGTTTGCCGTCGTGCACATGCCACGGCGTGCCGGGAATGATGGGTGTGTCGGAGTATCCCAGCTCTTGAGCCAGGACAGAAGTTGTGCCGCCAGTCGCAGTTAGAAACAAAACGAAGAAGCAAAGGGAGTGGAGAGTGTGATTGATGTTCATGGGAGGAATTATCCAGATTTCAGGCAGTCGACGCCAGAGTTTCGATTCCCTCTTTGGAACCGGGGAGCTATGAAAAAATCCCCCCCTTAGACAAAGGGCGCGGCGTAGCGACAGCGGTCGCGCAGCCGCCCGGGGGTTGTGTTGCGAATTCGGGAAAGCCTCACCTCAGCGCATCCTATCTCGAATGGCACCATCCGCTTCTCTCGGCTTTCCGGCCTCGTCACAACCCCAGCGCCTTTGGCACCTCCCCCTTTGATAAGGCGGAGCTGTGAAAAAATTCGGTTGGGCGCATAAACTTGATCCGGTAGGTACGCGCTGCTTAGCAGCGCGTCCTTACCATTTTAATTTTTTCACAGCTTCAGGGGGAGTTGCAGGACCGGATCGCACGGGCACGGAGATACGCCTATTGGTTCAATTCATGACAAAACGTGCATGAGACCGAAGCCTGGTTTGCCTTGTGGCATTCCACGCACGATTTCATTGAAGTCTCGCGCTCCTTCCAAAGGAGGTCACGGGTGGCCACCGGACCGTGGCACGTTTCGCACCCCTCTTTAGCGCCCTGATGGCCCTTGTGGCCGAAGAAAACAAAATAAGGAAGCAGATAAACGCGTGTCCACAGAATCGGTTTCTTCGTCTTCGCATGCTCGAACAACGAGCGAAAGGCGGGTTTCGAACTGTCACTGCTCTGATGGCAATTCAGACAGTCTGCGGTCTGAGGAATTCCGGCCTGCTCGCCATCCGCCATCGGGTGGCAGACTGCGCATTCCAGTCCCAACTCAGCATGGCGCTTGTGGCTGAATTCGACGGGCTGTTTGACCGGCTTAGGGGACACGGGCTCGCCAGACTTTTTCTCGTCCGCACCAGCGCCCAAAGCCGCCAGTATCAACGCTGCCAACAGGATCATGGCCGCAAGCGCGATTGGCTTCCGGAAAGTTGGACCTGGTCGAATCATCATGGTCGTCCTCATGATCGTCCTCATGATCGTCCTCGTCCTCGTACTCGTCTTTCACATTCGTCGAGGACGAGAACGAGCACGACGACGGGGACGACACCAGGGCTCCGCTTGAGCAACTCTTCACGGCAACGCGTAGGCCACCAAACTATCGCTGAAGGTTTTGTTGTACTTATTCCCTCCCCCTGCGGCAATGACCACAAACTGCTTACCCGATTTCTTGCCCTGAAACGTCATCGGGGTCGCGTGGCCGCTGGCCGGCAGGCGCGTTACCCAGAGTTCCTTGCCGGACTCCTTGTCGAACGCACGAAAGCGGCTGTCATTGGTGGCCGCGATGAAGACTAAGCCTCCGGCTGTTACGACGGATCCGCCCAGATTCGAGGTCCCCGTGGGAGGAATCCCGCGTTCCAGCAGTGCATCGATCACACCCAAGGTTGAACGCCACCGAAGCGTTCCGGTATTCAGGTCGATCGCTGTCAACGTCCCCCAGGGGGGCTTTTGGCAGGGATATTGATTTGAGTCCCAGAAGCGCCCCTGTGGGATGCCTCGCGAAACGTATGCCACCGGAGATCCTTCACGCGCCTTCACCATTTTCAACGCCTGGCCGACATCCATGGAGTTGACGAAGAGCCAGTTGTTGACCGGATCGTAGGAAGCGCCACCCCAGTTGGGCCCTCCGTTGGTTCCAGGAAACAGCACCGTCGTTTGCAATCCCTGCGGCTCGAAGAAGGCGCCGAACCTCGCCCCTTCGATCATCTGCAAACATTCCGCCCGCGATTCCGGAGTGACGTCGGTGAGGTCCTCGCGCGTCATCAAGTGGCGGGCGACGGGCGGCGGTTTCACAGGAAACGGTTGTGTTTGCCAGGCAGCTTCGCCCGGAACTTCGCTCGCCGGCACGGGACGCTCCTCGATGTGGAATAGCGGCTTGCCCGTGAGGCGATCGAATACAAACAGCAGCCCCATTTTGGTGATCTGGGCCACGGCCGCAACGGCTTTGCCTTCACGCTGCAAGGTGATGAGGTTTGGCTGGGCGGGCAAATCCCAATCCCACAGATCATGATGAATGATCTGGTAATGCCACAGCCGCTTGCCAGTGCGAGCATCGAGAGCGACGAGCGAATTCCCAAACAAGTTTTGACCCTTCCGCTCTCCGCCGTACCGGTCGGGCGAAGGTGAGGTGAGCGGCAGATAGACGATGCCCCGCTGATCGTCCAGGCTCATCGTGGTCCACGCATTGGTTCCGCCGCGGTCGACCCACGAGTCCTTTTCCCAGGTCTCATTTCCGAATTCGCCCGCGCGCGGCACCGTGTGGAATCGCCAGACCAGTTTTCCCGTGCGTGCGTCAAACGCTCGCACATCGCCGGAAGGCCCGCGCGGCTCGCCATCCGCAACGATGGAACCCGCGATGACGAGATTCTGGAAAATCACAGGCGGCGAGGTAAGGCCGCAGACCCGTTTCGGAAACTTCTCGGCGACGCCCACGCGTAAATCAATCGAACCTCCACTCCCGAAATCCGGCATGGGTTTGCCGCTGCGGGCGTCCAAGGCAAACAGCCTGCCGTCCAGCGTGCCCAGGAAAATACGGCTTTGCCGTCCGGAACGCCAATAGGACACACCACGACTGATGAAGAGGTTGTACGGCCGGTCTTTGTCGAGTTTGGGATCGAAACTCCAAAGTTCTTTGCCGGTCTCGGCCTCTAGGCCCACAGCTCGCCCGAAAGGTGTCGTCAGATATAGGATGCCATCCACTACCAGCGGCGTGCATTCGAAAGCGGTGCGGACGCTAAGCGTGCTACCGTCGCTGATTTCTCCAGTGTGATAGGTCCAGGCTACTTTCAGCACGGTGACGTTTTGCTTGTTGATCTGCTTCAGCGCTGAATACTTTGAGCCGCCGGCATCGCCTCCGTAGAAAGGCCACTCTTGCGTTTGGCATTCCGAAGGGCAGATGGAAAGCAACAGCAGTATGGGAAGGGCGGAACGGAGCATGACCATGTTCAGTGACCAGCTAGCGGAGTTGACACCGAGTGTAGGCTGCGACCGGTGGAGTATAAGCCAGACACCTTCGTCCGTCACGCGGGAAGGGCATCGAATCTGAGAGAGCGTCTGCGCGTTTCCTGAGAGAAAAACCCCCTCTTGATCTCCCCCTTATGCGCTTCGCAAGAGGGAGAAAGGTCGCACTTCCGATGAGAGCGCTTGCTCATGTTCGCGGCGTCCGTATAATCCCGGTTGGGATGCGTACCAAATCGATTCACCCGGAGAAAAGTATGACCGACTTGCGTGCCGTTGTTGCGGGAACCGGAATGATGGGGCCTGGAATTGCCTCCACGCTAGCTGCTGGGGGAATCGCTACTTGTTTGGTAAGCCGGAAGTCAGAGAGCGCTGACGATGGGCTTCTCCAGGCCAAGGTGCTCTTGAGCACGCTGGAGAAGGAGGGCTTGCTGAGTTCGGCTCAGTTCGCAACGGCGTTGCAATGTCTGAGCCGCTCCACAGACCTGGATGTGCAGGTCGTCAATGCGGATCTCGTGGTTGAATCGATTCCGGAAGACCTAGCGCTGAAACAGCGTTTCTTCCAGCGGCTGGCGAGCGTAGCCCCCGGGAAAACCATCCTGGCCAGCAACACCTCCGGCATCAGCATCACCGCTATCGCCGCGGGTTGCGAACACCCAGAGCGCATTATCACGACCCATTTCTGGAATCCGCCGCACCTGATGCCGTTGGTCGAAGTGGTGATGGGCCAGCGAACCGCGGAACAGGTGGCGCAGCAGACCATGGACATTCTCAAGCGCTGTGGCAAGACTCCGGTGCTCGTGCGCAAAGACACGCCCGGCCAACTGGGAAACCGTTTGCAGCATGCACTGGTGCGTGAGGCCATCCACATCATCCATGAGGGCCTTGCCACCACCGAAGACGTTGACCTGGCGGTGAAGAATGGATTTGGATTGCGGGGGGAACGGGCGCTGTCCGGTTCCATGTTGAGCGGCGACACGATTTGAAATGAGTGCTCCGTTGCCACGCGGGAACGCCACAGCGGGCATTCCCTACAGTGGTCAAATTCAAGCTCAAGTCATAAGCAAAGCTTGCGCCCGGCTGAAGGGGGAATTTTCTCTAGCCCAGTGGGCCACAGGCGCCCCATCAGCGCGATTTCTTCCCGGCGGCATTGGCCCTCTTAGCTGCCTTGGCACTCTCCAGGGCAATGTAGAGGCCTTGGGCAGCCTTGATGTCCTCAGGGTCCGCTCTGATCACATCTTTCAATTCTGCTATGGCTTCGTCCCATTGCTCAAGACGGCAAAGTGCCAGCGCGAAGTTTCGTCTGAACAGCGTGTTCAAGGGGTCGAGTTCCACGGCGCTGCGGTATTTCTCCAGAGCAGCCTCAACCTTCCCCAGCTTCTCCAACTCCACGCCCTCGTTGTTCAGCCTGCCCGCCATCAGGTCAGAATCAGCGGCCAGCTGGGTTCTGACCATTATCGAAAGCCGCTGTTCACATTCAGTGGCCTCTTCGCTTCGCCCGGCCCTTTGCAATGCCCGGCATAACTGATAGAGATGGGATCGATCTTCCGGCTTTAGCTCAGAAGCCTTCCGCAAGTGCAACACGGCCTCGGATGCCTTGTCTGCACGCAAATACCCCACGCCTAATTGATGTTGGGCAACGGGATTGTCGGGAGTAAATTGAACTGCTCTTTCGAACGACCGCAGCGCTCCTTGATCGTCGAGCAGTTTCTTTTTGAGTAATCCCCGACTGAGATAGGCCTCTGCGTTTGTGGGGTTGAGCTTAATTGCCGCATCCAGCTCCTGCAAGGCTTCTGGATACCGGTTCTCCTCTATGAGAACTTTGGCAAGCAAATAGTGGGTATTCGCTGCAGTCGGCGAGCCCTTCTGTATTTTTATCGCTCGGACCAGATGCTGGCGCGCAGCCGCAAACTCCTTGCGCTGTGCCAGCACCAGGGCCAGACTACTGTGCGCGTCAGCAAACTGCGGGTCAAGCTCGATCGCCTTCTCAAACATCTGTTTTGCCCCATCCAGGTCAGTAAAGCGGGCCAGCGCTGTCCCGAGAGTGAAGTGGCCTGGAGCAAATGCCGGACGCAATGCCACAGCCTGCCGAAGTGCCTGGAGGGCTTGTGACGGTTCGGGTATGAGGGCTAACGCGGTCCCGAGCAAAAGGTGGGCGTCGGCATTTTGGGGTTTCTCCCGGATAATCTTTCGCAGCACATCAATTGCCTCGTTCCTCGAGCCCTTTTCGAGCAGGTGTTTGGCTCGTTCGATGCTCCGCTGAACGTTCCCCGCAGCAGACGATTGAGAAATATCTTTGATACCTTCCCCACTGGAAACGCGCTGTGGCTGAGGATCAGCAAAGACCAGAGCACAGCATGCTATCAGTACCAATCCCAGAGTTGCGCCAGTACTGGACCCAAAGTCCATTTGCGTCACCATCCGTGATGCCCGCGCAGGACTTGTCCGCGCGAAAACGTGAGGAGGGCATCCAGGTCCCGCATCATGGTTGTCGATTGCCTTCCAAAAATCCCGGATTCAAATCCTGGATTCCCGCTTTCGCGGGAATGACGCGTCCTCGCCGGGAAGGAAGTCCTTCACCTCTGCCTTGGAGGGTTCAAAAGCGGAACCCTACTGCGCTACCAAACTACGGTTACAAGGTGACGAGAAGCTCTCTGCGTCTCAGCGCCTCCGTGATAGCCTTTTCCTCTCTTTAGTAAACAAATCTCAACCCAAACTGCAGCTGTCGGGGTGTATGGGAAAGCAGTGTGATTCTGCCTGGATTGGCCTGATCGAGCCTTGTCGCCGGATTGCCCAGATCGATGTGGTTGAAAACGTTAAACGCCTCGAAACGGAGCTGTAGTTGCGGAGTCTCTCCAAGGGGGATGTTCTTAAACAAGGAGAAATCCACGTTCCACAAGCCGTCCGCACGGGAGATATTACGCCCCGCACTGCCAAACGCATTGACAGGAGATGCGAAAGCACACGGATTGTACCAGCTCGCAGCACCACGAATTACGTCAGCAGCCCGCCCGCCTTGGGAGATGGTAGTCCGGCAGCGCGTATCCGGGTTTGCGGTCACGGGACCGGCTTGGAACGGATCTGAAACCAGGTTAGCCCGGGAGTAGACCTGCCCAGCTCCAATATTGGCAGGGTCTCCGCCCACCTCGATGGTAAAGGGCTGGCCCGAACGCGCCAACACAAACCAATTCGTCTGCCAGTTGCCCAGGATCCATGAGGCAGGCCCACTCTGCAGCCGTGGCTTTCCCTTCCCGAACGGCAGCTCCCAGAGCGTTCCTAATGTCAAGAGGTGGGGAACATCGTACCCCGATATTGCCCGGTTCGAGTCCACATCGTAATAATCTTGAACGGCAGCATTTCCTCCAACCCCGTTCTCAGCCGCGAACCAGCCGCTGCTGGTATCGATGGATTTTGACCAGGTGTAATTGAGCACCGTGGAGAGACCACTCGAGAAACGCCACTGCAGCTTGTACTGGAAGGAGTGGTAACTCGACGTGCCGATGTCATCCTCGTACCGGAAGCTTCCCTTTAGATGAGGCCACGGTCGCAGTTGGTCAACCTCTGCGGGCGTGAACCTGCGGCCCGTGGCGGGATCCACTCCAGGCCTGCGAGCGTTCTGCGCCTGGCCCGCATACTCCAAACGCCCGTTTTGGCTGCCCACATACGCGACGGACATCATCAAGTTGCTCGCCATCTCGCGCTGGAGCTCCAGATGCCACTGGTGCGAGTAAGCATCCTTTCGATCGGGGTCGTTGTACCAGCCCGAGCGATTCCAAGGATCCGGACCCGGTAGTGCGAAGGGCAAGTTGCTTTGCAGATTGCTTAGCAGCACGATCGGCTGGCCCAGACGGTTGATATCGCCGGTGTCGATGCCTGAGAACTGCGGCCATCCCCAAGTCTCGAACTGGTGCTGGCCGTACTGGCTTCTGGACGGCAGAGCATCCCACACCAGCCCATAACCGCTTCGCAACACCGTCTTGCTGTTAAGCTGCCAAGCCAAACCCACACGCGGGCCCCAGTTGTCCTTGATGGGTTTCAGGATCGAGAACTCCTCACCCGTTGCCTTGATGAATTGGTTGAACGGAATCTGATCGAGAGGACGTGGAAGACACGGCGGTGCTCCACCCGAACAGACCGGAGGCAACTGCGGGAGCGCGATCAGCCACTCTCCAGTCTGCATATTGGGACCGCTCTGCAACCCTGGCCCTTTCACCTTGCCGACGTAGTCGTAGCGCAGGCCCAAGTTGAGAGTCACACTCGGTCTCAACTTCCAGGTGTCTTGAAAATAGGTTGACCAAGTGCCCGTCCCGAAGTCAATGAAGCCGACATCATGGACGGACGCTTGGATCCTCCTCGGAATCCCCAGCAAAGCCGCCGCCAGATCATCTCCCGTTCCGCTGGCCCGTTGCGGGTCGCGGGTTGGTTCGGCGTCAAAGGTGATTGCCTGTGACCTGTTTTTCTGCAGCCGCCGAATGTGAACAAACTGGTAACCCACCTTGAAATTGTGATTGCCACGCAGCCAGGTGAGATCGGAAGAAATGTTCCAGTTCGGATTTCCCCGCGGCGTAGCGCCGGCCATGCCCATCGTAAAATTACCCCCATCCGAGTTTCTGCCCCAGGGATCATTATTCGTGAACCCCACGGTCGCTCCTTCGTAACGCTCGAGCTGGGGGAAACCCAGCTGTTTCAGTGGCTCATTTCCGAGCTCGTGTTCCAGGGGTGCGTCCTCGGTGGGTTGGGTCGCGCGGCCGCCACGAACCTC
>Ga0187892_10012304_pt1 | contig 10204 bp, 12 predicted proteins | sample MA1701073metaG_FD_139345 | JGI IMG/M metagenome (GOLD analysis project Ga0187892, IMG submission 139345) | Bio-ooze microbial communities from a basaltic lava cave in the Kipuka Kanohina Cave System on the Island of Hawaii, USA - MA170107-3 metaG ...
ACTTATCCACAGTCAAGTCAACAACTGTGGATACCTGCTGTGGATAATTACCGAACCTTTATCGTTCGTGACTAGTTGCCGGCAATCAGGTATACTTTTCCACGTGAAAAGAACCTATCAGCCAAATCGCCGCAAACGCGCCAAGACGCACGGGTTTCGTTCCCGTCAAAGGAGGCTTGGCGGCCGCCTGGTGATGAAGCGGCGGCGGGCCAAAGGCCGTCGACGCCTTGCTCCTCGTCCCTAAATCGCCATGCTTCCCAAAGAGAATCGCCTCCGGGCCAAGCGCCTCGTCGCGCAAGTCTATCAGAAAGGCCAACGGCAACAGGGAGAGTATCTTTCTCTGCGTCGCCTCCCCGACCGCGGCGGTCCGGCTCGGGTGGCCGTGGTGGTCTCCACCGCCGTGAGCAAGAAAGCGACCGAGCGCAATCGAGCCAAGCGGGTGCTGCGGGCACTCCTTGCCTCAATCACCCTTCCCCCGGGGGATTTGGTACTCTCGGTGAAACGGCTGCCGCCGCACGAACGTCTCTCCCCAATCTTTCGAAAGGAACTCTCGCGATGGTTTCCCAGTTTGCGGTCAGACTAATTAGCCTCTACCAACGGACCGTCTCCCCCGATCACGGAATATGGCGGGGGGCCCTTCTCTTTGGCGCCTGTCGCTTCCAGCCGACTTGCTCGGAGTACGCCAAGGAGGCCATCGCCCGCTACGGAGTCTTGCAGGGAGGCCTGCTGGTGCTCCGTCGGATTGCCCGTTGCCACCCCTTCGGCGGCTACGGCTACAATCCGGTGCCACACATCGCACAACCCCCAGGAAAGGAGCGATCGTGAGTGTGGTGACCGACGCGGGGAGAGTGCTGCTGCTCCAGCCGCTTTTTAACCTCTTTATCGTTCTGGCCACCTTCTGGCCCTTTGCCGGAAACGTGGCGTTTGCCGTGGTCGGACTCTCCGTACTGGTGCGGATCGGCCTCATTCCGTTTTCCAGAGCGACGATCAAAAACCAGCAAGTCATGCACAAACTGCAGCCAGAACTTAAGCGACTGCAGGAGGAACACAAGGAAGACAAGACCAAGCTTGCCCAGGAGACCATGGCCCTCTACCGTCGGCACGGGATCAACCCCGCCTCCGGCTGTCTGCCGGCCCTTGCCCAGCTACCGATCCTGTTAATCCTCTTCTACCTCTTCAGAAACATCGAACGACACGATCTGCTCTACGACTTTTTGATGATTCGTTTCCCCACCCCCGAAGCGCTCCACGCCGCCCTCGATACACGTCTTTGGGGGGTCGACCTGGTCAAACCCGACCTGTGGGTCCTCCCGATTGTCACCGGTATCCTGCAGCTCGTGCAAAGCTGGCAGATGCTGCCTCCCAAGCAGGAACTCAAAACGCACGAGGGAGTCGACTTCCAGCAGCAGCTGTCCCGGCAGATGATGTTCATTTTTCCGTTGATGACCGTCTTTATTGCCCGATCCCTACCATCCGCACTGCCTTTGTCTTGGAGCGCCACCACCCTTTTTATGATCGCCCAGCAGTGGTGGTTGACCCGATCCATGAAGGCAGTGGCCTTGACTACCCCTACTGTCGAAGTACGCGTCAAAAGCAAAGAGAAAAAATAGCATACAAAAGCATTCATTTTTGGTCCTGAATCAGGTATACTACCGTCGTTTTGGAGGAGTGCCGGAGCGGTTGAACGGGACGGTCTCGAAAACCGTTAGGCGCGCAAGCGCCTCGTGAGTTCGAATCTCACCTCCTCCGCCATGAAGTAGCTGCGGCGAAGCCGCAATCACTTCATGGCAGCGCCATTCACCTAATGATGGTCAGCGCCATCTTTTGTCAGTTAACAATTTTGTGTAGCCTCTCGACTATGCAAAAGTTTCACTACGTCTATGTTTTGCGAAGTCACAGAGACGGCAAGTTTTATATAGGTCATACTGACAGCCTAACGGGCCGATTAAAAAAGCACGCAGGTGGTGAGGTCAAAGCGACAGCAAGCCGCCGCCCCCTGCGACTAGTTTTCTTTGAAGGATATCTAAACAGATATGATGCCCTTCGCCGCGAACGCTACTTCAAGTCCGATGCTGGTAAGCGAGTGCTACACTCAATGTTGAGAGAATACCTAAAAGAGACGATCTCTAGCGACTAGTTCCTAAAAGCACTACGCTAACATCAAATGCCTGATATCCAACGGACTCTCCACCTCATATCTCGGGACGAAGAAGAGCGGCAGATAAAGGAGTATGCTTCGCAAATCGGCCTGCCATATATCAATCTTGCCAGTGTTTCGATCTCCGGTGACGTGCTCGCCCTTGTTCCGCAGCACGACGCGGTGACATTCCAGGCCGTGGCGTTTGCAAAGACGGATGAGGCGATCCGGGTTGCTACCGTTGACCCTTCCAACCCGGGGATCAAGGTCCTCATCGCCAAGATCGGGCGAGCCGCGGCCGGCAAGCGCGTCTCTCTCAATATCTGTTCCCGGGCCAGTCTGGCCCACGCCCTCTCGCTCTACGAACGGGTCGTTCCGCAACACACCGGCGTACAGCAGGTCGCGGTTACCGAGCAGGCCAAAGCGAAGACGACCGTTGCGAGCATCACCGATCTGAAAGAGAAAATTGCTCGCGTTTCAACGACCGAACTCCTGGACACCCTCTTTGCCGGGGCACTGGCCCTCTCTGCTTCCGACATTCACCTGGAGCCGGGCGAAACCAAACTGAAGGTTCGCTACCGCCTCGACGGCGTGTTGCAAGACGTGGTTGAACTGCCGATGACCGCTCACAAGCCGATCCTCTCCCGGATTAAGTTTTTGGCCAAACTGAAGTTAGATGTGGTCACACTCCCCCAAGATGGCCGTTTTGAGGTGACGACCGAGACCTCCCCGCTTGACATCCGCGTGGCGACCCTGCCGACCCCGTTTGGCGAAGCATTAGAGATGCGCATTTTGGCCCAGCGCGGGCAATTCCTCGCTCTGGAGAGTTTGGGATTTTCGTCGGAGATTTTGGCTCGTATCAAAGAAGCGATCGAGAAGCCGCACGGATTGATCCTCAACACCGGCCCCACTGGCTCGGGCAAGACCACTACTCTCTACGCGATCCTTCAGCAGCTGAACCAACCGGGCCGGAAAATCATCAGTATTGAGGATCCGGTCGAATACCGAATTCCGGGGATCGACCAGAGCCAAATCCTGCCGGAAAAAGGCTACACGTACGCCGCAGCGCTCAAAGCATCACTCCGTCACGACCCAGATATCATTATGGTCGGTGAAATTCGCGATCCCGACACGGCCTCGACCGCCCTGCAGGCCTCTTTGACCGGCCACCTTGTCCTGACAACCCTCCACACCAACACGGCGGCCGCGGCGATTCCCCGGCTGATGAACATGGGGATCGAGCCGTACCTTTTGGCCGGGGCGATCAACCTTATCATTGCGCAACGGCTGGTGCGGCGAGTCGATCCGACCTGCGGACCGGGGAGTGTCAAAGAAGGAAAAATCTGTCTTAAAGGCCGCATCCCGATTGCCGAGGCGTTGGTGCCGACCCCGGAATTCAACGAGCTCACCCAACGGAAGGCGTCGGTGGCCGAGTTTGAAGAAGCGGCGAAAAGTACCGGCATGAAAACAATGTTGGAGGATGGCAAAGAGAAGGTTGCTAAGGGTTTGACTACTATTGACGAGGTTTTGCGGGTCACTAGGGAATAGTCTTCGACGAGGTGGGCTCCCGGCCTACACAAAAACCCGCGAAAAACGCGGGCTTTTGTTCGCGAAAGAGTCGTGTTTAGAGATTGCCCAGCACGTCGGTGACAGCAAAGAAGATGGCGAAGGCCAGCGCGATGACGATGATACCGATAACGGCGTTGATAATGGTGGTTTTCGCCTTGGTCACCCGTTCCGCATCACCGCCGGCAGTGAGGTAGAGGAAGCCACCATAGATTAAGAATAATACCGCGATCATACCGGCAATGGCCAAGACCCACAGCACGATCCGCTCGAAGAGGGAGCGCAGGGTAATACCTCCGACAATGGGCAGGGGCGGCGTAACCGGCACCGTCTGGGCGACGGCGGCAAGCATACCGATCTGGCGAATTTTTTCTTTAATATTCATGATTCTCCTTCCGATTACAGCATACATGAAGATTGCACTGTAACCAATCGACCTTTCAGGGAACAGGATTCAAACCAGGGGGGATGGGGATGGTCCGGCCTGCAACGGTATTGGCAAAGACGAGAGTTGCCGCATAGCCGACGACGACGATGATCACACCGATCAAGCCCGCAAAAAGCGTCTTCTTGGCGCCCTCGGCTTTGGCGGGGTCCCCCGCCGACGTAACGAGTTGGAACGCTGCCCAGAAGACGACGAGCACCGCTACGGCGCCGCTGAAGGCCCAGAGAAACTGTAGGATACGAACAAGAAGGTTCTCTGCCTGGGACAGACCGCACGGATTCCCACCACAGTTAATGATCGGGAAGAGTTGCAAGAACGGAATGATCCGCTCGCTCCTCTTCTTAAGATTAATCATAGGCAGGTGAACCGCACTGGTCAAGGTGTTATCTGCGAGGGGCCTTCTGTCGAGGGCGAGCCGTCTGTACCGGTGCCACCCGTTGGAAGACGGCCGGGAGCACTTTGCTGCCCCGGGCCAGAACCCGGACCCGTTGTATTCGGTGCAGTAGTGGGTGTGGTGGAGACCAGGTCCCCTACCGCCCGGACGATTGCAAAGGAGAGGGCAATTATAACAAGTCCAATCACTGCATAGAGAACGCCATTCCTTCCCTTTTGGGCCTGTTCGGGATTGCCGGCGGAAGTAATAAACTGGAAACCCGACCACATGATGTAGATGATGGCGATCGCCCCAGCGAGATAGAGGAGACCGTTGATAATAAGCAGCAGTACCCCGCTGACCGACCCGACGGTGGTTAATGGGGTCAGACAGGGTAGTGGGGGTGAAGGGCAGGGAGGTGTTTGGGCAAGGGCGGTATCGAAAAACATGATGTGTTTAGGAGGGTCTTGAAACTTGGATCAATTCGTTGAGACTTCTGACCAGGAAGTAAGCCACTATGACCAATATCACGCCGATGACCGCATAGGTCAAGTTGGCACGCGCTTTTTCTGCCTTGGCCGGGTCGCCGCCGGTCGAGAGGAACTGATACCCGGACCAGATGATATACATGACGGCCAGCCCGGCGAGGATAGGGAGGATGAAGCTGTTGATCGCCAGGAGGACTACTGCTTCCCACGTGGGTAAATCGCGACCGCCAGGCAAATCCCCCGGGTTGATCGGAGGGACAATCGTTGGAGGTGTCTGGGCCAGCGTCTTGCCCACCATCCACCCGATCATGGGCCACTCCCTGTCCCCATAAAGCGGACGATCGTAGCGGTTAAGATCAAGAGGGCGAGACCGGAGAGAGAGCCAACGATCAACTCGCGCGAATGGGTGATTTTGGCCGGGTCGCCTCCGGCAGTGAGGTAGAGGTAGCCGGCGTAGGTGGCCACGATCGCGGCCAAGATGATCGCAAGACCGAGAATGTAGCCGTAAAGAGCGATGACGTAGCATCGAAACGCCTGCTCACCACGCGGCACACTGGAGATGCTGCCAAGGGGAACACCAAGAAAATATTGGTTTCCACCAGGTCCACACCCAGGGGCGGTCTGAGCTAAAGCGGAAGCCGGGATAAGCAGCATCTGCGCGGTAAGTAATAGAACAAGCAGCCACTTCTTCATTACTGTCCTAGAAGTAACTGCGTCACTTTGTTGGCTGCCACATCGATTGCCGTCTGCGGGGGTTGGCGAAGATCGACAACCGCTCGGATCATTTCGCGGAAAGAATCGTCGTACTTTTTGGCGTCCGGCTTGTAGACGGATTTTGCGTTCTCAATTCCAATGGCGAAGGGGTCGCTGCCACCCTCAACCTGCCTCCTGATGGCCGACGTTCGCCTGGTGACGGTCCGGTACGAGGCTACCTGGGACGGGTTGGCCATGTGTTTAACGAGGCCCCAGGCGACATCCGGATTGTCGGCATCTTTGGTGACCGTTTCTACCATGTACGAGGCAACATTGGCCGGCGGGTTCGTCGGTCCTTTTATCTGCGGCAGTGGTGCAACATCGAACCGCAGCGTCGGCGCCCGCTGTCGCAGATCCTGCTGCACGTACTTGAAGTTGATCATCATCGCTGCTTTCTTGTTCATGAACGCCTCCAACGAGCTCCCCATCCGATCATTCCAGTTGTAGACGGTTCGGTCGGTTTTGGCGAAGGCGGTGAAAAAATCGAGCGCTTCGGTGCCGGGGAAGTACTGCTTTCCTGTTTGCGTCTCGCTTGGCAAGTGGAAGCTGGCCGCCGAACGGTCCACATTGGTCATGGTCGAGCCGTTTTGGAGCATCAGGGCCTGCAGAATGGCCGCCGAATTTAGGGTCGTCTCAGCTGTCCCCATGGCAATCCCGGCCACCGTGACATCATTCCCGTTTCGCTGGGTGATCAACTTCACTGCTTCGATCAAATCAGTCCAGTTGGTCGGAGGCCGGGTCAAGAGGAGTTGCTGCGCGGAAAGGTCTCCCCCCGGGTTCGCTTCTCGCAAGCGGACTAAGGCGTCGCCCGTGATCTCACTGTTGTAGTAGAGGGCGAGCGAATCCGTATAGAGCGGCATGCCGTAGATTTGATTGTCAATGACGGCGTCGTTGTTCGCAATCTCCACAAACTGCTCTTGGTATTCTTCCAACTTCATAACGGTTTCCGGGGCGGCGATGAGTTTATCCTTGTGCTTGACGAGCCAGTCGTTGGGGAGAGACAGAATATCCGGCCCCTTGCCGCCGGCGATCGCATTCGTAAAGACCTCTTCGTAGTCGGCGACATCCTTTTTTTCGTAGACGATCGTGACGTTCGGGTGATCGGATTTGTACTGATCGAAGATAGGCTGGAAGGCGTCTTCTTCATCGAAGAGACGCCAAATGGTGATGGTGACCGGGTCAGTCGTTTGTTGTTGCTCTTCCCCGCCCCCGCGCCGCACAACAGCATAAATGATCGAAGCGACAAGGAGGAGGAAAACGACCGATCCGGCAATAATGAGTAAATATTTATTTTCCATGTGTCCACTTGAAGTATATCAGAGTGAACAGAAATCAGTGATCAGGAATCAGAAGTTCTCGGTTTTCCGTTTACTGTTCTCTATTGACTACTCGGATTTTACCTCAATAACTTTGGCCCGCTTCTGCTGTGACTTTGGAATCGTCACCGTCAGGAGCCCGTCTTTGAGCGTGGCTTTAGCCTTTTCGCTCTCCACCGGGACCGGCAGCGTATAGGTTCGTTCGAAGGCACCCCAATAGCATTCCTGCACGAGGTGGTTGACATCCTTTTCTTTGTGTTCCGCGTGACGGGTGCCTTTGATGCCGATCGTGTCGTCGGCCAGGGAGAGTTCTAGGTTTTCTGCCTTGACGCCAGCCATCGGTGCCTTGATGACGATATTGTCTCCGTCGTCAAAGACGTCGATGGCGAGCTCTCCGACCTCGTCAGGCAGGGCCGGCGGATCTTCGGAGAGTGCGGCATCAGATAAAAAATCTTTCTCGTCGGCCATATGGATTCTCCTTGACAAATTCTGACTAGACCTCACAATACGAGAGCCTTGAGATGATGTCAATCATAAGATATGATACAAAAGACCCCATGGGTCAAAATAAAAGTATCCAAATTGTACAAATCCTGACGCTCCTCTCTGTGTCCCTCCTTTTGGGGACAAAGGTTTTTGTGCCCGCTGCTTTCGCTACTCACCTTGGCAACCCGGATGCGGGTTTTAATGCCGGTCGCCTCATCGAAGATGAATCGTTTGTGGCGAATGGCGCCATGGCGGTCAGCGACATTCAGGCGTTTTTGCAATCCAGGGGCAGCGCGTTAGCAAGCTTTACCGAAGGTGGCAAAACGGCGGCCGAAATTATCTACGACTACACGCGCGGAGTACGCGATCCTGATGACGGCGGGTCGGGATACTGGCCGCTCGATATTACCGTCCACCCCGGCGTGGTTCTGGTCACCATCCAAAAAGAAAGCAGCCTCATTACGTCCGGTAACCTCAATAACCTCAACGCGGCCATGGGCTACGGCTGCCCGGAGGGGAGCGGCTGTGACCCCCAATTTTCCGGCTTTACCAATCAGGTCAAGTACGGAGCCTGGCAGCTCTATCGGAACTACCTTTGCGCCAATCCGTCCTGCTCTGACTACTCCAATTACAAGATTGGACAGACCCAAACATTCACCAATGCCCAGGACTACAACGTCCCGGCGAGTCAGGCGGTGACCTTTGGCACGCAAGCGACCGCCGGCCTCTACCGCTACACTCCGCACGCCTTCAACGGAAATTATAACTTTTGGAAGAACTTTCGCGACTGGTTCTCGTACTCCGTCCAGTTCGTGTCGCAGTTTTCCGTCGATAACACCGGGCAAGTGCAATTCCCCACGCTCGCTCCGGGGCAGAGTGCCCGCCTGGTCGTGCGGCTGAAAAACGTCGGTGGCCAAACCTGGCAACGGGGGGTGGTGAACCTAGGAACTGATCGCGGCCGAGATCGGGTCCCGAGCTTTGTCCGACAGGGTTTGCCCGGGACGGCATCAGGCTGGCTCAAAGAGAACCGGGTGATCATGCAGGAGGCATCCGTTGCCCCCGGACAAACAGCGACCTTTGATTTCTGGTATACCGTTCCGGTGACGATGGCACCGGGGGTCAGGCGCGAGTACTTCCGTCCGGTTGTCGACGGGATTCAATGGATGGAAGATTTTGGAATCTACTGGGACGTCACCGTTGTCACGGGCGCCGATGCCTATCATGCTCGCTGGATTACGCAAAACGGATTTCCGACGCTGAAACGCGGCGAAAGCTACCAGTTTGAGGTGAAATTGCGGAACGAGGGAGTCGTTGCTTGGGAGAAACGGCTCGTCAACCTTGGCACCGACCGACCGCGCGACCGAATCCCCGGCTTTATCCGGGAAGGAGGCACTCCGTCAGGCTGGTTGAATCACGATCGGATTGAACTCGTGGAGAATGTCATCTACCCCGGCCAAACCGGAACGTTCCGTTTCTGGTATACGGTTCCCTCCGATAAAGCCGTCGGCACCTACCGCGAGTACTTCCGCCCGGTGGCTGATTTTACCGCCTGGCTGGATGACTGGGGGATCTACTGGGACGTGACCGTCGTTCCGTAACTGGGAGGGGACACGTCGTTTCCCCTATCCCACGCTCGTGGGCAAAAGCCCAGCCTTTGGCCAAGCTCGCTCCTCCCCTTCCACCATGGAGGGAGTAGAATTACTGAAACATGAAGAACATCGTGGTTTTTATCTCTATTTTTCTCGGCGCCCTCCTTGCCTGGCAGTGGGAAGGGAGGGCTGAGGAGCAGTCAGTTTCCGATCCCGAGGCGCAGGTCCTCGTCAAATACAAAGGAGGCTGGAAACCCACCGCCGGCGGCGAGATGGTCGGGACCATCGATACAATCGGTATTCGAACACTTCAGTTCGATTCGGAGAAGGAAGCGGTCGAAGCAGCCCAAGCGCTCGAGACAAGTCCAGCCGTTTTGTACGCCGAAGTAAACACTCCTTCGGTGAGACCACTCCTTACCCCCAACGATCCGCAGTACGGCAGTCAGTGGCATCTCTCTAAGATTGCGGCACCGTCGGCCTGGGACTACCAGACTGGTGCCGACTCGACTCAGATTGCGGTAATCGATACCGGTATTGATGGGACGCATGCAGACTTGACCGGCAAAGTAGTCGCCGGGAAGCACTTCGTGGGTGCAGCCAATACCGATCTTCCGGCCGATTCCGACTCCGATCCGTGCGGGCACGGGACGGCCGTCGCCGGCTTGGCGGCCGCATCTTCAAACAATAGCGTTGGAGTGGCTGGGGTCAACTGGCAGGCTCGCTTGCTGCCGATTCGGGTGATTGATACCTCGCAATCCTGCGAGTTTGGGTTTATCGAAGATCTGATTGAAGCGATTCAGTGGGCAGCAGACGTGGGCGCGAAAGTTATTAACGTCAGTTTAGGCACCACCGAAAACTCCCAAGCGCTCCGCGATGCGGTCGTCTACGCTAAGAATAAGGGCAGTATGGTCGTTGCCGCTGCCGGGAACGGAGGAAGCATCCTCTACCCGGCCGCCTACCCCGAAGCAATTGCTGTCGGTGCAACAGGTTCGGATGATGGCTTGGCCGGTTTCAGCTCGATCGGATCCGAGCTTGACCTTGTGGCCCCGGG
>Ga0187892_10012306_pt1 | contig 10203 bp, 8 predicted proteins | sample MA1701073metaG_FD_139345 | JGI IMG/M metagenome (GOLD analysis project Ga0187892, IMG submission 139345) | Bio-ooze microbial communities from a basaltic lava cave in the Kipuka Kanohina Cave System on the Island of Hawaii, USA - MA170107-3 metaG ...
CCCCAAGCGAGTTCTGCTCAGGGAGTCTTTCGTCCGCGGTGGTCATCCTCACCTCCTCCCGTAGGTTGGAGGGTGGGGAGTTCTCGGTGACCCGACCTGGGGATTATTGCATGACCGCTGACATGACCGCGTAGAGGTAGTTGAGGATCGCGTTGGCCGGGTTCGCCGCAAGGCGAGGGCCGTTCCCGAACGGCGACCCGCGGGCACCAAAGACCCGCCAGTGCTCTGGAACCTTGGGTTCGTCGCGGCGCACGAACCGGACTGCGACGTGCTCCCACGGCTTCCAGTACGCAGCCGCCGCTGCGGACTCCGGGACGCGGAGTTGAGCCGGGGTCGCGGCGCGTTCGAGGCTGAGCAGGTTCACGCAAATGACGGCGGCCGAGGCTTGACCGTCGGGCAGGCGAGCGAGCAGGGCTAGCTGCCCTTCCAGCTTCCGCCGCACTAGCTCCCGCGCGACCTTCATCCCCACGCCGTTGCTCGGCCCAAGGGCCTGTGACCTTCTTAGCCGAGCGTCGTCCAGCCCGGCTGGCCCCGAGGCCACGACGACCTGGCCGTCCGCGTCGATCTGAATGAAACTAGCACCGATTTCCCTGAGCCACCTCAGGGCCTCGAGCGTCACGAACCCTGTGTGCCCTAGGACGACTAGGCGCTTGAGGCCAGCCGTTGCGCGCGAGAGCCGACCCGACCTACGCTCGTCGCAGATACCGTCGCTCATTTGCAGGTGGCGCCGCTCCACGGCTATCCGCAGTCCGTAGCCGTCTAGCACGAGCATGCCGTTCCTCGCAACCGGAGAAGGCCAATCTTCACCCTGTCGCTCGATGCGGGCTGGCTTCCTCCTTCGGTACTCCAGGCCTGCGGGTTGCTCCCTCCTCATGCGCCTGCCGCCTCCCTCAGTGACTGCGGCAAGATGTCCCACAAGGTCCACTGACCATATTCAGGTAGCACCTGCTCCCGCCAGTGGACCAGCCGCCCGTCAGTTGAGTGCGCGATGTGCACCAGATAGGCCACCAGTACCGGAAAGTGCATCAGATGCCGCCAGGCACTATCCAGTTGCCCATACTCCACCTGAAGATGCTGGATTGTCTCCCGCAGTTCAGCCGGTTGGGACCGAGGGTTAATCCCCTCAAGCGCGTGAACCATGCCCCGACGCCAAGACTCCCAAGAGACATAGCAGAGCAGCAAGGCTCGAGCCTGGGAGCGCACATGCTCGAGATCCAGGGCTGTCGCCCCTCGAAGGTCGTCAATCAGCCCAGGCATGAGCGCACCTGAACGGCCCTCGCCGATGAGGAGGGCGCTGAGTTCCTGCAACGCCACTTCTGGGCGAATCCCGGCGCGCGTCAAGCGAGTGCCATGGGCGTCGATGAGATCTTCCAATACATCTCCGCCCAGCTTGGAAGGGGCGGCAGAGGCCGAGACCCGGCGTGGTCGGAACATCTGGCGCCCGCGCTTCGTCGCGAGTTCGCCGAAATGCACCAGCTGCTGAATCAAGGTGTCGCGGATCAGCTCAAAATCGTAGTCGTACCCGAGGGCCCACAACGCGACGCGCAGGGACGCATACGCACGCAGTCGTCCTAGCCTGTCACCATCATTCTGCTGTTGGCGTTGCGGGCGCCGCGTTCGGATGAACACGTACGCCTGGACTTCACGGGCAACCACGACAAAGCGCGAGGTTTCAGGGGGCCACAGTGCGACGGCACCGCCGCGGTGCCCGTGGAGGCCATACCCTCGGAAGACCCTTGGCTCGATGGATCGAGGAACCACGCTGTTCGGGCGCCAGGACTTCAGGAAGGTGTGGGCGGATACTCGAGACTCCTCGGGGAGCGCCTCAAGCGACTCCCGCAACGGCCGCCAGCCCGCCAGCCTGAAGGCGTCAATGGCTTGGTCAGTCCTTGGGTTCGACAAGCCTATCTGACCTCGCTAATAGACGTTCTAACTCCATTAAACCACCCCGAGCGATTCCGCGCAATGATTGGCGGCAGACGTGAAGGGAGGGTTCACCAATGCCGAAAATGCCCAAGCCCACTGCGCTCGCCCGCTTGACCAGGCGCCAACGCGAGGTCTACGAGCGGGTGTTGCACGCCCTGAGCCTCTCGCGCCGCCACGGCCTGCCGCTCAAGACGGCTGCGCGCCAGGCTGGCACCACTGAGGCCGCCGCCCTGCGGTACGCGGGGTCGGCGTTCACGCGACGGCACAGGGCATGGGTCGCCAAGCCGCGGGACACGCTGGAACGGGAGATCCTTCTTTATCGCGAGACCGGCAGCTACCACGTCACGGTCCGGTCCTCGACCACCGCGTCGCGCATTGGCGACTATCACAACGCGGTGCGCCACTTCGTCCAGACCGGCGATGCCACTAGGCTCCGAGCATTCGACGGCAAGTTCATCATCGACGCGCGCGGCAACAGGCACAGGTTCCTTACGGACCCCAAGGCGATCCTGAAGTTGGCGCGGGCGAAGCAGTTCGGATTCGAGAGCATCTACTGAGGGGGGCGAACCTGCGAGAGACGGAATCACCGATGGACCGTGCGCGGCGGGTGCGAAGACAGAGCAAGGAGCTGCGGCTGGGATCGCCCAATCCCATGTGTATCATCTGTGGGTGCCAACGGATCGAAGCGCTCCTCAAGATCCCAGCCAAACAGCTCCCTCGCCAACTGTTCGAGAAGCACCACGTCGCCGGCCGCGCCGCGGGTCGTCTCACGGTGATCGTGTGTCGGAACTGCCACGCTCTGTTAACCGATTGGCAGGAAGATTGGAACCCAAAGCTGCGACACCCGAGGACACCGACCGAGTGCCTCGCCGCCCTCCTCCAGGGCGAAGCCGACTTGGACCTGGCCCGCGCGCAGAGCCACCGCGACCATGCCGTCCACCTCCAAGCGTGGGTTGCCTGGCTCCTTGAGGGGATGCCGGGAGACGGACCGAAATAGAGGTTCATGGACGTCCCCGTCCTTTCGCTTACGGCGGCCGTTCGCTGCCACGTCGAGCGGGTGGGCGAGAAGCAGCGCCATGTCAAGGTGCGCCCCGCCGGGTGGCGCTCCCAGCCTCTGGGCGAGCGGGTCCTCGTCCTCGATACGGAGACCAGCACCGACCGCTTTCAGAACCTCCTCGCGGGTTACTACGAAGTCTATCAGTACCGCGCTGGCCACCATGAACGGATCGAGAGGGGATTGATCGCGGGCGATGTGCTGACGCGTGAGCAGACGACGCTCATCCAGGTGTACGCCGACCGCCACGGTCTGCAGATCTTTGCCCGGGTGGCCTTCGTCCGGGATGTCTTCCTCCCAGAGGTCCACCGCCTCGGCACGCTCTGCGTCGGGTTCAACCTGCCGTTCGACCTCTCGCGCCTGGCCGTCCGCTGGGTCCCGAGCCGCGGGCGGAACCGAGGCGGCTTCACCTTCTACCTCACCCATGACCTGACCCAACCCTCTATCCGCGTCAAGGCACTGGACAGCACACGGGCCTTCATCGCCCTCGGGTCGCCCTGGAAGCCCGGCCGGCGCGAGGCGAGGGGGCGCCAGGCGTTCCCCGGTCGATTCCTAGACCTGAAGACGTTGGCGCTGGCCCTCACGGGGACGCACCACAGCCTCGAGTCCGCCTGTGAGGCCTTCCGGGTCACGCACCCCAAGGGACGCATCGAGACCTACGGGCTCGTGAGCGACGAGTTGTTGGACTATCTGTGCCGGGACGTCCTCGCGACCGCCGAGCTCTATGAGGCGATGCTCACCGACTGGCACCGGCATCCCTTCGCCCCCGTCCCGACGCCACTGGAGGTCGAGCACGACCCTGACGCACTGCTGGTCACGAAGGCCTACAGTCCGGCAACCCTCGCCAAAGCGTACCTGCGGCACATGGGCGTAGCCCCACGGTTGGCGCACCAGCCCAGCTTCCCGAAGCCCATCCTCGGCCGGGCGATGGCCGCCTACTTCGGCGGGCGGAGCGAGTGCCACGTCCGCCGTCGGGCGGTGCGGGTGACCTACCTCGATGTCCTGTCAATGTATCCGACTGTCGCAGTCCTCATGCGCATCTTCCGGCTCATGGCCGCCGACCGCGTCAAGGTTGAGGACGCGACCGACTGGACCCGCCGGTTCCTCAAGCGCGTCTCGCTGGACGATGCCCTGGCCCCGGAGACCTGGCCCGACCTGTGCGTGCTTGTGGAAGTCGAGCCGGACGGTGACCTGCTCCCCGTGCGGGCGGCCTACCAGGAGGGCGGGGACTACCAGATCGGGCTGAACGTGGTCACCGTCGAGAGAGGCGTCCGACTCTACTACATGCTCCCGGACCTCGTCGCCTCCAAGGTGCTGACTGGCAAGGCGCCCCGCATCCGGCGGGCTTGGCGCCTCCGAGCGAGGGGGAGGCAGTCCGGCCTCAGGCGCGTCAAGTTGCCGGGCGATGTTGACGTCGATCCCCGCCGCGACGACTTCATCCGCCTGCTGATCGAGCGACGCCACGAGTTCCAGCAAGCCCAAGGCGACGCCGAACGCCGAGGGGACGGCGAAGGCGCCAGGCACCTAGATGCCATCCAGAACGGCTTGAAGATCGTGGCCAACTCAATCTACGGGGTCCTGGCCGAAGTAGACGACGAGTCGGCCGCGGCTCACATGGTCGAGGTGTTCGGCGTCGACCGCTTCGTCACGCAGACCTCCCGGGATGAGAAGCCCGGACCCTACACCTTCGCTCCCCTAGCGGCTCTGATCACGAGCGGGGCTCGGCTCGTCCTGGCCATCGTCGAGGCGGAGTTGCGCAAGCGCGGGGCGACGCACGGCTTCTGTGACACGGACAGTGTTGCTGCGACAGGCGACGCGAAGGTCGTGGAGGCCGTGCGGAGGCGGCTCGCCCGCCTGATCCCCTATGCTTTCGGCGGCGACCTTCTCAAGGTCGAGGACGAGAATTACGCCTTGAAGGACCCCACGGACCCGAAGGGCGGCGTGGACCGCACGCGCCTGGAGCCCCTGTACTGCGTGGCGATCTCCGCGAAGCGGTACGCGCTGCTTAACCGAACCAAGGGTGGGGACATCATCGTACGCCGCGCGTCGGAGCACGGCCTGGGCCACCTGCTCTCGCCGAGCCGACGGGACGAGGAGACGTGGATCGGCCGGATGTGGAGGGCCATCGTCCAGGATCTCACGGCCGAGAAGCACACCAGCCGCCGGCTGCCCTTCGCGGACACGCCGGCGCTGGCGCAGTTCTCCATATCCAGGCCGTCGATCCTGAAGCTCTTCGACCGCTTGAACACGCGGGTCGATCCCGCGACCGGCAAGCGAGTCGCCCTCCCCCATACCCGCCAGGTGAAGCCCTTCAACTTCATGCTCGTCGCGTTCGCCGACACGGGTGACATCACCACCGGCGGCGAGGCCTACTGGGACCAAGACGAGACAGCCTCAGCCAGCGGGATCGGCCAGCCGATTAGGCCCGTCGCGCCGTACGAGTCGGACCGTGAAAAGTGGCCATGGCTCGACTGGGTCGACCGGCACACGGGGAGGCCGGTGCGCCTCGCCTGGGGGCAGGGACTCGGTGGCATGGTGACGCAGGCGATCAGGGTTCAGACTTACAGCGACGTGCAACGCCGCCACGCCATCCACCCGGAGGCCAAGGCCGCCGGGCCGGACGGACAGCCGTGCGGATTCCACACAATGGGAGAGCTGGGACGCCTGCATGTCCGCGTAGTGGGCGTCGAGCACATCGGGAAGGAGTCGCGGGACCTGGAGGACGTGCAGGCCGGGCTGGAGGTGGCCGCGTCAACGTACACGCGCTACGTGGATCGAGAACGCCAATGGGAACAGGACAAGCAGACCCTCAAGCCCGTGCCTCGGAAGACCCTCGCCAAGTGGTCAGGGCTTCATGTCCGATCAATAAAGGCGATCCTGAACACTGTGAGGCTCCCCCAATCGAGGCATCGAAAGATTCTCCACGAGATGGCCGAGAAGCTGAGGAGGCCGAGATCCGACACTGACTAGTGCTCTCTCGCCTGAGATTCAGAAGAGATTGGGAGCTAGCCCGCACTAGGTCAGCAGCGTCTTCAGATTCCTGCGAGCCGTAAGGGTATCAGGGTGCTTTGGTCCGAGGCTGTCTCGGAAAATCCGGTAGGCCTTTTCATAATGCTCGCGGGCTTCTGCAGCGGCTGCCAGGCGCTTTAGGACGCTGCCAAGGTTGTTGTGACGAATTCCAACCGCCGGATGATTCGGTCCATAACGCGCGTTGTCGATGGCTAGCGCCTGCTCCAAGCATCCCCGCGCCCGTCGTAGCCTGTTCAGGCGCATGAGAACCATAGCGAGGTTGCTGAGCCGAATTGCCACCTTGGGATGGCTGCTCCCATAGTGGAATTTGTCGATGGACAGGGCCTGCTTTACGCGGGCGTACGATGACTTAAGGTCCCCCAGTGCCTCAAGCGCCATCCCGAGATTGTTGAGATCGTCAGCGACAATTGGATGACCGGGCCCGTAATGCGTAGTATCAATCGACAGTGCCCGCTCGAAGCAACAGCGCGCCCTCAGAGAGTATGCCTTCGTCTTCTCCGCGTTGCCTTTAGCTCTTTCTCGAGCACTCATCTCGTCAAGAATATGGCCAAGATTGCGGAGATCAAAGGCCACCAGCTCGTGCTTCGATCCTAGATTGCGCTCGTGGATAGCTAAGGCTCGCTGCGCGTATCTCAACGCCCTGGCATGATCCCCCAGTACCCTCAGTAAATTGGCAAGATGGGCCAAATCGGTCGCTGACTCCGGATGGTCGACTCCGAATCGGGCCTTGTCGGTAGCCAGAGCGCGCTCGACGACTCGTTTCGCCGCGGTGTACTGGGCGCGTGCTCCCAGATACGTACCTACCTTCCTAAGAAGTCGGCCCACCGGCACTGATGTCATGTCAGTATGCCAGCCTGCCTCGTGGCCCTAAGGGCGTGAGGCAGCAGACGGGCACACTTAAGCCAGGTACGTACATCGTCCGCATCCTCGGGAAATGCTTCATCTAGCAGACGAACAGCGGTCTCAGCCCAGAAACGCCTCTCCTTCATCGTGAGCAGATCCTGGACTACCGCCTGCACCAACGGATGCGCTGACAGGACGTCCCCCTCTGCCTCCACCAAAGAATAGCGGATGAGCTCTGAAACGGCCGCGTCGAATACTGCCGCGCGGGCTGCGGCCCCGGCAAGCGACCTGGGCAGGTGGTGTCCCTTGCCGCTTATGAGTTCTCTCGGGATAGCGTCAGAGGCCACGAAGGCAAGTAAGTTCACGAGTGCTGACGCAGCCGGTGATGTCTGCCTGATCCGGTCCAGGGACACCTTCCATGTTGTGGCTACTGTGTGTGGATAGCCCGTTGCCACTGCGCCGCGTTCAAGCAACCGGAGGCGCTCACGTCTGAATTGATGGACAAACTGTGCATACGAAATCCCGGTCGCTTCGATGTACGATGCAGCTTGTTCCAAAGCCAGCGGCAAGTGCCCCACTGCCTCTGCCAGCCTCGCCGCTGCAACATCATCAGTGCCGCCTGTGCGCTTTCGAAGGAAGGCGACAGACTCGCGCCGATCAAACCGCCTTAGTCGAATCGTTTCCCCGATTCCCCTCCAATTTGGATTACGCGATGTCGCCAGGGTGTGCCCCGTCAGCCGTTGGGGCAAGTAGTCGCGCACACCCGTCGGTCCATGGGCGTTATCGAAGATCAGAAGCCAGTCTCCAACCTGTTCGAGCTTATGCCTGACGGCCGCAATCACGGTAGGATGGTCGGCAATTTCCCCCGCCGACTGGTACGGTAAGCCAAGCGGCCGAGCCAGAGCCGCATAGTCAGTCGCTAGTGCAGTAGGTTCATCCGCGGACAACCATGCCACGACATTGTAGTCCTTGGCAAACCGGTAAGCATACTCAACAACCAACTGGGTCTTACCCACCCCTCCTAGTCCATGGACGACGTGAACGTCCGTCGAATTTCGAGTTGCCTTTAGTCTTGTGTGCAGGTTGTCCAGAATGGCCTCGCGTCCAGCGAAGTTCGGATTTCGACGATAGGGCACACTCCAGATAGCTGGTTTGGCACTCGGTGTAGGGTGAATCCGCGGCGAACCCAACTTGGCCAGAACCTCGAATGCAAACGCACTAGCGCGGTGCGAAGCAATCTCCTGAGAACCCGCCGCGTCAGCAGCCGATTTGCCATCGAGAAGATCCGAAATGCCCCGAATGACAAGTGCCTCAAGCGGAAAATTCGCGTATGCAGCGTTTAGAAAACCAACTCCTTCTGTCTCGACGGAGAGTGCATTGCTAAAGTTGGACCGGAGAAACCTGTATGTAGCTGAGCGAGTCGAAGCCACAACCTTTTCGCCGGCGGCAATAGGTTCCACAAACGCCTTGGGCGCCGCTTTAACGTGACCAGAAATCCGCTTGAGCCAACTATCGCTTCGTGCCACCGCGCGCGCTCGTTGAACCATCCTGTATGTGGAACGAAATATGACCGGCCTGGGCAAGAAGAACCTTTTGTCCTTCCCGGCCTCGAATCCGAAGGCCTCCGTTGCGGCGACAACATCACCGATGGCTACATCCTTCAATCCTCCGGCGACACCTACAAGCAGCACCACGCCGGGGTCGAAGTAGCTAATCGCCCGCTCAGCCTCCAAGGCGGCCGCCGGGTTGCTTCGTCCGATCTCTACCACTCCTAGGTCCCAAACTCTATCCCCAGCAATAAACTTCCCCCGTTCGTAGACGGTCCCTTTTGGATGGTCCTCTTCCCGTATATCAGCGAGGTGCCGCCTAACAGCGTTGAATTCCACTGGTAAAGCGGTGATTATGACGGCACAGTACTTGTCGTTTTTCACGAAGACTCCGAGGAAAAACTGATTGAAGATATGCGTGCGATCGAAGGCTGACGGTCAAGGCAGTTCGACGTTGCAACGGAGATCTTGGCAGTCAAAGCGCTGGAGGAGAGCGCGTTACACTCCGGACGCTTCATCTCGGCAGCCTGGGTACTGCCTCTCGCGATTGGACTGCTGCTCACCACGGTAGTCTCGGTTCGAGGTAAGCGGGATTCCCAGTACGCAGACTAGGAACCGGCATTTTCTCTCCACCCCGTTCACACTGTGAGCCGATCTGGCGTCAGCTCTCACTTGCTCCTAGGGCGGCCGGAAGCTAGGATGTCGTCCATATATTCAAGGACATCGGCTGCTGTCTTGAGGAGAACCTCAGTATGGCCAACCATCTCTGCCCGTTTCCTGGCTGTTCGCTTCCGCGTCGGATGCTGCAAGTTCATGTCCATTTCGTGTGCGATGCGATTGCGGGTCTCAAACGCGCCTTTGAGTCCGGCCTTGTCCAGTTTGAGACCTGAGGCGCCGAAGTGCGCGAGGGCCCGATATAGCTCCTCGAGGGACTGTAGGCTACGGCTCGTCAGATCACGTACAAGTGATTCGATCGCAACTTCTCTTGGGGAAGCCGACACTATAAGTCTTGCGACCTCCCGCGAATTGACCAATACCCCACCTTGAAGGTCCGCCCGGATGAAACGCCGTTCCGCAAAGGTCGTGAGAGCCTCTTGCGCTTCCGGCGAGATATCCACGGTTGCGTCCAGCGCGTCTTGGGCAATTTGCTTCAAGCACGCGTCGAGACCGGCTCCTGCTAGGACCACCATAGCACGGAGAAGATCCTGCTCCTCAGTCTTAGGCGCCCCGCCGCCGCGGTTTGCCATCAGGCTATCGTAGATCTTCAGTAGCGACCCCGCTGCCTCGACGGCGTATTCTACGATCTTGTGAGCATTTTGTAAGAGATTGTCCCTGGGCTTGGCGACCACAATCTGTATCAATCTCTCGTCCTGTATCAATCTCTCGTCGCCTTCCTCACCTTGACTCGGCGCCAACTGACTAGCCTCAAACGGCGCAGTCAGCAAGAACCCACGCCAGCCAAGGTTGAGCTAATCTGGACTTCGCTGTGCCCCGGAGTTTGCCTCCTCCCTGGCCCACACCAAGGGCGGCACCCTATCAGGCTGCCGGCGGCGATGGCTGAAAGACCGCAGGGGGGGTGCTGTTTTGAGGTGCTCCGTATAATACCCCAGGAGAGACTTGACAGATCTTGGCGACGCACTACACTGTGATGTAACTTCATAGCGAGATTCGCTGCACATGACACGGGCCGCGACGCCCCCACCGCCAGGCGGTGAGGGCGCCGTTTGCTTTCCGGAAGCCGCAAGGAGGATGTGATGGAGAACAAACTCGATCCGATGCGGTTGTGGGTTGGTACGTGGGGCG
>Ga0187892_10012308_pt1 | contig 10202 bp, 9 predicted proteins | sample MA1701073metaG_FD_139345 | JGI IMG/M metagenome (GOLD analysis project Ga0187892, IMG submission 139345) | Bio-ooze microbial communities from a basaltic lava cave in the Kipuka Kanohina Cave System on the Island of Hawaii, USA - MA170107-3 metaG ...
ACTTCCCCGATTTCAACCTTTTCTCCTTCTCCCTTAACAATCTCGCTCAGCACCCCGCTCTCAGGTGCAACTAATTCCATCGTGGCTTTGTCGGTTTCGATCTCGACTACGATCTCGTCACGTTCGACCGCGTCACCTGCACTTTTCACCCAGCGCAAGATCGTCGCTTCGGTAATCGACTCCCCTAACGCCGGAACCACAATATCAACCGTCATGGTATTCCTCTCGGCAGTTATCAGTGAACAGTTCTCAGTTGTCAGCAAAGACAGTTCAACACCAGAAGGGAAAGGACTGCCTTCTCCCTCTGGCAACTGGCAACTGATTACTGATAACTGACTTCTACTTCTATGCCAACGCCTGGTCGATGAGTGCCGTTTGCTCTTGCTGATGGATTTTCTGGAATCCGACCGCCGGACTCGCTTGGGCGTTGCGCCCTGCGTAGCGGAGCGACTGTGGAGTACGCAGCAGGGATGGTAAGTGTTCAGCAACGAATGTCCACGCTCCCATGTTGTGCGGCTCTTCCTGCACCCACACCACGTCTTTTGCGTGCGGATAGCGGCTCAATACGGCTTGCAATTGATTCTCTGGAAAAGGATAGAGTTGTTCAAGACGTACGATGGCGACATCGCTTTGCTGACGGCGTTCGCGCTCAACGAGGAGATCGTAGTAGACCTTGCCACTACAGAACAACAAATGGCGAACTTCAGTCGCCCTTACCATCGCAGCAGTCTCATCAAGCACCTCATGAAAGGCTCCGTCTACCAGGTCAGTAACGGAAGAGACGGCAAGCTTATGCCGTAGGAGGCTCTTCGGCGTCATAACGATCAGCGGTTTGCGAAACTTTCGTTTCATCTGCCGTCGCAGCAAGTGAAAAATTTGCGCCGGGGTGGTGCAGTTGGCGACTTGCATATTGTCTTCGGCACACAGTTGAAGATAACGCTCAAGGCGAGCGCTCGAATGTTCCGGTCCTTGGCCCTCATACCCGTGCGGCAGCAACAGCACCAACCCACTCATGCGTTGCCATTTCGCTTCAGCGCAAGAAAGAAATTGGTCAATGATAATCTGCGCGCCATTGGCGAAGTCGCCAAACTGCGCCTCCCAAATGACGAGCGCGTCGGGGCTATCGAGACTGTAGCCGAAGTCAAACCCCATAACCGCATATTCTGACAGTGGACTATTGAAGACATTGAAGCTTGCTTGCCCCTCACGCAGGTTGCTCAACGGGAAATACCGGAGTCCCGTATCGTAATCAATCAAGACGGCGTGACGATGACTGAAGGTCCCACGTTCGACATCTTGTCCGCTCAGTCGTACCGGCGTGCCTTCGCAGACCAGGGTTCCATACGCTAGCAATTCGGCCAGTCCCCAATCAATCGGTCCCTCTTTCCCCACAGCCTCGGTGCGTGCCTGCAGCAACTTTTCCACCTTGGGATTCAGGGTAAAGTCTTCTGGTGTCGCCGAGAGCCGACGCGCAACATATTCGAGGAGATCACGGCGGACTCGCGTGTCCACCTGACATTCCTGACTGCGTGTGAATCCTTGCCACACTCCACCCAGAGTCTCGGTCCGCGAGTGAATCGGCGTACTCTTCACGGTATCGAGTGCGTTCTGCAAACGCTCACGGGAGGAGTGTTCAAGAGTAGTCACCTCTTCCGCAGTCAACACGTTTTGATCGAGCAACTGCTCCCGATACAACCACGCCACATGGGGATGATCCTTAATCGCCCGGTACATGCGCGGCTGCGTGAAGCTCGGTTCATCCCCTTCATTGTGTCCGTAGCGGCGGTAACAGAACATATCGATGACCACATCACGCCTGAAGGTCTGACGATAGTCGAGCGCGAGCAGTGCCACCCGGACCACCGCTTCGGGATCGTCCCCATTCACGTGGAAAATCGGGGCTTCCAGGGATTTTGCAACATCGGTCGTATAAGGCCCCGAATAGCCATCCTCAGGATCAGTGGTGAAACCAATCTGGTTATTGATAATAATGTGGATAGTTCCACCGGTGGTGTAACCGCGCAGCCGTGACAGATTGAGCGTCTCGCTGACCACTCCTTGCCCGGCAAAAGCGGCATTCCCATGAATCAAGAGCGGGATAAGGCGCGTCCGTTCATGGTCCTCAAGGCGGTCCTGTTTCGCCCGCACCCGGCCTTCCACAACCGGATCGACAGTTTCGAGGTGGCTCGGATTGGCAGTAAGGGTCAGGTGGAGATCTTTACCGTTGCGCATCATCCGGTCCGCCGAGAAGCCCAGATGATATTTGACATCACCACTGCCCATCATCGAACTGGGGTCAACGTTTCCCTCAAATTCGGAAAAAGTTATCTCGTAGGATTTGCCGAGGATATTGACCAACATATTGAGCCGACCACGATGGGCCATGCCAATCACGATTTCTTCAACTCCTCCCTCTGCCGCCCGTTCAAGCATTTGGTCAACGAGCGGGATGAGTGACTCAGCACCTTCAAGTGAGAACCGTTTATGGCCGACAAACTTTGTGTGCAGAAAAGCTTCAAAGGTCTCCGCCGCATACAATTTCGTCAGAATAGAGCGCTTGCTATCCACCGTTAGCAGGATTTGTTTGCGTTTATCTTCGATCCGTTCTTGGACCCAGCGCCGTTGCGCTGGGTCTTGGATATGCATGTACTCTACGCCTACCGTTCCGCAGTACGCTTCGCGGAGAGTAGAGAGAATCCCACGCAACGTCAGCGCCGGCATACCAAACAGGCGCGCGATACTGAACTCTTTATCTAAATCTTCGACTGTAAAGCCGTGATAGCTCGCTTCCAGTTCTGGATGGGATCGTTTTGGCATGATCCCTAAAGGGTCAAGCGTGGCTTGCAGGTGTCCACGCTCTCGATAGGCGTCGATCAGTTGCAACACCCGCGCGTGTCGTTCGATATCGACAGCAGAAATGCTGTCAGCAGCTCTCGCACTGGGCTGTACCAATACCGTACCGTTGATGAGCCGGGCAAAGTAGTCGCGCCATTCTTCGTCTACCGCCTCCGGGTTTGCCAGATACTGATTGTAGAGTTCCTCTACGAATGGAGCGTTGTCGTTCAGCACTGCAAACCCCAATGAGGTACGGTTGGTGCCGTTAGCTCCTTCAGTCGCGACGGATTCAAGCGCTTTCATGTTTGTTTCAATCCTCACCCAACCCGTTCACCCTTCGACAGGCTCAGGGCGAACGGACAAATCTCTCACCTTAGGAAAGACCCGCTCGTGCTGAGCCCTTCGGCTTTGCTCAGGACAGGCTTGTCGAAGCATGAGCAGCATGTGAGCCTGAGGAAATCCATCTGAAATCTGCTCTAGTTTTCTACCTCTACCACCATCTCGATCTCTACGGCGATGCCAAAGGGGAGTTGATACATCCCGACTGCAGAACGAGCGTGTCGCCCGCGTTCACCGTACAGTTCCACTAAGAGATCGGATGCACCGTTAATGACTTTAGGTTGATCGGGAAAATCTTCCGTACAATTGACGAATCCAAGGAGCTTCACCACACGACGAACCTTGTCGAGATCACCGATCGCTCCCTTGATTGACTGGAGGATATTCAGCATCACCACCCGTGCGGCCTCGTACCCTTGTTCGACAGTCAAATCCCGGCCTACTTTTCCACGAACATACTGAACTTTCCCATCCTTGACGGTGACCGGACCGTGCCCGGAGACAAACAGCAGGTTTCCGCTACGAACCGCGGGCACATAGTTAGCCACCGGCGTTGCTGCGGCTGGAAGCGACAATCCCATAGCAGCGAGTTTCTTTTCGATTTCCATAACACCCCCTTTCGTGTTTTTACTTCATCGTTACCATCTTATCGGGGTCTCCCGGCACCGCGCCAGAGCGAATCTTCTCTGGCATTTTTGGATCAGCATTCTCCCACACTAAGAGCATCGACCGTTCAGGAGCAAACCCCTGGTGTTGAATGTCGGACGGCATGGCGCAGACATCACCTGGACGCATACGGACATATGCCATCAGTTCGCCGGTGTTCTGGTTACAGACTTCCCAATCGATTTGCCCGTTGAGTTGGATGAACCATTCGACCCTGTCGTTTCCATGCTTGACCGGCAGCCGGTGTTCTTCGGTAGTTGGACAAAAGAGACTGTGCTCCAACACCGAAACAATCGACGGATTCCACGTCACATCTGACCGGGCGAGATATTCGTACAGATTCACCAGTCCGAATTTGTCTTCATGGCCAGGCTTGATGTGCATCTCACCAGCCCTAAACTCCATCCCCTTGAAGCCCTCGTTAATGGGATACTCTGGGTCCTGACGGTCGGACTGCTTGACGATACGGGTGGTGACGACACGCTTGCGGTGAATAGCGTTCAGATTCGTGGCCCGTTTGGGACCAACGGCAGAGCTAGTTTCGCGTGGCGCAGCAAAGGGATCAAAGTCGGCTGATACCCAGTCTTCAAGCATTTGCGTAAACACGCGTTCAACTTCGCCACGGCCAAGTTCCTCGGCGTGCCAGAAACCACCCTCATGGAGTGTCTTCTGGTACTTCCCGGCGAAGACTTCTACCGTACCGTAATGATTTATAGTGCCGAATACGTCGTCGAACTTCACCATCCCGTAGAAAAACGCCCAGGCAATGTCACGTTGGAGGGGTTTGAGGAAAGCGTCGATGTCGATTTTATGCTCCATCGGCTTGCCCGATTGGGTTGGGAAGTGAATGTGGGCGAAATAATCATCACGAACGAAGCGAAATTGACCAAGTTGAAATTCTTTGTAGGTGTCCATTGACTGCCTCCTCTTACGTGGTACGTGGAACGTGTTGCGTGGGTACGAAACGTGCTGCCTACTCGCTTCACGCTTTACGCTTCACGTGTTCCCGCCATCCGTCACAAATTTCTTCCCATGCCAACACCGTGTCAGCGCTCTGTTTCCCTTGTTGTAACAGTAGCGAACGGCGCGTGGCACTGAACCGATAGGCCATCCCTTTTGGTAAGAGACAGAGGTTGCCTTCTCGCACGATGATGTAACCCATTTCCTCACCAGGGATGTCACGGTGCCCACCGGCGAGCAGTTCGGTTCGCGGGGCGATAAAGTCCACCCGCACTTCGCCTTCTAGACAGACAATGAACTCATCGTGCGGTTGCAAGTGCCATGTGGGCATCACGCCTTCAGCAACAATGCACTCAATAACATACGGTCCGTTCTTGGCCACGGCGAGTTTCTCGTAGGGTTTCGCACGAGCGCCAATTTCGTAGACATTGGAGTAGACATAACGTTTGATGTTCTCGCGTGGGTCAACAATATCCACTCCACCCTTACTATACGACGTCATACTCGCGGATAGAGGGGCGTCTTTCGTAGGTTTCATTTTCCCTCCTTCGACGGGGTAGCACTCGCCGGCTGCTCTGCCTCCGGCCGTGAGGCTTGTGGTGGTGGCTGCGGGTCCTGTGTCACTTCAATACCTTGCCGAATCAAGAAATTGACAAGAGGCGCAATGGGGCTGTTTTCGTACCGTTTCGAGATTTCCGGTAAAAGAACCGTCAGAAAAATAAGCACGAATCCGAGCAAAAAGAGGAACCGGGAGATTTTGCTGATAGCAACGATAAGCGCGAGTCCCAACCCCAGCAAAATGAGTTGGACCTTGGAGAGAGCCAATAACCATGTCCATACAGAATAAACCGACTCTGCACTCATAGAGGCTGTTTTAGCTCTTTACAGCGACATCAGCACCCCCCCAAAGATGTTGGGATGATACGCCCGGACGAGGTAGAACAGCAGGAATGCAAGCGCGATCACTCCCCAGGACAATTCATGTAACTGCAGAGATTGCTGTCTCTTCATAATCGCCGCAAAAGGCACGAACGAGGTAGCCTCCTTAAATGCGGCGTAGCCAGGGACATCCACGACCTTGCGTGAATCCTGATGGGCTGCACCAATCCAGGCAAAGACACTTAAGCCGCCAAAAAAAACGAGATCGGCCAGGCTCCCGTTCACTAAACAGTGGGCAATACCAAAGAGCCAGAAGGCCGCGAACGTGGGGTGGCGAGTAATACGGGTGATCCCATACGGTTCCGGGGTACCACCAGCCGGCATCATTGAGCTTGGTGGTCGGGCGACCAGCCCACTCACAAGGAGAATGAACGCCAGAGCCATCAACGCAACGTTCAGATCACGAACGAAAAGATAGAGGAGATTGCCGCCGAAAGTTTTCCATAGCTGAAAACCGGCATGCTTATAGTGCGCGTATGAATGGGCGAGGAAAGCAAAGGTCACCAACGCTACGAGGGAATAGACACCGAGAAAACCACGCTCGCCGAGCTTGGCAATAAACTTTGGCCGCCACCGAGCTGACGACATGACGATATGTGAACCACCAAAGAGTACCCACCAGAATAGAATCACAATAGCTTCCCACATACCTTCGCTCCTCCAGAACCCACCCTTTCCCCTGGGGTACAGGTGACAGGGAACGGGTTACGGTAAGATAAAATTTTTCGTCTTTAACCTGTCCCCTGATCCCTGTAACCTGTCACCTCGCCACATAGCCGCCATCAATAATAAACGGTGCACCAGTAGCAAACGACGACTCGTCACTGGCCAAGAAAAGCGCGGCGTTAGCGATGTCTTTCGGGTCGCCTAAACGACCGATCGGTTCGATGCGAACCACTTGCTCGCGCGGGCGTCCCCCCATCACTCGATCCACCATCGGCGTCTCAATCACCCCAGGGCAAATGCAATTCACCCGGATGTTCTTGTCGGCATATTCTAATGCCGCCAGACGCGTCAGGTTAATGACTCCAGCCTTTGCCGCCGCGTACGCACCACTGCCAGGAAAGCCGACCAACCCAGCGACCGAAGCAGTGCTGATAATCACTCCCCCGCCTTGCTTAGCCATCTCCGGAATGACGTACTTCATGCCAAGATAGACTGCGGTCAAATCAATTGCGATCACCCGCTCCCAATCTTCTTCTTTGTAATTGGCGAGTTTCGTCGACGGTCCTTCGATACCAGCGTTGTTAAAAAGAACGTCCACGCGACCGTACGCTCGTACAGTTGCGCCTATCATGTTCTGGACATCCGCCGACTTCGAGACATCGGCTTGAACGAAGAAGGCATCTCCGCCAATGGTTTTGATCTGCTTCACCGTTTCATGCCCACCCTCGGCCACATAATCGGCCACGACGACCTTTGCACCTTCTTGAGCAAACAGTACACAGGTTGCTCGTCCAATCCCAGAACCACCACCGGTGATCAGGGCCACTTTATTCTTCAGTCGATTCATGAGTCCTCCCAATTGCGTAAAACGTAATCTAAAGATACCGAATTCACGTAATATGCACCACGAATCACGTGTTACGTATTACGTGTTACGTGTTCGCTCACCCGAATCGTCGCCGCGCTGCCGCCCGTAACTCCTCACGAAACTGCGGATGAGCAATGTCGATCAACGCTTCGGCGCGTTTTTGCTCACTCTTTCCTGCCAAACTGGCAATACCGTACTCGGTCACTACATAGTCGATATACGCCCGTGGCAGAGACACAATCTGTCCTTCTGGAAACATGGAGACAATACGAGATATGGTCCCACCTCGCGCCGTTGAGGGCAACACCGTGATGGACCGTCCTCTCGGTGACAAATAGGCTCCAAGGACAAAATCGAGTTGCCCCGCAACACCGGTATACATCTGTGGGCCAAAGGCTTCAGCGGTGACCTGACCAGTCAGGTCAACCGACAAGGCATTATTGATCGCCACCTGGTTGTGACTCTGGGCAATTACAGCGGGACTATTGGTGTAAAACGCATCCCGCAATTCAACAATCGGATTATTATGCACAAAAGAGTAGTCCTCCGGCTCGATAAACATGCCAGTCGCAACCATCTTTTCCGGGTGGAGCGTTTTTCGTTTTCCAGTGATCACGCCGCGTTTGTAGAGGTCGATCATTGACGAGGTGATGATCTCCGAATGGATGCCCAAGTCGTTTTTCTCGCGCAAATAAAAGCCGGTAAACATCGACACCGAGCCAAGGCCAATCTGAATCGTGTCACCGTCGTGAATGAGAGAAGCAACGAATGCACCTATTTTCTCTGCTGCCTCCTTTTCCTCGGGTGAAATGACCGGAGAAATCGTAAAAGGCGCAATGGGCTCTGGCTGCTCAACGAGGGAGTCGATTTCTGCAATATGGACGTAGTTGTCACCGCCAGTGCGGATCAAAAGAGGATTAATCTCGGCAATTACCAACGGACACCGTTTGACCCATTCCCGCGAATACCACAACTGTTCACCAAAGCTGCAAAATCCCTGCTCATTAGGCGGGGAAAGCGTCAGAAGAAATACGTCGGCCTCCATTAACGGCGAGGTGCGTCCTGGTTCCATCCATTTGTGAGGCGAATACACCGTGCTGATAGTAAATTCGATCCGCTTGTCCTGATACAGCGGACGAGAGTAACCAGACAGGTAACTTGCGTGGATCTTAAAGGCTGAGCTGCGGTCTTTATCAAACCACGGATACGGCTTCATGGTGTTACTAGTGACGATTTCGACATCACGCAATTCCTGCCACCGGTCACACAGAGCATTGGCGATGTACTGCGGTTCCGTCGTGGCCAACGTCGTCAACACCCGCTGGCCGGACTTGATCATTCCCGCCGCTTGTTTCACAGTAATCAACTTGTCTCGATATTGTTCACGCCAATCCATTCGTTCGCTCCGCTCACAAGTAACGAAGAGTAGAAAATAGGACTGAGCAACGAGGACTGAGGACTAAGGAGAAGCACGAGACTGATAACTCTCCCTCTCAGTCCTCAGCACTCAGTCCTCAGCACTATTTTCGCTCAGTCCTGAATTGTGCTAACACAGCCTCCGCTTCCCGTACGACATCCTGCACGATCTGCGCTGCAGGTTTGATGTCGTTGATCAACGTACACGATTCTCCGGCATACAACGCGGTACGTTCGAGATCACCAGTAAAACCAGGCATCGCTGGGAATACGGCATAGCGTGGCACTTCGACCGTCGTCCCCGCCATTTGCATCGTGCCAATCACACTCCCTTCACCGGGCCGTTTCCCTGTCTCTGGACACCCTGCCTTCTCCCACTCGTTGATTTCTTTGTTGCGCAACACGCGATGGGCTGCATTCGACCAGCCTACATCAAAGAGCAACGTATAGACGGTATCCTCAGCCTTTGCGCGTGTCACTCGCTCTTTGTATGCCCGCAGGACTTGCGTCTCCTCGCTGCACAAGAAGCGCGTCCCCATCGACACGGCCTGTGCTCCAAGACTGAGGGCAGCAACAACTCCTCGGCCATTGGCAATACCACCGGCAGCAATCACCGGTATCGGCTTCACCGCTTCAACCACTGCCGGAACGATCGTCGAAAGCGAGGTGGTACTCTTCACATGCCCGCCGGCTTCAACACCTTGGGCAATGATGGCATCGACTCCGACGGCAGCGGCAGCTTTTGCCTCTTCGACTGATCCGACCTGAATGAAGACTTTGGTGCCGTGCTTATGGGCCTCCTCAACATAGGGTTTCGGATCGCCCCAGAAGAGGACAAGAATGGGCACCTTTTCGTCCAGACAAGCTTCGATCTGACCTTCTTGCAACAGCGGCAAGATAATATTGACCCCGAACGGTTTATTGGTCAGCGTGCGAAGCTGTTGAATCTGTTGGCGGATGTACCACGCAGGCAGACCACCCATGCCCAGCACGCCACAGCCCCCGGCATTGGACACCGCGGCAACCAGTTCCGGCCCAGCCATACCGCCCCCTATGCCTACGGAAAAAATTGGATACTCGATTCCTAATTGCCGACAGAGTGACGTTTGCAGCATAAGTTCACCTCGCTAGAGTTCGCTACCGCTTTATTTCTCAGGCGAGGAGGGAAATCAATACGGAGCGTACCGTGAGCCGAGGTGCAAAGTAACATGGTCATCTGCAGCCGTGTTATTTTGCAGAATCGGTAAGCGAACACCTGGCGATCGTTTCGAGGGTTAGCAGATTAAATCTTGCAAATCACGGAAGAATCGCTCATGATCTGGTCAATTTGGGAAGCGGTTTATTTTGCAGGATCGGCAAGGTTTGCCGACTTGCTTTAGCCATCATGACGTGGGGCGTCGCCACCACGGATGAAAAAGGAGAAGGCGAGAGGTATAGTGGCGGTGGTCACACGCGGTGCAGAGGTCGAGTCGCCTTGGTGCCGCGAGCCCGTGCGTTAGCCTGACCCGAGAGC
>Ga0187892_10012309_pt1 | contig 10201 bp, 7 predicted proteins | sample MA1701073metaG_FD_139345 | JGI IMG/M metagenome (GOLD analysis project Ga0187892, IMG submission 139345) | Bio-ooze microbial communities from a basaltic lava cave in the Kipuka Kanohina Cave System on the Island of Hawaii, USA - MA170107-3 metaG ...
AGCGCGGGCGGGGGTCAGAGCGAGACCCCCTTCCAGGTCGACAAGGCGTCGGGGGAGAGCCGCACCGTGACGTTCGCCGATGTCGCCGGCCTCGAAGAGGCCAAGGCCGAGCTGCGCGACGTCACCGAGTACCTCTCGCAGCCGCAGCGGTTCCAGGCCCTGGGCGCCGAGTTGCCGAGGGGCATCCTGCTCTACGGCATACCCGGCTGCGGCAAGACCCTGCTGGCCCGGGCCCTGGCCGGCGAGACGGGCGTGCCCTTCTACTTCGTGTCGGCGACGAGCTTCGTCGAGAAGTTCGTGGGCCTCGGTGCGGCCCGTGTCCGCCAGCTGTTCGAGGCGGCCAAGCGCGACGCCCCCTGCATCGTGTTCATCGACGAGCTCGACGCTGTCGGCCGCCACCGCAACGCCGACGTGTCGGGCGAGCGGGAGTTCGACAACACCCTCAACCAACTGCTGGTGGAACTTGACGGGTTCCTCGGGGCCACCGGCGTGCTCATCCTGGGCGCCACCAACCGGCCCGAGCTGATCGACCCCGCCCTGCTCCGGCCCGGACGGTTCGACCGGCGCATCCGCGTCGACCGCCCCGACCGCGACGCCCGCGAGCAGATCCTGCGGCTCCACGCCATGCACCGGCCCATCTCCCAGCGGGTCGACTGGTCCGACGTCGCCGCCTCGACCGCCGGGCTCACCGCCGCCGAGCTGGCCAGCATCGTGAACGAGTCCTGCCTGCTCGCCGCCCGGCGCCACCGCGACCGGGTGGGCCAGGAGGAGGTGGAGGAGGCCATGTCCCGGGTGCTGGCCGGTACCCACACGGCCAAGCTCATGGGCGAGGACGAGAAGCAGCTGGTCTCGATGCACGAGGCCGGCCACGCCCTCCTTTCCCTCCTCCTGAAGGGCGTGAACCCGCCGTCGCGGGTCTCGATCGTCTCCCGGGCCAACGCCTTCGGCCGCTCCCCGTGGTCGTCGGCCGAGGACCGTGAGGTCGTCACCAAGCGGGAGCTGATGGCCCAGCTCATCGTCCTGCTCGGCGGGCGGGCGGCCGAGATCAACGTGTTCGGCCAGCCCAGCACCCGCTCCGAGGACGACCTCGAGCACGCCGCCGCCCTTTCCCGGCGGATGGTCGAGAAGCTGGCCATGACCGGCCGGTTCGAGCTGGCGTCCGACGGCGGCGGCCGTGACGGCAAGCCGGCCGGCGCGTCCGGCGGCAACAGCGACGGGGCCACCAACGCCGAGGTGCGCGAGCTGCTCGTCCGGGCCGAGCAGGCGGCCCGCACGATCCTGAAGGACAACGAGCAAGACCTCAACCGCATCGCCCAGGAGCTGTTCGACCGCGAAACGATGACGGCGGCCGAGCTGCAGGCTCTCGTCCGGGGCGGCGGCCCCCACTACGTATCCACGAACTGACCGCACCGGCCCGAGCGAAGGTCCGTCAGTACGCTGGGCCGGAGTGGCAGAGGCCCGAACTGACAGCGCGCCCCTGGACCCTGAGCGGGTGGTCCGGCTCGTCGTCGATGCCGCCACCGAACTGACCGGCGCCGAGCACGCCGCCTTCGTCGGGCTGTCGGTCGAGCCCGCCCCGCACGCCTTCGACGGCCTGCCCCCACCCGAGACGCTCGTGCGGCTGGACGACCTCAGCCTGCACGGGGGGCCGCGGCCCGTCCCTGCCGCCGGCAACGGCCTGTCGCCCCTGCGCAGCTACCTCGCCGTGCCCGTCGTGTCGGGGGACGGCGAGCCGCTCGGCTCCCTGTACCTGGGCCACAGCGAACCGGGCGCCTTCACCGGTGCCCACGAGTCGCTGCTGGCCGCCTTCGCGGCGCCCGCCGGCATCGCCATCGAGCACGCCCACCGTTCCGCGGCGGCCGAACGCGACCGCCGTGACGCCGTCCGGATGACGGAACGGCTGGCCCACATGCAGGCCGTGAGCGCCCGCCTGGCCGGGGCCCGCACCGTCGATGAGGTTGCGGCCGTGATCGTCACCGGTGCGGCGGCGGCCGTGGGCTGCGCCCGGGCCTCGCTGTTCGTGCTGTCCGAAAGCGGGGCCGCCCTGCGCCTCCTCGACTCGTTCGGCTACGAGGGCGACCGGTTGGGATCGTGGGCCCGGATCGACACCAGCGTCCGCCTGCCCACGACCGACGCCCTCCGGCACCGGCGGCTGGTGCTGGTCGGGTCGGAGCAGGAGTGGGGCCGCCAGTACCCCGAGGTCGTGGACAGCCCGAACCGCAGCGTGGCCCTGGCTGTCATCCCCCTCGCCCTCGGCCCCCACGCGTTCGGGGTGGCGACGTTTGGGTGGGACGAGCCGCGGTCGTTCGGCGATGACGAGGCCCGCTTCCTCGAGGCGGTCGCCGACCAGTGCGCCCAGGCCCTGGAACGGGCCCGCCTGTACGAGGTCGAACGGGAGGCGGCCCGCACCCTGCAGCAGAGCCTCCTCCCGCCTCGCGCGCCCGAGATACCGGGCATGGAGGTGGCCGCAGTCTTCCGGTCCGGCGACCGGTCGGTGGCGGTGGGCGGCGACTTCTACGACGTGTTCCGGGCCGGGCCCGACCGGTGGGGTGTGGCCATGGGGGACGTGTGCGGGCGGGGCGCCCACGCCGCCGCCCGCACGTCGCTGGTGCGCTACACCCTGCGGGCGGTCGCCACCGGCGGGGTCGACGACCCCGTCGCCGTGCTCCGCCGCGTCAACGACGCCGTGCTGGCCGAGCCCGAGGCCGACGACCGCTTCTGCGCCGCCGTATTCGGCTACGTGGAACCCGACCCCGGGGGCGGCGGGGCGTCGGTGACGCTGGCGTGCGCCGGCCATCCCCGGCCTGTCGTCGTGCGGCGCGACGGCTGGCTCGACATACGGGGCCAGCCCGGCACGCTCGTGGGCGTGCTCGACGAACTGGACGTCACCGTCGACCACGTCGCCCTCCACCCCGGCGACGCCCTCGTCTTCTACACCGACGGCGTCTCGGAGTCCCGCAACTCCGAGGGCGAACAGTTCGCCGACGAGGACATGGCCCAGACGCTCCTCGAGGCCACCGGCCGGACCGCCGCCGAGCTGGCGGCGGCCATCCGGGAGCGGGCCGTGACGTTCTCGGGCGGCACCCTGGGCGACGACCTGGCCGTGCTCGTCCTGCGGGTGCCCCCGGACGGGGCCGGGGGCCCCGGCGCCACTTCCACTTCCACCGCCCCCGCCGCCCGCACCGGTCGCCGCGCCGCCCGCCCGCCGGTGCCGGCCCGGCCCCTCCCGCCCCGCAGCGCCCGCCTGTCGCTGCCGTCGGATGCGACCGGCGCCCGCGCCGCCCGCCGCTTCCTCGCCGCCGTGCTGTCGAGCTGGCGGATGCCCGAGATGATCGAAGGCGACGCCGCCCTGCTCCTGTCCGAGCTGGCGACCAACGCCATCGTCCACGCCCGCTCGCCGCTGGCCGTCATCGTCCGCTACGACGGCGCCTTCCTCCGGGTGGAGGTGGGCGACGGGTCGCAGGCCCAGCCCACCCTCCGACTCCCGTCCCGCCCCGACGCGATCGGCGGCCGGGGCCTCGTCCTCGTGGACCGCATGGCCAGTGCGTGGGGCATCCTGCCGACGGCGAGGGGCAAGCGGGTCTGGTTCAACCTGCCCGTGCCCCCGCCGGTGGCTTTGTGACCCGGGGGACGACGTCCGCCCTGGTGCGGGTGCTCGACGGCGGCCAGGCCCGCAGCCGCAGCGACCTGGTCGTCACCGAGGAGCCCCTGGAGATCCGCCTCGCTTCCGCCGGGGGCGAGACCCGCACGGTCGGCGTGACCATGCGCACCCCCGGCAACGACTTCGAGCTGGCCGCCGGCTTTCTCCGCACCGAAGGCGTCATCGGCGGCCACGAGGACCTGCGCCGCATCGCCTACTGCGGGGACGGGGTGGCGGACGAGCAGCGGTACAACGTGGTCACCGCCTGGCTGGCGGCCGCCGAGCTTCCCGAACTGTCGGCGCTGGAGCGGTACGGGACGGTGACCTCCGCCTGCGGCGTCTGCGGCAAGGCGAGCCTCGACGCGCTCGAGGTGCGGGGCGTCGCCGCCTCGGATCCCTCGGGCGGCCCGCTGATCGCCGCCGCCACGCTGTACGCCCTGCCCGACGCCCTCCGGGCCGCGCAGGGCACGTTCGAGGCGACGGGCGGCCTGCACGCCGCCGGCCTGTTCTCGGCCGCTGGCGACCTCGCCTGCGTCCGGGAGGACATCGGGCGTCACAACGCCGTCGACAAGGCCATCGGGTGGGCCGTCCTGGCGCGCCGCCTGGCCGACCTCGCCGGGTCCGTCCTGATGGTGAGCGGGCGGGCCGGTTTCGACATCGTCCAGAAGGCGGCCGCCGTTGGCGTGCCCGTGGTGTGCGCCGTGTCGGCCCCGTCGAGCCTGGCCGTGCAGACGGCCGCCCGGTTCGGCATCACCCTGGTCGGCTTCCTCCGGGGCCGTCGGGCGAACGTCTACACCGGCTCGGCACGGATCAGTTCGTGAACTACGACGCCATCGTCCTCACCGGGGGCAGCGCCCGCCGGCTCGGCGGCGCCGACAAGGCCGGGCTGGTCGTGGGCGGGCGGACGCTCGGGCAGCGGGTGGCGGCCGCCCTCGACGGCGCCAGCCGCCTCGTGGTCGTCGGCCCCCGGCCCGCCGGCTTCCCGGCCCGGACGGTGACCACCTGTGAGTCCCCGCCTGGCGGCGGCCCGGTGGCGGCGGTGGCGGCCGGAATGGCGCACGTCATCGCGCCCACGGTGGCCGTCCTGGCCGTCGACCTGCCGTTCGTCACGGCCGAGGCGGTGACGGCCCTGCGCGAGGCCCTCGGTACTGCCTCCGGCGCCATCCCGGTCGACGACGATGGTCGGGATCAGCCGCTCTGCTCGGTCTGGAGGAGCGCCGCCCTGCGGGCCGCCCTCGACGCCATGGGCACACCGGCCGGCGCGTCCATGCGCCGGCTTCTGGCGACGGTGGCGCCGATCGTCCGCCTCCGCGGCCTGCCGGGGACGTGGTTCGACTGTGACACGCCCGCCGATATCGCGGCGGCGCAGGCCCAGGCCCGGGCGTGACGACCGGTCCCGACCTCGACCGGTGGATGGCCGAGGCGGCCGAGGCCCTGGGGCTCACCGGCGTGATCGACCTCGACCACACGCGCGACCTTCTCCTCGACGTGGCCCGGGAGGTGGCCCACGCCGTCGACCGTCCCGCTGCCCCCGTCACCGCCTTCCTGCTCGGCCTGGCCGCCGGCCGCGCCACCGCCAGTGGCGGCGACTCCGGCCGCGCCACCGCCGCCCACGCCGAGACCATCCGCGCCCTCGCCGCCCGCTGGCCCGGGTAGAGGGTGCGCCGAAGGCGCAGCCCGTGGCCCGAGCGGCCCGGCGGCGAAGCCGCCAAGAGCGGGGGATCAGCCCGACGGCGCGTGGTGGTGCTGGCACGCGCCACGGGCGTGTGCCTTCACCCTTGATCCGGCCGCCGTTCTGCGGCCCAATGGGACACGATGGACGGGCAGAGAGCGGGACAGACAGGAGGGGGGCAAGGGGTGACCACCGACGCCAGGGACAACGGCTCGGCGGCCGGCACGGACACGAACGCGGCCGCGACTGGCAACACGCTCGTCGTACGGGGTCTCCGCAAGACCTACGACGCCGAGGGCGCGCCCGTGCGGGCCCTGCGGGGGGCCGACCTCACGATGCGCAACGGGGAGTTCGTGGCCATCATGGGCCCGTCGGGCTGCGGCAAGTCCACCCTGCTCAACATGGTGGCCGGCCTCGACACGCCCGACGAGGGCGAGATCACGCTCGCCGGCGAGTCGCTCGCCGGCAAGGACGAGAACGCCCTGGCCCGCCTGCGCCGCCGCCACATCGGGATCGTGTTCCAGTTCTTCAACCTGCTCGAGGGCATGAGCGTCCTCGAGAATGTGGCCATGCCGGCCATGATCGCCGGCTCCAAGCGCAAGGCGGCCGAGACCCGGGCCCGCGACCTCCTCGACCTGCTCGGCCTCACCGACAAGGCCCGCTCGGCGCCCGGCGTGCTGTCCGGCGGCCAGCGCCAGCGCCTGGCCATCGCCCGGGCCCTGGCCAACAAGCCCACGCTGCTCCTCGCCGACGAGCCCACGGGCGCCCTCGACTCGGCGGGCGGCGCCGAGGTCATGGAACTGTTCCGCCGCCTGCACGCCGACGGCCAGACCATCCTGCTCGTGACCCACGACCGGGCGGTGGCGGCCAGCGCCGACCGGGTCGTCGAGATGCGGGACGGGAAGATGGTCGGCCAGGACGAGCCGGCTCCGGCGGTCGCCGGCAGGTGACCACGGAGCCGACCCGACCGATGGCTCCCCTCTGGCTGGCGTTCCGCTCCTCGTTCCGTACGAACAAGCGGTCGTGGGTTGCCCTCGCCCTCCTGATCGGCCTGGCCGGGGGCGTCGTCCTCGGGGCGGCGGCCGGCGCGCGCCGCACCGACTCGTCGTACACACGGTTCCTGGCCGTGTCCAACCCGAGAGAGGTGCTCGGCCTCCTCGCCGAGGAGGTCGGCGTCGACCTGGCGGCGCCCCCGAAGCGGGTCGCCGACTTCGGGCCGGTCGACAACATGCCGGTCGTGCTGGCCGGCCTGCTCGGCCTGATCGCCACCGCCACCCTCATCCATACCCTCGTCTCGGCCGTGCGCCGCCGCCGCCCCGACCTGGCGATCCTGAAGACCGTTGGTTTCGTGGAGGCGCAGGTGCTGACTCTGTTCGCCCTGCTCGTGGGCATCCCGCTGGGCGTCGCCGCCGGCCGCAGGTCCTGGAGCGCCTTCGCCGACGACCTGGGCACGGTGCCGGAGCCGGTCGTGCCCCTCCTGGTGTCGCTGACCGTCCCCCTCGCCGTGCTCGTCGCCAACGCCGTCGCGGCCCTGCCGGCCCGGGCCGCGGCCCGCACCCGCCCGGCCATGATCCTGCGGTCGGAGTAGGGGCCGTCGTCATGGGCGCTGTCTGGTACCGGCTGCGGGCCGAGGGACGTCGCCGCTGGCGCGCCTGGCTGGTCCTCTCCCTGCTGGCGGGGCTGGCGGGGGGCGTGGTCCTGGCCGCCGCCGCGGGCGCCCGCCGCACCGACACGGCCTACGGCCGCCTCCTCGACTACTCGAACGCCTTCGACGTGGGCGTGGCCGGCCTCGGCTTTCCCCCCCTCGACTTCGACCAGGTCGACCGCCTGGCTCAGGTGGAGCAGGCGGCGACGTTCTACTTCGCCTTCATGAACGTGGCCGGCGCGCCCGATGTCGGCGCCGATCTCCCGCTGGCGCCGTTGATCGCCGGGGACGACGTGATGTTCACGACCCTCAACCGGGCCAACGTCCTGCGGGGACGGGCGGCCGACCCGTCCCGTGCCGACGAGGCGACGATCTCGCCGCTGGCGGCGAAGCGCTACGGGGTGGACGTGGGCGACACGCTGGAGCTGGTGTCGTTCTCGGCGGCCCAGGTCGACGCCATGCAGGACGCAGCCATCCCGCCCGCGCCCGAGGGGCCGCGCCTGGCGATCCGGATCGTCGGGGTGGCGGCGATGCCCACGTCGTTCCTCCCCACGTCACCCAACCCCGAGATGCTGACGCTCACCAAGGCGTTCCTGCTGGAGAACGCCGACCGGGTCGCCATGCTACCGGCCCGCGCCTACAAGCTCCGTAATGGCGAGGCCGACGTCGATGCCTTCAAGTCGGCCGTCGAGGGACTGGCGGGCGGGCAGCCTGCCCAGTTCATCAGCGCCTGGTTCGACGCCAAACAGGTCCAGCAGTCCCTCCACCTCCAGGCGGTCGCCCTGCGGGTGTTCGCGGTGGTGACGGCGTTGACGGCGGTCCTCATCCTGGGCAACGCCTTCGCCCGGCAGGCGGCGGGCGACGCCGCCGACTACCCGATCCTGCGGTCCATGGGCATGAGCCGCGCCCGGTTGTGGGCCGTCGCGTTGCACCGATCGGCCGTGGTGGCGGCCGTCGGTGCGTGCCTGGCCGTCTCGGTGGCGTGGCTCCTGTCACCCCTGTCGCCGTTCGGCATCGCCCGCGACGCGGAGGTCAACCCGGGGTTCGCGCTGGACACGGTCGTGACGCTGGGGGCGTTGGCCGTCTTCGGCACCGCCACCGCGCTGGGTGCCGCTCCCCTCTGGCGGGCACTGCGGGGCGGGGCCGGCGACCCGGTGGGCGCGCCGGCCCGGCGCCGTCGCTCCCGCGCCGTGGAGTGGCTGGCCGGGCTGGGCCTCCCCGCCCCCGCCCTGAGCGGCGTGCGCATGGCCCTGGAACCGCGGGGGAGTTCGGGCGTGGGACGCAACGCCCTGGTGAGCACGGGCTGTTGCGTGACGGCGGTGGTCATGGTGGCGACCTACGGGGCCAGCCTGAACCACCTCCTGGACACGCCGCGCCTCTACGGCTGGAACTGGGACTTCCTCGTCGGCAACGTCTACACCGGCGACGCCGTCGAGCAGGTGGTGCCCCGCATCCGGGCGAGCGGGCCAGTGGAGGGCCTGGCGTCCATCGGGGTGGCCGAGGTGGAGCTGGAGGGGGAGCGTTCCATCGCCCTCGCCTTCGACCCCCTGCAGGGGCCGGTGACGCCTCCCGTGGTCGAGGGCCGGGTACCGGCGACCGCCGACGAGGTCCTGGTCGGCACCCGGACGCTGCGCGACGTCGGTGCCGGCATCGGCGACCTGGTGACCGTGCGGGTGGGCGAGCGCTCGTCCCAGGTTCGGGTGGTGGGCCGGGGGCTGCTGCCGAGCATCACCGACAGCTTCGACGTGCGGGGTCTCGGCCACGGCGCCCTGTTCATCGGTGACGGACTGCGCCGCCTCGTCCCCGAACTGCCCCGCAACATCTTCGCCGTCACCTACGCCGCGGGGTTCGACGGGTCAGGCGCGTTCGGGGCCTTGCGGCTGGAGCACGGCGGCCAGGAGCCGGAACCGCCCAAGAGCCTGGCCGACTTCGGGCGGGTGGACGCCATGCCGGCGGTCATGGCCGGGCTGATCGGCGTGCTGGCCGTCGCCACGCTGGCCCACACGCTGCTGTCGGTTGTCCGCCACCGCCGGAACGACCTGGCCGTCCTGAAGACGCTCGGCTTTGTGGGGGTTCAGCTGCGGGCCACGGTGGCGGCCCACGCCACCACCCTGGTCGCGATCGCGCTGGTCGTCGGGATCCCCGTCGGCATCGCCGCCGGGCGCTGGACCTGGCGGCTCTTTGCCGAGAACCTGGGGATCGTGTCCGAACCGGTGGCGCCGCTGGCGGTGGCGCTCGGGATCGTGCCCGTTGCCGTGCTCGTCGCCAACCTGATCGCCGCCGTGCCGGGACGGGTGGCGTCGCAGGTGAGGCCCGCCGCCGCCTTCCGGGCCGAGTAGGAGTAGTCGCCTCATGACCATCGCCCCGCCGGGAACCGATACCGATGTGGAGGCCGCGGTCGGGCGGCCGTCCGAGCCCGCCGATTCGGTGAGGGGTGTATGGGGCCTGCTGGCGCTGGTCGCTGTCGCAGTGCTGGCCGCCGGCCTGGTCGTGGCCGGCCACGACGGCCTCCGGGTCGGCGAGGTGGTACGGGCCGGCGTCGTCGTGTGCTGGTTCGTGGCGGCGGTGGCGTTGTTGCGGCGGCCGTCGTTGCAGCCCGCGGGCCTGATCGTGATTGGGGGGGTCCTGGTGGCGGCGGCCTGTTGCCTGGCCACCGCCGCCGTGGAGTCGGGCTGGACCGGGCTGGGTGGAGACCTGGTGGAGGTGGTGCGGGCGGTCGGGATCGCGGTGCTGCCGGCAGTGGGGCTGCACTTCATCGTGGCGTTGCCCCGGGGCGTGCTCGGCACGACCGGCAGGCGGGTGTCGGTTGCGGTCGGCTACGGCGTGTCGGTCGTGTTGGGCTTGGTGCTGTGGGCCGGCCGCCCGCAGTTGCCGCTCTGGCCGGTGCTGGTCGCCGCCGTCGTCGCGGTGTTTATGGGCTTCCCCGCCTCCAACCGGCGCTACCTGGCCAGCACGGGGTCGGAGCGCCAGCGGTTGCAGTGGCTCGGTTGCGCAGTGGTGCTGGTGGTGGAGGCGGTGCTGGTGATCAGCGCCCTGCGCCTCCTGGCCGGCTGGCCCGACTCGGGCGCCGTGGCGGCCGGGGCGGCAACCGTGCTGATCCCCCTGTCGGTGGTGGCCGGCACCGGACGTCGCCTGGTCAGCCGCATCGACCGCCTGCTGGTCCACACCGTCGCGGTGGCCGGCCTGACCGGGGTGGTCGTCGGCGTGTACCTGGTGGTGGTGCTGGGGCTGGGCCGGGTGCCCG
>Ga0187892_10012310_pt1 | contig 10201 bp, 7 predicted proteins | sample MA1701073metaG_FD_139345 | JGI IMG/M metagenome (GOLD analysis project Ga0187892, IMG submission 139345) | Bio-ooze microbial communities from a basaltic lava cave in the Kipuka Kanohina Cave System on the Island of Hawaii, USA - MA170107-3 metaG ...
AAGACAATGCCGAAAAAATGCTGGCGCTTCGAGTCGTCCGCGCCAACAACGACTGGGAGGCCTACTGGCAGAATCCTCGCAAAAAAGCGGCTTGAGGTGTCCGTCACTTTTAATCGCACCCAACTGAATCACATGCTTCCGTCAACGTCTCCTAACGCGTGCCTCCGGTTGAAAAACCTGCTAGGACAACCCCGAGGCCTGCGGCCTTTCCCCCCCCTTTTTTAAGGGGGACTTGTTTAGACTGGAGTGCTCAACGGCGTCAGCGAAATCGATGAGAACGATGCATTCTCGCGTGATACTATGGGCCGTTCTTCGCGGACTATGCTGCCTTTGAGACAGGCATGCGATGCCTGCCGAAGGCATCTTGGGTTTGCATTTATACCTTCCCACGGAGGAAACGCATGACAACGATTACAGGCATTAAGGCGCGCGAGATTCTGGATTCCCGCGGCAACCCCACAGTGGAAGCCGAAGTCACTCTGAAGTGTGGGGTCACCGGACGGGCTGCCGTGCCTTCAGGAGCTTCCACCGGAGAGCACGAAGCTGTGGAACTTCGGGATGGTGAGAAAGGGCGCTACTTGGGCAAGGGCGTTCGGACCGCGGTGAAAAATGTTAACGAGCAGATCGCGGCTGAGCTGCAGGGATTGGACGCTCTGCGCCAGGCCGACGTTGACCGCCGCATGATTCAACTCGACGGCACGCCCAACAAAGGGAAATTGGGAGCCAACGCCATCCTGGCGGTTTCTTTGGCCGCGGCCCGCGCCGCCGCCGACGCGCTCAGTCTGCCACTTTACCGCTACCTTGGCGGCGTCAATGCTCGCCTGCTGCCTGTTCCCATGATGAACATTCTGAACGGCGGTTCACATGCCGACAACAACGTGGACCTGCAGGAGTTCATGGTCATGCCCGTGGGCGCGTCGCGCTTCAGCGATAGCCTGAAGATGGGTGTGGAGATTTTCCATAACCTGAAAAAGGTTCTTTCGAAAAAGGGCTACAACACTGCAGTCGGAGACGAAGGCGGGTTCGCGCCGAATCTGAAATCCAATGAAGAAGCCGTCGAGGTCATCCTTGAAGCTACCCAGCAGGCAGGGTTTACGCCAGGCAAGGATGTGTTCATTGCCCTCGATCCGGCTTCAAGCGAGTTCTATGAAAACGGAAAATATGTTTTCAAGAAGTCTGACAAGTCGGTGAAGACTTCGGAACAGATGGTGGAGTTCTACAGCAATTGGGCCCGGCAGTATCCGATCATCTCAATCGAGGACGGGTTGGCAGAGAACGATTGGGAAGGATGGGCGCTGTTAACCAAAGCATTGGGCAGCAAGATTCAGCTGGTAGGTGACGATCTTTTTGTTACCAACACCGAACGTCTGCGTAAGGGCATCGAAGCTGGCGTTGGGAACTCGATTCTGATCAAGGTGAACCAGATTGGAACTCTGACTGAGACTATCGAAGCCATCGAGCTGGCCAAGGTCAACCGCTACACAGCTGTGGTGTCTCATCGCTCGGGCGAAACGGAAGACACGTTTATTTCCGATCTCGTCGTAGGGTTGAACACTGGGCAGATCAAGACAGGCTCAGCCAGCCGAACCGACCGGATCGCAAAGTACAACCAGCTCCTGCGAATCGAGGACGAACTGGGTGCACAAGCCTTGTTTGCCGGCAAGGCAACGTTCAAGCTGGCATGAACGAATGACGAATTACAAAGCTCTAATAACGAAACAATGACGAAGGTCGAGTGTCTAAACCAAAGACTTCGTCATTCGCATTTTGGATTTCTTTAGTCATTCGCGCTTAGTCATTAGTCATTTCGCGATAACTTCTGTTTGTCATCTTGCTTTTGGCCCAGTTTTTGCCACTCAATGCCGCAACGTGACCCTGCCTCTAAACGTCTCCCAGATCGAGTTCAAGAAGATTCTCCTGATTCGCTTTGCGCGTCTGGGAGACGTGATTTTGCTTGTCCCCTCCATTCGAGCTCTCCGAAGTCGCTACCCCAAAGCCAGAATTGATGTCCTTGTCGATCATCGGTACGCCTGCATCCTCGAGATGTGCTCGGCCGTGGACCGTGTGATTCCCGTTAATCGGCTGGAGATGAGGGACGGCGGGAGGTTCCGGGCTCTCGCAAGCATGTTTCGGTTGGCCCAAGAACTACGAGACGAAGGCTACGACCTCGTGCTGGACTTCCACAGCTTCCGGGAAACGCATCTGCTGACGTGGTATACCCGGGCGCGTTGGCGACTGGGACTCAAGCGGGTGCATAGTTCCTATTGGCCGTTCTGCTTCAATTTAGGTCCCGTTCTTGAGGATGATGCGCTGCACGTTTCGGCGGTGTTTCTTTCGATCCTGGGTTTTCTTGGAATCTCCCCAGTTTCAAATGGTCATTGGCTGGACTTGAATTCAGAACTGAGACAGGAGGCAGATTCGTTTCTGAACCGTCACCCGGTCGAAGCAGGTGCTTTGCGAATCGGGTTCAACTTGGGTGCCGGTTCACAATCGCGGACATGGCCGCCCGAGAGGTTTGCCGAATTGGCAGAGAGAATTATTCAGCGGCATAAGGCCCTCGTCATCGCCTTTACTGGACCCAACGAAGAGTTGCTTTCCAGCGAGTTTTGCCGCCGCGTGCGATCGGCTCGTGTGATTCCGGCCCCGAATCTGGCTTTGCCGCAATTGGCTGCTCTGTTCAGTCGCTGTCATGTTCTCGTGAGCAACGATACCGGGCCCATGCATCTGGGCGCGGCGGCAGGGGTTCCTACTCTGGGGCTCTTCAGCGTGGCGAGGCCGAATCATTACCATCCCCTGGGAGCCTCCAGCCGGTATGTGAAGTGTGACTCCATGGAGCAACTCGATCTGGAAACTGTCTATCAGCACTTTCTGCAGATGTTGGTTTCGCTTCCGCAGTAAAACCTCCTGCCGCTCCACCTCCTGTACCCAGCACCGATTTCGAGGGCATCGACCCAAATTGAGGAGCAGTTTTCTCCGTCCCGCTCTCCTCGTTCTCCGCGCTGATTTATCATCCACACATTTCGTCTGCGGAAACACAGGAGCCTCCGACCCACTCTTTCTCTTTGGTAGCTTGGCACCGATTTCTAGAATTGGGTTGTGGTAGCGGCTTCCAGAACAAGCTCTTCGACTTTCGCCCACACGTCCGGGTCGTGCTCGATTTTGTTGTGAGCCACCCGGAAGATTTTCTTGTGCCAGGGGACAGCGGAAATATCGACTTTCTTTTGTCGATAGTCAAACTCGAAGTTCCCGATGATCGTCGTTTTAAGCGGATCCTCGGGAACGATCTTGGGCTCACCGCGAATCAACAGCCCGTTGGACTGAAAAAGATTGGCTGCTCGCAAGACGTTTGAGGGAATCACAGCGTCGTCCTTGCCTATGCTGTCGATCTGGACCGTGAGTAAGACTGGGACCCCCATCACTTTCAGCTGGCGGGCCAACTTGACTACCGCGGCGCCACCGAAGCTTTGACCATACAGAATCAAGCGGGCCGATGAGCGCTCGCGGCTGTCGAGCTTGCCATCACGATCACGGTCAAACGCATTCCGCACCAGTTCGATGGCAAGAGCTCGCTTCTTGTTCTCCACGGTCTCCACCTGCAGCCTGGCATGTTGCTGCGAACGAAGCTTGAGAGCCAGGCTGCGAAGCGCGTTGCTCTTGTTCCACGCATCTCTGCCTCCCATGAAGCCCAAAACCAAGAAGTCGCTCTCGCCAAGCGGCGTTTGCGTCGTGAAGTCACGGTAGCGCTGCCCATCCGAAAAGAGACAGCCCGTGACCACAGTCCAACACAACAACAAGCTGACCAACAGTCGAACGAACTCACTGTGCGTTGTCGATCTCATAGCAGCCTGCCCTTTGGATTCGACGAAACAGTAGCCGTTTGCGATTGGGATTGTAAATACGGAACGAGGTTGGGGCTTCAGGGCGAATCTGTGGCGAACGATCTCTACCACCGAGAGACGCGGCTCCGTTGGTATCTCCTCACCGGTATTGTGAAGGCTGTTCAAGCGTTCACTCTCCTCCTCACACACGGGCTGCGGTTCTCAAATTTGAACGAAGTTTGAAACTTCGTGGGCAGCAGGTGTTCTTAACATGAAGAACGGTGACAAACACTCCGAGAACACCTGCCCAGTCTCGGAACCTCGCGTAGCAGCACAGATCCTCGCGCGCGATGCCGGAACAGAAAATGTGTCGGGGTGTCCAAGCACGCAAACTCGCTGTGCTATACTGGCCGTCACTTCCCGGCAGGCAGCCTGCTGCTGGCGAGAACTCGATGAAGGAGTAACGATGCCTATCCCCAAGTCGGAGAAAATCTGGTTTAACGGAAAATTGGTGAATTGGGACGACGCCAAGATTCATGTGATGTCGCACGTGATTCACTACGGTTCGTCGGTTTTCGAAGGTATTCGCTGCTATAACACCTCGAAAGGCTCGGCGGTATTTTGCCTTCAACTGCATGTGCAACGCCTGCTGAACTCTGCCAAGATCTATCGCATGAATGTCAGCTATTCAGCTGACGAGCTAGCCGCCGCCATTCTGGAGACCATTCGCGCGAACAAGCTGAAGGAGTGCTACATCCGTCCAGTCATCTTTCGCGGTTACGGGGAAATTGGTGTCAACCCGCTCGGTTGCCCACTCGATGTTGTGGTGGCTGTCTGGGAGTGGGGAAAGTATCTTGGCAAGGAAGCCCTGGAGCAGGGCGTGGACGTCTGCGTTTCTTCCTGGACGCGCATCGCTCCGAATACGCTGCCCGCGCTGGCCAAAGCTGGCGCGAATTACATGAACTCACAACTCATAAAGATGGAGGCCCTCGCCAATGGGTACGCTGAGGGCATCGCGTTGGACAGTGCCGGCTACATCAGTGAAGGCAGTGGGGAGAACATTTTCCTGGTGAAGGACGGCAAGCTGGTAACCCCGCCACTCGCTTCGTCGGTGCTGCCTGGCATCACACGGCAGGCCGTGATTGAAATCTGCAAGGAAATGGGAATTGAGCTTCACCAAAGCTCGATTGCCCGAGAGTTGCTCTATTTGGCTGACGAGCTTTTCTTTACCGGCACCGCGGCAGAAGTGACACCCATCCGCAGTGTCGACAAGATCACCATCGGCAAGGGAGCGCGCGGGCCAGTGACGGCGAAGATCCAGGAACGGTTCTTCTCCATCGTCAATGCGACTGGCGAGGACAAGCAGGGCTATCTGTCTTTTGTTTGATCGGTCCGATTTCGTTGACAGTTCTTGGTTGTCAGTGGCCAGAGGAATTGATTCATTGGGTCGTTGTTGTCATTTTTTCAATGGCTCAATGACCTAAATGAGACAATGTTAGAAAGGCCTGACCGCCGACTACTGCCCGCCTCTTTTCTCTCAAGATTCCCTCCTGCTTGACCGATAACCTAAGCGGCTTTCAATCCATCAAGATTAAAAGCTAAATCATCCTTCCTCAGATGGAGCTTCCATGAGCCTCAGCATTGACGATCTTTTGAGAATGGCGTGTGATCGCAAAGCTTCCGACTTGCACTTGAAAGTTGGGAACTACCCCTACGTGCGGGTCAACGGCGAGCTGGTTCCCTTGATTGAAACCAAGCGCCTGACGGCGGAGGATACGCTTGGCATTGCTCTGGGCATGATGACCAATCGCCAGAAGCAGAAGTTCAAGGAGAACGCAGAGCTCGACATGGCCTACGGTGTGGCTGGCTTGGGCCGGTTCCGATGCAACTTCTTCCAGCAGCGGGGCAGCATCGCCGTGGTGTTGCGCGTCATTCCAACGCACATTTACACGATCGATGAACTGCAGCTCCCGAAAGTTATAGAGAAGATCTGCCAGGAGCGGCGTGGACTCGTGCTCGTCACGGGAACCACAGGCAGCGGAAAGTCCACGAGCCTGGCAGCCATCATCGATCACATCAACTCGAACCGCACTGAGCACATCATTACGATTGAAGACCCTATCGAGTTCCTGCATCGCGACAAGAAAGCGTTTGTGAGCCAGCGTGAAGTGGAAGTAGACACCAAGTCTTTCGGAGAAGCTCTGCGCAGTGCTCTGCGACAGGACCCGGACGTGATCCTCGTCGGCGAAATGCGCGATCTTGAAACCATTCACACTGCGCTGGTCGCGGCTGAAACGGGCCACCTGGTGCTCAGCACACTGCACACACTCGATGCCACCGAAACCATCCACCGCATCATCGCCGTGTTTCCGCCCCATCAGCAAAAACAGATCCGCCTGCAGCTGGCGAGCGTGCTGAAGGCAATCGTCTCCATGCGCCTCATCCGCAAAGCCGACGGGCTGGGCCGCGTGCCTGCCGTTGAAGTGCTCGTGTCGACCGAATTCATCCGCGACTGCATCACGAACCAGGACAAGACGCGCATGATCCGCGACGCGATTGCCAGCGGAACCTCGCAGTATGGAATGCAAACCTTCGACCAGTCGATTTACAGCCTTTACACTGAAAAACTCATTACCTATGATGAAGCGCTGAAGCAAGCGTCCAACCCCGACGAGTTCAAGCTCCGTACTCAAGGAATCCGCTCTACCAGCGATGCAGCCAAAGAGGAGATGGAAAAGAGCGTCAGCAGCCAGTTCGAGCGAACTCACAGGTGAGGGTGAACAGCCGTCGCAGGAACAGCTCTACGCTAGCGCGCTGAAAGCACTCACGCGTCGTGCATTCCCAACTCGCGAATTGGAACAGAGACTTCTCCGGTCATGCACCGACGCCGCAGCCGTCAACCGGGTCATTGAGAGGTTGAAGAACGCCGGATATCTTGACGATCAAAAGTTTGCCAAAACCTTCATCCAATCCCGTCTTCATCACAAAGCACAAGGTCGAGCCCGAATTGAGCGGGAACTTCGAGCCCGCGGCTTAAATCCCAAGCTGGTTCGTGAAGAGCTGGAGAAAGCCTATCCCGTCGAAGCCGAACGGGAACCACTCCAGCACGCTCTCGAACGAAAGCTGAGGTCTCTTCCCCCGCCAATGGATGCAAAAAAGCTCTCCAGGCTCTATAATCACCTGCTCAGGCGCGGCTTCCCGGGCGAGGCTATACGTCTAGAATTGCGCCGGCTCCTCAAGATGGAGATGGATTCGGATTGAGCGACCGAGCTGACTCAAACAACGAGCCGTTCTGATGTGACCGGTGCAAGTTGGACTTGGTAGCCGCTCCCTCAGTCCCTCAGCAAGCGACCGCGCACCGGCTTTCAACAGCTGAATTTCCCAAGAACAAAAAGCCCAAGAATGAACAGAGCGTGAGGACAATCATTTGACTGGACACGAGATTCGCGACCGATTTCTGGAGTACTTCCAGCAGCAGGGTCATCGCATTGTGAAGAGCTCTTCGTTAGTGCCAGCCAACGATCCGACGCTGCTCTTCACCAACGCCGGGATGAACCAGTTCAAAGATGTTTTCTTGGGAAAGGAGAAGCGGGACTACGTTCGCGCCACGACATCGCAGAAGTGTGTTCGTGCCGGTGGCAAGCACAATGATCTGGAGAACGTGGGCAAGACGGCGCGCCATCACACGTTTTTCGAGATGCTGGGGAATTTCTCGTTCGGCGACTATTTCAAGTCGGTGGCGATTCCCCTGGCTTGGAATCTGGTAACCCGAGAATACGGCCTCGACAAAGGCAAGCTTTGGGTGACGATTTACCGGGACGACGAGGAGGCGTTCGAGATCTGGAAGTCCATCAGTGTTCCGAGCAACCGCATTTTTCGGTTGGGTGAGGAGGACAATTTCTGGGCGATGGGCGACACCGGGCCGTGCGGACCTTGTTCTGAACTTCATTATGACCAGGGTGCTTCAGCCAGTGAGCAAGGGCACACGGATTGCCAGTTTCCGTGCGATTGCGGCCGTTACGTCGAGATCTGGAATCTGGTTTTCATGCAGTTCAACCGAGACTCCAGCGGGACCCTGACTCCCTTGCCGAGACCGTCGATTGACACGGGTATGGGACTGGAGCGCGTCGCCGCTGTTTTGCAGGGGAAGACCAGCAATTTTGAAACAGATTTGTTGAAGCCCCTCATTCTGCAAGCCGCTGAAATCGCCCAGAAGGACTACGGCCAGGAGCCCGCTTCCGATGTCTCGCTGCGTGTGATTGCCGATCACTCGAGGGCCGCAGCGTTCCTCGTCAGCGACGGCATCATCCCCTCAAACGATGGCCGCGGTTACGTACTGCGCAAGATTCTGCGCCGCGGGATTCGCCATGGCAGGTTGCTTGGGCTGGAGGATCCGTTCCTGTATCAGATGACCGGCTATGTCGCCGAACTGATGAAGGGCCCATACCCTGAACTGCTGACGACGCGAGAGTACGTGGCCAAGGTGGTGAAGAACGAAGAACAGCGTTTCTCTTCGACCATCCGGATCGCTATCGATCAATTGAGCGAAGCATTCGCAAGGATCCGGAAAACGCCCGGGCCGGACCACGTCCTTCCGGGCGAGGTCATGTTCAAGTTCTACGACACCTTTGGTCTCCCGGTCGACTTGATGCAGGAGCTAGCCGACGAAACCGGCGTGAAGCTGGATGAAGCTGGCTTCAATGAAAAACTTGAGGCTCAGCGCGAGCGTGGCAAAGCCAGTTGGAAGGAAGCTGCCGCGGGCGCCGGACCCGCAGTTATTGCCCCAAGTAGCGAGAAGACGCAGTTTGTGGGATACACCGATCTTGAAGTGCCGAATGCGCGGATCACGGCCATTCATTCCGACGGTAGACCGGTTCTGGAGGTGCAAGCTGGCGAAACCGGAGAAGTTTTTCTGGACAAGACGCCGTTCTACGCCGAAACCGGCGGCCAGGTTGGCGACACGGGGGCGCTCGAAGGCGACAACTCCGAAGCGCTCGTTCACAACACTTATCCTTTGGTTCCGGGTCACTCGGCACATGAGACGAAATGTATTCGAGGTGTTTTGAAGGTTGGAGACATCGTGAAAGCCAAAGTGGATGTCACCAGACGGCTGGCCACGGAAAAAAACCACACCGCCACGCACTTGCTCCACGCGTCGTTGCGAAATCTGGTGGGTACCCATGTCAAGCAGGCCGGCTCGTTGGTGGCACCCGACCGGCTGCGATTTGACTTCAACCATTACGCTCCGTTGTCGCCGGAGGAAATCAGCGAAATTGAGAACTTGGTCAACGCCACAGTAATGCAAAACTCCGAAGTAACGACTTCGGTGAAGGATTTGAACGACGCCATTGCCGACGGGGCCATGGCGCTGTTCGGGGAGAAATATGGCAGCCAAGTGCGCGTAGTCTCGATTGACACCTTTAGCAAAGAACTCTGCGGCGGAACCCATGTCGGACGAACGGGAGACATCGGTCTGTTTAAGATTGTTAGCGAAGGAGGTATTGCCGCAGGCGTTCGAAGGGTTGAAGCGATCACAGGGAGCAGCGCCCTTGGCAGGTTCCGCGAGGACGAACGCCTGATTGGTGATCTGGAGGAACTTGTCAGAGGAAAGCGCACGGAACTTATCGGCCTCGTGGAGAAGCATCAATCCACCATCAAGACATTGGAGAAAGAAGTCGAGGAATTGCACTACCGGATGGCACGCAGCCAAGTGAGGGAATTGCTTCAATCGGCTTTAGTTATCAAAGACGTAAAGGTTCTAACAGCTGTTGTCGATGGCTTGGACAAGGGTGGATTGAGGAATTTGGCTGACGAGCTGAAAGCCCAGTTGGGCAGAGGCGTGGTGGTCCTGGCGACTGCGAGCAGTGACAAGGTTGCACTCGTGGCGACCGTTACGCCGGATCTAACCTCCAGAATCCATGCCGGAAAGCTGGCGAAAGAGATTTCGGCGATCGTTGGCGGCAGCGGTGGAGGGAAGCCCGAAATTGCCGAGGCCGGTGGCAAAGACCCGTCGCAAGTCGGGATGGCTCTGGAAGCCGTGGGCTCGTTTGTGGAACGGTCGCTGGCAGGGTAAGTCTTGGGCGGGACTCGTCAGAATTCCGGCGGAGAATTTTGAATTGCCGTCCGGCAGGTTCGACTTTCGGCCACATTTTCCCGTCTCACCGGTTATAAGGCAACTCGTAGTCGCTGGTTCAGGCAATTGCTGATTGTATCATCTGATTGTTTTTGCTAAGGTTAGTTCGACTTTGGAGGACCAACCCCTTTGCGACCTAAGTTCTCGACGTGGCCTGCGCTGGCGGTTTTCTTGCTGGGGTTTTCTGGCGGCGGATTTTCAGAAGGCCATCAGGCCCAAGAGATCGTCAAGTTTGCAAGCTCAGAAGGGA
>Ga0187892_10012313_pt1 | contig 10200 bp, 8 predicted proteins | sample MA1701073metaG_FD_139345 | JGI IMG/M metagenome (GOLD analysis project Ga0187892, IMG submission 139345) | Bio-ooze microbial communities from a basaltic lava cave in the Kipuka Kanohina Cave System on the Island of Hawaii, USA - MA170107-3 metaG ...
AAAACCTTCATGAGCCGCGAGGTCGGCAAGTGCGGCTCGGTTGTTAGACTGCAACGCGGCTTTGTCGTTGTCAGTGGTCGTGACGTAGAAACGTCCGACGCCGGTGTTCTTGAACGGTGGTGCGGGGTAATAGGCTGCTCCATCAATCGACGCGCGCAGCGGCGGTGGTGTCTCGACAACTTCCAGCTTGTAATCCGCAGGTACGTCAAAAATCCCGGTCTTGCGCCCATACTGGACCAACTTGAAAGCAGCGTCGTTGTACCACTTCACCATTTCGGCGTCTGATTTGGGATAGTCTTTTGAAAGTTCGTCAAAAATAGCCCGCACGGAGGCGGGACCTTCGGCCGGAAGCGGCAACTTGCGTTGTTCCCCGATCTTGCGAGCGAGGTCAACCATCTCTTTTTGAGTTGCCTCCACGATAGGCATAGCCTCTTCGTAAAGCTGAGCGGCTGTCTTGTTTACGCGGAGATTGTTCTTCACGGCCCAGTTGTATTCTTCCTCTCCCATCGCGTAGCGGTCAGTGCGAAATTCAGACCTGAGAGCACTGACGTCCTTCCTCTTAGCATCTTCAAAAAATGTGGCGGCTACAAAGCCGCTTAAACTCCGATAGGCCGCCCCGGCCTGTTGCGCGGCATCGCGAACCTCTTTCACCAACTGATCGCGCGACGAACCGGAGATTCGTTCTTCGGCCAGCTTGGGGAGCGTTTCCTCGAAGTATTTTGCGTTCGCCTCGGAAGTGTCGATGCCGTTGCGAGTCAGCATGCGCCAGTCAGGCGTGTTGTGAGCCACTATGCCGGCGCTAATCTGATCCTTAGCTATCTTGAGAAAGGTCGGAATGGCCGTAAGTCGTTGGCTAAGCAGTGTCCATTCTTCAGCCGTGCCGTATGTCTTATCGCCCGTTTGAGACATCCCTTGCAGTTGCCAGTCGACGGCGCGAAATGGTTCGTCTGTGTAAGTGTCGAGGGCGCGCTCCTGGTAGCGACGAACTTGATGCTGATGCAGCAGAAAGTTTATCTGTGCTAACGCGACGTCGCGGTTGATTCGCTGCGGCGCTGAAAGGGAAGCGACCTCGATTGTCTCCACGGACTGTTTGGTATTTGACAGCCAGCGGTCCTCATCCTGGAGGGCGTTGGCCGAGTGGTCTCGAAGTTTTCCGTCAACGTCCTTTAGCCTCGGATCCAAGCCTGACCCACCGAGGTAGGTGTTTACGGTGGGATTCCGCCGTAGGAATTCGACCACATACTCATCGTGCATTTTCTTGAAGGCTGCATCACCGCTTTGACCAGGCTGACTAGTCGAATTAGTTGTCTGTTGTGCGCACCCACTCATGAGAAGCACAGAAATAGCCGCTAGTCGCATAAGACTCTTCATATTCGTAACCTTTCAACTATGCTGAAGAAGGGGATGGCTAAAGATAAACGCGGAAGGGGTTAAGTTTCAAACTGCGAGGAGATGCGGCGATAGGGTAAGACCTCAATATCGGCAAAGTAGCTCTGGATAGAGGTCCTATAGGACGAATAGGACCTAGCTTGACCGACGGCCGTTTAGAAAACCGCGTCGCCGTTGTTGCTGATCGAATTGCCGCGCGATTGTCCTGACACCGCGATTAGTTTTGCCCGCTGACCCAGACCCAGAATATCGCCCGGTTGATCCCGGAGCGTGTTGCCTGTGATCACGTTGTTTGATGAGTCCTCAATTGTGAGCGAGGCGGTTGAGCCGGATCCGCACGACACCAGCGTGTTTGCCTCGATGCGATTGTTCGTGCTGCCACTGTCTATGAGGATCCCGCGCGAAACGCGCTTGACAACGTTGTCTCGCACGATTACCCCCGAAGCAGCTCTGATCAGGATACCGGAGTAGGAAATTCGGTTATAGACAATCTGGGAGTGGCTCGCGCCCACGATGGTGTTCTTTAAAACACGCACATTTCTAAAAAGGGTAGTTGGGTTGCCGCCATTTACAGCTATCGCGTTTGTCACCTTTGGCCCGGAGCCTCCATGCTCCACAGGAGCCTCAGTGGCGTCGACAGAGTTATCCTCAATAACAATGTCATCGATGCGATCGCCAGTATTCGGTTCAACGTCAATGACTGTTACGCCTGGGCCACCAACCTGGCCCGGGTTCAAGAATCGATTGCGCTTGATCTCAACACCCACAGCGTTGGTCACGGCCAGGTTTTGCGACGCCACGCCGGTGAACTGGTTGTCGTTGAGAACCACGTTGCGTGCGAAGTTGCCGAGCGCCGAGCCGCCGCCAATCTGCAGACCAATGGTGCGAGTGTTCTCAAGCCAGTTGCGAGTCGCGCGACAATCCTGACAGTTGCCGAGAGATACAGTCTGGAGTGCTGAGTTGAAATCACTTCGTTTGCCGCGGAAGTGTACCCCTTCGACTCTGATCCCACGCGAGGGTGAGCCATTAAGTTTTGCGCCTGCTTTGTCCTGAACGATCGTGAACACGGAAAGCCCTGTCACCGGCGAAAGTCCCGTGGTCGTGGTTTGGGCGGTCGTCTCTTCGAGTACCACGTCCCAGGAGTCGGCAACCAGAGCGGCGTTGTCGTCCAGAAGGACTGTAGGACCCGGGACGATCGATGGAAAGATGCCCGCTTTCAATCTCAACGTGTGTCCGGCACTGATTACTGCGCCAGTACGAAATGTTCCTCCTGACGAGACAGTAATCTCACCTGGTTGGGTTCCCAGCGCACGGTCGGCGGCGTTGATCTTCGCGCCGATGTCGACGCCCGGATAACGCTCAGCTTCGACGACCTTTGGGCGCGCCTGCGCCATAGCGGTCAGTGAGCACGCAGAAAGGATGACCAAAGACAAAAGTAATCGTGATCTCGTTAAGGTCTTTTGCAATTTGAATCACCCCAACCTTTCTGGCCTGCTCGGCCCCTGACATAGAGTCTGGATACTCCCGCAACGTTGCCTTCCTTTTGAGCGTAACGAAAACGTATCCGCTGTGACGCAAATGACGCGGTTGGATATCCACCATCCGACGTTCATTTCCGGCTGACAAAAGGATTGTTCTTGATCCAAAAACGCCAGGGACGTTCAACCCATTCCTCGGCATAGTCGATCCCGATACGTGGCCCGGAAGCGATCTTCGAACGAGCCAAGCACTCGCCTTCCTCAAGCCAGACCTTTTCAGCGAGGAGATCGGCGCGGTCGAGTTTGCGATCGATCCCCAGCGCGATGCAAAGCTTGCCGGGTCCGTTGGTGAGATTGTGATCGGGTTGACGATGGCGGCGCTCGCGCATCAACTCAAGGCCTTCAGCTGGTTGGAGTGCGCGAATCAGGATGGCGTGGGGAATGTCCTGAAGGTTCGTTACTACATTGAACTGGTTATACATGCCGTAGACAAAATAAACGTAGGCGGTGCCGCCCATTGAGTACATGGTCTCGGTGCGATTCGTTCGGCGTCCGCCGTATGCGTGTGATGCCCGATCCTCCGGTCCGCGATAAGCTTCGGTTTCCACAATTATTCCCGAGACGCGGGCACCGTTTGAAGCCGGAACAACCAACACCGTGCCGAGAAGTTCGCGGGCGATGGTGAGAACATTTTTTCGAGTGTAGAACTCGCGTGGAAGTTTGGATCTTGTAGGTTTGGTCTTCAACTGTTAGCCATTTCTGATTTGTCTTTTGACATCATTCTGAGAGCTCAACGGGCTCTAAATGGATGATAAGACCGCGTTATACGACTACAGAATAAGCACGAAGGTCGCTCGATATCCTCTTAAAACCCTCGTCGGTTGAGGTCGGTCGCTATCGCTCCCGGTTCTGTAATTGTGTTTCGGAGACCTGTGAATGAAGCTGATCAGCCCCGGAGCTTCCAAACCATGGCGAAGAAGATGATGAATCCGATGGCGATGATTCCTCTCCGCACCCACACCTGACCAATGCGAACGGCCATGCTTGCGCCAAAGTAACCACCTAAAAGCGCGCCACCGGCCATCAGCAGTGAGTCTGACCAAACTACCAGACCCGAGAGTGAAAAACTCAGAACTGCGATGCTATTAATGCAGATCCCGAGAAAGTTCTTAATTCCATTTGCCCGGTTAATATCGTGCAGTCCCAGCAGACCCATCGCGGCCAGCATCAGAATTCCATTGCCCGCGCCGAAGTAGCCACCATAAATTGAAGAAAAGAACTGGAAAACGATCGCGCCTATCCACCATGAGATTTGCGGGCTTGCCATGATGGGCTGCAAACGCAGCCGCCGGTTGATCGTACCCTGAGCCATGAAAAGAATCGTGGCGAAGAGAATCAGAAAAGGAACGAGTCGCGCGAACGTCGGCGACGGAGTCCAGATCAAGAGCCAGGCCCCAACTGCACCGCCGACGACACTCGTCATGCCTAACCGAAACAGAATTGTGCTGCTGTTTTCCAGCTCCTTGCGATAGCCAAACAACCCGCCAAACAGTCCGGGCCATAGCGCAACCGTGCTCGTAGCGTTTGCGACTTTGGGATCTAATCCCAGCCAGATAAGCAGTGGGAAAGTAATAAGTGTGCCGCCGCCGGCGATTGAGTTGACGGCTCCGGCGGCAAAAGCTCCTGCGAACAATAGAACAACATGCAACAAGGTCATCTTATCGATCGGAACTCGATCTGTTTTCTCGGCGGAGTATCTGCGTTTCTCGGCTCTCTGCGGTGAAGAATAAAGTAACAACTCACCGCAGAGACGGCGAGAGCGCAAAGAAAGCGCAGAGAATTAAGTTTAGGACAGTGCCCAGGCCTTGAGAGTTGGAATTTCTGCTCCATGTTAAGATGTCGAGCGAAGTTTCACCAGCTAAAAACTCGATTAGATGACATCACTGTCAGAGAAGGCACATCGCTTAACACTATCGGCCCTCCTGGTTGCCAGCCTGTTAATGTTAACGGCCACAGCCGGCGGCGGCGTTGCTCCGTCGTATTCTGCTGGGCCAAAGACGCCTTCCAGGAAGACGCTCCGCGTGATGACCTACAACATTCACGTCGGCGTGGGCATGGATAAGAAACTCGATCTTGATCGGATAGCGGAGGTCATCAAACGCGAGCAGCCCGACCTGGTCGGATTGCAGGAAGTGGATCGCGGGGTTAAGCGCACCGAAGGTAAGGATGAAATCGCAGAGCTGGCAAAGTTAACGCGGATGGACTACGCCTTTGCCCACAATCTTGACTACCAGGGTGGCCAGTATGGGGTGGCAATACTGTCGCGGTTTCTGATTCAGAAGATCGAGCATCAGAAATTTGAGAACCGTCGCGAGGCTGAACGACGCGGGATGCTGAGGGTTGAAGTCGAGTTCGCCGGCCGAAAGATCAACTTCGTTACCACGCATCTTGATTACCAGTTTGCCGACGGCCGTTTGTTTGAAGCCGAACAACTACTTCGGCTGCTGGAACCGGCTGACGGCCCGTTGATTGTAGTAGGTGATTTTAACGACGAGCCAACGGGCAGCGCATTCAAACTTATGTCTGCCGGGTTTGAAGACGCATGGACTAGCAGCCGGGCGAAAGGTGATGGGCTAAGTTATCCGGCGGATAAACCGGTCAAGCGAATAGACTACATTTTCTATCGCCGGACCGATCCGGTGCGCGCCCGGAAAGCCTGGGTGGTAAATACGCTGGCTTCGGATCATGTTCCAGTGGTGGCGGAATTGGAGATCCGATGAGACGATTCAAGTATTGCTTCTCACAGCTAGCAAGGTGGACCGGCTTATTTTCCATTTTCCATTTTCCATTTCTCATTTCTCATTCGCAGATTCAACTTGGTCGATTCAACTTGGAAGGGCAACTCAACCAGCCTGCGATAGCAGGCGACAGCATAAAGCCTGGGGCGTGAGCCCCAGGTTAGGCGGGAAGCAATTTACAAGCCCGTGAAACGGGCGACAGCGCACGAGTTTCCAGAGATGACACTTTCGCCCGCGTTCGCGGGCTTAGGAGTTTAGTGTGGCCTAACCTGGGGCTCGCGCCCCAGGCCTTATGCTGTCGCCTGCTATCGCAGGCTGGTTGAGTTACTTCCAAGTTGAATTTACGAGTGACGAGTCGGAAATGATCCCCGATCCTTTCTAACTGTGGGCTGCCCACCTCAAATCTTCAGCACTGTTCAGGAGACATGACGAGAATGAAACCATCAAAGTTATCTGTTGCCTCAATCACGATATGCACGCTCGTCCTCTTCAACTCACTATCCCAATGCGCTGCGCAAACCACCAGCGACAACATCAATTGGTCGCCTTACCAGGACATGGCCGTCGATCTAATGCGTCAGTACTTGCGCATCAACACGTCCAACCCGCCGGGCAACGAAATTGAAGCGGCGAAGTTTTTCAAAGCCATTTTCGACAAGGAAGGTATTCCCAACGAGATATTCGAATACAAGCCTGGGCGCGCAAACATCATCGCGCGAATCAAGGGAAATGGATCGAAACGACCGATCATCTTACTCAGCCACTCGGATGTGGTCACAGCTGATCCAGCCGCATGGCGAGTACATCCGTTCTCCGCCGAAATCATCGGCGGCTCAATTTATGGCCGTGGCGCGCTGGACATGAAGAGTCAGGGACTGTTGCAGCTGATGACGATGATAATACTGGCCCGCGAAAAGCCGGCGCTTTCCCGCGATGTGATCTTTATCGCCACCGCTGACGAGGAAGTGAAAGATGAAGGTTCAATTTGGATGATCGCCAACAAGTCGGACCTGTTCAAAAACGCCGAGTATCTGTTGACTGAAGGCGGCGACAACCTGCTCGAGGGCAACGCGGTGAAGTTTGTCGGCGTGGACGTCGCGGAGAAAGCACCCTTTTGGTTGCAACTCACAGCGCAGGGTCAACCCGGACACGGCTCCCGTCCAATCGCCGACTCGGCTCCGAATCGTCTGATTAAGGCAATGTCGAAAGTCATCGCCTATGAAACGCCAATCAAGCTCCTGCCCGCGGTGGAGAAGTTCTTTCAGGACATCGCGCCACTACAGACTGAACCGCTGCGCTCGAAGTTCGCCAATATTCGTGAGTCGCTGAAAGACCCGGCCTTTGTCAAAGACCTCACCAGCCGGCGCGACTACAATTTCCTGGTGCGCAATACGATCTCGCTGACGATGATGAATGGCAGCAAGCAGACCAACGTTATCCCCACTGCCGCGAGTTGCAATCTGGATGTTCGTCTTTTGCCTGGGGAAGATCCGAAGGACTTCCTTGCCGAGCTGAAGAAGGTGATTGACGATCCTTCGATCACGAATGAAAACGTAAACACTTTCAAACCACCCAACAGTTCAGCGCTCGATACCGAGCTCTTTCAAGTGATCACCAGTGTAACCAAAGCTCATCATCCGGAAGCCTTGATCACCACCAAGATGCTCAGCGGCTACACTGAGAGCCAGCTCTATCGGCAACTTGGGATCGTTTCATATGGCTGGGCGCCGATTTACACGACGGCCGAAGAGAACGAAGGCGTGCACGGCAACAATGAAAGAATCTCTGTGAAGAATGTCCGCGAGGGAACGCGGGAGTTTTATGAGGTGGTTCGCCAGATTGCTCGATGACAGGGTAGTCCGCGATTCAGCGGAGTACACATATTAGCCGCGGATTTCCGCGGATGAACGCGGATCAGAAGAACCAGTTTACTTGAGCCCTCAATTCGCAGGCTGATCCAAGTCTAACGGAAATGATGGTCAATCTTGATTGATATCCGCATTCATCCGCGAAAATCCGCGGCTGAAATGTTCTCAGGGTCGGCCACGGCCGCGCCGGTTACGCCTCATCTCAGGGGATTGGTATATCGCTGACGATACCGGCATTCTTGGGCTGGCCTACATTGATTTCGACTTTGGCAATTATTGGATCAGTGGTGTTCTCAGCGGCTGTCGGAATCTTCTTTGGCTACTATTCGGCGCGCAAAGCCGCTGGTTTGGATCCTATTGAGGCGCTACGGTATGAATAGCTCTCAAGCTCACTAAACTTCGTCAGGAGGGTCCTCCGACGGACTATTTTGCTACTTTCGACTGACCCACACCGGCTGAGTCCAGGCAAACTTGCCATTCGAATCGATCACCCTGGCGCGGACGTACATCTCATCGCCACGAAATTGATAGACAGCCGGACCTGCTGCTACCTCCTTCAAGGTGCTGCCGTCTTTACCAACGAATACCACGCGATACTTCGTGACGCCCAGTTCTTTGATTCGAATCGCCATCTCCTTCTCGTTTACCTGATAGTCGGCCAACTCCACACCTGTTGAAGCGTAAAAGTCTCCTCGCCCCAGTGCCTCCATAATCGCGTCTGTCGCAAGTCGATTAGCGCGCACCACAACCCAACCACGTCCGGGCTGCGCGGTATCTCTGTTCCACGGCTGCTTGAATGTATGCGCGTCATCCACTGCGATTCCATAGAGAAGTTTACCGCTGGAGAGAATTGTGTCCCACACTTCCTCGAGGCCAGGCGCGCCTCCACCACCAAGATTGTTGGCTCGATGGTGGCCGTTGTAAATCTCAAATAGTTGGTTGTTTTCTACCTGTTTTAATTCATCAGCGGTGATTGCCCATTCGTAGTTGGGATGGTTGATGTGTGGTACGCCCGCGGCCGCGCGTATCGCGTTCACATTGCGTTGCAAAGTGTCTACGACACTCTTCCCACCTTGCGGATCGATCTTGCGTGACACGTCCAGTCCATTGACGTGAAGTGGCTTCGTTCCAAACTTATCGGTTACCTCTTCACCCTTGATCACAATAAATTGGTCGTTCGCTCCATGTAGCGCATTGAGTCCGTCGACGCTCGTGACAAAATTATGATCGGTGAGCACGAGAAAGTTGTACCCGTGCTCACGATACCAGCGCACGACTTCGTCTGGAGTTGAGTCTCCGTCGCTGTTCAAAGTGTGGGTATGAGTATTTCCTTTGTACCAACGCAGGGCCGGTTTGTCTGGAGGCTTTGGCTGCTGACGTGTCCGATCAGAAACTGCAGCAAAGCCTAAGATCACCGTCAACAACAAACCAGTAGCTAGTCGTATGCTGAGCATCAAGTTTCCTTGGTTTTGTGAGATCACTCCTTCAAAAACTCATCAAATATCGGTCGCAGCTCTTCAATATCTTCATACTTCCTTACCGTCACACCGCTACTGCCGGCAATCATCGCCGAAAGAGCCCGACCGTTAATCTCTCTGAAAATGCAAAGCACCTTCTTTCCCCATTCGGTTGCTTTCTCGACTTCGTAGCCCACGCCCAGACTAGGCCAGGTCACTTACCCAACCAGTTACGGTTACTGATCTGGTTTTTGCGGTGGCTGCGATTGCAAGGGGAATCAGGACTAACGCGGCGACTACTAACAGAGTGTGTTTTCTCATGTGGGCTATCTTACCCGCTGGCCCACCAACGATCCACGAAAACCCACGAAAAGAGATTGATCGTATTGGCATTGCCGGAGAGTCCGTCGCTGCCAGGTGTGCAACTCAGATAGCAGGAGTGAACTCACAGAACCGCTTGCGGCAGCCAGAGGATGCTAAGCGCAACTCCAAAGTGATCCGGTCCAGCCTGGGAAATTTCACTGCCTCAGAAGAACATTCGCCAAAAGTTAATGTTAAAAATGGAGGGAATGTTTTCTATCTCCAGGAAGGTCTTAGGTCATTCATCAATTTCGAAATTAAGGTACTAGCAGGCTGCTGAAAAACCCTTTCAGCGTTCGAAGAGGGCGCAATGTGGAGTGCGCCGGCAGAGCGAAGCGGCGACGGCGCTTTGGATTTTTTGAGGGTTTTAAGGCTCGCAAATCCAAAGCGGAGTCGCGCTACGCTTGCCTCCGCACTCCAAAATGAGTTTTTCAGCAGCCTGCTAGGGAATAATATTGACTTACTTAGGGTGATTGCGATAAAAGCGACGCCCTGTTGACCCAATACATGACACTCTGTAAGGCCAAGGGAAGAAAGAAAGAGTTAAACTCGAAAGTTGTGTATGAGCGAATGAAAGAGGTGGCGTATTCTTGACGGTAAAAGCGCAACGCTACCGTAAGCCACTCAACCCACAGAACCGCTTGCGGTAGCCAGCGGATGCTAAGCGCAACACTACCATAAGCCACTCAACCCACAGAACCGCTTGCGGTAGCCAGCGGATGCTAAGCGCAACTTCAAGGGATCTGATCCAGCCTGTACTACGGCAAAGGTTCACCTTGGTCGTAAAGCACATAGTCAATCGCATTGAACAGAGCTTGCTCCGTCCAAAGACGTCGCTTACTCCCACGAC
>Ga0187892_10012314_pt1 | contig 10197 bp, 6 predicted proteins | sample MA1701073metaG_FD_139345 | JGI IMG/M metagenome (GOLD analysis project Ga0187892, IMG submission 139345) | Bio-ooze microbial communities from a basaltic lava cave in the Kipuka Kanohina Cave System on the Island of Hawaii, USA - MA170107-3 metaG ...
CTGATAGATGCCATTGCGCGGCGATACGGCGTGGACCCAGCGGGCGTGGTCCCCGTGCCGGGGGCCAGTTCCGCCAATTTCATCGCCCTGGCCGCCGCCGTCGCCACGGGGACACGAGTTCTATTGGAACAACCTGGGTACCAACCAATTCGGCACGTCGCTGAGTTCCTGCACCTGGAGATCATGCCGTTGATGCGCCGGGCAGAGGACGGATTCGACGTCCGACTTGACGACGTGCGACGGGGGCTGAGCCGAGGGGCACGGGCCGTAATCCTGACCAACCTGCACAACCCCAGCGGCCAACTTATCTCGCGCGACACCATGGCCGGAATCGCAAGACTGTGTCACGAAGCCGATGCCGTGCTGATCGTGGACGAGGCCTACCTGGACGTCGCGCACATCACGAAAGGCACGCCCATTTGGACGGCGGCCCATCTGCCGGGAAACGTCATTACCATCAACTCGTTGACCAAGATTTTTGGCCTGAGCGGGCTTCGCGCCGGCTGGCTGTTGACCAATCCCGGCCGGACCGAGCAGGCCAAGCGGATCATGGATTTGCTCAGCGTCCACAATGCAGCTCCGTCCACGGCACTGGCCATTTGCGCGTTCTCACGGCTTCTTCATCTCGAGGAACGGTACCGGCATTTCCACGAGACGGGTCAGACTGTTTTCCGGCGCTGGCTCAGGGGAGAACGCCTTTTTCAGGGCTACCCCAACCATGGGGCTTTGTTCGAGTCCCTTCGGTTGCCCGAAGGGGTCGCGGTTGATCGACTTTGCGACTTGCTGGCGCGTGAATACGAAACTCAGGTGACACCCGGAGATTTTTTTGACTTGCCCGACCATATCCGAGTGGGCGTCGCGATTCCGCCGGACGATCTGGCCGAGGCGCTCTCGCGAGTGAGCAGGGCCATTTGCAAACTCCGGCCCAACCCGGCAGCATTATAGTCGTGCGAGAGTCGTTCAATACTCTGCGAGACAATCGGGTCATCACGGTGCCCGTCGACCGTCTCAGGTTGTTCTTCCAAGGACTGCTATGGGCGGCGTTGGCCGCCACGCTTGGCCTCATCGCGGTCTTGGTGTATTCGCGGTTGCAATTCAAGCCAACCGGCGTGTCCAATCGGCTCGTGGATTATAGCTATGCCGTGGTTGCCTTACCATTGCTGGTGGTAGTGGTCATCGGTGTTGCAAAAGCGGCTGCTGCCTTGGCGATGAGTCTTTGGCCCGTGCGGATGGGCGTGGTCGCGGGTCCTGACACTTTGGAGCTACGTCTGGGCCCGCACGGAACGAGGCGGTACGACGCCGCCCGGCTCGATGTGAAATACGCTTTCGAATTTGCGGACGACGAGCAGGAAGACTCTTTTGAATCGTATTTGCCGGAAGAGCAGCAGAAAGCACAATTCTTGCCTCGCATTCGGCATCCGGACTCCGCTGTTGCCCTTAAGGAGTTAATCCTCCGGTACGCCAAAGGCTCCGAGTCCGACTTGGCCGCTCGATTGGGGCCCGCGATCGAACATTGGCGCGCCCACCGCGACTGGCCCTAAGGTTTCGCCGATAGCCTACGACGGGACGCCCGTTGCTCTTCGCCGTTCGTTTCCAAAATCCAACGATTGTACAATCCCGACCATGAGTGACGGACGGAGCAGTCCCGTGCAGGCCGACGTCGCCATCGTGGGCGCGGGAGCCGCGGGATTGGCCACGGCCATCTTCGCCGCCCGGCGGAATCCGAAATGCCGCCTCGTGGCACTCGATGGAGCCAACAAACTCGGGGCGAAGATTCTGGTTAGCGGCGGCGGACGATGCAACGTGACCAACACCGTCGTGACCGAGGCAGATTTCTGGGGCGGCAGCCGCAACCTGATCCGCCGCGTGCTGCGTGCTTTTCCCGCCGAGCAAACGATCCATTTTTTCCGCGAAATCGGCGTGACCCTGCACGAAGAGGAGCACGGCAAGCTGTTTCCCGACACGCACAGCGCCAGGACGGTCCTGCAGGCGCTATTGAACGAGGCCAAACGGCTGGGTGTTGCCGTTCTGCCGGCTCACCGCGTCGTTGACGTCACCTTTCAGCGGAGACATTTCATTGTCACGTCCAATGTCGGCGAGCCGCGGCTTGAGGCCCGCGCGGACGATCCGCGCGACTTGCCACAATCTGGTCCGAGGGAGCCCGCGCGGGCTGAAGGGCGCGGCTCGGAGTTTGAGCGGCATGATTCGGTTCTTTCGGCGAAGGACGGAGGCCTACGCGTAGGGACCATCATCGCTCCCAAAGTCGTCCTCGCCACTGGCGGCATGTCGCTGCCCAAAACCGGCAGCGACGGCACCGGGTACCGCATCGCCCAACACCTTGGACACTCGCTGATCCCTGCGACGCCTGCTTTGGCCCCCCTCATACTGGAGGGCGATTTTCACGTGCCGCTTTCCGGAATCTCCCAGGAGATCGAGCTGACGGTCCGCGTGCCAAGACCATCGCATTCCGAGGGAACGGCGGGTGGTACTTCTCAATCCGCAATCCGCAATCCGCAATCCGCAATTCCGCCTATTCGCCTTCGCGGGGCGATGCTCTGGACCCACTTCGGCGTCAGCGGTCCGGTCATTATGAATGCGTCACGCTTTTGGCATCGGGCGAAACTGGAAAGCCGTACCGCTCAACTGCTGGCCAACTTTTTGCCCGGCGAGAGTTTCGAATCCGCCGAGAAGAGGCTCATCGAATTGGCCCAAGCGCAGCCCAAGACGTTTTTGCACAACGCCTTGGCCACCCTGCTGCCCGCCCGGGTGGCGCTGGCCGTGTTGCAACACCTGCACGTCGGTGCTGACAAACCCATGGCACACGTTTCCCGCGATGACCGCCGCAAGCTCGTGCATGCCTTGCTCGAATGGCCTCTGCCCGTCCGCGACAGCCGCGGCTTCAACTATGCCGAAGTCACCGCCGGAGGCGTTCCGCTGGAGGAGATCGACCCGGCTACGATGGAATCCCGCAAATGCCCGGGCCTCTATCTGGTTGGTGAAATCCTGGACGTGGACGGCCGCATCGGAGGCTTCAACTTCCAATGGTCGTGGTCCAGCGCCCGCGTGGCCGCGTCGGCGCTTGCGGCAGTCTAAAGGTTCGAAAACTTGTAGGGCCACATTGTTACCCCGGCCCCCGATTCGGGAATTCTTCACCTAAATCCCGGCTTGGTCTTTCACCTTCCTATAGTACGTTGTTCCGTACCCGTGGTAGTTCCCCTTGGCTTCAGCGAAATATTTGCGCGAAAGCAACGCAAGCTCTCTGGCTTCCGTACATTTGAAGTCATCAAGGAGCAGCAACGTATTTCACGCAAGGTACCGTCGATGATTTTTGCAGAAGGCGAATCATCGAATACGTCTATAAATAGCATAGGATCGCCCCTGAATCCATAAACTGCGACAGACATGCCCTTGGCCTCAGAAATACTGCAACTACCAAGAATCTGCCAATTTGGCGAGACGAGAGCGCCACGACGTGCCTCTTGATCCGTAGCTCGAATCATTAGGTCGGCGATGTCGATCGCTTAACGCGCGGTTTTTTTTCGGGAATGACATACTCGTGTTCCGATTTTTTCCGGGGGCCAACGACAAGATCGTGAACTACTTCAAGCCCTCCTATTCCGATGTCTCGCAACGCTGAAAGCCTGTCTGGAAAGCGACGATTGAGGAAAATGCGCAAGTGGTTATTTAATAGAAGAGAGTCTATTCTTCTGGAAGCAGCGCGCTTAGCGTACATCAATGCATCGGTCAGGCCCTTTGCATCGCCTTGCGTGAGTCCCTTTCTTGCCCTTGGAGATAGGTTCCACACGAAGTCCACGAATCGTCCAACCGAGCACGATGTGAAGGTATGTCCCTTTGAGCGTTTGAGCGCCATCAAGTACGTCTCGCGCTCCTATCTCTACAAAGGAAAATGAAGTCCGTTGCGTAATCATGACGCTATTCAAGTCGCCCGGCCGCTGGGCGGGGGATTGCGGACCGGAGCGTCGTCGCGGCCCCAGAGAGTGACGCGGTGGCCGACGATCTCGGCGATTTGGCGAATCTGCTGCATCATGCGGACGAAGTTTTTGGGCAGCACCGCCTGCGGGCCGTCGCACAGGGCGCGGTCCGGACAGCTATGAACCTCGACGATGGCTCCATGCGCACCCGCGGCGATACCGGCCAAGGCCAGGGCCGGAACCAAATCGCGTTTGCCGGCGGCGTGCGACGGATCGATGAACACGGGCAAGTGCGAGCGCTCCTGAATCACGGGCACCGCGGAAACGTCCAACGTGAAACGGACCTCTTCCGAAAACGTGCGGATGCCGCGCTCGCAGAGGATGACCCGGTGATTGCCCTGACTCAGCACATACTCCGCGGACATCAACAACTCGGTGATCGAGGCGGCCAGGCCGCGCTTGATGAACACCGGCTTGTCGGTTTTGCCGACTTCCAGCAGCAAATTGAAGTTCTGCATGTTGCGGGCGCCGATCTGCAAGATGTCGGCATACTCGCACACCGTGGCGACGTCGCGAGGATCGGTTGCCTCGGTGATCGTGGGCATGTCCAATTCGTCACCGGCCTGCTTGAGAAGCTCCAACCCCTCCTTGCCCAGACCCTGGAATGTGTAGGGCGATGTCCGCGGTTTGTAAGCCCCGCCGCGGAGGATCGAGGCCCCGGCCTCTTTCACCGCCTTGCCCACTTCGAAGAGCACGTCGCGGCTTTCGATCGCGCACGGCCCGGCGATGATGTTCACGTGCGGGCCGCCCATGCGAATGCCCTTGATGTCCAGGATGGTATCGTGCTCGTGGAACTCGCGCGAGGCCAGCTTGTAAGGCTGGGTGACGGCCATCACCTCGTCAACGCCGGGAAGCTGCTCGAGCTGCTGCTGCACCTCCAGAGCGCGCTTGCCGAGCCGATCCTCGGCGGCAGCCACTGCTCCGACGATGGTGCGGGATTCACCTTTGGACGGGTGTGCCACCAACCCTAGCTCCTGCACGCGCTCGACCACGCGCCGCACGTCGTCGGAAATGGCCGCAGCCTTCATCACCACGATCAAGTCCATGCATTGAGTCTATCCGCGAAGGCATGGCGGGACAAAGGGACGGAGGGACGGAGGACGGACGGCTTCGCCGCGTGCAATTGCCGAATGCGGATCGGATGTTATTCTGGTGTTTTTGATGTTTAGCGTTGGCCTTCGGGTGGTCTTCGGAGTTGTAAAGGATGATTCAACGAGCTCGGTTCATTTGCTTGTGGTGTTCGGTCATCTACCTGGCGAGCGGATGCCGCGTCGCCAGGGGCATGGTCATGAAGGCCGAGCGCACGCTGGCCGACCAAGCTCCCGCAGTGTCATCAACGCAAGCCAAGGAGCACGAACCGAAGAGCGCACCGCCAAGGACGCTGCGTGCCGAGGATTTGAAAGCCCTCGCGTGGCGAAGCGTCGGGCCGGCCAATATGGGCGGGCGGGTGGCCGATATCGCCATTGCACCCGGAAATTCGAAGACCTTTTTCGTGGCCTTCGGAACCGGCGGACTTTTCAAAACCACCAACAACGGTACGACGTTTACTCCTTTGTTCGACAAGGAAGCAACCGCTTCGATCGGTTCCGTCGTGGTCATCGATGCTCCGGCGGACTGGCCCGGGTGGCAGGAGGAAATAAGAAACGACGCCACCTTGCGCACGGCCGACCTGAAAGAGAAAGGCAAAGCCAAGATCGTCTGGGTCGGGACGGGCGAAGGCAACGGCCGAAACAGCTCGTCGTGGGGCAATGGCGTGTATCGCTCAACCGATGGCGGCGGCACGTTCACCCAATTGGGACTGTCCGATTCGCATGACATTCCCCGACTCGCCGTCGATCCTCGCAATCCGGACGTGTGCTACGTGGCGGCCCTGGGCCATTTGTGGGGACCCAACCAAGATCGCGGCGTTTATAAAACCACCGACGGCGGCAGGACCTGGACACCGATTCTGCAAGTGGATGAGAATACCGGCGCCTGCGACGTCATCCTGGACTCGCAGAATCCCGACACAGTCTACGCCGCCCTGTACATGCGCCGGCGCACGGCTTGGAGCTTCCGCAGCGGCGGGACCAACGGGGGCATCTATCGCTCCACCGACGGTGGGGCGAACTGGACGAAGCTGACGCAAGGCCTGCCGAAACAGACGGGCCGGATCGGGCTGGACATTTTCCGCAAGGACCCGCGGGTGCTCTACGCCACGATCGAGTCCGACGAGGGCGGCTGGGGCGTCGATCCCTTCGACAACCGCCAGCGCATGGGCGGCCTGTTTCGCAGCGAAGACAGCGGCGGGACCTGGACACGGATGAGCGACCTGAACATGCGTTCCTTCTACTTTTCAAAAGTCCGCATCGACCCCACCGATGACCAGCGTATCTACTCGCTGGGTTGGGGGCTGGCGATCTCCGACGACGGCGGCCGAAATTTTCGAGCCGGGGGGGCCAAGTTGCCTCACGTCGATCATCACGCGATGGTCATCGACCCGGCCGACCGCGATCGTCTGTTCATCGGCACCGACGGCGGCATCTACGTATCGTATGATCGCGGTAAGACCTGGGACTTTCTCAATCATCTGGCGGTTGGCGAGTTCTACAACATTGCCTTCGATCTTTCCGATCCTTACCGCATCGGCGGCGGGCTGCAAGACAATTGCAACTGGATCGGGCCGAGCGCCACGGTTTGGAATCTCCCCGACGACCATCCCGGCGGCCCCGCGGGCATCACCAATCAAGACTGGCGCTATATCTACGACGGTGACGGCTATCACATGGCCTTTTGCCCACTCGACCGCAACATCGTGTACTGCGAATCGCAAGGCGGCGAGATGATCCGTGTGCATCTCGATACCGGTCGACGAAAGCGGCTGCGGCCATCGCCCAAGGAAGGGGAGCCGCGGTTTCGCTTCAATTGGAACAGCCCGTTTTTTATCTCGCCGCACAGCCCGACCACTCTCTATTTCGGGGGCAATTACGTCTTCAAGCTCACGGAGCGCGGCGACCGCTGGGAGCGGATCAGTCCCGACCTTTCGACACGCAATGTGGAAAAAATCGAAAGCGTCGGCTCGGAAGCCGAAACCCATGGCACGGTGGTGTCGCTGGTGGAGTCGCCGCTGGCCGCGGGCGTGCTCTGGGCGGGGACCGACGATGGCCTCGTCCACCTGACGCGCAATGACGGAAAAGCCTGGGAGAACGTCACCCCACCGCAGGCCGGCGGGCGATACATCTCCCGCATCGAGGTTTCTCATCATGAACCCGACACCGCCTATGTGGCCATCGATGGACATCGCAGCAACGATTTCGAGCCGTATCTGGTGGCCACCACTGACGCCGGACGCACGTGGACTCCCATCATCGGCGCCGATCTGGCTTATCGGCTCCCGTCCAACGATATCGTGAAGGTCGTGCGCGAAGACCTGAGAAACAAAAACGTCCTGTACGTCGGCACGGAACGGGCGGCGTTTGTTTCCATCGACCGCGGTCAACACTGGGTCAAGTTGAACGGTGAATCCCTGCCGACGGTGGCGGTCGACGACCTTGCTCAACATCCGCGGGAGATGGATTTGATCGCCGGGACGCACGGCCGGTCGATCTACATCCTGGATGATGCCTTGCCTTTATCCGAGCTGACGCCCGAGATCGTCCAGGAGGAGTTTCACCTTTTCACCGTGCTGCCGGCCAAGCCGCGGCTTTTTATCGAGTACGAGGGCCTCTGGAGCGAGCGAATCTTCCGGGCCAAGAACCCGCCGATGGGGGCGCGCATCACCTACTGGATTCGCGACTTCGGCCTGGAGGACGTAAAGCTCACGATTACGGATGCCAAGGACCATACGGTGCGAGAGCTGACCGGCCCGAACCGGCCGGGTCTGAACCGCGTCATCTGGGACTTGCAACCCGAAAAGCACGACCGCTTCGATAATCCCGAGGCGTTTTTGGGCCAGACGCAATTCGTCCCCAAGGGCGACTACACGGTCACGGTCACATTCGGGAAGCAGAAGGCCAAGGGCACGGTCACCGTCTTGGCCGCCCCCGGACCCAAATAGGAAACGGATGCAAGTCGGCTGAGGTTGCCAACGGCGCGCCGGCGTCGTCCGCCCCTTTCGGCGCGGGAATGTTTTTCGTCCTTGTTTCCACGCGTTTCGCTTCGCTTCACGCGTGGCTACCGTCCGCCACCCCCTTTCGGGGCGGTAGAGTGACGCCGTCTTTTCGGCGCCTTCATTTGGCGAAGATAAGAAAGATGGATAAAACACCGGGGGAAACTCCAGGCCGAAGGAGAGAGGTTATGCGGGGAGGAATTGAGTTGAGCCGCCGAAGCTTTGAAACACCAGCGTCTGCGTGGCGGCGCATCGGAATCGGCCGGGACGGCGAGGCGCTGACCCCTCCTGTGCCGGAACGTCCGCGCGTCCTTGACATGCCGCCGGCCCTGCCGCCACTGCTTTGCGGCGGGAACGCGAAGCGCTCGCGGCGTGTCAAGGACGCGCCTCGCATTGCTTATTGCCTATTGCCTCTTGCCTGCTGCCTTCTTCTCGTAGGCTGTACTTCCATTTCCGTGGCGCCGTCTTGTCCGGCCGAATTGCGCGTCGGCGACGCGGGGATGATCATGGCTAATGAGCGCGACCCCGGAGCCATCCCGCGCTACCTGTGGGAGGTTTTTCCGGTCGAGGCCGGCACCTTCGCCAATTCATCGGCCCCGGATACGACTTTTCAACCCCGGCAAGAAGGCCAGGCCCGGCTGCGCCTGACCGCTAGCGACGGGCTTTTTCAGGTCATGGCCGATTGCATCGTGCAAGTTCGCGGTGTGGCGGGAGTGGCCGTGGCACTGGATGTCGAGCCGGCCACGCCGATGGTCGAGGAGGTGGTGACCTTATTCTGCGATAGCATCGGAGAAACCGAGGCCGTCACCCGGACAATTACCTTCGAGGACGGTCCCGAGATCATCATGCTGACCGTCACCGAGGAAGGCGTGGCGCGTTTCGAGGCGCGGCGAGCGGGCGAATATGTCTTCGAATGCATCGGCGAGAATGCCGCCGGCACGCGCAGCGAACCGATGACTCTCACCGTCATGGTGAACCCATCCACGCCGGACAACGAAAACATGAATGGCAATGCGAACGAAAACGGCAATGTCAATGGGAACGACAACGAGGAGGGCAACACGAACGCCAACGCCAACGCCAACCGAAACGACAACGAGGGGAATACCAACTCCAACGACAATGCGTAGACGTCGAAACGTCAAGACGTCGAAACCGAACCGGTTTTGGCGTGTCGACATTTTGACGTTTTGACGTTTCCGGTGTTGTTTGTCGGCCGGCGGATCGGTACAATGGTGGCATGAGGGGAGTGCGGGGGGGTATGCTCCGGTCTTCAGCGCTTGCGGTTTGGGCAGTCGTAGGATTCTGCGGTCTGCCCCTCCGCGGCGGTCCAATCGAGCCGAACCCGCCCGTGGACCTAGTATTCAGGCCTGCCCGACAAACCGTTCGTGTGGGTGACACGGTGCAAATCGGCCTTTATGCCGTCTCCCGCGACGAAGAGGGGAGGGAGCTGGGCGTCACGGACATCGAGGCAACTCTGTTGTGGGACCCTACTGCCTTGGGTCCGATCACACGAAGTTGTAACGGTCCCTATGCCTGGCTTTTCTGCGGGTTTCCTGCCGCGGGCGGGGGGGCGGATCTGGGGAGGTTGAATAAAGACTTCGACGATGGTGATGCACAATTCTTGGCCGTTCGACAGCTCCCGCTGAATCCGCCGTTCTTCGCAACGGCGGATGGACGGCTGGTGGCGTCGTTCTTGTTTGAGGCCCTTCGCGAGACTCCGTCGACGATCGTGGAGATGCCGCCGATGTTCGGCGAGAATCATACGCGCATTTTTCACGCTTTCATCGCCGCCAAGGAAATCACCGGCGAGCTTGGCATGGCCGAGATTCGCATCGTCCCAGAACCGGCAACGCTGATCCTGCTTCTGTCGGCGCCGGCCTTATTCTGGTGTATGCGCAGAATAAAAACTGGCGTGTCCTCTCGCGGCAGCCATTAAGTCAACAATAATCGGCCCCTTCGTACCCGCCGCACTGGCTATGGGTGATCCTTGCGCAAGCGATAAGCTAAGTCTCATACAGGTTTGCCTCGATCGCGACTTGATGGGATGTTAATAAGGGGATGGTTTCGTTGCGCCGACGGCGGAACAAGGAGTTCTCGCGGGAGGAAAGCGATGAA
>Ga0187892_10012318_pt1 | contig 10193 bp, 15 predicted proteins | sample MA1701073metaG_FD_139345 | JGI IMG/M metagenome (GOLD analysis project Ga0187892, IMG submission 139345) | Bio-ooze microbial communities from a basaltic lava cave in the Kipuka Kanohina Cave System on the Island of Hawaii, USA - MA170107-3 metaG ...
AAGCATCCCTTCCCGAACGTGCGATTTGACGCTCGTACCTGAGGCAGGAGCCCAGTGCGCTAGCAGTGCACGCTGGGATCTGTGCGGGGGGCCGCCCGCAAGGGCGGTCCCTACCGCGAACGAAACTTCATGGTCTCGCTGTGAACGACAATGGTGTCGCCGGGGTGCAGCACCCCCAATTCCGCCAAGCGGATGGAAACAGCTCCCCCGGCTGGGGCTTCCCGGACGTCCAGAAGAAGGTGCAGCACCCCCAATTCCGCCAAGCGGATGGAAACCGTCTTCGGCATACCGTCGAGGTCGCCGGGGGTCGGGAGGTGCAGCACCCCCAATTCCGCCAAGCGGATGGAAACGTTGCGCAGCGCGCGTTCCTCATCGGCAGTCAGAGCAGGGTGCAGCACCCCCAATTCCGCCAAGCGGACGGAAACACGTCCTCCCAGGCCGCGGCGAACGCCGGGTCACTGCAGAGGGTGCAGCACCCCCAATTCCGCCAAGCGGATGGAAACTTGATGAAGACCTCGGCACACTGACCAGGTTGTGCCAGGTGCAGCACCCCCAATTCCGCCAAGCGGATGGAAACATAGCAAGCCCCAACTGAAACAGTTGTTCCATGCGCTGGTGCAGCACCCCCAATTCCGCCAAGCGGATGGAAACTTGCCGCTGTTGCGGACCAAGGCGACGCCGCCGAGAAGGTGCAGCACCCCCAATTCCGCCAAGCGGATGGAAACCGCGAGGAAGATGAGGATTGCGACGGCCTCCTTCCAGGGTGCAGCACCCCCAATTCCGCCAAGCGGATGGAAACAAGTGCCGCGATGATCGCGAGCATTTCTGCCTTCTTTCTGGTGCAGCACCCCCAATTCCGCCAAGCGGATGGAAACCGAAGGGATCTGGTAGCTGGCGCGAGCCGGGGTGCCGGGTGCAGCACCCCCAATTCCGCCAAGCGGATGGAAACAAAGAGTTAACGAAAACCTCGGCACACCGACCAGGTGGTGCAGCACCCCCAATTCCGCCAAGCGGATGGAAACCGCCGTCGGGCACCTGGTTACCGTTGACGACCCGGAACGGTGCAGCACCCCCAATTCCGCCAAGCGGATGGAAACGTCGCCCTCCCACAGAGAGCCGTACCCGAAGAACAGAGGTGCAGCACCCCCAATTCCGCCAAGCGGATGGAAACGAAGCGATGTCGCACTTGTCGGTGCCCTGCCAGCGGTGGTGCAGCACCCCCAATTCCGCCAAGCGGATGGAAACGAAGTCGACCTCTCGGACGACGACAGATGGAAACCACGGGGACGTCACAGAGACGTCGAATCCCGCGAAGGGGTGCAGCACCCCCAATTCCGCCAAGCGGATGGAAACCGGTGGAGACGCTGACGTTCCAGCGGGACGTTTGCCCGGTGCAGCACCCCCAATTCCGCCAAGCGGATGGAAACTACAAGCCGGGGTCGTCAGCGTGCTTCCATACGACTGGTGCAGCACCCCCAATTCCGCCAAGCGGATGGAAACAGAGGCGGTGGCGCCGGTGCCGGTAGGAGTGGCCTCGGGTGCAGCACCCCCAATTCCGCCAAGCGGATGGAAACTTACAACGGTGTCGATTGAGCCGTCAGGGTTGAACCTGGGTGCAGCACCCCCAATTCCGCCAAGCGGATGGAAACCTATGCGAGACCAGGGGGAGGCCTACTCAGGCGGCCAGGTGCGGCACCCCCAATTCCGCCAAGCGGATGGAAACTTGAAGTGAATCCGTCGAAGGAATTCACGAAACCATCTGGTGCAGCACCCCCAATTCCGCCAAGCGGATGGAAACCGCAAAGAGCACCGCGAGTACTATCTTGATCGTCCTCTGGTGCAGCACCCCCAATTCCGCCAAGCGGATGGAAACCCGAATCGCGGACACGGAGCACCTCGCCAGGGTTGGCGGTGCAGCACCCCCAATTCCGCCATGCGGATGGAAACGCAGTCGGAGGTGTTGCCTGCATGAGAAGAGGCGGAGGTGGAGCACCCCCAATTCCGCCAAGCGGATGGAAACTCTCTTTTGCTCTTCGGATCAACTCTCCGAACTGCAGGTGCAGCACCCCCAATTCCGCCAAGCGGATGGAAACGCGTACACCACGTAGGCGACGAGCACGAACCCAGCCAGGTGCAGCATTCCCAATTCCGCCAATCGGATGGAAACGTAGCCGCGATGGTCGTTTCGTCACGATTCTCGATGAGGTGCAGCACCCCCAATTCCGCCAAGCGGATGGAAACGCTTGGACGTCGTCCAGTACCAGACCTGGCAGGCACCGGTGCAGCACCCCCAATTCCGCCAAGCGGATGGAAACACTTCAGGTTGCGGAAGAAGCCGCTCCTGTGAGTCGCGGTGCAGCACCCCCAATTCCGCCAAGCGGATGGAAACAGGCGAGTCGCCCCCGAAGGGAACACACTCTTCGCCAGGTGCAGCACCCCCAATTCCGCCAAGCGGATGGAAACACCACCGTGCGGTCAACCACGACGACCTTGCCATTCTGGTGCAGCACCCCCAATTCCGCCAAGCGGATGGAAACCGAAGTGGGCGGCGTCCGGCGCGGACACGAGGTAGAGGGGTGCAGCACCCCTAATTCCGCCAAGCGGATGGAAACGTCAGGGCTCCGTGAGGAGACACTGGCACCGTAGGGAGGGTGCAGCACCCCCAATTCCGCCAAGCGGATGGAAACCAGACCTCCCAACCTTCCCAGCGACCTTCGTGACCTTGCGGTGCAGCACCCCCAATTCCGCCAAGCGGATGGAAACAGGCTGACACCGGCGACCGTCATCGGGCCACCAGTGAAGGAGCAGCACCCCCAATTCCGCCAAGCGGATGGAAACGTCGACAACACCTCGGACGGATTGTCCGGGGTTGTTGGGGGGTGCAGAACCCCCAATTCCGCCAAGCGGATGGAAACTGGTCAGTCGAGAGGTCGACGTGCACAACCCTGCCCGGTGCAGCACCCCCAATTCCGCCAAGCGGATGGAAACCTTGCAAGGCGTCCAGTAGAAGGTCGCCTTGAGGCCAGGTGCAGCATTCCCAATTCCGCCAAGTGGATGGAAACTCTTCGACCGCGTAGGCCACGTTCCACCTTTCGGTGGGTGCAGCACCCGCAATTCCGCCAAGCGGATGGAAACTTATACACCTCACCACGGAGGTTTGACCACCGGAGGTGGTGCAGCACCCCCAATTCCGCCAAACGGATGGAAACGCCGAAAAGGGCCCCTGCGTCGGTAATGATGCACTGGGGTGCAGCACCCCCAATTCCGCCAAGCGGATGGAAACGTGGACAGCTCCTTCCACCCGGACAGTGAAGTCCGAGGGTGTAGCACCCCCAATTCCGCCAAGCGGATGGAAACCCGAGACTTCTCCACACACACGTCCGTTTTGGACGCAGGTGCAGCACCCCCAATTCCGCCAAGCGGATGGAAACCGCGAGGTCGCCAAGGGCGGCCGCGGACTGGCTGACGGGTGCAGCACCCCCAATTCCGCCAAGCGGATGGAAACCTGAACCTCGATGCGATGGGCAGCGTTGCCCTCGCTCCGGTGCAGCACCCCCAATTCCGCCAAGCGGATGGAAACACCCGAGCTGCCGTCTGGGGCAACTCGGTTGACGGAGTGGTGCAGCACCCGCAATTCCGCCAAAGCAAATGGAAACGGGCTATTCCCCTCAGGGAACGTCCCGACCTTGTCGAGGGTGCAGCACCCCCAATTCCGCCAAGCGGATGGAAACGCCGAGGTTGGCCACCTGCTCGCCGGGCTTGAAGACGGTGCAGCACCCCCAATTCCGCCAAGCGGATGGAAACCGTCGCCGAAGCTCCCGTCGTCCCAAAGGTCGTGGATGGTGCAGCACCCCCAATTCCGCCAAGCGGATGGAAACCTCTTCGCATCACCCTGGACCGCTGGCTGCGGCTCCAGGGTGCAGCACCCCCAATTCCGCCAAGCGGATGGAAACGCATCAATCCCGCCTGGTGTTCACCGCGGTTGGAAGTCGGTGCAGCACCCCCAATTCCGCCAAGCGGATGGAAACGAGCGAAGGAACTTCAGCGCCCCTACGAGTACCACGATGGTGCAGCCCCCCCAATTCCGTCAAGCGGATGGAAACAAGACCGGGGTCCGGTAAGATCCCGTGTTGGTGCTAGGTGCAGCACCCCCAATTCCGCCAAGCGGATGGAAACGAACGGGGAGGACCCACGGGGGGAACCTCCGTGTGGAGGTGCAGCACCCCCAATTCCGCCAAGCGGATGGAAACGGGCTGGCCGCCGGTGGTGCCAGACCCCTGCTGGGACGGTGCAGCACCCCCAATTCCGCCAAGCGGATGGAAACACGTCGCAGTTGCCGTTGCCGAGCGTGTCGCCATGGGCGGTGCAGCACCCCCAATTCCGCCAAGCGGATGGAAACATCGTGCGCATACCGGGAACCGCGTGAGCCACGAACGGGTGCAGCACCCCCAGTTCCGCCAAGCGGATGGAAACGTCCTTGGAGAGGTCGATTTCCTTGACGGTCCACGCAGGTGCAGCACCCCCAATTCCGCCAAGCGGATGGAAACGTCCAGTAGCGGCCAGCAACGGTGAATCCGTTGTCAGGGTGCAGCACCCGCAATTCCGCCAAGCGGATGGAAACGAATCTTTGTCCAGAAAGAACGGTCACGTCTGAGAGGGGGTGCAGCACCCCCAATTCCGCCAAGCGGATGGAAACACCGTCATCGGGCCACCGGTGAACACCTCGATCTCGTCGGGTGCAGCACCCCCAATTCCGCCAAGCGGATGGAAACCGCCCATGAACTGAGACTTATACTCGGCGGTCGTGAGGAGGTGCAGCACCCCCAATTCCGCCAAGCGGATGGAAACCTGGCGAGCACGATCGGGTCCTTGTTCAGATCGTCGGGTGCAGCACTCCCCATTCCGCCAAGCGGATGGAAACGCCGGAACGGCAACTCCGAGCGCGACCGCAAGGGCCGGGTGCAGCACCCCCAATTCCGCCAAGCGGATGGGAACGTTCGTGAAGTTGAACGTCTCACCCGGATTGATCAGCGGGTGCAGCACGCCCAATTCCGCCAAGCGGATGGAAACACACGTCAGGCGGCGCGAGCCGTCCGACGATGTAGCTGGTGCAGCACCCCCAATTCCGCCAAGCGGATGGAAACCTGAGTCGTGCGACTCTGCCTTCCCTGCCACCACTGGGGTGCAGCACCCCCAATTCCGCCAAGCGGATGGAAACGTCGCCGTGGTACTTCACCTGCTGCTTGACGAACAGGTGCAGCACCCCCAATTCCGCCAAGCGGATGGAAACCATCGCGTCACCTCAGTCACCCCGCCGGAGGTGAAGGGGTGCAGCACCCCCAATTCCGCCAAGCGGATGGAAACGTCGTCGAGGTGAGCGGCGTCCGGGGCCGTGATCACGGGTGCAGCACCCCCAATTCCGCCAAGCGGATGGAAACATGTCCCCGTGCACCAGCACAGCCGTGTCCCCAGTAGGGTGCAGCACCCCCAATTCCGCCAAGCGGATGGAAACGCGAGGAGTCCGAGCGCAAGCACCCAGACCTCCCACCGGTGCAGCACCCCCAATTCCGCCAAGCGGATGGAAACAGGGAGGTCTGCAGGGTGATTCTCCCCGCAACCTGCGCCGGTGCAGCACCCCCAATTCCGCCAAGCGGATGGAAACACCTCGCGCGCGACTGCCACTTGCGCGGCTGCTCGAGGTGCAGCACCCCCAATTCCGCCAAGCGGATGGAAACCGCAGCTGCCGCGTGTCGAACCACCAGGCTCCGCCTGCGGTGCAGCACCCCCAATTCCGCCAAGCGGATGGAAACCCGATGTTTGATCGCCGGTGGTGAAGGTGGAGACGCTGGTGCAGCACCCCCAATTCCGCCAAGCGGATGGAAACGTCGAAACCGTGGAAATGCTCGTGTCCCAGTCCGTGACGGTGCAGCACCCCCAATTCCGCCAAGCGGATGGAAACGCGTGCCGACACGTCGTCAGCGACGGCCTGCTCACACGGTGCAGCACCCCCAACTAGTGTTGAGGTGGGGAACGCTCCGTGGAATTCCGGGCGGCGAGCCGCGCGCCTTCGACCTGGCTGGGACACCGCGAGGTTTCAAGGTCGGGGAAGCGCTACCGCTTACGGGACTGGCACAGGACTGGCCGGGACTTTCGCGCCAGGTCGCGCGGGGTTGCTCCTGCACCTCGACGGCGAGCTGCCGTTCTTCGTCAACCTTGGGCTCGGCGGGATCGGCTACGTGTTGCTCCGCAACGATCTCCGTGTCGGCGTGTTCCTTCGGGAGAGGCCATGCTGAGGCGGATTGTCGACGAGATGACCGGGCGACACGCTTCGGCCGCACTGAGCATGGCCGCGCGACCGTGGCCCCTGTTGGACGAGGCTGGATCGCCCGACGGCTTTCCGGCGGCGGACCCCAAGGCAGAGCGGAGGGCGAGGAATGGAGCAGGCGCGCGGCAGCATCCGGCGGAAGGGTCAGCCTCCGAGATCCAACCGGGCGACAGGGCTGGTCCTCGCCGTCACGTTCGTCGCCGCCTCGTCCGTCCTCCTGGCTCGTCCCGACCAGGCGTTGGCGGACACGCCCGGAACGACCGTCTTCGTCTCGCCCTGGAACAACTTGGCCGAGCGTCAACGTGAGCGGCGCCGGCTTCACGCCCAGCTTCCCCGGCGGCTTCCTCAACCCGTGCGGGGTCCAACCCGGGCTCGACCTCGCGCGCTGCCGCGACCTCGGGGCCACGTTCAACACCAACGCGAGCGGCAGCTTCGGCCCCGTGAGCGTGGCGGTCCAGAGCGCCTTCACGCCCGACGACGGCTCGCCCGACATCAACTGCGTCAACACCACCTGCACGATCTTCGCCAGCACCAACGCGCTGAACGCCCACCGGCGCATCTCCTTCGGCGCCACCCGCCAGCCGTACGACTTCGACGGCGACGGCTCCAGCGACCGCTCGGTCTACCGGCCGTCGACGGGTCAGTGGTTCGTCCGGGGCGGGTCGCCCGAGGTGACCCAGTACGGCGCCGCCGGGGACATCCCCGTGCCGGCCGACTACAACGGCGACGGCGTCGCCAACTAGGCGGTCTACCGCCCCTCGACGGGCCAGTGGTTCATCCGCAACGCCTCGCCCGTGCCCGAGGTGATCCCCTACGGCGCCCCCTGCTCCTCGAACTGCGCCCTCGCCGGCGACGTCCCCGTGCCCGCCGACTACGACGGCGACGGCGACGCCGACGTCGCCGTGTACCGGCCCGCCACGGGCCAGTGGTTCGTGCGGGGCGCCCTCCGCGAGGTGGTGCAGTACGGGCTCGGGTGCGGCGCCTGCGCTTCCCCTGCCGACATCCCCGTGCCCGCCGACTACACCGGCGACGGCGTCGCCGACCGCGCCGTGTACCGGGCGACGACCGGCCAGTGGTTCGTCCACGAGGGGCCGCAGGCGGCGCCCTACGGCGAGGCCGGCGACGTCCCCGCGCCCGCCGACTACGACGGCGACGGGGTCGTCGACTTCGCCGTGTTCCGGCCGTCCACCGGCCAGTGGTTCCGGCGGGGGATCAGTCCCGAGGTCGTCCAGTACGGCGCCGGCGGCGCCTGCTGCGACGACGTCCCCGTGCCCGCCGACTACGACGGCGGCGCCGACGCCGGCTCGGCCGCCGACGTCGCTGCCTACCGCCGGTCCAGCGGCCAGTGGTTCGTGCAGGGCGGTTCGCCCGAGGCCGTCCCCTACGGCACGACGGGAGACGTGCCCCTCGCCATCCCGGCGGCGATACACGTGGCGACGATCCCCACCTCCTCGCAGTCTGCGAACGCGGCGAGCGACAACCCGTCGGTGTCCGCCGACGGCCGCTTTGTCGCCTTTGAGTCCTCAGCGTCCAACCTCGCGCCGGGCGACACCAACGCCGCCAAGGACATCTTCCTCAGGGACCGTGGTTTGGCCGGTACCGTCCGCGTGTCGCTGACATCGGCGGGCGGCGAGGCGAACGGCGAGAGCAGCAAGCCCGCCATTTCGGCCGACGGGCGGTACGTCGCGTTCGTCTCCAGCGCGTCCAACCTCGTTTCCGGGGACACCAACGGAACAAGCGACGTCTTCGTGTGGGACCGTAGCGCCGGGACCACGGTCCGAGTGTCGGTGACGTCGGCGGGAGTTCAGGGGAACGGCCCGAGCGACGCTCCGTCGATCTCGTCCGACGGGCGCTATGTCGCCTTCAGCTCCGGCGCCACCAATCTCGTCGCCGGCGACACGAATGCAGCCCAGGACATATTCGTGCGCGACACGTTGGCGTCAACGACGGAACGGGTGAACCTCACGTCGACGGCCGGGCAGGCGAACGGGAATGCGTCGTCGCCTGACATATCCCCTGAAGGTCGCTACGTTGCCTTCGCCTCCGCGGCGACCAACCTCGTACCGGGCGACACCAACGCCAGGACGGACGTGTTCGTCCGGGACCGCAACGTGGGCAGCACGACCCGGGTATCCGTCGCCGACGGGGGCGCCCAGTCCAACGGCGCATCGGACTCCCCCGCGATCTCGTCCGACGGCCGTTCGGTCGCCTTCCGCTCCGAGGCCACCAACCTGGTGGGCGGCGACACGAACGGCGCCTCCGACGTTTTCCTGCGGGACCGCATCGCCAACACAACGTTGCGGCTCTCGATCACATCGGGCGGGGCACAGGGAAGCGGCGCCAGCGACAGCCCTCGGATCTCGTCCGACGGCCGCTACATCGCGTTCCGGTCCGACGCACCGGACCTCGTGGCCATGGACACCAACGGGGCTAGCGACATCTTCGAGCGTGATGTCAACACCCCGAAGACGACAAGGATCTCCAACGACGACGCCCGAGGCCAGGGCGACGGCGCCAGCTACTCGCCCTCGATCTCCGACGACGGCGGCACGGCGGTTTTCGCGTCGGTGGCCGCCAACCTCTCCCTCGCCGACATCAACGGGGTGGCCGACATCCTCGTCCACGTGTTCGACGCGGCACGGGAGGTCTGCACGATCGGCCGAGCCTCGAACCCCGGACCATTGCCCTTCATCGAGGTCACGCCGAGGGAGGGAATGACCATCTACCGCGTGTGGGGAGGTGCCGCGGGGCCGTACGGTCAGTCATGGACGACTCGCAATCCCTTGGAGATCGGCGCCGACGAGTACCGCATCAGCGCCGGACTCCCTGATCGATTCAACGATGGGACGATGCTCACGACCGCAACTCTCCACAACCCTACGGGGGTCATCCCAAAGAGGGCTGATGCATCAGCCCCGCGGAGGGAGACCCACCGGGACCCTCATACCGGGCATACGGGGGCGGGCTGATCGAACTCGTCATCCCAGAGCCCGTCCAGCCGCACATCACCAATGAGGCCAGGCAATCCCTCAATCCCGCCTACGGCGGCGTGCCACCCGGGTGCACGCCGGCGTACGCGCCCAACCGAGGCTGCGTCGGCGAGTACCACGGTCAGCCCTAGGCTGGCGTTGTGACCTCGCCCGACTACTGGCTGGGCGAGCGCGGCGAGTACGTCGTCAACGACTTCGACGGACGCCTGCGAGCGTGCTACGTGCTCGGCCGCGCCGAGCGGCCCGCGTCGGATCGGCTGCCGGGAGGCCGGCGCTACCTCCTGCTGCGGGTGGAACCCCCTCTGCGAACGGCGGCGCCGATGCCGCCCTTCCCGGGCGGCGAGGCCGACAGAGTCGTCGTGTGCGAGCGCCACATCGACGGGAACCTCGACGACCTTGACCGCGGGTGGCTGGCCGTCTGGGTGTGCACTGTCGCAAACCCGCAGGCCGTCGTGGACGGCGACATCGACCGGGCGGGGCTCTCGACGGTCATCTGGGGCGAGATCGCACGGGAGCCTTCCCAGCTGCAACCGTCGCATGAGGAGAGCTTCGAACACGCGCTGGGACTGCTCATGAAGTTCGTCGGCCGCGAGGGCAATCTCGATGTGCCAGCGCACATCGCGAGGACGGCGTCCTGCTTGCGAACTGGATCAACAGCTGGCGCTATGAACAGGCGAACGGGCGCATGCGCCCGGAGTGGGTCGACAAGCTGGAGAACGTCCCGGGCTGGACATGGCTTAGCGGCGACGACTTTTTCCTCATGGCGCGTTTCGCCCGTCGGGAGGGCCACACCGATGTGCCGACCGACCACCGCGAGGAGGGCCGTCCGCTCGGGCGCTGGGCCCAGCAACGGAGGAGGTCCTACGCCATGGGCTGGC
>Ga0187892_10012319_pt1 | contig 10193 bp, 8 predicted proteins | sample MA1701073metaG_FD_139345 | JGI IMG/M metagenome (GOLD analysis project Ga0187892, IMG submission 139345) | Bio-ooze microbial communities from a basaltic lava cave in the Kipuka Kanohina Cave System on the Island of Hawaii, USA - MA170107-3 metaG ...
AACGGCCACTACGACACCCACTGCTACCTGCCGCTGCTGGCATTCCTGACGTTCAACGGCGAGCCCGACCAGCACCTGGTGGCCGCGATGCTGCGTCCGGGGAATGCCCCCACCGCGCGCGGCGCGTTGGCAATGCTGTCGCGCGTGCTCCAGCGCCTGCAGCAGCACTTCCCGAACGCGCGCCTGCTGGTGCGGCTCGACGGCGGCTTCGCCGGCCCCGAGCTGCTCGAGTTCCTCGACGAGGTGTGCGTCGACTATGCCGTCGGCCTGCCCGGCAACGCCGTGCTGGAGCGGCTGGCCGAACCGTTCATGGCCGCCGTGCAGCTGCGCTCGGCGCTGACCGAGCAGACCGAGCACGACTACCACGCGGGGCGCTATGCCGCCGGCACCTGGGATCGCGAGCGGCGCGTCGTGATCCAGGCCGAGGTCACGCGATTCCCGCACCGCGAGCCACGGGACAACCCGCGCTTCGTCGTCACCAATCTCAGGCTCGCACCGGAGAAGGTATACGCGCTCTACGGCCAGCGAGGCGAGATCGAGAACCGCATCAAGGAGCTCCACCACGGGCTCGCCATCGACCGCACCAGCTGCCCGCGGTTCCTCGCCAATCAGTTGCGTGTCCTGATGACCGCCGCCGCATTCGTGCTGCTGCAGGAGGTCCGGCGGCGCGCCGTGGGGACGCGCTTCCATCGTGCCCAGGCGTGGACAATCCGTGAGCAGCTGCTCAAGCTCGGCGCCCGTGTGGTCGTCTCGGCGCGACGGATCGTGCTGCATCTCCCGGCGAACTTCCCGTTCGTCGTCCCCTGGCGACGGGTCGCGCTCGCGTTCGGCGCCAGCTCCGGCTAACGCGACACCCAGTCCCTCACGGGCTCACCGCTGACCGCGTGAGCGGAGCCGCGCCCGAAGCCGGCCCCTTGGTCTGGTTCAGCCCTCCAGCAGCTGCCGATGAGCGCTCCGAACAGCCTCGCCGCCACCGATGCGATCACCCGACGCCTTCGTCAGGCGTCCAGAGCCTCCAGCCGCGATCCGACATGGCGCTCATGAATAGGTCCGGCTAGCTCATTGTTCCGATTCGCGCTTCACCACGTTGCGCCGCCACAACGCCAAGTTCGATAGCCAAATACTGTTACGGTCCACACGGCACACGAACTCACCAAGCCGCTGCCCAAACTGCGTATGAGCATCCAAATGCCTTGCCTCGCCCAATGGCGTCGCCAGATACGCCTTGAGTACACTATCACAATCGGCACTGATGGCGGCCCACTCCGGGTCCTCCCCTCCCACTAGCCCGGAGGCGCTTTCCGACGTTGTCAGCCGCACCTCTTCCGCCACCCCCTGTATCGCTTCCTTTCCCCTTGCTACCTGCCTGGCCATATCGCTCCACCAGCGCCATGCCGCGGACCTAGACCGCGTCACATCGTCGCGCCAGCTGTACCGCATCCGCTGTCCGTCGAGATCTGCTGGTCGCAAGATGAAAGACCGAACCCCTTCCTCCGCTTCCCGAATAGCCTCCACCGGAGCTTCTGCCTCAGTGAGACTAGTTGACAGCGCCTCCAGCCGCTTCAATTGAGCCAGCCACACAAGGACGAGCGTTTGGTCCGCCCGATCCTGCAGCGCCCGCTTCCAAGGATTCGTTTCCCGAGCGGCCAAGTCATTTTCCGTCACCCACCAGCGCCGTGCCTCTTCCATGACTGAGGCTGAATTCATGTGGGCCGTGCTCAGTCCTGTAATCGCGACCGCCGCCGACTTTCGACGGATCGCCTCTGCTCTATTCACAGAGACGAACACGCCTTTGTAAACCTCCTCCGCAATCGCGGTCTTGCCCCCTGGGATCACAAAGACCCCCGCTAGGACCGACGCAGTGCCAAGGCCAAACACGAACCCCGCAAGCGAGGCCCCACGCCGCTTCGCGTAAATAATGAGAGGAACTACTCCAATCGCCACAATGAGCATCGCGACTGCGTTCTGTGCAATGGTCACGTCGCTCCGCCTCGCAATCTCTACCCACGCCAGCATAGCACCCAAGACTACGCCTGTTACGTTGAGCACGGCGCCGCTCAGCTGCTGTCCGGGCTTCTGGTCAACCTTCTGTCTCGACCATCGCTCCCAGGTCTTGGCGTGAACAAGCTCAGCTAGCGTATCTCGGACGGTCTGGGTTCCGCTATCATACCGCGCGCCTGCAAGCACCACAGTCGCCGTAAACGTTCCTACAAGGAACAAGAATGTCGTATGCACCGTATAAGACAGCCGGTATCCGATTAGACTTAGAAGGCTGCTGATAGTAGGTCTCGCTTCCGGCGGCTCGCCGAACCAGTCAAGCGCCGCGAATAGGCCCTTCCGTGTTGTGCCGAACCAGTGCTCGTGCCGGTTGCCAACTAACATCGTCAAATCGTAAATAAGCACTGATACAATGAATAGACTTGCTCCTACTACAAGGACTCCACGTAGCGCCGCACGCGGTATTCGTCCAAGCGCGTCCGCGAGAAGCGGCGGCACAACAATCAGCCATAGACAGACTGCGATGTATGGTAGCAATTTGTTCCTGTCACCAAGAAAGCCCAGGCCATTGTATATCGCGGTGGAGTACACGCTTGTCTCTCTAGGACCCGTCTCCCCTCGATGAATCACGTCCGCTAGGAGCCACGAGGGCCAGTCCAGGCCAAATATCTTCGGCTCGCTGATTCCCCACAGGCATGCCCATTCAAGAATTGCGAGCCCCGTGATTAGAAGCGGGCCCCACGTCACGGCATGAATGAGCCATCTAAATGTGCGCTCCGAAAGGCGCGCCAACCGCGGTTGGGGAGTCGCATGGGGCCGCTTCTCGTTCCGTCTCATCGCAATCCACGGTTGATGAGGGTACATACGAGCAGCGGACATTGTGTTAACAGCGGCACTGTTGCTCCTCCAAGGCCGTGCGCCTTCCTACAGCTGGCCACTTTCACGCCGGAAATGCGGACCATTGTGCTGCCTAGCCCATTAAGCTTGTCGCGCGCGTCCCGTACCCCAGGTCCAACTCGCTTCAGTACCTACTCCCAACACTCTTTCAACCGCTGTATCGCGAGCAGCGGGCCATGCTGCTTGGTTAGGGCAAGGGCGTCCCGAGGGAAGCACAGCTGGCGTCTGCGCCCCGCGGCATCGCCGAACCACGCGTGGCAGTCGGTGTCTGTGTTCACACCCAGGACGTACAGCGCAGTATCACAGCTGCCCCTGCATTTGCGAAAGCAGTTGAACACGACTGGACCATCGCTATATTTCGCAGCCCACCACCAGCCTCCTATTGCACTTACCCGCTTGCACGGAACCGAAGCGAGGACGCAGTTCTCTCGCAAGAACGCAGCGCCGGCCAGCCCTAGGCGGCCCCCACCGATTTGCTCAAGGTAGTCTACCGAATCTTCAGCGTATGCGTGCCCTGTGTCGCCGAGAGGAAAGGACAGTGCCATCAGCAGCGCGACTTGCCCAACGCAGTGGCACCACCGGAGTCGTCCACGCTCTTCATCACATCCAGCCATGTCGCCTCTTCCGATGAATCTGAGTCGAGTGATTCCGAGTGACCACCTAATGTCGATCAGGGTCCCTCGGTTGTCTAGGCGGCGTACGTGATCGCTCCTCGCTCGACCGCGCGTAGTCTTCATGCGATACTAGGCAGCTGGCTCGACAGCCAAGCAGCGGCGGCTTGTCTCTGCACCTACCCCCCATACCAAACTCCCACCACAGACGCAGTTCCAACACATCTCCATTGTCTACAAGTTGGGCCACATTGGTCCGGAAGTTGCCCTGCATGTGTCGCCGGAACACTGGTCTAAACTCGCGGTCGGGACCAAGCAGTTCGAACTCCACATCGTACAATGCCCTGGTGACCTTCTCTGCGATAAGCCTCCAGCCGACATTGAGCTCTCGGTGGTCGCCGTTGCAACGCTGCGCTACAGGCTGCGGCGGAAAGTACTGCCACCGCCCTCCGTCGACGCGGACCCGCCACTCCAGATCGGTGTCATTGCATACCTTTAGCGCGGTCGCACGGACGTTGCCGGGTGTGATTATGACAATAGCGATGCAAGCAAGCAGTGTTTGCCAGTTCATCGTGTACTCCTACAGATAGCCAACCAGTGGTTGGGCAAGATGAGAACGAAGCAACGTGATGCTCACGTTCTCGGCCGTGCACGCAGTTCTGGTCGGGGCCGCGGAGACCCTGCCGCCAGGCCCGCTTCGGTACTGCTCCACCGCTGAGCCGCCGCACGAATGTTCGCGAGCGCGTGTCTGGCGACGGATCGTTGATCCTCCGACGTCCAGTCATACGATGGTGGCTTCACTGAAGATGCAACCCAATCGCTGTACGTCTGGTCGCCGGGTTCTGCGTTGCCGCAGGCAGATTCGACGCCAGCCACCAGTTCATCGAGTGCTGCAAGCAGCGTCCGCAGGCGAATCCATCGGTGATTGGGCCAGTTCATCTCAATCGTCGGGTCGGCGGTCGCGAACCGACGTACGAATTCCAATCCAGCCTGGCGCCCTCGCTCGGCGAGGGCGATGATGCGCGCGGGCGGCATATCCAGGTTGAGCCCGCCCTCTTCGGCGGACAAGGTGACGGTGGCGATGCGATCTCGCTGACCGGGGAGCCTTGAGACCATCGCATCGTTCCAACCCCCAGAGGCCTTCATCGCCAAACTCAGGAAGCGGAGCAGGTGCTTACCCGGTGAACCTGGGGAGAAACGCGACCATGCTTCTCGGATACCGTCATTGTTGCTTCTCACCATGCGCATGTCCGGGCGTTCCCCCGGCCCTGTGTCGCCGAGGTTGATCGCAAACGTGGGCCAACGAGGGAGCGGTGCATCAAAGAAGTGAACGGGGAAATTGCAGCACAGGCCACCATCGGAGAACCAACATCGCTCAGCTCGCTCCGGCTCCCCCTCCGCGTGGTAGTCAATAGCGTAGAGGGGAACCATGGAGAGGAGCAGGGGGAAGCTGAGGCTCATCCGCGTGGCCACCACTACCGGCAGGTTCCACGGCTCCGGAAGGGGAATGAGTCCATCAACCCGAGCCGGGGACCGCGGATGACTTTCCATCCAGCTCACCACGTGCTCGGGAAAGATTAGGCGGAACTCCGCCGGATTGAAGAGGAACAGGGAGTTCTCATGGACTTGCTCGGAGTCGCGAAACGGCAACCGATAGGGCCGACTGTGACTGAGGCAGGTCGTCATCATTTCCAGCCGCACTGCGTGGTCGTGTGACTCGCCCTTGCTGCCCGCTGGAACGTCCGGCCACCACAGCTCGCCAAAGGTAAGCGGTGGGTCATTCTCGTTCTTCCCGGCGAGTCGATTGAGGTAGGCGGTCAGCCACTCAGACAAGGCCGCTTTGTCGTTTCGCTTCGGATCCCCCCTCCCGGTACAGAGACCGTAGAAGTTGCCCACGAGTGCGCTGGTTGATGACCAGCCCATCACGATGCCGCTGGCCAAGAGCAGGCCAACAAGGACCAGAAGCAATCCGTCGATCAGAACAGCAATCGTCAGATAGCCTGCTCGGCGAGCATCGAGGAGCAGCGCCATGCCTGGGACGGCACCAAGCAGCGCCCAGCCCCAGTACTGCCGGAGCAACTCGAGGATTACCGCCAGCCACTTGAAACTACGTGCGCGTAACCCGGCTGTAGCAACCAGAAAGAGGGCCCGAGTCTTGGGTTGTGGCTGAAACAGAGAGAATAGGTTCGTGTTGTAGGATCCAGGGGCCTTCTCACCCAGCCACGCCGGTAGCCGTTCAAACTCGTCGAAGCCGCCCGTGGCGCGCCCGTGCTCGGCCGCAGCCGCTGCGGCGGCGGCGATTGCACCGGCCGAGGTGCCACCAACGCTCTTCAACCGAAATGCCCTCGCGAGTTCGGTAACCGCCAACGGGTAGACCACGCCGCTCGTGACGCCGCCCTTCATGACGATGTCGCATTGGCGAGAGGGAGCGGTGCGAGGAATCACGGCCACGCCTCCTTAGGCTCCACCTCAGGCGAAGAACTTCAGCACACGGACAATGACCTTGCCGAAGCGAACGACATCTTGCGTTACCCTAGCAATGGCCTCGTCCTCCTTCGTTTCCTTTTGGACGATCTTCATCAACTCGACGAAGTCGGCCTTATCCTTCTTCGTCGGCAAGAGCTCTTCAAGATCCCTCCGGGTCAGGCTGTTAAGGTCGGTGATCTCGGAGGCGAGCTGCTTGTTGGTCAGCTCGGCTGCTTGGCGGGCCAATGCCGCATAATCCTTTGCCACGCTGGCGTTTCTCCCTATTGCTTGGTGAAGTTTCCGCTTGGCGGCGCCGAGACTCGCAATGCTTCGCGAAGTACCTGTGCCGGCTTTGTGCCCTTCAGAAGCTCCGCGTCCTCAAGCGCCTCCAGTCTTTCGAGGGCGCGACCGACGCCCGCTCCGGTCGTGAGGGCACCTGCCTTGACCCGTGCAAAGGCGGTGTCGAGTCCGACGCTCCTGAGTGCATCGTCCTGAAGCTGTTTCAGGTTCGCGGCTTTCTGCATTCGCGCGGTGAGCGCGGCTTGAGCGGTGACGAGTTTGTCGTAGGCGCTGTCAAGTTCCGCAAGCGTGTGATCCTCGGCCGAGTCGATAGGTGCATGCAACGTTCTGCGCTGCCGCTGGATCTCTCGCTCCGTGTGCCGCGCCCACTCGATCAACTCACGGGCTGGATCGTCGGTTCCAAGCAGCGCGATGACGTGCCTTGTGGCCGCGTCCAGTTGTTTGTCATCCACGTACTTTGTGAGTTCGCGGCGGATTGTGGCCGGTTCCGTTACCCGATCGCTTTCAATCGCCGCGACGACCGCCCTGGCAGCTCGTGACGCTTCCGTGGTGTCATTCGGCAAGTATCCCTTGAGCGCGCCCGTTACATCACTCTCCCGCTCTTCGGAAATTGTCCGACGAGCCGAGACAGTTGAGAGGATGTCGCTGTTGCCGACGTAATTCCGCAAAAACGCCGGCGTCCAGCGGAGGTCGACGAACGCGTCCAGTCGACGACGCTCACCCTCGAACATTCGCCGAATAGCGTGCTCGTGCAGCGAGCGCATTTCCGCAAGTCGATCGCCGACCCGTCCGGAGAGTTCGGGCACAGCCGGCCCGACCGTGGCGCACCCAGTGAGAGCAATGACAGCCAACGCGCCGACGATCCGTTCGCATGCAGCGCCGCTAGATGCCTGGTGCCTGTAGCAGCTCATAGGAGCTCCACTCACACTTTGCTGGGCTCTGCGCCCAGGCAATCCGGGTCTCGACGACAGCCGCCTCGCATGAGTTCGCCATTCGCGAGTGGACTAGCCTTGTAGAAAGCGATTCCGTTCTTCACCTGGTGGTCGCGCTGAGCCGGATTAGCAACCAGACATCCGCTGATGTGGACCGGGGCAAGTCACTGAAGACCATGGCCCGAGTCACTTTGTGTCCCAGCTTCGATGATTGCGGAGGCTTCGCAGAATCGTCGCGATCACGATTGCGTTAATCCCCAAGCGGATGAGTGCGGTGAGGCTGTTCACACTATGCCCCCGGTCGGCGCCCGGACTCGCGTCGGCCCACGGCCTCAGCCGCGAGCACGCGTAAAGGGTAATGAAACCCACGTGTGGCCAGATCCCATCTCGAGCTGACCCAGGCGATAGAGCAATGAGATGCTCGATCGATTTGAAGGCCGCGGATGCACACTGCTCCCATTCGGATGGCGGCCAAGCACAAGGCACCCTAAGTCTACGGAGGCACAAACTCTCCGGACAGTAACGACACACAGCGCTAGCTATGTATCTCAGGCATCCGTGCCCGCGGACAATCAACCACGATCATGGGCGCGAATCGAACGGGTGCGAAGTCGGGCGGAGTATTGCGATGTCAGGTCCGCTGCCGACGCTGCAGCGGCAGGTTCAACCCGATCTGCTTCCGTGTCAAGGGGAATGCCGGATGCCCCGACAAGCTGACTCCGATCTTCCCGACAGTCCCCCAAGCGGGCAATTCGCATTGGTCGCGATCTCGAGCCAGCCATCCCCGCATCGCATTCCGCATTCCAGCGACTGGCCGCCGAAATCGGCTCTCTGCGCCACTCCCACTCCACATCCGGAAGTGCCAGAGACTTCCCAATCTAGCCGTTCGTCGACCTCCCTCACTTGTCCAGATTCCAGATTTCAGACAACCGTCGGCTCGCTTGCGCTACTCGCTCAGTGTGGCCCGCTCTCGGATGATTCAGCACACTTTTGAAACGCTGTTCCGCCCTCCACAACGTTGGGCCATCAGGCCTCGCGCATGGCGAATCTCAGATCCGCTCCCGATCCTTGGACCATGAAGCGGGCTGGCTCCTTGTGGCTGGCACGGTTCGGCCACTTTCGGCTCATGGTTCATGAATCGTCTGGGCTATGCCGACGTGGCGCGTGGGCCCTTGCCCAGAATGCTCTCAATCCGACGTGACAACCGATGACGAAACTCGTCAATGACACCCTCTCGCCAGGTCAGAAAGTTGTAGTGCTCGACATCAAAGTGCAGGTTGTCATCATCAAGCGTTTCCTGACTACAAGTCCAGATGACTGGAATCCCAAGGCCTACTGCGAATCCAGCCTCGAAGTAGACCCCGCCGCGAGTTCCCGTGAAGTCAGCGACCATGAACCGCGCCCCACGAATCTGCGCGATGATCTCATCATCGATACGATTCGCATGCTCTATGTCAGTCATCACTCTGGCCTCATAGCCAGCATCTGTGATTGCGCCTTTTAGGCCGGTTTCCCTTAGTTCGGTGAGATGGTCGGCGAAGTACATTGCGATGAATCCCCGAGCGCTCTCTGCATTGGAGTAACGAAGTGATTCGAGAAATGCCCATCCCGCCGGGGCGATGGAGATGCCGCCGAGTGAGGAGTTGCTCAGATGTCGGGGCCCGCTGAGCTGTAGGTAGCCCTTTGCATCGGCAAGGTAGTCTGCCGCTAGGTACTTCACCTCCATGAGATTGCTAGCCCACGTGAGTCCCAGGACGTGAGAATCGTCACATTGCACCGTAAGCTGGTCCCCCGGCCTTGGCGACTTCTTGGCAAGGAATTTCAAAAGACGCTCTGCCTTTTCGCCAACTGGCAGTGGTGTCAGCGCCTGAAGCCTTGCGAGATCCTCAAGCTGAAGCAGCCGGTCTACTCCCTCTTGAATCCAACCGCTCGCCGTGCCTCTCGTGACGTCGGTGAGCGAGCCAGCCGAATCGTTCCAACCGAGTTCGAAGTCCCCGGTGATTCTGAAACTGCCGCAACGCCGACACTGAACCCGAGTCCAATCGCCGGTTCCCTGCTCTCGCACTGCGCGAGTCCCGCAAATCAGACAGTCCTCTGCCGGCATCCAGCCCTCCGCGATGAGCCCGCATGTCTCGCCAGCCCGATGACGAGCCCCAGCCCCGGCCAGCAAGTCGCAATGCTGCTTTCGGTGATTGTGGTCTCAGCGTCCTTTCAGGTCCAGAACCGCCCATCCTAGGCCTATGGACAGCAAACGCCCCAGCGAGGTCATCCCGCCGGGCGGTTTCGCATTGTGCTGCCGCGACGTCGCCTCGCTTGCTGGCCTCCAAGTATTGGATCTCGTCCGGCCCGATTAGGAAACCGCTGCTCCGCCTAACCTGTTCCCTACCCCAGCAGCTCCCTCAGCCGCTCCTGCCCGCTCCGGCTCACGGGGATCTGACGGCCGTCATGGAGGACGGCCACGCGCTGGTCCTTGGCGAGCAGCTCGATGCGGGCGATGCGCTCGACGTTTGCGACGTAGGAGCGGTGCACGCGCACGAACCGTGACGGATCCAGCCCCTCCGCCAGGTCGGCCAGCGTCTGGTGCTTCAGGTGGACCTTCCCGCCGGAGTGGATGGCGACGTAGTCGTCCTGGGCCTCGACGTAGTCCACGCGCTCGACGGGGAGCACGTGCACCTGCGCGCCGTCGCGCACGACGATGCGCTCGGCCCAGCGGTCGGGGCCGCGGGCGGCGCGGGCGAGCGCCGAGCCATCCGGCGCCATGGACTCGCTCATGCTTGGAGCGGGAGGGCCTCCTTCGAACTCCATTCGCAGGGCTCCCTCCGGCTCCCGCACCGCCCCGGCCGTGAGCCGCTCCTTCGCGCGCGCCAGCGCCTCGGCCAGCCGCTCGCGGCCGAACGGCTTGAGCAGGTAGTCCACCGCGTGCACCTCGAACGCCTTCAAGGCGTACTCGTCGTACGCGGTGCAGAAGATCACGGCCGGCCGCGGCTCC
>Ga0187892_10012321_pt1 | contig 10192 bp, 3 predicted proteins | sample MA1701073metaG_FD_139345 | JGI IMG/M metagenome (GOLD analysis project Ga0187892, IMG submission 139345) | Bio-ooze microbial communities from a basaltic lava cave in the Kipuka Kanohina Cave System on the Island of Hawaii, USA - MA170107-3 metaG ...
CTCCAGAACCTGGGCTCTCGGATTCATTTTTTCGATGTTTTGTTTCACTTGCCGCACGCCCTCCGGGGGAGCGGTGCCGATTTTCGCGATCAGGATGACTTGCGCGATTCGAAAATTCGCTTGGCCCGGATAATATCTCACTTCGTGGCCCGGGCGGTGAGGATCGACGAGAACGATATGAAGGTCCGGTTTGTAAAAGGGAAGGTCATTATTTCCCCCCTCCCATAAGAGCACATCCGATTCCTGTTCTGCCGCACGGAGAATCTCTTCGTAGTCCACCCCTGCAAACACAACATGGCCTCGTTCGACATGAAGCTCATACTCCTCCCGCTCTTCAATGGTGCACTGGTGTTTGTCCAGATCGGATAATTTCTCGAAGCGCTGGCAGCGTTGCGCCTTTAAGTCACCATAGGGCATCGGGTGGCGGATAACGGCCACTTTTTTTCGTTTTTGGGTAAGAATATCGGCGATAGCGCGCGAGGTCTGGCTCTTGCCACAACCGGTGCGGATGGCGCAAACCGAGACGACGGGTTTTCTCGCTCGGAGCATCGTTGCGGCCGTCCCCATTAGGGTAAAGTCCGCTCCCGCAGTGTTCACGATAGCACTTCGGCTCATGACCTCTTCATTGGACGTGTCACTATAGGCAAAAACCACCTCATCGATTTTTTCTCGGCGGATTAATTCAGCAAGGCTGCGCTCCGGATAAATGGGAATTCCCTTGGGATATTGCGGGCCCGCGAGCTCGGGCGGATAAGTGCGATTTTCGATATTGGGAATTTGGAAAGCGGTAAACGCTTTGACGTCGTAACTGGGGTTATTTCGAAAGAAGACGTTGAAATTATGGAAGTCTCTCCCAGCCGCTCCCATGATGATGACGCTTCGCTTTTTTGAATGCATAATCCCTCTTCTTCTACTTATCGGAAATGTACCTTGATTTTTAAATGGGTACTCGGTTACCTATGTACCTTATGAAAAAGAAGATGCCTAAAGTTGGTGACTATATGATAGGGGGCGCCATCGTGAAGGACACTCAAGGTAAGGTGGTAGGTATTTTCACCACCGTGGATGCCTGCCGCGTGCTCAAGGAAGTCCTCGAAACCGTCTACGCATAAAACTCTGTGGTGCCGGAAAAAATCATCATTATCGACGGGAGTTCGTACTTTTTTCGCGCGTTTTTCGCGATTCAAAGGCTTGCGACCTCCAAAGGCTTTCCTACCAATGCCATTTATGGCTTTATCAACATGCTCATCAAAGTTCTGGAGGTGGAAAAGCCTAAAAAGCTTGCCATTGTTTTTGACACGCCCAAGCCTTCTTTTCGAAAAGAGCTCTATCAGGACTACAAGAGCACGCGCCTGGCTCCCCCCGATGATCTTGTCATTCAAATTCCCTATATACAGCGCGCGGTGGATTGCTTTCGGATCAAGCGGCTGGAAGCCGAAGGATTTGAGGCAGACGATGTCATCGGTACTCTGGCGAAGCATGCGGAACGGGATGGGTATACCGTCGAAATCATCACGGGCGATAAAGACCTCATGCAACTCATCAACGACAAGGTAAGTCTCTACGATACGATGAAGGACAAACGCATTTCGGCCGCTACGGTGGTAGAGCGTTTCGGCGTGCGTCCCGATCAAATGGTGGATTTTTTGGCGCTCATGGGAGACTCATCTGACAATATCCCTGGGGTTACCGGGATTGGTGAGAAGACGGCGGCCGATCTTATCCGCGGGTATGGGTCTTTGGACGGGCTCTATCAAAACTTAGACAAGCTCAAGGAAAAACGCCGGCAGGTCTTGACACGGGAAAAAGACAATGCGTACCTCAGCCAGAAGCTCGCGACTATCCATTGCGAAATTCCCTTTCGTTTTTCTTGGGAGGAAATGAGTTACCATGGGCCCGATCTCGATCAGCTCCGAGCACTTTTTGAGGAACTGGAGTTTCAGAATCTGCTGAAGCGCTTTGATCTGAAAGCTTCTGAAAAGGCATTCCAAAAGGGGAATTATCAGGTCGTTCAAAGGATGGAGCAGTTGATTGGACTTTGTGAGACGTTGAAATCGGTGCCCCTGCTGGCCGTTGACACCGAGACGACCTCTCTTTCTGTTCAAGATGCTAAATTGGTGGGCATTTCGCTGTCTTTTAAGGAAGGCGAGGCTTACTACATTCCTATCGCGCACCATGCGCCGGGAGATCCATCCCAACGTCTTGCCGGTCAGTTGGAAGAAGGGGCGATCCGAAGTCACCTGAAGCCCATTCTGGAAAATCCAGAAATCAAAAAGGTGGGGCAGAACCTAAAATATGACTCACAGATTTTTCTGCATTGGGGCGTGGCGCTTCACGGAATTTCTGACGACACCCTTGTGGAAAGCTATCTTCTGGACCCGGAGCAACCTCACAATCTTGATAGCCTAGCATTCCGGTATCTGGGCCATCAGAACATCACCTACGAAGAAGTCACGGGACGGGGAAAGATGCAGGTGTCTTTCGCAGAGATCAGTATCGAGCGAGCCGCCGAGTACTCCGGAGAAGACGCAGACGTCACGCTGAGAATCCACGAAAAGTTGCTGCCAGAGCTTAAGCGCCATGAGCTTTGGAAGCTTTACCGGGAAGTAGAAATGCCGCTCATCGAGGTACTGGCGGACATGGAATATCGGGGAGTTCGGATCGACGAAAAGAAGTTGAAACAAATGTCCGAGGATCTAGCGCGAGAGCTCGCGGAGACAGAGAGACAAGTTTTCAAGCTCGCGGGAGAGTCGTTTAATATCAACTCTCCGAAGCAGTTGTCCGTGATCTTGTTCGAGAAGCTCAAACTTCCGGTCATTAGGAAGACGAAGACCGGGATTTCGACGGACGAGGAGGTTCTTACGCGGCTATTAAGCGAGCATCCAATTTGCGAGTGGATTGTCAGGTATCGCGAACTGGGGAAACTAAAATCAACGTTTGTGGATGGTTTACTGGCGCAAATCCACCCGGCGACGGGTCGGATTCATACAAACTACAACCAGACAGTGACGGCAACTGGAAGGCTTTCAAGCTCGAATCCGAATCTTCAAAATATTCCCGTGGGGGGAGACCGTTACGACATTCGCTCTGTCTTTGTGGCATCGGAAGGAGCCGGGCTCCTGGCGGCCGACTACTCTCAGGTAGAACTGCGACTGTTAGCCCATATGAGCGAAGACCCTGAACTGATGAAAGCCTTTGAGCAGGGAGAGGATGTTCACGAGTTTACGGGTCGGCTTATTTTTGGCACCCAAACCGTGACGCCCGAGCAGAGAAGAATCGCGAAGACGATCAATTTTGGTGTCATGTATGGGCAAAGTCCATTCGGTCTTTCGCAGATGTTGAAAATCTCTCCCAAAGAGGCGCGAGCATTCATCGACAAATATTTTGAGCGCTATCATGGCGTATCCCAATTCGTGAAGCGGCTGATTGAGGATGCCCGGGCCAAGGGTTATGCAACGACGCTTTTGGGGCGGCGGAGATACCTGCCGGAGATCCTCTCAAAAAATCGAATCCGGAGAGAGACGGCGGAGCGGGCTGCCGTCAACGCTCCCCTTCAGGGGACGGCGGCGGACATGATAAAGGTGGCGATGGTGTCCCTCTACCGTGGATTGATTGAGCGGCAGTTGAAGGCTCGGATGATCCTTCAAGTGCACGACGAGCTTGTTTTTGAAGTTCCCCATGCGGAAAAGCAAGTCGTGGAAAAATTGGTGAAAGACGAGATGGAAGGCGCGCTACATTTGAAGATCCCGCTGGTGGTCGATCTCGGATGGGGAAAAAATTGGAAGGAAACTGGCTAGAACGAGCAACAAATGATCACCAAAAAGTTGAACATTCTTAAGGGCCTGACGCGACTCAACTGCAAGCTGATAAAATTCTCTGGCCAATTCATTGACAGCAAATGAATCCCCTATACTATATTTTGGACATTGCGAATTTGTCGCTAATTTACAAATACTCACGATAGCTACTTAACGACAGCCAGTTCGCGAAGGCGCGGGCGGCTTAGGCACAGCTATCACCCCAAAAAGGGGAAAAACGTGGTTTTGCAGGGTCTATAATATAGGATAGAGAAGGAGGCGTGGATGCAGATTTCCCGCGTTTTTACAAAGAATTTAAGCTCACCTTACGCGGATCAAACTTTCGAAGTTAGGAAGTCTGAAATTCGTGAGCCGGATGGGCGTGTTGTCTTCTCCCAAGAAAACGTGATGGTGCCTAAAGATTGGTCACAAGTGGCGACCGACATTTTGGCTCAGAAATATTTCCGCAAGACCGGAGTCCCGAAATCTCCGAACGGAAACGGTGGCGAGACGACAGGCGAGCACGATGCGAGACAGGTTTTTCACCGCCTTGCGGGATGCTGGACGGACTGGGGACAGAGACACGGTTATTTTTCCTCCGAAAAGGACGCAAAAAATTTCTATGATGAAATCTGCTACATGCTTTCTCATCAGATAGCGGCTCCCAACAGCCCCCAGTGGTTTAACACGGGATTGTTTTACGCCTATGGAATTAATGGCCCCGCGCAAGGGCACTATTACGTGGACCCGAAAACCGAAGAGCTGCAGCAATCGACCAGTTCCTACGAGCACCCGCAGCCACATGCGTGCCAGCCATATGGCGCCCTTGTGAGCACACCCAAGGGGCTGATTCCCATCGGTAAAATCGTAGAGGAGCGCTTGGTTGGTGTAGAGGTTTTCGATCGAGAGGGAGTGACACGGGTGGTGGCGGTCAAAGAGAACGGCGTGAAGCCGGTGCTGCGAGCGGTGCTAAAAAACGGAAATGTCGTTGAGGCAACCCCCGACCACCTCGTCTGGGTGGAAACTGAAGACAATGGAAAAGTCGGAAAAGGTTCGCAGCAGTGGCTAGAAATGGGTGCCCTCAGGCCCGGAATGCGGCTTTTACAGAAATCGAGCACCCAATTGGTAAATAGCGGGGCAGACGAACTAGCGATCAGTGAGGCCGTTTTAGCTGGGTGGCTTCAGGGGGACGGTTTTGTCGGCCAGTATGAAAAGGGCACCGACCGATCTCTAACGGTTGAGTTCATGGTGGCTAATGAAGAGGAGTTCGAGTTCCTTAAGCCGCACCTCGAGCGGGTCTTTAAAGGAATTCATTATCATGTCACCGCGGTAGAGACGTTTTCTGATGACCTTGACCTGAAACGGGTTCGTTTTTATGGAGAGTCGTTAAGGCCGTTTACAGAACGTTACGAGATGCTGAATCGCGGCCTAGACATGCGCGTCCCTCAGGTGATTCTGTCGGGTGGCAGAGAGAGGGCCGTTGCCTATCTCCAAGCGCTTTTTCAAACGGATGGTGGCGTGAGAAGCCATGCCGGTCCCACTGATTCTTTTGATGTGGTATTGGGCAGCATTTCGAAAAACCTCGTCGAGGAAGTTCAAAAGCTTCTTTGTTGCCTTGGCGTCTACGCTCGGATTGGGGTGTGTCGGGACCGTCGACCGGATCGCCACCCCTATTATCAACTGACCTTGGGCTACAAGAGCGAACGTCGTAAGTTTCAGGAGCTGATCGGATTTATCTCGAGTGAAAAACAAGAAAAGCTCATGGCTTCCCTTGTCGAAAATGTTCGTGGTAAAGAGATTCCCTCTCAACGCTATGAGACGGTGATGCGCGTGGAATATCTGGGAGAGCAGGCTGTCTATGATATTCAGACCGAAAGCGGAAACTATCTCTCGGGAAGCGTTGTCGTACACAACTGCTTCATCCAGAGCGTCAATGACGATCTCGTTAACGGTAATGGGATCATGGATCTGTGGGTGAGAGAAGCCCGCCTTTTCAAATACGGGTCGGGAACGGGAACCAACTTTAGTCACCTTCGCGGAGAGGGCGAGCCCTTAAGCGGAGGCGGGCGTTCGAGCGGTCTTATGTCCTTCTTGAAGGTCGGAGACCGGGCGGCGGGGGTCATTAAGAGCGGAGGGACGACGAGAAGAGCCGCGAAAATGGTGTGCCTCAACCTCGACCATCCTGAAATTGAAAACTTCATTAACTGGAAAGTGCTCGAAGAGCAAAAGGTGGCATCCCTTGTCGCGGGCTCGAAAATGCATCGAACAAAATTGAAGGCCGTTTTAGATGCCTGTTTTGATGACTCGGGAAAGGTGGAAATTGATCCCAAGAAAAACGCTCGGCTGAAGAATGCGATTCTTGCCGCGAGAGCCGTCCACATTCCGGATGGCTATCTGAATAAAGTGTTACAACTTGCCCAGATGGGAAAAAAGAAGATCGATTTTCCCGCTTTTGATGTGGATTGGCAAAACGAGGCCTATCAAACCGTCAGTGGGCAGAACTCAAATAACTCAGTTCGGGTTCCTAACGAGTTTTTCGACAAGCTCGACAAAAACGAAATGTGGCAACTGCGCTGGCGTACCAGTGATCGGGTCTGCAGGGAAGTCCCAGCCCGTAATCTTTGGGATTCCATCGCCTATGCCACATGGGCTTGCGCGGATCCTGCCATCCAGTGCGATACGACGATTAATGAGTGGCACACCTGCCCAAAAGGCGGTCGAATCAATGCGTCGAATCCGTGTGTAACCGGCGACACCCTAGTGGCAACAGCTAAGGGTTGCGTGCGTATCGATGAGCTGCTCGACACTGCGACCGAGGTCGTGGGAGCCGATGGGAAGCTTCATGACGTAAAGCCCGCCTTTTATACTGGGGTAAAGCCTGCTTACCGTTTGGTAACGAAAGCTGGTTACGAGTTAAAACTGACGGCGGATCATAAGGTGCTCACCCGGAACCGGGGGGATGTTCCGGCCCATGAATTAACTAAAGATGATATTGTATGTCTAGGTCGACCCGTATTTGGAACAGTGGCGTTTGACGAGAGGTTAGCTGAGTTTCTTGGTCTTGCCGTCGGCGACGGTTGCCTCATGGGAGAGCAGGAGACCGTTCTGATCACCTTGGCTCCCGAGGAATCGGCGGTGGCGGTGCGCGTGCGGGATCGACTTCAAGCCTATAAGACGGAATTTGCTCGTGACGGCAGGCAAGCACGAGAGATTCAGGTCACGCAACCACAAAATACTTTGCGGTTTGGGACATCGGCTCGTTGTGTGGTCGATGAATTGAAGCGCTATGCTGTGTTGGATCAGGGAAGTGTAGGGAAACAGTTTTCATCGTCCATTTTTGCGCTCGATCGGTCCTCGGTAGCCGCGGTTTTGCGGGGACTTTACACCGCGGATGGAACCGTAGCCAATTACGGAAAGAAATCTCAGTATGTTTCACTAGACAGCACCTCGCTGACTTTGCTTCAACAGACGCAACTTCTGCTCTTGGCTTTTGGGATTAAGTCGAAAATCTATCGGAATAGGCGAGTGGCCGGTCAAAGTGTTTCTCTGCTCCCCGATAGCACTGGGCTACTTCATGAATATCCCGTTCAGCAGGTTCATAGTCTTCGGATCAGCCGGGATTCGCGGGTGTCGTTTGAGAAAGAAATCGGTTTTATAGACGGTAGCCCCAAGGTGCAAGCACTCGCCAAATTAAATGCGGAAGTAGGCGTCTATTCAGAGCGTCTTGAAGACTCCGTCGAAAGCCTGGAATACCTCGGAGAAAAGCCCGTTTACGATTTAACGGAAGAGCATACTCATCACTTTGTCGCTAACGGGCTTGTGGTGCACAACTGCTCGGAGTACATGTTCCTCGACGATACGGCTTGTAACCTCGCGAGCATCAATCTGTTGAAATTCTATGAGGACAGCACGGGGGAATTTCGGGTGGACGAATTTCTCCACGCTTGCCGTCTCTGGACCATGGTTCTCGAGATCAGCGTGCTCATGGCGCAATACCCGAGTAAGGCCATTGCTCAGAATAGTTATGACTACCGGACGCTGGGCTTGGGATACGCCAACTTGGGGGCCCTCCTGATGTCGATGGGGATTTCGTATGGTAGCCCCAGGGGGCTGGCGGTTTGCGGCGCACTCACGGCGATGATGACGGGTGAGGCTTATGCTACTTCCGCGGAGATGGCTAAGGAGTTAGGGGCTTTTCGTCATTTCGAGGAAAACAAAAGCGACATGCTGCGAGTCATTCGAAACCATCGGAATGCGGCCTATAACCGACCCGTTGAAGACTACGAGGGGTTAAGCATTATCCCCATCGGCGTGGATGAAGGCCAGTGTCCGCCGGAGTTGCTTAAAAGTGCCCGAGAAACGTGGGACCGAGCATTAGCTCTCGGAGAAAAGCACGGTTTCAGAAACGCTCAGACTACCGTGATTGCCCCAACGGGAACGATTGGGCTCATCATGGACTGCGATACCACGGGTATTGAGCCCGATTTTGCCCTGGTGAAATTTAAGAAGCTTGCGGGGGGTGGGTATTTCCGGATCATTAACCAGTCGGTTCCGAGAGCGCTGAAAAATCTTGGTTATTCGCCGAAACAGGTGGGAGAAATTGTCGCTTACTGTATCGGTCATGGAAGCCTAAGGAATGCTCCGGTTATCAACTATAAGAGCTTAAAAGAGAAGGGATTTACCGAGGCCGTGTTGAGTCGTATGGATGCGGAGTTGCCTGGTGCCTTTGAGCTCAGTTTCGTCTTCAACCAGTGGACTTTGGGAGAAGATTTTTGCCGTCAGGTTCTGGGCCTTACCGATGAGGAGCTGGGGGATCCGGATCTGGACATCTTAAGGAGCCTTGGATTTAACGAAGAGGAGATTCACAAGGCGAATGATTTTGTGTGCGGGACGATGACTCTGGAAGGGGCGCCTCATCTGAAACTTGAGCATTATGCGATTTTCGATTGCGCCAATAAGTGCGGAAAGTATGGCAAGCGATTCCTCGATTACCACACACACATCGACATGATGGCGGCGGCGCAACCTTTTGTCAGTGGCGCAATCAGCAAAACGATCAACATGCCAAACGAAGCGAGTATCGTCGATATAGAAAAGGCTTATTTTGATGCCTGGAGAAAAATGGTGAAAGCAATCTCCATTTATCGCGACGGCTCAAAGCTCAGTCAGCCCCTCAATTCTACCGTGGCAAGCTCTTTGTTTGCGTCTCTTGAAAGTGAAAAAGAACCTTCCCGCGAGAGTGCGATCCGTTTGACCGCGGATGTGAAAGAGGTGGCGAAACAGTTTGCCCGGCGTGCGGTGAGGCGTGAGCTTCCCAAGCGGCGTTTCGGTTACACGGTGAAGGCGACGATCGGAGGCCAAAGAGTGTATCTCAGGACGGGCGAGTACGAGGACGGTTCTCTGGGTGAGATCTTTATCGATATTTATAAAGAAGGGGCGGCCTATCGAAGCCTCATGAACGCATTTGCCATCGCGGTCTCTTTGGGACTTCAATACGGCGTTCCGCTTGAAGAGTTCGTAACAAAGTTTCACATGTTCCGTTTTGAACCCAATGGCCATGTGGCGGATCACGACAGCATCAAATTCTGCTCGTCGATTATCGACTTTATTTTCCGCGATCTTGCGCTCAACTATCTCGGACGAACCGACTTGGTTCACATTCCGCCCAAAGAGTCGTCAGTCACGGGAAAGCAAGAAAAGGCTTCTTATGTTTCCTCGGGAGCGGGCATGCAGCTAGCGGCGACTCCCGTTGGAGGCCCTGCCGCGCAACCCGTTTCTCTCAAAGGGGATACGGATATGGCTCTTACCCAGGAAGAATGGACCGACGACATGGCGCTGGCGTCGAAGCTTGCTCGAGTACGGGGCTATGAGGGTGACCCCTGCGCCGAGTGTGGCCAATTCACCATGGTGAGAAGCGGTACCTGCTTGCGTTGTCTGAGCTGCGGCTCCACATCAGGGTGCTCTTAAGGGTTTCCCCAATTCGCGTTCGCCGTATTGGGAAACCGATACGTGAGCTCGGGGACTTTTAAGATTATTCTGTTTACCCATTCCACTCCCTGCATGAAGCAATGGTCCTGATTGCTCACTTCATATTTCCATGCGCCAAATCGACCGCGAGAGTAAATGGAACTTTTTTCCAGCTCCGGTAAGACGGTCGCAAGAATGCGATCGCGCTCGAGCGTGGGGACGGGGTAACCGTATTCCGCCGTATACAGCCATTTTGAAACAACGGAAGAAGAAGGGTCGATCAGCTTCGTGTTCACCAAGCCTGTGATTGTTTCATCCACCAGCTTTTCGCGATCGACAGGTTTATGCGTCGATTCGCTCGTCTCGGTCATCAGCGACCAAAACGTTTGGGCGTCCGGAACATTGAAAGGGGAATAATTTGAAAATAC
>Ga0187892_10012322_pt1 | contig 10191 bp, 10 predicted proteins | sample MA1701073metaG_FD_139345 | JGI IMG/M metagenome (GOLD analysis project Ga0187892, IMG submission 139345) | Bio-ooze microbial communities from a basaltic lava cave in the Kipuka Kanohina Cave System on the Island of Hawaii, USA - MA170107-3 metaG ...
AGGGATCGCCCAGGATCCTGTACGCGGCCATGGCCGCGTACACGATTCTCGTCATTGCGTTCCGCTGGCGCAGATTCCCGGTTCGGGAAACAGGTGCGCGCATCGCGCTCGGTGCGGCCGCGATGGTCGCGTTCATAACGATTGTCGCGATACAGACCGGCGGCTCGGCGAGCCCGATGGTCAATCTCTACCTGCTGCCGATCGTCGTGGTCGCGATGACGCTCGCGCGGCGCGGGGCGATCGTGATATTTGCGGCAGTGGCGCTCGCCTGGTTGTCGGTCATCGTCGGCGAGGGTCCGCTGCCGCCCACCGCCGAATTGCTCGCGCGGCTCTTCGGTGAACTCGGGCCCTATGCGCTCGTCGCCTACCTGACACAGGCACTCGCGGGCACGATCATGACGGCGCGCCGGCGCATCGAAGAGATGGCGGAACGCGACAGCCTGACGGGAATGCTGAATCTGCGAACGTTCAAATCGATTCTGCATCGCGAGCACGTGTTACGCTCGCGCGGCGGGCGTGGCGGATATGCCATCCTGCTCGTCGACATGGACGACCTGAAGGCGCTCAACGACGCACACGGCCACCAGACCGGGAATCGCGCGATCACCTCGGTGGCGGGCGCGATCCAGCGCGCCATCCGCACGACCGACATGGCGGCGCGCTACGGCGGGGACGAGTTCGTGGTGTTCCTGCCGGAAGCGACGCCGGAGGTCGCAGAGACCGTCGCCCAGCGCATCCGCAACAACGTTTACCGCAGCTTGTTCCCGGTCGGTGAACGGTTGCAGCGCATGACGGTCAGCGTGGGCGCCGCGAGCTATCCGCGGGACGGCGCGCAGCACGATGACGTCGTTTCGGCCGCTGATCTTCGCATGCAGCGCGACCGCGAATTGCGCAAGAGCGGCGACGCGCCCTGAATGCGACGCCAGGCCCGCGGTTACATGCAGGGATTCGAGACGACCGCGAGCGCGGCCACGGTGTGGCGCGCGCTGATCGAGCCCAGGGCGCTGCTCCTGTGGTACGCGACCGAGGCGATCGTGGAGCCGCGGGCGGGCGGGCGCTACGCAACCGTGTCCCGGCTCTTCGGCCGGCGCGAAGCGCAGATCGAGCGCTTCGATCCCGGTGCGCGCCTGCAGCTCCTTTACGAGCCGAACGCAGACTGGCCGCCGATGTCGGACAGCGCTGTAGTCGAGGATTTCATCATCGATGAACGCAAAGCTCAGAGGATGCTGCGCGTGATGGGTTCCGGCATTCCGGCGGGCGAGGAGTGGGCGCAGACACTGGTGCGGCTCAGAACCGGCTGGGCGCTCGCCTTCGCGCAACTCCAAATGAAACTGCGCGACGGCTCGATCGGCGAGCCCGCCGCATGAGGCGCTCGCTCGCCTTCGTTCTTGGCTTCATTCCAGCGGTCGCGGCTCAGGCTGCGGCGCTCGTGCTTGCGGGCGGCACGGTCATCGACGGCTACGGCAATGCGCCGATTCCGGACGGCATCGTCGTCATCGAGAACGACCGCATCCTCGCCATCGGCGGCGTCGGGCAGGTCATCGTTCCGGAGGGCGCAGAGGTCATCTCGACCGAAGGCATGACAGTGTTGCCGGGTCTCTGGGACATGCAGGTCGAGCTCATGCGCCTTGGTCATGGCGACTCGCGACGCTGGAACGAGACCTATGGCCCGCTCGCCGAGCGAGTGGTGATGCCGATCGCGGCGCGCCAGCTCCTGCAGGCGGGCGTCACGAGCGCGCGCGACACGGCGGCGCCGCTCGAAGCCGCCGTGCGCGTGCGCGGCCGCATCCGCGAGCGCATTGTGGAAGGCCCGAACCTCTACATTTCAGGGCCGGTGCTGCGAAAGCTGGCGCCGGTGGGCACCGGAGACTGGCAGTGGGAAGTGAGCGGCGCCGCCGACGCGCGGACCAAGGTCCAGACGCTCGCGAATGCGGGTGTCGATTACCTGCTGCTGGCGGAGATCGAGCTGTGGACCACGGAGGAACTCGAAGCGGCTGTCTCCGAAGCGCGAATTAGCGGCCTTGCCGTGCACGCATTTGCCGCACGCCCGGCCGACGTCGTGCGCGGCGCGGCGGCACAGTTCGACGGCTTCCTCGGGACCGACATGGGCACGACGGCATTTCCGCCGGAAGTGATGCAGGCGCTGCAACAGCGGCTGACGGCGCCCTCGCCAAGGCCGCTTGCCTGGTCGCCCGCGATTTCCGGCCTGCTCAATCTCGAGTCCCTGCGCATCAATGACGAGCCGCTCGACGATCCGCGCGCTACCGAGCAGTTTCCGGAGCTCGTCGCCGCCGACGTCATCGGATCGCTCGCAAGTCTCGATGCCGTGTCGGCGGCCGCGCTTTCGGCGACGAAAGCTGCGACGCTCTGCGACAAGCTGAAACAGCTCGACGAAGCGAAGCTCACGCTGCTGCTCGGCTCTGACGCCGGCGTTCCCGGTCACCTGCATTCGCGGGCAACCTGGCAGGAAATCGATTTCTGGGTGCGCCATTGCGGCATGCCGGCAATTCGCGCGATACGCGCGGCGACGCACGATGCCGCGACCGCGATGGGCGTGGGCCACGAATCCGGCGCGCTCGCGCCAGGCAAGATTGCCGATGTCATCGCCGTGCGGGGCGACGTGCTGCGCAATCCCGGGTTGTTGCAATCGGTGGACATCGTGATTCAGAGAGGACGTCGCGTACGCTGACGATCCAGTCCATAATCAAGCCGTGACGAATTTCATCCTGCGGGTGCTAATCGCCGCGCTCGGCTTGTGGCTGGCGACGGAGTGGGTCGCAGGAATCGACGTGCTGAGTCCAGGGACGCTGATCCTGGCTGCGCTGTTGCTCGGCGTCGTTAACGCGATCGTGAAGCCAATCGTGGTCCTTCTGACGTTGCCGTTCACGCTGGTGACACTCGGGCTGTTCCTGCTCGTCATCAACGCGGCGATGCTCGGACTGGTCGCGGCCTTCCTGCCCGGCATGAACATCGATGGATTCTGGCCGGCATTCTGGGCGGCGATCATCGTCAGCATCGTGAGCTGGATCGGCAGCGTGATATTCAAGCCGGACGGAAATAAAAAGGACTAGCCTCACCGCCCGATGAGCATCCCGTTCCGCCTGACGGTGATGAACTTCATGCAGTTCTTCGTCTGGGGAGCGTGGCTCATCTCGCTCGGCGCGTACATGATCGTGACGCTCGGCTTCTCGGGCGGGCAGGTCGGCAGCGTCTACGCGACGATGGGCGTCGCCTCGCTCTTCATGCCCGGGCTGATGGGCATCGTCGCTGACCGCTGGTTGAATGCCGAACGCCTGTACGGGATTCTCCATCTCATCGGAGCGGGCCTGCTGCTGTGGGCCTCGACCGTCCGCGACTTCGACACGCTCTACGTCATCATGCTGCTGAATGCGATGGTGTACATGCCGACCATCGCCCTGAACAACGCGATCTCCTACAAGGTCCTCGAGCAGCGCGGCTACAACGTGATCCGCAAGTTCCCTCCGATCCGTGTCTGGGGCACGGTCGGCTTCATCGTGGCGATGTGGATGGTGGATTTCGCCGGCTGGACCAAGAGCGCGCTTCAGCTCTACATCAGCGCCGGGGCCGCCGTGTTCCTGGGACTCTACGGCTTCACGATGCCGAAATGCCTGCCGGCTCGCGACGTGGCGAAGAAGAGCGTCGCCGCTGCGCTCGGACTCGACGCGTTCGTGCTGTTCAGGCGGACACAGATGCTCGTCTTCTTCGTCTTCGCGATGATGCTGGGCGCGGCGCTTCAGATCACGAACGCATTCGGCGGCGCGTTCCTCGCCGATTTCACGAAGGCGTATCCGGATTCCTTCGGCGTCCTGCACCCGAACCTGCTGCTGTCGATCTCACAGATCTCGGAGACGCTCTTCATCCTGACGATCCCGTTCTTCCTGCAACGCTTCGGCATCAAGATCGTGATGCTGATCAGCATCTTCGCCTGGGTGTTCCGCTTCGGGCTGTTCGCGGTCGGCGACCCCGGTGCGGGCCTGTGGATGCTGGTCTTGTCGATGATCATCTACGGCATGGCCTTCGATTTCTTCAACATTTCCGGCTCGCTCTACGTCGACCGCGAGGCGGAGGGCACGATTCGCGCGAGCGCGCAGGGCCTGTTCATGATCATGACGAACGGCCTCGGTGCATTTTTCGGCAGCATGGCTGCGGGACTCGTCGTGGATCACTTCACGGTGGGCGGCGTGAAGGACTGGCAGAGCATCTGGCTGACGTTTGCAGGTTACGCGCTCGCGCTGGGGGTCGTATTCCCGTTCCTGTTCAGGTACCGGCACAATCCGGCGGCGATGGCCGCCGCCGCACACTGATCCGGCTCAGCGCCGTTTCTCGGCGACGATTTCGAGGACCATCGGCGTGATGAGGAGCGTCGCGGATTTCTGCTCCGCGGCCTCGAACTCGCCGCGCACCCCATCCGCCCAGGTCTGGTCGATCCGCCCGAGCTCGAGCTGGTGCTTCAGATGGATGTCCAGGAAGGAAGCCGGCCACTGCCACATCGCGTCGCCGGGCCGCACGCAGAACACACGCGGGATGGTGTCGCGGATCGAGAAGCCGCGCTCCTGAAGCAGAGCAACGACAGCGGTCGCAATGTTCGGCTCGCCGCCGGTCGATCGCCAACCCTGCTCGACCTGCCGCACGAACTCGCGCATCCGCGGGCCAGCGGTCGAAATGCGGAAGCTCTCGTACTGGATGTACTCGTGAAAAATCGCGACTCCACCTGCACGGACCGCTGCGGCGATCTTGTCCAGCAGAATCGCGGGCGACGACACGAAGCACGCCACCCAGCGGCACCAGCTTGCATGGAATCCGGTATCGGGCAGCGGATCTGCCATCAGGTCGATTTCGTAGTAGCGAACGTTCCCGAATCCGTGCCGGGTGAGCATGGCGCGGCCGGCCTCCACGAAACGGCTCGAGCGCTCGACGGCCACGACCTCGCCTTCCGGGCCGACGATTTCGGCGAGATCCGCGGCCGCGTAGCCGGGCCCCGCGCCGACGTCGAGCACACGCGAACCCGCGGCGATGCCGGCCCGACGCCAGCACTCGAGCACCGTCGGGCGCCAGACGCGATGCTGCAGGCCGAGGCGTCGAAGCTCCTCGTCGTGGGTACCGAGAAAGTAGTCGCGGTCAATCGCCATCGTCAGTCTCCGGGCGGCAGGACTTGCAGTTCCACAGATGCGATTCGATCGCGGCCATCGCGGGGTCGATCTGCGCGAGCCAGGATTCGGCAGTAAGCGCAGCAGCGAGATCCGGTTCGAGGGTCGGCACTTTGACGTGGTAGGCATCGCCATAGCAACCCGGTTCCTGCCCACAGCCCCGCTGCAAGTCCCAAAGGCCATCGGTCGGTTGCAAGCAGTACTTCGAATCCGGCAGGCAGACTCTCTTTCCCTCGGACCAAAACCGCAGGCGATCACCCACTGGCTCGCCGACCAGCACGACGCGATCGCCGTCTGACTGCTCGATGAGCGCCGCCGCGACGATGCCGGCGGAAAAGGTCAGGCGAGAGACGATGACGTAGATGCGTCCGGGCACGGCCGCGGCGAGGCCGTTGAAGAACGCCACCGTCGGGTCGATGTTGCCGCCGCCGTCGAAGCGCAGGTCCACGATCAGGTTTTCTGACTTCAGCTCCCCGAGCCGGGCGCGGGCCGCACGCATGAAATCCTCGATCGGCTCATCGTCCGTCCCAAGGTGCGAGCGCAGCTGAAGATAAAGCGCGCCGATCGCTGGCAGTTCGACGATCCGGAACACCCGGTCCGGCTCCTGAAGGTAAAGCGGATCCTTTGCGGTTGCCGGCGCGGCAATCCAGCCGAGCGCGCTTTCGTCGCCGTACGGCGGTTGCGAGAACAAGCGTGGCAAATGCGTGCCTTGCGGCGCGGCTTTCTGTGGGATCATCTCGATTCTGCGGGTCGTTACTGCGCCGTTCCGCAACACGAGCGAGAGATTCAACTCCGTGGGCGTGGCAGCAAGGCCGAGCTCGTGCAGCAGTTCGGCGCGGTCGAGGAACAGGGAAAGGTTCCAGCGGCGATAGTTGTCGGGGCCGCCGACGAGGCGGCGAAGGCGCTCGAATACTTCGTCGATCGCGTGTCCGTCGATCGCCGTGACGCGCGCACCGAGAAGGTCCTCATGCTGTTTCGCCGCGCGCGCGACGACGAGCGCATCCGGAAACCAGAAGAAACGCAGCGGCGCGCGCCGGTCGGGCAGCCATGCGCTGTCGTCCGGATGCCAAGTGTCGTGACCGTTATCGGCGAGAGCTGTCGTTCGGGCGATGCCGAGCAGGAATTGCGCGGGCGTCAACTCGCCAGCGTGCGCGTCGAGCGAGGCGATGTGATCCAGTGCGTCACGGCGCGCGTCGGGGGAGAATGCCCGGCTCTTCTCTACATAATCATTGCGCAGCACAGCGAGATCGGCGCGGCGAGCGTGCGTGCTTGGCGGATCATCCGCCGCAATTGCAACCATCGTCGCGCCGAGCGCGCAAATAAAAGCCGAAAGAATCCCGCGCCTCACGGCGCGGCGCTCAAGCGCTGCTCCGCAGCGCCTTGCCATGCTTCAGGTAATGATTCATCCGCGATTCCCACTCGCGCATGAACTGCACGTAGTACTCCGCGGTGAAGGAGGCGAGGTACACATCGCCCTCCGGCCCGAGGCTCGTGTGGCTGTAGGTGATCTCCGCCTCGCTGCCTGGTTTCGCCGGCCGGACGCGGATGGTCAGTTTGCAGGCGGTGACCGACGGCGTGATCTTGATCATCTCGACGTAGCCGCGCGCCGGGTCGTGCCGCGTGATGTACCAGATCGAGTCCTGAACCTTCGCGTCCGTGATGAACACGCAGTCCTGCTCTGCCACGCCGGACTGGGTTAGCACGAGAATCGGATGCCACCCGTCAATCCAGTCCGCTTCACGCACCGGGCACATCAGGCGAAACACCTTAGCGGCGGGAGCGTTGAGACGCTGCTTGTAGGTGTGCGTGACGCGGTTGGGTGCTCGGATGTTCATGTTTGCACGGCTATGCGATGTGCAATCGAGCGCGCAGTCAAGTGGCGGGGCATTCGTCCGTGAGAGCCCGAGATCGGCCCGGGTCCCCGCTCGGCGCCGCGAAGCGGTGCTGAAAGGTGAAGGCGTTGGAAGTCGGCCCGTGTTGCCGTAGATGGTCCAGGCGCTCGATCGCCTCCTCGATCGAGGGACGATGACCGGTGGGGACCCACCACAGCACGATGAACGGTTGGTCCATTTGGGCAAACCACTGCCGCCGATTGCGCAAAACTTCCGCGTGACGTGTGCGATAAACGAATGCCTGGAGTGCTTCCACCGACTCCCAGACGGAGAAGTTAACGAGCATCAGGTCGTCATTGAAGGGCCGCAGGCCTGTTGCATCCCCCTGCTCCGTCTGGAATCGCCAAACGAAGCCGGGAGTGCCATCGGCGACAGCGTTGATCTCCGCGAGACGGGCGACGAATCCGGCGAGCTGCGGTGTATCCAACGGCGCGAGGATGCGTCCGATATTCAGCTGGGCAAGCTGGAAGTCAGGCATGGCCGCAATGTATCACTGCTTGCGCAGGAAGACGTGGATCGCCCGTTCGCCCTCGATGACCTTCGAGCATTCATATCCCAAAGCACGCAGATCAATGTCCCTCATGAGATGCTCACCGGAACCGAGGAGGACCGGCCGGATGACGAGATGCAGCTCGTCGATGAGGGCGGCGCGCAGATACTGGCGAATAGTGGCTACGCCGCCACCGAGGCGGACGTCGCGGCCGTCTGCTGTGGCGATCGCCTGCTCCAAAGCGGCGTGAATGCCTTCGGTGACAAAGCGAAACTCCGTGCCTCCCGCCATCCTGATCGGCGTCCGCGGGTGATGCGTCAGCACGAAGACCGCCGTGTGGTACGGTGGCTCGTCACCCCACCAGCCCTTCCATTTATCGTCTGGCCATGGGCCGCGAATAGGGCCGAACATGTTGCGACCAAGAATCCAGGCGCCGATTCCGGCGAAACCTTGTTCTGCAATACTGTTATCGATTCCCGTCTCTCCACCGTCATCGCCTTGCATCTTCCGCCACATGCGCGTGGGGAAGAACCACTCCATCAACTCCGGGCCCTTGACGCCGAGCGGGTTCTGGAGATCCTGGTTCACCCCGGCACCAAAGCCGTCGATGGAAATCGCGAAGCTTTGGACGCGGAGTTTCGATGCTGCTCTCTTCGCTGTCATTTCTTCACCTCTTTGTCGACGAATTCGTCGTATATAGACGAACGACGGGTCTCAGAATCGACATGGCGAGAATGTCGATTCGCGCTGCCGCCATACGACTGAATAGTGGAGGTAAACACCGATGAGAAAGCTGGTGATAACGACGTTCCTGACCTTGGACGGAGTCATGCAGGCGCCCGGGGCTCCGGACGAAGATCGGAGCGGCGGCTTCGTGCACGGCGGCTGGTTGGTGCCGTACGCCGACGAGGATCTGGGGCGTTTCGTAACGGCCTGGATGGAGCAGGCCACCGCATTCCTGTTGGGGCGAGGGACGTACGAGATCTTCGCAGCGCACTGGCCGCGAGTTACGGATCCGCAGGACGCCATCGCGCGCGCATTGAATAGCTTGCCGAAATACGTGGCCTCGAGGACCTTGAAGTCAGCCGAGTGGCACAACACGGCGGTGATTCAGGGCAACGTCGTGGAGGCGGTGCGCGCGTTGAAGCGAGAGGGCAGCGGTGAGATACAGGTGCATGGCAGTCCCGGGCTCGCCCAGACGCTGATCGCGAACGACCTCGTCGATGAGTACCGCCTCTGGGTTCATCCCGTGGTGCTGGGCAGCGGCAAGCGACTCTTCGGCACCGGTGCCGTGCCGGCGGCACTGAAATTGAGCGCTACGAAAGCAACCAGCACAGGTGTTGTCGTCAACACGTATGAACGTGCAGGTCAACTCCGCTACGGCGAGTTCTCCGTCGATGAACAGACGAGCACGCAACGTCTGTTCGAGGGTGAATTTCGGCCATCACGATCACGGAATCCGCAGGACACGCGGATGTTGTGGCGTGGCCCATTCGTGACACAGGTCATCCACGAAGCGAACGAGATCAGACTCTTGAACTGAACTTGGAATGAAAATGTCGTCCGCGCATCGGCGCTTTCCATCACCACCCAGGTAAAACGTCTCCCAGGTATCGGCGCTGCGCTGGATGAGAACGGTGCGCCCAAACACATCAAGCTTGAGACAGGTCACGTCTTACAGTCGTTACGGGCGAGGCGCCGCCGGACGGCAACAAAAAGGGGCGTATCAGTCTACGCCCCTCTCGGTTTTGTCATGCCCGTGACCTTAGCAGTATCAGAAGTCCTGCGAGAACCGGATGCCGATCGTGCGTGGGCGCGCCTTCACGCCTTTGGTCTGAACGCCGCAGACCTGCGGGGTGCACTCGCTCGTCACGCCGAGCGGGGCGTCCTCGTTCGTGACATTGGACACGTAGAGCTCGACCGCGTATGTCTCGCGCTCGAGGCCGAAGGCGAGGTTGAGGAACGTGGACGACGGGATGTCGCCGTAGACGGCGTTGTCTGCGAGTTCCAGTTCTGAAGCCGTACTCGTCTGGTAGCTGAACGCCCCCTGCGTGTACGCGTCGAAGCCGCCCAGCGGGAATGAATACCGGGCGATCACGTTACCCTTGAAATCGGGAGTGACCGGAAGCGGCGTTCCTGCCGGGGCCTTGACGTTGACGCAGATCGTGCCGGTTGCGTCGAAGTCGCAGAAATCCTGCGTCAGCTTGCTGTCGTAGTAAGCGAGCCCAACGCCCAGGCGGAGATTGTCGGACGGCAGCCAGTCCATCTGCGCTTCGATGCCCTCGACTTCGGCCTTCCCGCCATTGGCCACCTGCGTGATGCCGTTCGCCCCCTGGAACGAGACCTGGATGTCGTCCCATTCCTCGAGGAACACCGCGCCATTGAGTTGCACGCGGTCATCCGCGAAGCGGGTCTTCCAGCCGAGCTCGTAGTTGGTCAGGAAGTCCGAGACGTACTCGCCGGCGAACGGATTGCGGTTGATGCCGCCCGGCCGGTAGCCCTCGGACCAGGTCGCATAGAGAAGGGAAGTATCGGTCGCCTTCCAGGAGAGGTTCATGCGGTAGACCTGGTCGCTTTCCTTTTTGATCTTGTCCACGTTCTGGCAGGGAACGTCGTTCAAGGAATCCGCCTGCAACCGGCA
>Ga0187892_10012323_pt1 | contig 10191 bp, 22 predicted proteins | sample MA1701073metaG_FD_139345 | JGI IMG/M metagenome (GOLD analysis project Ga0187892, IMG submission 139345) | Bio-ooze microbial communities from a basaltic lava cave in the Kipuka Kanohina Cave System on the Island of Hawaii, USA - MA170107-3 metaG ...
AGGCGGCGGCGGAGGCGGCGGAGGCGGCGCGGGAGTGCGTATCGCAGGGACAGTCGGCCCAAGCTTCCGCAGCCCCGATGGCACGCCGGGGTCGGTCATCCTCTGGGTATTGCGACTCGGACAGTGGGAGTACCTGTTGGATACACCACGTAGCCAACCGCACGGGGAGCACCCGGTCATCACTGTTCGTGCCCATCAACCGAGGAGCTAGGTCGAGCAACGCCGGGCGCTTGGTGTCGTCGAGCGTGTCGTTAGCTCGGGCTGCCAGGACGCGCAGCACCGGATGCACGCACTCGGGACTGCCGCTCCACCCGGCGCGGTCAATCCAGTCGATAACCTGATTGATGCAGCCGCCATCGGCGGGCGTCGCCCCAACGCCGCTACGGAGATACGGAACCCCCCGCTGGAGTTGGGTCATGATGCTTCCTCGGCAGCGATCGCCCGTTCAAACAAGCGTTTGATGGCGGAGAAGCGGCGGCCGGGGTGGTCGTTGTAATCCGTGACATCCAATTCGGTGTGGGAGAGGGCACGGCAAAGCGCCGCGCCGGCCGATACAGAGCGGTCCAATGTCGGGGTAACCGCCCTACACGCCCCAAGAGCGCACCGGGGTTCCCGTACCCCCGGGTCCGTCGGCCCGAATTCCCCCTGCCGCCATCCGTCCCGTTCCAGCAGGGCGAGGGCGGTACGTAGGTCGTCCGCCGTTCGCTTCATTCGCCTCATTCGCCTGGCCATCATCAAGAGCGACCGAGGAGCTTGTTCACGATGCTTCCCTCAGCTCGCGGAGCTTCCTGTCGTGATGCCCGTTCACGTGCGACGTGTACTCATCGTCGGACCCGCCGTACCCGAAGGCCTGGAGCCACGCCATCATCGTGTCGTGCGCGATCTTCTTCTTCCTCGCGAGGGGGAGCTGATCGCGCACCGCCGCCGGCAGCCGGCACATCGGACAATCCTTCAGGCGCTCCTCAAGTGCGAAGTCGAGGAGCGAGGCGGGGATCCCCGTATCCTTCGTCATGTTGCCACCCCTTCCGTTATCCGAACGCCAGTGGTAGGCCGCTCACTCGGGTGATCCAAACGCCAGCGGCGATCGTCGACCATCCCGATGAGGTCGGAGAGCGCGTCGAAAGACGCGCTCGTCCCGACCTTCGAATCGAGGAATCGTTCGATCACTTCGAGTTCTATCCGAGTCATTCCGTCTCTCCCGTTGCGTTGTCCCCCATTGCCTTGGCGATGGCGGCCGCTCTCCATTCGAGAGAAAGTGGGTCAGTCGCATAACAATCGCAGTCGTCAATGGGATGGAGGTACGTGTACGCCAGGCACCACCGTGCATGACCGGGCCGAATGGGAATGTTCACTCCGTCTCCCCCGTTGCATTGGCGATGACTTGGCGGACCGCTAGACCCCATGCGGCTAGGTCTACCGATGCGTCGTTATACAATGCTTGTAACAACGCCAACAAGTCCGGTGCGGCAGCGATGAGGCGGGCGTCGGCGGGACAACATGACAGCGCCACTCGATGCTCATTGACACCCGACGTACCAGCACGCAGCACGCGCCAATGTCCATGCGACGTTTCCGGCGGGAGTGCCTCCCACGGTCCCGGTGTGTGCCGCTTCATCGTGATCGTCACTCTCTCCTCCTCCGACTCGGGGCCCCTCGGCCCCTCGTCGTCGTCGGATCCGTTCACTGACGGACGGAGTCTACATGCTACGGCTCAACAGATGACAAAGGATTCCCACAATCGCCCACACATGTTGTTGCAACGTCTTGCAAGTGAGACCTGTAGCGATTGGCTCGGTCCTTTGTCAGTCTGGGAGTCGGGTTGATACCTTGCCCTTCTGATGGGTTCGACCGGGACGATTTCGCAGGATCTCCTCGATTGGAAGAGACGTCGCTTCGACCGCTTCAACGACCTCCTGTTCGAGCGAGTGCAGCTCGGCGACTCCGCGGCCTCCCCCCGGCGCGAATGGGTTGATGGCCCGGGCGGACGCATGTCCCGATCGATCACCCGATCCCTCGTTCGAGCCCTCATCGTTCGACTCGATGACGACATCCCACCCCCTCCTTCTCAACACCGTCTGTGGCAGGAGCAGGACAAGAACAATCGGCGGATCATCGAAGGAGGGAAGTGATGGCGCGGGCCGCGGGCTCATCGCACGCGTACACCTTCAAGCTGAAGGGGACGCGGAAGGGGGATGAGTACACCCTCGACTTCCCCTCGGTCACCCACGTCCTCAAGAGCGTCGCCGACTCGCTCGGCTTCGGCGCGATGGCGTGGTGGGGGTACAAGATCGGCATCCGCGCGCTCAATCCCGAACTTGACGACGACGACATCGGCGAGCTGTACGAGGCGGCGAAGCAGACTGACTGGACCCCGAACAAGGTCCGCGACGAGGCGGGGGAGCGCGGGACGGGCACGCACGACCTTCTCGAGGCGATCGCTCGGGATGAGGTCATAGCATCCCGCGAGGGCGATCTGTTCATCGTCTCGGGCCCCACCGAAACTCTCGCGGATCTGCTCGGGCTCGAGGGGAAAGAGAAGAAGGGCTTCCTCAAGGCTGGGACGGAAGCATTCGAACCCGTCGGATACCAGGAAGCCGGCGTCCGTTGGTGGCTCGATCAGACGGACCAGGAGATCTCGTTTGCCGAGCGTCCCGTATGGTCGGTTAGGCACGGCTTCGGGGGGACGCTCGACCTCGCCCGGGAGGTCGATAACATCTCATTCGAGATCGTCGACTACAAGACGCACAAGCCCGCTCCGGGCGCGCGGAAGGACGGGACGTATCGCGACGGGGAGGGACCCGCGTACATCGACGACCTCCTGCAGCTCGCCGGCTACCGGCAATGCGTCGAGGAGCTGGGTTTCGGGAGGGTCACCGGGACCCGCGTCGTCCTCCTCGGGCCCGACGGGTTCTACTACGAGGACACGAGAACCGTTCCAGCGCAAGCCTTCCTGAACATGAAGGCCGTCCACGATGACGTCTGTCGGAAGGCGGAGTGTCTCCGGATGGCCCGGGCGTACGGGGCGTACTGGGGGGAGGTGTGATGGCAGACGAGCTGGTACTGACGTTCGAAACCGAGCGACCGACGAAGAACACCGTCCGGTTCGAGGAGGTGACGGAGGACGACGGCGCGAGCGCCGTCGGAACGCTCTACGTGCAGAAGTGGGCCCTCCGAGACATCGGGAGGCCTGAGCGGATCAAGGTGACGATCGAGCCCGCGTGACGTGTACGCGCCGTGGGAGGATCGCCCCGAGGCAAGAGCGGACAGACTCGCCCGAGGGGCACCGGACACGACGGAGGAGGTGAGTGTGATGTCCGACGAGGGCTACAAGTTGCAGATCTCCGCGAAGGTTGGTAACACGATGGGCAACGTCCGCGCCGACGACGTAGAGGAGCTGGCGATGATGCTCGTGAACCTCCGCGACTCGGACGACGCGACCCTGCGGGGTCTCGCCAACCTGTTCGACGACGAGCTGGGTGACGAAGAGCGGGATGGCGGATCGAAGAAGAAGAAGCCGAAGTCCCGGTCGAAGAAGAGCCACGACGACGACGAGGACGAGGACGACGAGGACGAAGACGACGAAGACGACGATGATGACGAGAACGACGACCCGGCGACCCCGGCTCAGAAGAAGTTCGCGAAGCAGCTCAAGATCAAGGGCTACGCGAAGATGTCGAAGTCCGAGCTGAGCGACGCGATCGACGCGAAGACGAAGAGGCGGAAGCGCTGAGATGTCCGTGCCGTCCGGGGATCCCGGTCACAGCCCCGGCGGCACGGGCCCCGAACGTGGGGCTCGTGGGGGATCTACCTATCCCTCTCTTCGAGCCCCGCGTTGGGGGTGATGGAAATGTGGGTTCGATCGTGTCTGAGGCTCGCGTGCGGATGTCATATCGAGTCGATATCGGAACCGAAGTACGATCTGGGCGATCATTACGTCTGCTCGACCCACGGGTCGACGGAGATCGTCCGTGTATCGGCAGTCCGTGAGGTGAAATGACCGATCAACTCGCTCGGACGATCCAGAAGGCCGGGGGTCGGATCAAGACCGGTTGGGGGGACTTCGATAAGAAGGTCTACCTCCGCTCGAAGATCCTCGTGAATGTCTTCTCCGCACCGGGTGTCGGGAAATCGATGTGGGCGATCAACCTCGCCGCGCGCGTTCGAGTCCCGGTTCTCTACATCACGATCGACACGCCACTCGCGACGCAGGCGCTCCGGTGGTGGGCACTCATCGGCGACCGCGCGATCTCCGACGTAGAACGTCGTCCGCGCGCGGCGATGAGACGGGCGATCCGAGCCCCGTCGGGCGCGACGGTCGAATGGTGCGATACCCCTCTGGGGGCCGACGACGTCCCAGCACTCCTAGCGGCGGTGTCGGAGTACTGGGGCGAACCACCTCGCGTCGTGATCGTCGATGTCATCGGCGACCTCCTGTCGGAAAGGTCGTACGAGAGCTACACGTCCGCATTCGCCTCGATGAAACGCATCGCTCACCGATTCGGATCGACCGTCATCACCCTTCACCACGCAACGAAGAACGTCGACCCGGAGGAACCGCTCTACCTCCGGGATGTCGAGTACGCGGGAGACAAGCAACCCGACGTCGTCATCGGGATGTTCATCGCGAGCCGACGGACTGTCGTCGCTGAGATCCTGAAGAATCGGCTCGGTCAAGCGAGCCCGAACGGGAGCATCGAGGTGCGCTTCAAAGTCGACTTCGCGCGCGCCCGACTCGAGGAGTGGTAGATGATGAGCTACACTGAGAAACGGTTCAATGCCGAATATGCACAAGTAAAGGGCTCCGCGTTCAGGGACAAGATCCGCTTACAGATCACGGCGCAACGCATCCAGGGTGGGGATATGGAATCTCTCACCATCGATGTTACGATCGACATCAACCAAGCCCTCCGCGTCAGAGACACCTTCCGGAGACTCATCAAGGATTCGATCGCCCAACAGAGAACGCAGATCGACGCACAGGAGAGTTGGCTTGACCATCCGATCGACTGACACCGAATGGGTCGAGGGGATCCGCGTTCCGACCGAGACGACCCTGAAGAAGTACGGGCTGACGGTCTCGACGTGGCTCGATCTCGCTGCACTGGAAGGGTTTACGTGCGCCATCTGTGAGAAGAAACCGAAGTCGGGCGTCCTCCACATCGAGCACGAGCACGCCCGCAGGTGGAAGAAGATGCCCCCCGAACAGCGGGTTCTGTTCATCCGGGGGCTCGTGTGCCAGTTCTGCAACCGATTCGTTCTTGCCCGGACGATCACCCTCAGGAAGGCGAGGAGGATCGTGTGGTATCTCGAGAGATACGAAGGGAGGTCGACATGAACGACTCCGTCGTGCCTACTCTGCTCGCCCTCGCGGCGGGCATCGCGATCGGTTTCACGCAGGGGAGGATCTTCGAACGGTGGGAGTTCACGAGGAAGGGCTACCGGAAGAAACGGAGGGACGAGTGAAGACGATCGTCTACACGGACGGGGCGACGTCCGAGACGAACCCGGGTCCGGCGGGGGCGGGTGCCGCCTTCTTCTTCGAGGACGAACTAGAGCCATTCCTCACCCTCTGCGAACCCCTGGGTATTTCGACTAGCAACGTAGCCGAGTACCGGGCGGTCGTGCTGGCGATCGAGAAGTGGATCCTCGAGATCGCCGACGCGGACCACCAGAATCTCGACATCCGCACGGACTCGGCCCTCATCGCGAATCAAGTCAATGGATCATTCGCAACGAAGAGCAAGGGGCTCCGGCCTCTGCAACAGCAGGTCTTGTGGCTTCAGAAGATCGTCGAACGCGCGGGGGGCGAGATCACGATCTCGTATGTCCCGCGGGAACAAAACGAGGATGCCGATATCCTCTCGAAGGAGGCCGCGGCGCTCGCGAGGGATCGAGTCGAATGAGCCTGTCCGAGCGGGCCGCCGCCCTCAAACAGTCGATCCCCGTCGAGCTGATAATCGTCTCCCTCGGGGGCGAGACCTTCTACCAGCCAGGCTCTGGATGGACGAAGACCCGGTGTCCGTTCCACGGCGACGATCACCCGTCGGCGAGCATCTCGCCCGACGGGATGTACTTCATGTGCCTCGCGTGCGGTCACAGGGGCGATGTGTTCGACCTTGTACAACAGGCGGGATTCGCTAGCAACTTTCCGGAGGCGATCGAGTGGCTCGAAGAACACGTTCCGATCCCGGGCGAGAGTACTACCGGCAACTGGTGAAAGAGATCCTCGGCGGTGAGTCGGATGCGTACGAGTGGCTCCGGGCCCGGGGCATCAGGAACTGGACGATCTCCCAGTGGAAGCTGGGCGTCGTGAGGGATCCCGTGAAGGGCCACGAGCGATTCGAGGGGTCAGTGTCGATCCCGTATCGCGACGCGCTCGGGCATGAGCGGGGGGTGCGCTTCCGGAGGATCGATGGCCGGCGGCCGAAGTACGACGGGGTCTTCCGCGGGACTGCTCATCTCTTCGGAGTGAAGTTCTCGAATGAGCCGATCGTGTACCTTACCGAGGGTGAGTTCGACTGCCTTATCCTCCACCAGATGGGCTTCAAGTCCGTCGGGGTCCCGGGCGCGAGCGTCTGGAGGGAAGAATGGAAGTGGCTCTTCCGGTCGGCCGATGAGATCGTGATCGTCCCCGATGCCGACGGGGATGAGACGAAGGAAGTGAAGAAGGGGCGGCCGATGACGATGGCGACGGGCGGGGCTCTCTTCCGGACGAAGATCATGGGTTCGCTCCGTGATTCGCCCGCTCTCGTCCGGGTTGTGAATCTCCCACGCGGCCATGACATCAACTCGCTTTACCTGAAGGATCGGAAGCTCCTACGGTCGCTCTTGGAGGGACGATGAGGTGCCGACGTTGGGAAGACCACGTCTGGGTCCGCGTGATCCGGAACCTGTTCCGCTGCGCGAACTGCCGTGAGGCCGGGTACGGGATAACACCGTGATCGCCGAGGGCTTCATCGAACTTCTGACTGATCCCGCCCACTGGGGGCTAGAGGTCGTATCGGAGGGAGTGTTCTTCGTGATCGAGATCCTGATCCTCGACAGACTCCTCCACCGGTCGCATCCGATCATCCGCCCACGGCATGGCCGGCGCGAAGACCACAAGAGAGGTTGAGGATGAATCCCGACCTCACGTGGGCGAAGCCGTACGGGACGGTTGTATTCGACCTCGACGGGATCCTGGCCGAGACTACGTGGCCCCGCCGGCACGAGATCGGGACTCCGATCCCCGAGGGTGTCGAGATGCTCACCCACTACGCCGACGAAGGATTCGTTATCATCATCTACACGTCTCGACCCCACGAGGACGAGAGTCTCGTGTGGCGGTGGGTCAATGAGAACGATCTGCCGGTAGATCAGATTGTGTGCGGAAAGCCCCTCGCCGCGCTGTACGTCGACGATCGCGCCTACCGGCCCGAGTGGGTGGAGGAATGGCATGGATGAGAGTTACGATCGAACCGAGCAAGACGCGATCCTAGAGGTCTTCTCGACGATGCTCGCGGAGGTCACGAAGGATGGGGGGCAGAAGCGTCAGGCCGGTCTCAAGCCCCCATGGTGGAGGGACGAAGGGCACCTACCGGCGATCTTCTCCCACCTGTACAAGTACTTCCACGGGGAACTCAACGATCCCGATTCGGGCGTTCACCCGTTCGTCCATCTCGCCTGGAGGGCGCTCGCCATCGCCTACCAAGAGACGTACGGCCAGACCAACCCTCGCCCATGAACGACGACGGCGTCCTCTGGTACCGGTGCGAGAACGACTTCTGTCTCCGGTACCATTATCCGACGGATGTCTTCCCGACGGAGAGCGTCGAGTGCTCGGAATGTGGACAGATGATGTCGGCGATCTACCCACCTAGCTTCGACATCGACGTCTACTGACTGAGACGCTTCCTCGCAACCTCCTTCAAGAAGGTCGCGAGCGCCATCACCCCCACCCCGTCCGCCCCGACGATGAACGCTTCGTACTCGCCGGCGAAGTCGAAGAGGGTTTCGGGGACGTTGTACGCGGCGGCGATGCCCGCGACACCCTCGATGACCGTCCAGAACACACGACTCCCCTCGGTTACGAGCTTCTTCAGGAACTCGACCATGATCTCACCCCCTTCCATTTCCATTCTTCCTCGACCCGTTCCCATTGCCTCGTGTCGCGAAGTAGAAGACGTTCACCCCGGTCACGAGCCCGGCTGCCCATGCGGGGATCGTTGCCCCGTCCGGATGATCGGTGAGGACTTGCAGGCTGGCGATCCCGAAGACTCCAACCGTCACGATGAGCGCGATGATCCCCCGAACGTCCCAGTCGACACGTCGATGTTTGAAACGGGGATCCTCAGACGGTCCGAGCCCGTGAGTCATGTGATCTCTTCTTCTATCCGCACGGTTCGCTCGTGTCGATCAGCGGGTAGCACGAGGTGTGAACGTGGCTCGCGTGGAATACGCCGGTGTACTTGCGACGCGACCACGGTCCGATCCTCCTGGTCGAGATCGTGTCCCGGAAGATCAGCTCGGAGACTGGGAGTCCATCAACTCCGGATTCAAGGAAGTGTATGCCCATCCTCCGTTGCCAGTTGAAGACCTCCCACAGGTATTCGACGATCGCCTGGGTCGTCTTCGCGTCCTTCGGGGCCTGCCAATCGGTCGCGTTCCCGAATCGGTGCTGGCTGCCTAACTTGCACACGTACGTGCCCGCCCAACCGATATCGGGGAACTTCAGAACGGTCGCCCGCCAGACGGACTTCATGGGACCCGTGTGGAGTGTGGGTGGTGCCACCGGATCGAGTCCGTACTCGACCCTGGCGATCCTCAGGGGACTCTCCGTTTCCTTCGGGACCCTCTCCCGAACCTGTTTCAAGGCGACCTTCAGGGAGACGGGGAAGCCCAACTCCTCGCTCCCGAGACGCTCGACGCGGTACAGGACTTCTCCCATCGGACCTCCTCAGTCCCTATTCCCTACGAGGACGAGCCGGATGATATAGCCGGCCTTCCGCCCTTCCCCGATCTTCTCTCGGAACTTCGGAAGGAAGGGGGTGACGTTCGTGATTGAGTGTACTCGGACGGTCCATATAACGCCAGGCTCGTAGAGCGTCACCCAACGGTAGGCGAGCCTCTGGAGCATCCTCCGAACAACGTGGGGATCACCCTGGAAGACGATGGGCCCCCCTGTATCCTTCCGGTCCTTCTCGAGAACTCGGATGAACCGAACGAGCCGGAACTCCGACGAGTCGGGGATCGGGTTAGACCGGAGGAGGATGCCGATGATCTCGGGAGCGGCCGTCCGTCCGGCATTGGCGAACGACCGGAGGCGCAAGGAAAGGAAGCGAGACTCGAGATTCGAGAATCGAATCTCCCTTCCGTCCGACCCGGCGGTGGTACTCTCGAGGGCGTTCACCCAAACGGCGCTCGCCGGCAGCTCGTCCGCGTAGTCGAGACGAACGATCGTGTCGGACGGGAGGGGCGCGTGGGATGCCTGGATCGTGTCCCAAACCTTCTTCGCCGACGTTTGCCAATCGGCAACTGACAGGATCATCTGCGCCTCGGCGACGAATGTCGCTGTGTCTTCGTAGTACAGACCATCACTCATGATCGTGAAGAGCACCCGGCCCTTGTAGAAGACGACGCTCCGGACGCGGCGATTCGCACCGCCGCCTCCCTTCTTCAGGTAGTGAGCGAAGGCACCCGTCCCGAGATGCTGGATCGCGAGCCCATCGCGCGATCCGAAGGGGAAGCCGGAGGAGAGCGACCACCCAACAATCGTCTTCTCCCCGACGGGCTCGATCGCTCGAACTGACAGATCATTCGAGCCGGAGCCCTCACCCTGCGCGATCTTCGTGTAGGAGAGAACCCCCGTGTCGGGGTCGTCGATCTCAGCCTGGTAGAGAACGGGGTCGAAGCCGTCGGAGATCGTTCGGATCCCCCCTCCGATACGACCAGAGTTCAGGTAGCCCGATCCCGCGTACATGAGCTGATCCTGCGGGAAGCCAGTCTCGCTCTTCTTCTCGAGCGCCGTGCCGGCCGTGTTGAGACGGTACGCGTGGATCCTCGAGATACGGGCGGCGGAGTTGACTGCGATCGCGTACACGTACGCACCGAGTTCGAAGATATTCTCGAAGATCCACCCGGCGGGAAGGGTTTCGATGTTCGCCGCGATCCCCGTCGCTATGGGGATCTCGGCGATCGTTACCCCATTCGATG
>Ga0187892_10012324_pt1 | contig 10191 bp, 8 predicted proteins | sample MA1701073metaG_FD_139345 | JGI IMG/M metagenome (GOLD analysis project Ga0187892, IMG submission 139345) | Bio-ooze microbial communities from a basaltic lava cave in the Kipuka Kanohina Cave System on the Island of Hawaii, USA - MA170107-3 metaG ...
CCTTTCTGCTGCGTCGCGCCAATGAGCTTGCGTATCTCGCTCCTGTTCAGGAGCAGCTTTCGTGGACGCGTCGGATCCGCGTTTTCGCGGCTGGCCGGCTCGTACGGGCTGATGTGCATGTCGCGGAGCCAGACCTCGCCACCTTCCACGGACGCGAATGCCTCGGCCAGGCTGACCTGACCGGCCCGTACCGATTTTACTTCAGGTCCGACCAGCACGATCCCCGACTCCCACGACTCCTCGATGTGGTACTCGTGCAGGGCTTTCCGGTTGCGCGCCAGGATCTTGCGGGCGTCGGACGGCGGCTTCATGGCGGGGAATCTAGCGCAAGACGCGGCATTGTGCGCGGGCCGCGGCGCGTGGACCGTCAGTTCAGGCGTTCCTTCTGGCGCCTGCGCGCACGCCGCACAGCCGCGACCTGGCCGACTTCGCCGCCAATGATGAACGCCACGCACATGTAGTAGATCCACAGCAGCATGACGATCAGTGTGGCGAAGTTGCCGTAGGTCGTGGTGTAGGACGCGATATTCGTGGCGTACCAGCCGAAGGCGGTTTTCAGCAGCTCGAAGAGCACGCCGGTGAAGGTGGCCGAAATGAAGGCGATACGCCACTGCGGCCGGCGCGCCGGCAGGTAGCGGTAGATGAGCACGAACATGAACCAGACGGAGAGGAACGCGGCGAAGTTGAGGGCAATGTTGTCGAGCGTGGCGAAGCGGTTCGGATCGATGCCGAGCATGCTGCGGCCGAAGCTGCCGACGCCCTGCAGGATGACAGAAATGCCGACGTTGATGGCGAGCAATGTGCCGGCGGCAATGACCATGCCCATGTCGAAGAGCTTGCCGGCGATCATGCCGCGATCATTGTCGAGATCGAAGATCTCGCGAAGCGCAGTCCGCAGCGTGCCGACGAGCCCGGTCGAGAGCCAGATGAGGAAGAGTGTGCCCACGCCTACGAAGCCGGTGGAGCCGGCGAGCAGATCGTCGAGCGTGCCGCGCAGCGCGGTGATGAGTTCGGGATCGAGCGCGGGCAGGGCCTGGAACGCGTAGCTAAGGACCTGGTCGGTGGCGCGAGGGCCGAAGCGCGATTGCAGCAGGAGGCCGGCCACGCCGAGCGCTGCCAGCATGAGTGGCACAATGGCGATGACGACCTTGAACGCAATCGCACCAGCGATGAAGAAGATGCCGTCCTCATCCGCCTGCTTCCAGGTGCGGGCGATGTAGTCGCCGATATCGGCGAGGACGAGCCGCAGCCGCGATCGCTCGGTGGGGCGCCGGTCGGTTTCGCTCAAACCGGAAGGTCGTCGGAGGGCGTGGAATCCGCGGCGGTGCTGTTGGCGGGCGGCCGCCGGGCCGCCTCGACACCGGCACGGACCCGGTCGCGGGTTTCGCGTACGCGCCGCTCGACGTCATCGCGCGTGTCCCGCGCGGCCTGGCGCCCCGCCTCGAAAGCGTCCCGCGCGGCATCGAGACGGTCCGACACACCGGAACGGACGGTATCGAGCGTCTGCGAAACCGCATCCTGCACATTGCGCACGGTGTCCTCGGCGCGCTCGCGCAGGCGCCGCACGCCGGTGCGAATCTCGGCGCGTGTCTGCTCGCCGGAACGCGGTGCGAAGAGGAGCGCTACGCCGGCGCCGACCAGGGCGCCCAGCAGGAACGCGCCAATACCGCCGCTCCGCCGTTCGATCACGATGTAGGGATCATCATGGTGACTCATCTCGTTCTCCTCATGCCTCGCCCCGCGGGATGCGCCGGGCGTCCGGTGAATGCTTGCCGCTCACGCGGCGCCGGCCGGCTCGTGCAGATAGCCGAGCAGCCGGTCGCGCAGTCGGTCTTCATCAATGCCCAGGATGCGTGCAGTGCGCGTGTGATCGCCGCCGGTGAAGGCAAAGGTCTTGAGCGTGACCATGCGCTCCGAATCGGCGAGCGACGTGCCGACGGGAATGCGGACTTCCTTCTCGTCGAGCTGGAGGTGACGGGGCTGGAGATCCGCGACCTGGATGGTATCGCCCTTGGCGAGAATGACGGCCCGCTCGACGGCATTCTTGAGCTCGCGCACGTTGCCGGGCCAGCGATAGGTCTCGATGTATTCGAGGCTGCCATCGCTGAATACACGGATGTCCTTGCCCAGCTCGTCAGCGAAGTTGCGGAGGAACGTTTCCGCGAGGAGCCGGATATCGCCCGGGCGGTCGCGGAGCGGTGGCACCACGAGCGGCACGACCGCCAGCCGGTGGTAGAAGTCCTCGCGCAGATGGCCATCGCGCAGGGCCTCCTTGAGGTCCCGGTTGCTGGCGGCAATCACCCGGATATCCACGGAGATCTCGCGTTTCCCGCCCAGCCGCCGGAACGCGCGCTGCTCGAGCGCGCGCAACAGCTTGACCTGAATGTCCGGCTTCATTTCGGCGACTTCATCGAGGAACAGCGTGCCGCCATCCGCCTGCTCGAACGCACCGGCCTTCTCCGTGAGAGCGCCGGTGAACGCGCCCTTTTCGTGACCGAACAGTTCGTTCTCGAGGATTTCGCGGGGAAACGCGCCGCAATTGAGTGCGACGAACGGGCCCTTCTTGCGCGCCGACTTGTTGTGAATGGCCCGCGCCACGAGCTCCTTGCCGGTTCCACTCTCGCCGACGATGAGGACGCTTGCATTCGAGGAAGAGACGGCCTCGATCACATCCCAGACGCGGCGCATTTCCTCGGACTGGCCCAGCATGTCTCCATAGCGCGTGAGACTCTCGAGCCGCTTCTGCAGCCGCTTGTTGGCCGTGCGCACATCGTACTTCTCCAGCGCTTTCGGGATCAGCGCCTTCAGCCGTTGCACATCGAGCGGCTTCGTCAGGTAGTCATACGCGCCGTGACGCATGGCTTCGACGGCGGGCGCGGCCGTGTTGTCCCCGGTAATGACGATGATTTCGGTGTCGATGCTGGCATCGCGCATGCGCGCGAACAGCTCGAGCCCGCCCATGCCGGGCATGCGCAGGTCGCAGAGCACGAGCGCGATATCGCCTCGGCGCACGAGTTCCCAGGCCTGCTCGCCATCGGTGGCGGTTTCCGTGGCGTAGCCCTCCTCCTCGAGAAGCAGCCGGAGCCCCTCGGAAATGTTCTTTTCGTCGTCCGCAATGAGAAGCTTGTGTGTGGCCGTCATGCACGTTACCAGCGTTTACGATCCCTCGATGTCGAAGCGGCAGTCTACTCGCCGCTCGAAGTCGCGGTCAATACGGTGCTGGGCAGCCGCAGGGCGATCGCGACCCGGGTATCGGACCCCGGTTCGAGCCGGACGGTTCCCCGCAGAGCGTCCAGCCACGCCGCCGCATCGGTCAAGGCCTCGTGGATCGGTGTCATGCGCACGGCCTTCGCGGCCGACGCGGTAAGCAGGAACGCCACGCCGTTGTGCTCGAGGGCGGCGGCCAGGTGGACGGCATCGCCCGGGCCGAGCCCATCGCAGACTCCAACGAACAGTCGGAGCAGCGTCCGTTGCAGCGGCTCGGGCGCGACGCGCACGAGGAGTGCCGGATCGGCGACCGGCCGCGTGAGCTGCAGATGACGGCTTCGTGCGCGCATCGCCATCAGCGGATCGAGGGCGACGAGCACGGTTTCGACCGTGAAGACGTGCGGCTCGGCCTCGGCCTCGCGGATCAGCGAGACGAACGCATCGGCCAGGCGATGCAGCCGCTGCAGCTCGTCCTCGATGACATTGGCTCGCTCGAGCACGCCCTGCGCGTCGGCGTGCTGGGCCCGCCGTCGCAGCACTTCGAGGTTGACGACGATGGACTGGACCGGACCGCGCAGCTCGTGCGAGAAATCGCGGGCCAGTGCGCGCAGCAGCTGCGCCGTGCGTTCGTCGGCCGTGCTCACGCGCACACGAAGCGAGGATCGCCCGGCGGGTCCTGCGGCGCAGCAAAGCCGGCGCGGCCCATGAGACCGTACGTCAGCTGCTTGCCCAGCTCGACACCCGGCTGGTCGAGCGGATCGACATCGTACAGCTCACCGGCGTACACCGTGGCGACCTGCAGCATCATGAGCAGCTGGCCGACCCGGTTCGCATCGAGCGCCGGCAGCTCGATCGTCATGTTCATGCGGCCGGCGCGAGTGAGGGCGGCACGCGTGGCGCGGCGTTCGGCATCGAGCAGTTCGCCGAGCGAGTGCCGGCCGAGGTAGCCCAGCTCATCGATCTGCGGGTACGCTGGCGGAATCGCCAGATCGCGCGCGAGCGAGCGCACCGACAGAAACGTGATCGTCTTGTCGAACGGGCCTTCCATGTAGAGCTGCACCTGCGAATGCTGATCGGTCGCGCCCACCGCCTTGACCGGCGTCGGCCCGCGAAACACGTCCCTGCCCTGTCGGTCCCGCTGCTTGCCCAGACTTTCCGCCCAGAGCTGGCGGAACCAGTCGGCCACGCCGTACAAACGGTCGGAGTACGGCATCATCACGTGAATGGGCGCGGCCTCCGTCGTGTGCGCCAGGTGCTGCAGCGCGGCAAAGATCGCCGCTGGATTGGCGTGGAAGTCCGGCGTGCGGCAGCGCGCGTCCATCTGCGCAGCACCCGCGAGCAGGGCGTCGACATCGATGCCGACCAGTGCGGCCGGCAGCAGCCCGACGGCGGACAGCACGCTGAACCTGCCGCCCACGTTCGGCGGAACCGGCAGCACCGGGATCGCTTCTTCCGTGGCAAGCCGGCGCAGCACGCCTTTCTCGGGGTCGGTCGTGAAGAGAACGTGGCGGCGCCAGGCTTCATCAAGGGAAGCGACCAGTCGCTCCCGAACGATCAGGTACTGCGCCATGGTTTCGGCCGTCGCACCGGACTTGCTGATGACGTTGACCAGTGTGCGCCGCAGGTCCAGCCGGTCGAGGAACGGTGCGATCGTCGTCGGATCGATATTGTCCAGGATGTAGAGGCGCGGATAGTACTCCCGGCCTTCATCGCTCAGCTCGTTCCAGTGCGGCGCGAGCAGCGCCTGCTGCAGTGCGAACGCGCCCAGCGCCGACCCGCCAATGCCGAGCACGATCACGCAGTCGAACGCCTGGCCGACGCCGTGGGCGAACGAGCGGATGCGATCCAGCAGCTCCTGCTGGTTGGGCAGATCGAAGAAGCCGAAGCGCTGCGCGGCCCGACCCGCCTCGACCTGCGCGTGCACGCCGGCAAAGCGCCGCGCCACATCGTCCAGCTGCTGCGCCGCGATGCCGCGAGCCTGCGACGCTGATCGTATCATGTTGTTGTAATCGAGATTCACGCGTTCCGTCATTCGCTGGCCTCGGGTTCCGTCAGTCGGTTTCGATGGGCACGACCAGACCATCCCACGCGGGCTGGATGCCGGCCGGCAGCGCCGCCTCGAGCGCGGCGTGCCGCACGCGGTGTGTCAGATGCGTAAGGTACGTGCGTTCGGCGCCCAGCGCGCGGGCCGCTTCGACAGCTTCCTCGATGTTGAAATGCGTGGGATGCGGGTTGCCGTGCCACAGCGCATTGAGTACGAGAACGCGAACGCCGCGCAGAATCGACCGCGCTTCGCCGGTCAGCTCCTTGGCATCGGTCACGTAGCCGAGGGCGCCGCTGCGAAATCCCCAGGCCGTAACATCGCCGTGCGGCACGGCGAACGGCGTGAGCCGGAATCCCGCGATCTCGAGGGTGGCGCCGGCTTCATAGACACGGAGATCGATTTCCGGTTTCGTGGTTCCTTCCGGCGGACGATACGCCGGATCGAAAATGTAGGGGAACGTGCGGTTGAGTCGTGCGGCCGTGCCGGCATCGGCCCAGGCCAGGAGCGGGCGGCCGGACCGGGCGGAGAACACGCGCAGGTCATCGATGCCATGCGTGTGGTCGGCGTGCGCGTGCGTGAAGAACACGGCATCGACGCGGCCAATGCCGGCGGCCACCATCTGGAGTCGCAGCTCGGGTGGCGTATCGATGAGCAGGCGACGCACGCCGTCATCGCTTTCGAGCAGCGCCGCGTGACGGCCGCGCCGGTCGCGCGCATCGGCGGAAGTGCACACACTGCAGCCGCAACCAATGACGGGGATGCCGAACGACGTGCCCGTCCCGAGGAAACGCAGCTTCACAGCTCTTCGACGCGCAGCATGTTGGTCGTACCGCTGACGTGAAACGGCACGCCCGCGGTGACGACGATGCGCTGGCCTGCGCGGCCGAGGCGGTTGCGGATCAGGTACTCGCGGGCGGCGGCGAGCATGCGATCGTAGCTGACTTCGCCCTGGGCGAGGACGGGGTGCACGCCCCAGACGAGCGCGAGCTGGCGCCAGGTGCGGGCCTGATCGGAGACACCGAGAATGGGCACGGCGGGCCGGTAGCTCGAGACGAGGCGCGTGGTCGAGCCCGAACGGGTGAGCGTGACGATGGCGGGTGCGCCCAGACGCCGCGCCGCCTCGACCGTCGCCGTCGCAATCGCGTGCTCGGTCGCCGTGGCGCCCACGTGCAGGTGCTGGCCCGTGGGCATGTCGTAGCGCGGGCCCTGCTCGAGCAGCTGCATGCGCTCGATCTCGCCCACAATGCGGACCATGGCCTCGACGGCGAGAAACGGGTAGGTGCCGGCTGCGGTTTCTCCGGACAGCATGACGGCGTCCGATCCATCGAATACGGCGTTGGCCACATCGCTGGCCTCGGCGCGTGTGGGCCGCGGATTCTCCATCATCGACTCGAGCATCTGCGTGGCGGTGATGACGGGCCGGCCGTGCAGGTTGGCGAGCTGGATGATGCGCTTCTGTGCGATCGGTACTTTCTCGAAGGGCAGCTCGACGCCGAGGTCGCCGCGTGCCACCATGACGGCGTCCGCCGCGGCGAGAATCGCTTCGAGGTGGTCGAGCGCACTGTCCTTCTCGATCTTTGCGACGATCAGCGCGCGGCCCGCGAGACGCTGGCGCAGATCGAGCACATCGGCGGGCCGCTGCACGAAGGAGAGACCGATGTAGTCGACGCCGCGGGCCAGCGCGAATTCGAGATCGGCGATGTCCTTGGGCGTGAGTGCAGGCGCACTCACGGCAATACCCGGCAGGTTCATGCCCTTCTTGGGCCGCAGCAGTCCGCCGCGCACGACCTGGCAGGTGACGCGTGGTGGTGACACATCCTCGACGCGCAACTCGAGCAACCCATCATCGAGAAGGATGCGTTTTCCCGGGGAGACGTCCTGCGCGAGCTGGGCGTAGGTCGTGGGCAGCTCGTCGCCGGACGCCTGGTCCTCGGGCACGAGCACGACTGTGCGATGCTCGGTCAGCAGGACGGCCTCGGGCAGTGCGCCGATCCGGATTTTCGGGCCGGCCAGATCGGCCAGGACGGCCATCGGCTTGTTCATGGCCGTCGATGCTTCGCGCGTCCACTCGAGAACCTGCGCGGCGCGTTCGTGCGGCGTATGCGCGAAATTGATGCGCACGACGTCAACGCCCAGCTCCGCGAGCGCGTGCACCTTGTCCCGCTCCGCGGTCGCGGGACCGACCGTGGCTACAATGCGGGTTCGCACAGGAACTCCGTGCTCATGCGGAGAGCGCCGAGTGCACGATTTCGCCTGCGACCAGCGTAGCAATGCAGCGGACGGAGAGCATCTCGCGCGGATCGACCGCGAGCGGATCCGGCCGCCACGCCACGATGTCTGCCGGCACGCCCGGTCGCAGCACGCCGCCGAGTGTACCGGCGGCTTCGGCGGCGCGCCGGGTGTAGGCGACGAGGGCGTCGCGGACCGTGATGGTCTGATGGCTGTGCCAGCCACCGGGCGGCTGGCCCTGCAGATCGACGCGCACGGCGGCCGCCATCAGACCGAGCCGCGGATCCGCCGGCTCGACCGGCGCGTCCGAACCGAAGGCGAGGCGGGAGCCCGCGTCCCGCAGCGCGCGGAACGCATAGGTCCGCGCGGACCGCGCAGGACCCCAGTGCCGGTCCGCAATGGACCAGTCCGTAATGAGATGCGCCGGCTGCATCGAGCACGTGATGCCGGCATCTGCGGCATCGCGTTCGCGGCCGGGCGGCAGACATTGCACGTGCTCGATGCGATGCGGCATTGCGGGAACGCGCAGCTCGGGATCCGCGAGCACATCGAGGGCCAGCGCCACGGCCGCGTCCCCGATCGCATGCACGGTTGTTGCAATGCCGTCGCGCGCGGCGCGACGGACGTGGAAGCGGAATTCGCCGGGCTCGAGAACCTGGATGCCGCAGCTGGCCGAACTGATGTACGGCTCGAACATCCAGGCCGTCTGCGAACCCAGCGCGCCATCGAGAAACATCTTGACGCCGCCCGTGCGGATCCACTCGCCGCCAAAGCCGCTGCGGAGCCCGATGCGCAGGGCTTCATCGAGCTGGCGCAGCGGAATGTGCTGCAGCACCCGGAGCCGCAGCTCGCCACGGCCGCGCAGCGTTTCGAGCACGCGCACGGGTTCCGGTTCCGCAATGTGCAGCGCGGGCAGGTTGTGCACGGCCGTGATGCCCAGCCGGTGCAGCTCGGCTTGCGCTTCGAGAATGGCTTCTGCCGTTTCCTCGACGGTGAGCGCGGGCAGGCAGCGGGCTACGAGCTGGCCGGCATTCTCGAGCAGCACGCCCGTCGGTTGACCGGCCGCGTCGCGAACAATGCGCCCGCCTTCCGGATCCGGCGTATCCGGTCCGATCCCGGCGCGGCGCAGCGTCTCGCGATTGACCCAGAGCGCGTGCATGTCGTGGCTCTGCAGGATGACCGGGCGGTCCGGCACCAGTCGGTCGAGCGCTTCGGTCTGCGGCGGGCCGCCGCCCCAGCGGTGCGGGTTCCAGCCGCGACCGCGGACCCAATCGCCGGGGCGTCGCGCGGCGTGCTCTGCGGCCTGCCGCGCCACGGCCTCCGGGCTGATCGCCGCCGACAGGTCCGCCTCGCGCCGGGCCAGTGCCCATTCCGACAGGTGGATATGCGCATCCGTGAGACCGGGCGTGAGCGCGGCGCCCGGCAGGCGCAGCACGCGCGCGTGGCCGGTTGCGGGTTCCAGATCGCTGGCCCTTCCGACTGCTGCGATCACGCCCTCGCGAATCAGCACGCTGTCGGCATCGGCCGAGCCCGAATCGTCCAGCGTATGAACGCGGTCGGCGACGAGGAGCAGGGTCCTCGAATCGGCGTGCGGCACGTCAGGCTCCCGCCCTGTCGGCTTGCGCGGTGGATGCGGCGGAGGCCAACCGATACCTTGACGCAGGGACGGACCGTGGAGTGAGCATCTGGCGGGCGAATCCTAGGGCGCGGTCCGCGCGCGCGCAAACACTGGTCGTGTGATGCAATACATCGAGACGCAGGAAGCGGTGCCGGCGCTGCTGGCCGCGCTGGATGGCGAAAGCCTGCTCGCGGTCGATACGGAGGCTGCGGGCTATCACCGGTATCATGACCGCGTCTGCGTCCTGCAACTCTCGACCCGCGCGGCAACGTGGGTGGTCGATGCATTGGCGGTCCAGCTTTTCGAGCTGCAGCCACTCTTCACGAAGGCGGGACGCGAAGTCGTGCTGCACGATGCCGACTACGATCTGCGGCTGCTCGCGCGCGATCACGGCATCAGTCTGGCCCGCTTGTTCGACACCAAGCTGGCCGCGCAGTTCCTGGGTGAGCCCGCGATCGGGTTGGCCGGCCTGGCCGGCAAGTACCTGGGCGTGCGACTCGACAAGAAACATCAGCGCGCGGACTGGGCACAGCGGCCGCTGCCTCGTGAACTCATCGAGTATGCCGCGGACGATACGCGCCACCTGCCCGCGCTGCGCGACCAGCTGCTGAACGAGCTGCAGCGCGTCGGGCGGCTGCACTGGGCCGAGGAAGAATTCGCGCTGCGGGCCGCCGCGCCCGGCTGGAACGAAACCACGGATGGCGAACCGTACCTGCGTCTCAAGAACATTCGCGACTTCTCGGCTCGCCAGCTCGCGGCGCTGCGCGAGATGTACGCATGGCGCGACCGGACGGCGAGCGGCCGCGATGTCGCGCCGTTCCGCGTGCTGGCCAATGAAGCCATGGTTGCCGTCGCGCGGCTGATGCCGGACAGTGCCGCGGCGATGCAGGGCGTCGAGGGCGTCGATGCTGCGGCGCTGCGCAACGCACGCGAGCTGGTCGCTGCGGTGAGGCGAGCGCGCGAGCTGCCCGACGACGCGCTGCCGTCGCGGCGCCGCGGCCTGCGCCGGCCGGCACCGGATCCCGCATTCGAAGCGCTGGTCGAGCGCCTCAAGACCGTGCGCGACGCGGCCGCGGACCAGCTGGGGCTCGAC
>Ga0187892_10012325_pt1 | contig 10191 bp, 9 predicted proteins | sample MA1701073metaG_FD_139345 | JGI IMG/M metagenome (GOLD analysis project Ga0187892, IMG submission 139345) | Bio-ooze microbial communities from a basaltic lava cave in the Kipuka Kanohina Cave System on the Island of Hawaii, USA - MA170107-3 metaG ...
CGCAGCAGCGTCGACTTGCCGCAGCCCGACGGCCCGAGGATCGCGATGAAGTCGTTGTCCTCGACCGTGACGTCCACGCGCTCGAGCGCCGGCGTCGGCGCGCCGCCCCGCACGCCGGGGAAAGTTCGCGACACCGCCTCGGTCCTCAGAAGGCCCAAGGGTAGAGCCTCTGGTTCGCCCACTTGAACAGCAGGTCCGACACCAGGCCGATGACGCCGATGCAGAAGATGCCGAAGATCATCTGGCCGGTGTCGAGCAGGCGCTGGCTGTCCATGATCATGTGGCCGATCCCGCTCTCGGCGCCGACCAGCTCGGCGACGATGACGTAGGTCCAGGCCCAGCCGAGCACCAGGCGCAGCGACTCGGCGATCTGCGGCGCCGCGCCGGGGAGCATGACGCGCTTCACGATCGCCCCCGAGTCCGCGCCCAGCGTATAGGCCGCCTCGATCAGGTCGCGCCGCGTCGAGCCGACGATCACCGCCACCATCAGGATGATCTGGAACACCGAGCCGATGAAGATCACCGAGAGCTTCTGCGTCTCGCCGACGCCCGCCCAGAGGATCAGGAGCGGAATGAACGCCGACGCGGGCAGGTAGCGCGCGAAGGACACGAACGGCTCGAAGAACGCCTCGACCGGCTTGAACGCGCCCATCAGGATGCCGAGCGGGACCGCGACGATCGCCGCGAGCAGGAACCCGCCGACGACGCGGAAAACCGTGATGCCGACGTCCCTGGCGAAGCCGAACTCGCGGAACAGGTTGATCCCGGTGCGCAGCGTGTAGAGCGGGTCCTTGAGGAACATGGCGCTGATCAGGCCGCCGAAGGTGACGAGCGCCCACAACGCGAAGAACAGGATGAAGAACGCCGCCCCGAGCGCGAGGCGGGCCCTGTGCGAGACCGGCCTGAGGGGTTCCAGCGCCTACTGGAACCGCAGGTCGACCATGTCCGCGGCCTTCGGCTCCTTCTCGATGACGCGGTTCGACTTGAGGACGCGCACCGCGAACTCGATGAAGTCCTTGTGCTCCTTGGCGTAGTACGCCTTGTTCGCCGCGCGGTCGGTCCAGGTAATGAACGCCGCGGACTTGGCGAACGCCTCGCCCGACTGCTTGACCGTGCTGCCCATCAGCTCGTTGGACTTCGCAGGCTCGCGCTTGAGCATATCGAGCGCGTCGAAAAAGCTGTCCACGGTCGCCTTGACCACCCTCGGGTTCTTCTGGATGAAGTCCCGCTTGAACACGAGCACGTCGACCACCACCGGGTAGTCTTTCGTCGTCACCAGGATCTTGCCGGCGTCGGGCTTTTCGCGTACCGACGAAAGGTACGGCTCATAGGTGACCGCCGCATCGCCCTGCCCGGCGACGAAGGCCTGCGCGGCGGGATTCGCCGCCATGGTGGAGCGGGTGATGTCGCCGATCGAAAGCCCGTTCTTCTCGAGGATGTAGGACAGCATGAAGTGCTGCACCGTGCCCGGGCCGTCGACGTTCACCGACTTGCCCTTGAGCTCCTTGATCGAGTTGATGCTGTTGCGCACCGCGATGCCGTCGCCGCCGTTGGACTTATCGATGAGCGCGACCTGGACGGTGTCGATGCCGGCGGAAGTCCAGACGATGTGCTGGTCCACCGTGGTCGCCGCCGCGTTGAGCGCGCCCGCGGCGAGCGCCGCCGAACGCTGCACCGGAGGAATGAAGCGGATCTCGATGTCGACGCCGTTCTTCTTGAAGATCCCGGCGAGCTCGGCGAGCTTGAGCGGCTGGAAGCCGGTCCACCCGCTCATGCCCATCATCACCTTTTCCTGCGCGTGGGCGGCGCACGCCAGCGCTGCCGCGGCGATCAGTGCGAGCCATTTCATGTGAGTTCTCCCCGAAACAACCATTATCCGCTCAATCGGGTTTCGCGCCCACCGCCCGCACGATCCGGGTCCACTTCTGTGTCTCGGACCGGATGAAGCGGGCGAACTCGGCGGGCGAGCTGCCGATCACGTCGAAGCCCTGCAGGGCGAGCGGGTCGCGCACCTCGGGGAGCCGCATGACGCGCTGCGCCTCGGCGCCGAGCTTCTCGACGATCTCGGCCGGCGTGCCGGCGGGCGCGAGCAGGCCGATCCACGCGGTCGCGTCGAACGCCGGGAATCCCTGCTCGGCGAGCGTCGCGATGTCGGGCGCGAGCGCGCTGCGCCGCGCGCTCGTGACCGCGAGCCCCTTGAGCCTTCCGGCCCTGATCTGCGGCAGCACCGCGGGGCCGATCGCGAACGTGGCCTGCAACGTGCCGGCGAGGAGATCGGTCACGACCGGCGGAAAACCCCGGTACGGGATGTGCACGATGAACAGCTTCGCCTCGGATTTCAAGAGCTCCATCGTCAGGTGCGAGGCGCTGCCCGAACCGACCGAGCCGTAGGAGAGCCTGCCCGGGTTCGCGCGCGCGTAGGCCACGAACTCCTTCAGGTTGCTCGCCGGAACCGACGGGTGCACCGCGAGGATCTGCGCCCCGGACACGAGCAGCGACACCGGGGCGAGATCCTTCTCCGGGTCGTAGGGCAGGCTCTCGTACAGCGCCTTGTTCACCGCGATCGGACCGTTGATCCCGGTCACCAGCGTATAGCCATCGGGCGCCGACTTCGCCGCCGCGGCGGTGCCGATGTTGCCGCCCGCGCCGCTGCGGTTCTCGACCACCACGGGCTGGCCCCAGGACTCGGTCATCTTCTGCCCGAGCGTGCGGCCGACGATGTCGGGCGTGGAGCCGGGCGGGAACGGCACGATGAGCTTGATGGCCCTCGCCGGATAGGTCTGGGCTGCGGCGCCCGCGGCAAGGGTGGCGAAGGCAAGCGCGGCGGCGAGCGTGCGGACGCGAATGGCGTTCACGGATGCTTCTCCATCAGGCTACGAAGTATGCTTGTCATCGATGCCGATCTCAATCGCGACGCGCGAAGTCCGCAGGGGCGAGCGGGCCGAGCGCGTGCTGCGCCCCGACCTGCTGGTGCTCGGCTCGGGAATGGGCGGGGTGTCCGCGGCGATCGAGGCGCGCCGCGCCGGGCTCGAGGTGCTGATCGCCGACGCCGCGCCGCAACTGGGCGGCCAGGCGGTCGGCGCGATGGTCGGGACGCTTTGCGGCCTGTACTCGAACGGCCCGCGCCGCCGCCAGATCGTGCACGGCGTAGCCGACGAGATCCTCGCCGTGCTCGGCGCTAGCGGCGACCTGCAGGCGCTCGACGACCGGCGCAATACGCGCATCTTCCAGTACCGGGTGCCGGCGCTCGCCCGCTGGGTCGAGAACGCCGTGCTGCGCGAGCGCATCGAGCCGCTGCTCGGCGCGGTGCTGACCGGCGTGCGCATGGAGGGCGAGCGCATCGCCGAAGCGCGCTTCGTCACGCGCTACGGGCCGGTGGCCGTGCGCGCGACGGCGCACGTCGATGCGAGCGGCGACGCCGCGCTCGCGCTCGAGGCCGGACTCGCGGTCGACGAGGGCGCGGCGCCGATCTACGGCACCCTGATGATCACGCTCGAAGGGGTGGCGAACGGCGGAGTTGAACGTGCGGCGCTCGCCGCGCGCCTCGCCGAGAAAGGCGCGCAGTACGGGCTCGCGCGCCGGGACGGATTCGTGTTCTCGTTTCCCGCGGCCGGCGAGTCGCTCGTGAACCTCACGCACCTCGAGACACCGCTCGAGCCGCTCGCCGCCTCGCGCGCGGTGCTCGAGGGCCGCGCCCAGGCCGACCGCGTGGTTGAGTTCCTGCGCCGCGAGTTTCCGGCCGAGTTCGCGCGTGCCCGGGTCAAGGCCTACGGCCTGCCCGGCATCCGGCAGACCCGCATGCTGCGCGGCCTGCATCGCCTGTCCGGCGACGAGGTGAGGCAGGGCGTGCGCTTCGCCGATGCGATCGCTTGCGGCAGCTGGCCGATCGAGCTGCACGCCGCGCCGGAGAGCGTGCACTGGGAGGAGCTCGGCGACGACCACCTGCACTGGGTGCCGCTCGGCAGCCTCGTTTCGCGCGAGGCAGCCAACCTCGCCGCGTGCGGCCGCTGCATCAGCGCCGATCCCGTGGCGCTCGCCTCGGTACGCGTGATCGGCACCTGCATCGCCACCGGCGCCGCCGCGGCGCAGCTCGTGGCGGTCGGAGGGAACGGCGACCTGCGCCGCACGCCGGCCGAGCGGGTGCAGACGCGGATCAAGGCGAATCTGGGCGCGGCCTGAATCGCCGTGTGCAGGGTATGATGACCGCGCAGGAGGGGAAGCCAGATGAGGATCGAAGGAAAAGGACCTCGATGGGGGCGCGGCCTCGCCGCGTGGGCACTGATTCTCGCGCTCGGCGCCGTCCTGCCCGCGGCCGCGAACGTCGAGCTGACCGTCTACACGGCCTACGAGAACGACGACCTCAAGGCCTACAAGACAGCCTTCGAGAAAGACAATCCCGGCATCACCATCAACTGGGTGCGGGACTCGACCGGCGTGGTGACCGCCAAGCTCATCGCCGAAAAGGACAATCCGCGGGCCGATGCGGTCTGGGGGCTGGCCGTCACGAGCCTGCTCGTGCTCGAGGAGCACGACTTGCTGCTGGCGTATGCGCCCAAGGGACTTGCGAACCTCTCGCCGAAGTTCAAGGACGCCGCCCGGCCTCCGAAGTGGTTCGGCAACTCGGGCTGGATCTGCGCCATCGTCTACAACGAGGTGGAGGGCCGCAAGAAGAGCATTCCCAAGCCGGCGACGTGGAAGGATCTCGCGCGCCCGGCCTACCGCGGCCAGATCGTCATGTCCCACCCCGCGTCCTCCGGCACGGGATTCATGTACGTGTCGGCCTGGCTCCAGCACTACGGCGAGGAGGAGGGCTGGAAGTTCATGGACGCCCTGCACCAGAACATCGCGCGCTACATGCATTCGGGCTCGGCGCCCGCTGCGGTGGCGGCCAAGGGCGAATACGTCGTCGGCCTCGCCTTCGACGTTCGCGGCTCGCGGCTCAAGACCGAGGGCGCACCCATCGACGTGATCCTGCCGCGCGAGGCCCTCGGCTGGGAAATGAACGCGATGGCGATCATCAAGGGGACGAAGAAGCCTGAGGCGGCCCGCAAGCTCGCCGACTGGGCATCCTCGGAGCAGGCCGTGCGCCTCTACGGCGAGACCCGGGCCATCGCCGCGATCCCCGGCTACGCGAAGCCGCTCGCGCATCTGCCCGGCGACATGGACGAGCGGATCATGAAGCAGGACTTCGCGTGGACCGCGAAGAACCGCGCGCGCATCCTCGCCGAATGGGAACGGCGCTACGGCTCGAAGTCCGATCCGAAAAAGTAGCAGCTTCTCCCAGGTTTTCGCGAGGCTCGACGAGCCGCTGACCGGCGGCGCGACCGCGCTGGTGGCGGCGCTCCTCCTCCTGGGCCTCGCCGTGCCGCTCGCGATCGTGCTGGCGAAGAGCTTCCTCGACATGCGGGGAAGCCTGGTCGGCCTTGCGAACTACGCCGCCTACTTCTCGTCGCCCGCGCCCTTCCGGTCGATCGCGAACACCGCCGTGATCGCCGTGGTCAGCACTCTGGTGACGATCCCGCTCGCCTTCGGCTACGCGTACGGGATCCAGCGCTCGTGCATGCCGTTCAAGGACGTCTTCCGCGCGATCGCCTTCATCCCGCTGCTCACGCCGTCGCTCCTCTTCGCGCTTTCCCTGGTGCTGCTCTTCGGCAACCAGGGCCTGCTCAAGGACCTGCTCTTCGGGCACACGATCTACGGGCCGATCGGCATCGTGGCCGGCATGGTCTTCGCGCACTTCCCCCACACGTTCATCGTGATCGCCACCGCGCTGTCGCTGACCGACCGCCGCCTCTACGAGGCCGCCGAGTCCCTCGGCGCGAGCCGGCTGCGCATGTTCCGCACGATCACGCTCCCGGGAGCGAAATACGGCCTCGCCAGCGCTGCCGTCATCTCGCTCATGCTCTCGATCACGGACTTCGGCATTCCCAAGGTGATCGGCGGCCAGTACGACCTGCTCGCCACCGACATCTACAAGCAGGTCATCGGCCAGCAGAACTTCGAGATGGGTGCCGTCGTGAGCGTGATCCTGCTCGCCGCTGCGGCGCTCGCCTTCGCCTTCATGTGGCTCGTGCAGCAGCGCCAGGTGGCGCTGTTCACGGCGCGCGCGGTCCCCTACGAGCCGCGCCGGAACCGGGCGTTCGACGCCCTGATGTTCGCCTACTGCAGCGCGGTGGCGCTCGCCATCGTCGGCGTCATCGCCGTGGCGGCTGCGAGCTCCTTCATCAAGTTCTGGCCCTATAACCTCGAGCTCACGCTGAAGCACTACAACTTCGACCTGGCTGCCGGCGGCGGATGGAAGGCCTACCGCAACAGCCTGGAGCTCGCGGTCTGGACGGCGCTGGCGGGGACCGCCGCGGCATTCCTCGGCGCCTACCTCGTGGAGAAGAGCCGGGGCATGAAGCGCACGCGGCGGCTGATCCACGTCCTCGCCGCGACTCCCCTGGCCGTTCCCGGGGTGGTCCTCGGCCTCGCCTATATCTTCTTCTTCAACCACCCGGCGAGCCCGCTGCGCTTTCTTTACGGCACCATGGGCATCCTCGTGCTGGTGACGATCATCCACTACTACTCCGTCACCTATTTCGCCATCCTCACCGCCCTCAAGCAGATCGACGCCGATTTCGAGTCCGTGTCCGATTCCCTCAAGGTGGCGCGTCTGCGCACGATGCGGCGGGTGACCGTGCCGCTGTGCATGCCGGCCATCCTCGATGTCTCGATCTACTATTTCCTGGGGGCGATGACGACGGTCTCTGCCGTGGTCTTCCTCTACGGCACGCACACGAACCTCGCTTCCGTCGCGGTGCTCAACATGGACGACCAGGGCGAGTTCGGCTATGCGACCGCGATGGCGATCGTCATCGTCGCAACCTGCGTGGCGGCGCGCATCGTGCACTACCTGCTCACGCGCGGCGTGCATCGCCGCTCGCAGGCCTGGCGGATCGCGTGACGCGCTCCGAGGTCGTGGTCGTCGGCGCCGGGATCGTCGGCGTGTGCTGTGCCGCCTACCTGCAGCGCGATGGCCACGCGGTGACGCTGCTCGACCGAGACGCTCCCGGCGAAGGCACCTCCAAGGGCAACGCCGGGGCGCTCAGCCCCGGAAGCTGCGTTCCGCTCGCGATGCCCGGCGTCTTCCGCAAGGTCCCGGGATGGCTGCTTGACCCGGATGGGCCGCTCACCATCCGGGCGCGATACCTTCCCCGAGCGCTTCCGTGGCTCATCCGCTTTTCGCTCGCCGCGAGCCCGCGGCGGGTGGAGCGAATTGCGGACGCCCTGCGCGCCTTGCATCGACCGGTCTTCGAATGCTACGAGCCGCTCGTGGCCGGCGCGGGCTGTGCGGAGCTGATCCGGCGCAGCGGCACGCTGGTCGTGTTTCGCAGCGAGAGCGCGTTCCGCGAGAGCGCCCGGGAATGGCGCATGCGCCGGGAGCGCGGCGCCGAAGTCCGGGACCTGGACGCCCGCGCGATCCACGAGCTGGAGCCGGCCCTGGGGCCGCAATACACGCACGGCGTCCTGCTTCCGGAACACGGCTACACCACCGACCCGCATCGGCTCGTGAAAGCGCTCGCGGCGCGATTTGCGGCAGAGGGCGGTCGCGTCGCCCGCGCGCAGGTCCGCGGCCTGCAGCGCAATGAGGACGCGACGCTCACGGTGCTTTGCGAGGGCCGCGGCTTGCGCGCGCAGCGCGTGGTGATCGCCGCCGGCGCCTGGTCGGGTGCGCTTACCCGGTCCCTCGGGATTTCCGTTCCGCTCGAGAGCCAGCGCGGCTACCAGGTGACGCTCCCCGAGCCCGGAATCCAGCCGCGGCATCCTGTCTCCGCGGCCGAAGGCAGGTTCTACGCCACTCCCCTGGAAGGCGGATTGCGTGTCGCGGGAACGGTCGAGTTCGCCGGCCTGGAAGCCGCGCCGGAGTACCGGCGCGCGCGGCGCTTGCTCGAGCAGGTTCGCGGCTTGTACCCGCAGGTGCGCACCGAGGCGTTCACGGAATGGATGGGGCATCGGCCGTGCCTGCCGGATTCGCTCCCCGTCATCGGGTCCCCGGCCGGGCTCCCGGGCGTGCTGCTCGCCTTCGGCCACGGCCACAACGGCATGACCAGCGGGCCGGTCACCGGCCGTCTCATCGCCGACCTGGTCGCCGGGCGAGCGCCGTTCATCGACCCGGCGCCCTACAGCCCCGCACGCTTCCAGTAGCGCGGCCGCTCTGCGCGCTCAATCGCGCCTTTGACGCTCGAACCTCTAGCCCTCGCCCTGGTGCTGCTCGCGGCCCTGATGCATGCGGGATGGAACGCCATCGCCAAGATCGGGCGCGACGGCCTCACGACGATGGCGATCATGAAGGCGCCCAACATGCTGGTGGCTCTCGCCGTGCTCGCGGTGGCGGGACTCCCGTCCCTCGACTGCTTGCCCTACCTGCTCGCTTCCATCGCCGCCAACAGCGCCTACTTCTTCTTGCTCATCAGGGCCTACCGATTCGGGGACCTGAGCCTCGCTTATCCCGTGGCGCGTGGCCTCGCGCCGATGCTCGTGATCCCGATCGCGATCGTCACCGCAAGCGAGGTCCCGAGCACCGCGGGGCTCGCGGGGGTACTGGTGATCAGCCTCGGCCTGCTCGCTCTCGGCATCCAGCGCAGCGGCTCGCGGCAGCACTGGCAGGCGCTGCGGTTCGCTGCGAGCGTAGGGCTGATGATCGCGATCTACACCGTGCTGGACGGCCTGGGCGCGCGCGCTTCGGGCAATCCCGTCGGCTACGTCGCGATCCTCAACATCGGCACCGGCATCATCGTCGTGGGCACCGCGGCGCGCCTGCGCGGCGCGGCCTTCGCCCGGGCGCTGCGCCGCGACTGGCACCGGGGCCTTCTCGGGGGCACGCTGATGCTCGCCGGTTACACGATCGTGGTCTACGCGCTCACGCTCGCGCCCATGGCCCTGATCGCCGCGCTTCGCGAGAGCAGCGTGGTATTTGCGGCGATCATCGGCACGTTTCTCCTGCGCGAGCCCTTCGGGCCGAAACGCATCCTCGCTTCCGCCGCCGTGGTCGCGGGCATCGCCCTGCTCGCGCTTGGAGGCTGAGGGTCTCCTCGCCGCCGGCACCCAGGGGCGGCGACCGGGCTACTCGCCCTTGATCCCCGCCCTGCGGATCACCTCGCCCCAGCGCGGCGTGTCGCGCCGGATGATTTCTCCGAACTCGTCGGGGCTGGTCCCGGTGGCGAGCAGGCCGAATTTGAGCATCTGCTCGCGCCCTTCGGCCGACTGGAGCACCCGGTTGATCTCGGCGCTCATGCGCTCGATGATCATGCGCGGCGTTCCAGCAGGCGCGTGGATGCCGTTCCAGCCCGCGATGTCGAGCGCGTAGCCCAGCTCGGCGAACGTGGGTAGGTCGGGAAGCAGCGGCCAGCGCCGGGGGCCGGTCACGGCGAGCGCGATCACTCTGCCCGCAGCGACGTGCGGCCCGACCGTGCCGAGATCGTGGATTCCCGTGGTCGCGTGGCCGGCGACGATGTCCTGCACCGCGGGCGCCGCTCCCTTGTACGGCACGTGGATCATGTCGATTCCCGCCGCCGCCTTCAGCATCTCGCCGTAGACGTGCGAGGTCGAGCCCGCGCCGAACGAGGCGAAGCTCACTTTGCCGGCGTTCGCCTTCGCGTAGCTGATGAAATCCTTGAGCGTGCGCACGTTGAGCGAGGCCGGTACCACCATCGCGAGCACGGTGAGCCCGAGCTGCGTCACCGGAACGAGATCGCGCTGCCCGTCGTAGGGAAGGTTCTCGACCACGTGCGGGCTGATCGAGATATTGGACACGTTCGTGTACACGAACGTGTAGCCGTCGGCGGGCGCGTTCTTCGCGGCCTGGATCCCGACCGAGCCCTGCGCGCCGGCGCGGTTCTCGACGATCAGCGGCTGGCCGAGCGCGGGCGCGATTCTCTCCCCGAGCCAGCGCGAGACGATGTCGGTCTGACCGCCGGGCGGGTACGGCGCGATCAGCTTCACCGGCTTCTGCGGCCAGGCCTGGCCCAGCGCAAGCGCCGGCACCAGAGCGAGCATCGCCGCGAGCAGCCTCCTCATGCCTCAACCTTCGGGAAGGCGCATGGCGAGCCGGCTGGTGAGCACGCCGGTGTTCAAGCCGATGGTGCGCAGCCCCCCGAAGAAGCGCGCGTGCTCGATCTTGCAGCAGCGGTCCATCACCACCGCAAGGCC